>Ga0136846_1231273_pt1 | contig 11354 bp, 13 predicted proteins | sample HopSoiMetagenom2_FD_96841 | JGI IMG/M metagenome (GOLD analysis project Ga0136846, IMG submission 96841) | Grasslands soil microbial communities from Hopland, California, USA - 2 Assembly 2016 (version 4) | ecosystem: Environmental > Terrestrial > Soil > Grasslands | place: USA: Hopland... | reverse complement strand
TCTTCGTCGTGCTCAACATCATCGCGCGGATCTACGGGTTCAGCCTGTGGCGATTCCTGAGGTACATCTGGGAGGAAATCCTCCTGGTGCTCGGCACATCGAGCTCCGAGGCCGCGCTGCCGAGGCTGATGGACAAGCTCGAGCAGTTCGGGTGTGCGAAACCGATCGTCGGGCTAGTCGTGCCAACGGGGTATTCGTTCAACCTCGACGGCACCTCGATCTACCTGTCAATGGCGACGGTGTTCCTGGCGCAAGTCTCGGGGGTCAACCTGTCGTTAGGCCAGCAGCTCACCGTGCTCGGCGTGTTGATGCTGACGTCGAAGGGCGCGGCCGGGGTCACCGGCTCGGGCTTCATCGTGCTCGCGTCGACGCTGAGCGCGATGAAGATCATTCCGGTGGAAACGATCGCCCTGCTGCTCGGGGTCGACCGATTCATGTCGGAAGCACGCGCGATCGTGAACCTGATCGGCAACGGCGTCGCGACGGTCGTGATCGCGAAGAGTGAGAAGGCCTTCGATGCGGAGCAGAATCGTCGCGCGCTCGCGGGTCACGTCGTGCTCGCGGAGGATCGCCCGCTTGGCGAACCTGAACCTGTGAGCTCCGCCGCGCCGGTGTAATACTCATGACTCATAACCGATAGCTGATGACTCACAACTGATTCACTGGCATTATCGACTCGAGTTGAAATGCCAGTCATGAGTGGTGAGTCGTCAGCTATCGGTTATCACTCATCAGTCGTTACCGCGTTATCCCTTGATCTCGATCTTCCGCGCGCGCGCCGCCTGCGCCTTCGGAACCGTGATCAGCAGCACGCCCTGCGAGTAGGTCGCCTCGATCTTGTCACCCTCGACGTACTCGGGCAGTCGAACCGCGCGCTCGAACGCGCCGCTCACGCGCTCGGCCGTATAGACCCTGATCTCCTCGTTCTCCTGCGGCTGCAGCCACGGGGTCTTCGTCCCCCGCAGGGTGAGCGTGTTGTTCTCGAACGAGATCTCGACCGCCGACGGATCTACCCCGGGCAATTCGGCCGAGATGAGATAGGCGTCCGCGCGCTCCACGACGTCGAGCGATGGGACGAACGCCCGCTGGCCGTTCCAATTCACCAGGCGATCCAGCTCGCGATCGAACGCGAGCACCCGGTTGAACGTCGGCATGAGCTGGCTGGTCGTGATCATGGCAGTCTCTCCTCAAAAGATTGGGTTCAGGAAAAGGTCGCCACGTGGATTGAGTCCCCTGTTTGGTGCGACCGTTACGGCGCCCGAGGAAAGGCAGCGCTCGTGCCCGGGCTGAATGGCCAACTTGGCAAAGGTCGGTCGCGCCGGTCGATCACCCTGACAGTCCAGTTGCCATCCTTGCACACCCGCGCTCGGCCTTTCGAGCGGGTACGGCGGACGCCATCGTTCCGCCAATCCCAAACCCCAGGCGGACCAATGCGCGTTCGAGCACTGTGTTGTGTGATCCTCTCGCTGGCTGCGGCGTGCACCGGTCGGACCAAGCCCGAGACCGCCCCGGCCCCAAGCGCGCAGTTTCTCACACCCTATGGCCCGACGACTCGCCCGTTTTCCCCCGCGGTCCGCGTCGGCAACATGCTCTATCTCTCCGGGCAGATCGGAACACCCAGCCCGACTGCCAGTGCGGTCGTCCCCGGCGGCATCGAGGCGGAAACGAAGCAGACGATGGAAAACATCAAGGACGTCCTCGATCGCTCCGGATCGTCAATGGACCGAGTCGTGAAGTGCACCGTGATGCTGGCCGACATGCGCGAGTGGGACCGGATGAACGTCGTGTACGCGAGCTACTTTCCGAAGAACAAGCCGGCACGCAGCGCGATCGGCGCGAATGGCCTCGCGCTTGGTGCGCGGGTGGAGATCGAGTGCTGGGCGACGGTCGGGTGACGATCCGGCGTCGTACCGCGGTCGGCCTCCTGTCGGTCGTTGTCGCGGCCTGTCAGCCCGATGCCCCGGGCAGACGTGACGCGAATGGCGCCGTTGGAACGGCCGCCAGCGCTGCGGCGCGTACGGCGCGAAACGCCGAGCGGTGCGACGCGGCGACCACGTCGGTCGTCGTCGATTCGCTCGGCATCGGTCCTGTGCTCCGCGGCACACGGATCGCGCAACTTGCATCACGGTGCCCGGTGACCGACACGGTGCTTCCTCCGGCTGAGGGCACCGCCGAGCGGGGCCACACCGTGACGGTGCGTGGACACTCGATCGTCGTCCTATCTACTGGGACGCCCGATACGTCGATCATTCGCGTGATGACCGTGGATCCTGCCTTCAAGACGACTGGTGGTGTTGGCGTGGGCAGCAGCGTACAGGCGCTGCGGCTGGCGCACGGGCGGATCTGCGCGGCGCGCGGTGAGGGAGGCTTCGTGGTCATGGCCGCGGAGCTGCCCGGAGTGTCCTTCGCGATCGACTGGAGTCCGCCGCCTTCGCGCGACCCATCCGCCGCGGACACGCCGTTTCCAGGTGGTGATCCAGGCACTGCACTCGACGCCACCCGGATCGTTCGTCTCTGGGTGCATGGCGTTGCCGGGGCGTGCCGAGTGGGGGTGGGATGATCCGAATGCCTCTCGAGCATGACCGAGGCGCGCCCTAACGTGGGGACGGAGACGGGGCGGCTTTCGTCGCGCCGCGCCGCAGGGCATCCTACAGGCATGCCGAATGAGTCCCGCCTGGAGACGTACGCCACTGCGGTTCGCGTGGCGCGGGCGGTCGGACGGGTTGCCGTCGCGTTCTCCTGCCTGTCGCTCACGTACCTCGTGAGCGGCATTCCCGCCGGCGGCTTGAGGGATCAGGATGATCCGCCGAGCGCAGGTGCCCACAGCGAGCGGGCGAGTGGCGCCGCTGTGGGAGACTCGAGCGTACGTCTCGCGTCCCGCGTCGCCGCGGATTCGTTCTGGTCGCAGGCGCTCGGGATACGGAAGCAGTTTGTCGTCTACCTGCCGCCGTCGTATAGGGCGAGCCGCGAACGTCGCTACCCGGTCGCGTACTACCTGCACGGCATGTGGGGCGACGAGTGGAATTGGGTGCGCTCGGGTGCGATCGACCGCACGATGGATTCGCTCGTCGCGACAGGGCTGCCGGAGATGATCGTGATCATGCCGGACGGCGACGACGGCTGGTACACGACGTGGAACAACCTCGGGAACAACGCGGAATGTCGTCGATCCAAGCCACCGGGTCGGCAAACGGAGAGCGTGGACGCGTACTGCGTACCGTGGCCCAAGTACGACGACTACATCGCGCGTGATCTCGTGGCGCGAGTGGATTCCGTGTATCGCACGATTCCATCGCGGTCCGCGCGCGCCATCGCAGGCCTGAGCATGGGTGGCTACGGTGCCATATCACTCGCCCTCGCGTATCCCGACGTCTTCTCGGCCGCCGCGAGCCATTCGGGTGTGCTGTCGCCACTGTATATGGGACCGCATCCGTACGCGGCGCCGTCTCGCTATGCCTCGACCGAGGCTGAGCTCAGACAGAACGCGGGCGATCTTTGGCCGGCTCTCGTGCTCGCGTTCGGGCGAGACACGACGGGCTGGTGGCCGCGAGATCCGGGTCGCCGCGCAGCGCGCTACTCGTCCGCAAATCGCGCGCGCATGCCCGCGTTGATGCTCGATGTGGGCGTCGCGGATCCGTACGTCGACGAGTCACGGGACTTCCACACGACGCTCGATCGTCTCGGCGTGGCGCACGCGTACGCGGAGTGGCCCGGCGCGCACGACTGGGATTACTGGCGGCTGCACGCGCGTGAGAGTTTGCGGTGGATCGGCGGTCAGATCGCGAGCGGAGGCGTGCGCAAGTGACGCCTTTCTTCCCACACCAGACCGTCGAGTTCCGGATCGAGGAGCCGCCCGCGTTCCGGCGGTTCACGATGTCCATCGCCGAGATGGCCATCGTGACGGGCGTGTTGTTCCGCCTGTATCGCGCGCTCGCGATGACCGTGGGCCCGACGACGAACTGGCTGTACTTCGGCGGCACGTTCGTGCTGGGGCTCTTGTTCATCCTCGGGATGGCGACGCTGCACCTCGGCAACTTTCCGCTGCACCGGTGGCTGTGGCGCGCCCCGGTGTTTGCGCTGATCGAAGCGGCGGCGGAATCGTTGACGAGCTTCGCCTTGATCCTGGCGCACCGGGAGCCGATCGGCTCGGAGAGGGCGCACCCGCACGACTGGCTCGAGATCGCGGGGCGAACGTTTCTGTGGCGCGTGGTCGGCGTGGTGTTATTTGCGCTGTTGCTTGCTGGCGTCGTGCAGTTTGTGCGGTATATGTTGCTGCGGCGTGAGCACCGATTGCATACGGCGGTCGCGGTGCACGAAAAACAATCGCACTGAACGCCATCAGCTATCAGCTGGCAGCCAGCTGATAGCTGCTCGCTCGGGTCCGGCGGGAGTAGCAGCAGCTCGCAGCAAGCGGCAGGCCTGTCCTGAGGAGCGCCAGCGACGAAGGAAGCCCGCAGCACTCGGCTACCAGCCCAGCAGCCGCATGCAGCGAGCAGCAGGAGCAGTCAGCCAGCAGCGAGCAGCCAGCCAGTCCTCAGCCTAACGCCAATGCGCGCCAGAGTTCTCGCGATCCTCCTCCTCGGTACCAGTCCGCTCGCCGCCCAGCCCACGCGCCCGTTCGGGACGCTGAAGGACCAGGCCGACCGCCAGCAACAGTGGCTCCAGCAGCGCCTAACGACCGTCCTGCCGGCGCTGATGACGAAGCATGGCATCGACATGTGGGTCGTGCCCATGCGCGAGTACAACGAGGATCCCGTCTTCACCTCGATCGTCTCGCCCACGACCTTCGCCGCGCGGCGCCGGACGATCTACGTCTTCTTCGACCGCTGCGCGCACGGCGCCGCGCCTAACGCCGCAAGCGGGTGCGTCGAGCGGATAGCGCTCGGCGGTACGTCACAGGGCGGGCTGTACGACGCCGTCCGCTCCACGAAGGCGATCGACGCCGCGGTCGGCGGGCGACAGGCAGAACTCTGGGGCGACCAGCAGTGGCTAGTCCTCAAGGACGTCATCGAGAAGAGGAACCCGAAGGTCATCGGGATCGACGTCTCGCGCACGTTCGCCTTCTCGGACGGTCTGAGCGCCGGCGAGCTCGATGGGATGAGCGCCATGCTCGGATCGAAGTGGACCTCCCGGTTCAAGCACGCCGAAGCGCTTCCGCTGGAGCTCATCGCGACGCGGGTGCCTGACGAGGAGGTGTTCTACACGGACCTCACGAAGCTCGTTCACGAGCTCATCGGCCGCATGTTCTCGAACGAGGTGATCCGTCCGGGCGTCACTCGCACGAGCGATCTGGTATGGTGGTGGCGACAGCAGGTCAACGACCTCGGCCTCGGCACATGGTTCCAGCCGTCGATCGAGGTGCAGCGCAAAGGGGCCGAGGCCGAGCAGCTTGGCGATGACCCCGTGATCGAGCGAGGCGACGTGTTACACTGCGACGTGGGGATCACAGCGCTTCGACTGAACACCGACACGCAGCACGATGCCTACGTGCTGCGCGACGGCGAAACCGAGGTCCCCGCGGGGTTGCGCAAGGCGCTCGCGAACTCGAACAGATTCCAGGACATTCTGATGGAAGAAGTCCGCCCGGGCCGTACGGGTAACGAGGTGCTGAAGTCGAGCCTCGCGCGACTCGCGAAGGAGGGAATCAGCGGGACGATGTACTCCCACCCAATAGGCATGAACGGCCACGGGGCGGGGCCGCTGATTGGGTTATGGGACTATCAGGAAGGCGTACCGGGCCGCGGTGACGCGAAGATCATCCCGAGCATGTGGTTCTCGTCCGAGCTCCAGGCCACGACGCCGGTGCCAGAGTGGGGTGGCCAGCCGGTGCGCATGGCGCAGGAGGAGGATTTGTTCGTCGGTGCGGACGGGAAGACGCGATGGGCGTACAAGCGGCAGAGCGAGCTACACGTTATTCGGTAACTGCGGCTGGCAGCCAGCGTCAGCCAGCCGCCAGCACGAGCAGCCAGCTGCTAGCTTGTAGGGTCGACCAATCCGACTCAACAAATGGACAAGAACAACAAGCGTCTGATCGTCGTCGGCGACCGCGTCCTCATTCATGTGCAGGAAGGCGAGGAGCGCACGAAGGTGGGGTTGTATCTGCCGCCAACCGCGATGGACAGCCAGGCAGTGCAGGGTGGGAAGATCGTTGCCACCGGCCCCGGCCTTCCGATGCCCGATCCGGGCGAGAGCGGCGACGAGCCGTGGCGAACTCCATTGCGGGAAACCCGATTCGTTCCCATGCAGGCCCGCGCCGGCGACTACGCGCTCTTTTTCCGCAAGGCCGCCGTCGAGATTACGTTCGAGGGAGACACGTACCTCGTGATCCCGCAGAGTGCGATCCTTGCGCTGGTCCGCGATAGCGACGTGGAGGACTAGAGTCTCGCACCGAGCCTCTGTTCCCGGTTCCCTGTTCCCATTCGACAAACCGTGATGCGTAATCTGAGTAATGCCCCGATGTACGACGAGCGCTTCGTTACGCCCATGCGTCAGGAGTTGACGCGGCTTGGCGTCGAAGAACTGCGCACGCCTGATGAGGTCGACGCGCGCCTCAAGGACGCCAAGGGCACCACGCTCGTGGTCGTCAACTCGATCTGTGGCTGTGCCGCTCGCATGGCGCGCCCCGCGGTCGCGATGGCGCTTACTAACGAGCACAAGCCCGATCACCTCACGACGGTTTTCGCTGGCCAGGACGCGGACGCGACCGACCGCGCGCGCGGCTACTTCACCGGCTATCCGCCGTCGTCCCCGCAGATCGCGCTCATGAAGGACGGCAAGGTCGTCTTCATGCTCGAGCGCTGGCAGATCGAAGGCCGTCCCGCTGACGCGATAGCCGAGGATCTTGTGGGGGCATTCGAAGAACACTGCAAGTAGGGCGACGGGCGACGGGCGACGGGCGACTGCCGGCGACGGGGGACGGGCGACTGGCGACGGCAAAAAGCGGCAACCATTGGCCGGCTCGCCGTCCAACAGCCAGCGTCAGCCAGCTGCCAGCACGAGCAGCCAGCAACCAGCCGCCGTTTCCCGTCGCGCGTCCCCCGTCCGCGGCCCTGCACGGCATACCATCTGCACTCCTCGAGCAGTCACACTCGAAGGAGGCAGTCATGGAGCGGAACGCTGACGACATGTTCGGCGGCACCGGCAATCCGAGCTCTCAGACAGGGTCGTCGAGCTCACCTGGATCCGGCGGAGCAGGGATGGCGGGCAACACCTCACCGCCTGGAGGATTGGACTACTCGACGAGCGGGTCGAGCTCGGGCGGCGCCGGCGGTCAGACGAACAAGGCCGACCAGGCGAAGGCCGCCGTACAGGACAAGTTGGGTCAGGTGAAGGACAAGGCGCGCGACCTGCAGTCCACGCTCGCCGATCGCCTCGACGCCGGCGCCGACAAGCTTCGTCAGCGGAAGAGCGGCACGCTCGCCAACGCCTCCGACGGCGGCACTGTGAGCACCACCGCGGATGATCGCATGGCGAACGTGCAGGACTCCGTCGCGCGCGGGATGAACAAGTCCGCGGATTGGCTTCGCAACGGCGATCTCAAGGCGGATATCGAGAAGCAGGTGCGGGAGAACCCGGGCCGCACGCTCCTGATAGCGCTCGGACTGGGCTACGTGCTCGGCAAGGCCTTCCGGAATAACGATCGTTAGGCGGTAGTCATGGACGGTCGATCTGAAAACGGCCAGATGCCTCCTCTCGGCGCGCTCCTTCGGGACCTCGCCGAGGGGAGCTCGTCGCTCATCCGGCAGGAGATGCGACTCGCGCGCCTCGAACTCACGGAGATGCTCGGCGCGATGGCGACCGGCGGGACGCTCATCATCAGCGGAAGCGTCTTCGCGCTCCTCGGCGGTCTGTCGCTGCTCATCGGGATCATTCTGCTGGGCGCTGACCAATGGCTGCGGGATCGCTACTGGCTCGCAGCGCTCATCGTTCTGGTGGTCGCCGGCGCCCTCGCGCTCTTCTTCATGTCGCGAGGGATGGCGCTCCTTTCACCCAAGCAGCTCGCTCCCGACGAGACGGTCGCGACGCTCAAGGAGGACACGGCATGGCTGAAACAACGGCTGACGTCCGGCGCGACATCGAGCTGACGCGCGAGCGGATGTCGACGACCCTGCAACAGCTCGAGCAGAAGCTGAACATCATGCAGGTCGTTCGCGACAACCCGTGGCCCGCCATCGCGCTGGCGGTCGGAGCCGGGGTGCTGCTCAGCGGATCGCGAACGGACGTGAAGGCTGCGGCAGCCACGGTCGCCGCGACGCGCGGCGCCAGCAGCCGAGTGGGGTCGGTGCTCGACGACGTTGTCGCGAACCTGATGGGCGGGCTGCACGAGGCGTTCGACACGCGAGTCACGTCGCTCGTCGATGACCTCAAGTCGGCGATCGGCGCGCCGACCGGGCAACGCACGGAACGCTCATCGTCGAACGACGCGCCGGCGAGAAGCCGCGAAGGCACCGCCGACATGCTCGATCGTGGGGCTGGCCGCGACAGCGGAACGATTGGGATTCAACCCACGCGGGCCGACTGATTCGCCATCGTTGCGAAAATCCAGGACGCGTCGTCGCCACACGAGGGCCGAGTGAAATTGGACTCGGCCCTCTCTTTTGCCTATCGTAACCCTCGCTACAAGCCGCGGAGCAGCCCAAGCAGGTCCGCCGGATAACGAAGCGCTCACCGACGGAGCGCTTCATCATCGATCGCGTCGCGCCGCACACCCACTGAGTGTGACGCTACAGGAACCTACGAAGCGGATCCGGACAACGGGCGGGCTGGTAATCGCGGTTTTCGGCGCACGCGCGGACGTTGGCGTGACGACCGTTGCCACGGCGCTCGCGCGTGCCTTTCGATCGCTTGGAGCGGAGCAGGTTGCCCTGGTGGAGCTCGACGCACGGGCCGTTCGTGCACGCTCGGCGTTGCTGACCGGCGACGTCCTGGTGGCGGTGACCGACGCCGAGCACTTCGACGTTCCCGGCATGAACGCCGTGCTGATTCCGCAGCGTGATGGCGTCTGGACGCTTGCGCTCACGCGTCCGCGGACGCCGGCGATGGGGGATGCGAAGAGCGTCATCGTGGCGCTGGACGCGATCCGGGCGCGATTCCCGGTGATCGTCGTGGAGCTCGAGCACCAGGTGAACGAGCGAACGCTCGCCGCGTTCGATGCGGCCGATCGGATCGTGATCGTGACGGAGGGCTCGGTGCCGACGCTGCGGGGCACCCAGCGCGTCCTGCGCCTGTGCCGGCGGCTGAACTACCCCGACGAGAAGATGTGCGTGGTGGTGAACCGCTCCGACGCGCCCGGATCCCTGGCCGCCGCGGACATCGCGGTCGCGCTCAAGCGCGAGGTCGTCTGGAAGATTGGCGAGTCTGATTCTTTCGATGTCGCCGGATTGGCGGAGAGATTGTTGGCTGAATAACGGCGGGCGGCGGGCGATGGGCGACAGGCGACAGGAAAAGGCGCGTGTCATTCCGAGCGAGCGGCAGCGAGTCGAGGAATCGCCGTCCTCCCGGTAGAGGGCTCCAGTTCCCAGTTCCCTGTTCCCAGCAGTCGCCAGTCGCCTGTCGCCAGTCCCCGGCTTTTATTCCGTCATCCCCGCCTCAATGCCCCTCGCGCCGACCTTCTGTAAAAAGATCTGATGCAGCGACGGCCTAACGAGCTCGAACCGCTGGATCGACGCCCCCGCCTCCACCAGGCGACGCAGTAGCAGCTGCGGATCCGCGCCCGTCGTCAGCTCGATCTCGAAAAACCGGTTCGAGTCATCGAGCCGCGCGATCAGACGAGGATCGTTGAGCACCGCGCCAACACCGTTGGCGGAGCTGCCACCGAGCGCCAGCGCGATGTGCGTCGCCCCGTGCTCCGCGCGGACCTCCTCGATCGGGCCATCGAGCACCTTCGTGCCGCGCGCGATGATGCAGACAGCGTCGCAGAGGCGCTCGGCCGAGTCCATGAGGTGCGTGCTGAAGATGACCGTGCGACCCTCGCGCTTGAGCTCCACCACCGTGTCCTTGAGCGCCTGCGCGTTGATCGGATCGAGCCCGCTGAACGGCTCGTCGAGGATCACCAGGTCGGGCTCGTGGAGCAGGGCACCGATGAACTGCACCTTCTGCTGCATGCCGCGGGACAGCTCGTCGACCTTCGCGTTCCCCCAGTCCTTGTCGGGACTTCGGAGCGACAGGCGCTCCATCCAGGCATCGATGCGTCGGTCCGCGTCCTTTGCCGACACGCCCTTGAGCGCACCGAGGAACTTGAGGAGTCGACGGACCTGCATCTTCTTGTACAGCCCACGCTCTTCGGGCAGGTACCCGATTCGGTCCAGCACGCCCGACCGCGAGTTCCGCTGCCCGAGCACCTCGATCGTGCCCTCGTCGGGCGCGATGATGTTCAGGATCATCCGGATCGTGGTCGTCTTCCCGGCGCCGTTGGGTCCTAGGAGCCCGTACACGGAGCCGCGAGGGACCTGAAGGGACAGGTCGTGTACGGCAACGTGACCGGCGTATCGTTTGATGACGCCGTTGATGTCGACGGCAAGACCCATCGGGAAGGGAGGAAGGGAAGCGGGAACAGGGAACCGGGAACGGCGTGGTTGGCCGTGAATAATACGCCACGTATCGGTACTGCGGACGAACGTGCACCTTATGGCGTCTCGCGAAATTATCTGTTCCCGGTTCCCGTTCCCGGTTCCCGCCTGCTGCAACGCCGCTACCTTGCCCCGATCAATAGCCACGATCTTCGCCGCGCTCCTCGGCTCGCTTCTCTTTCTCTTCCTCGTCGCGCCGATTGCCCAACTGGTCGCGACGGCGGGGATCCAAGGGAGCGAACGTCTCGTAACCGACGGCGAGCTGCGCCGAGCCCTCGTGCTCACCGCCGCGACGGCGACTGTGGCTACCACCCTCGGCGTCCTCGGGGGAACGCCCATCGCGTTCGTCATCGAGCGCTGGCGCTTTCGTGGGCGGGCTGTCGTCGCCGCGCTGCTCGATCTCCCGCTGCTGATCCCGCATCCCGTTGCGGGCATCGCGCTGCTGCTGGTGCTTGGCCGGGACAGCGCCTTGGGCCAGGCAGCGCTGTCGCTCGGCCTTCGGATCGTCGGATCACCCGCGGGCATCGTGTGCGCAATGCTCTTCGTGTCGGCGCCCCTGTACCTGAGCGGTGCGCGCGAGGCCTTCTCGCGAGTCGATCGACGGTTCGAGGCGGTCGCCCGCACGCTGGGTGACCACCAATGGCGCGTGTTTCGTCGAGTGACGCTGCCGTTGTCCGGGCGCGGCCTCGTGGCATCGGCGGTCGTCATGTGGGCGCGGGCAGTGAGCGAGTTTGGGGCGATCGTGATCATCACCTACAACCCGAAGACCGCCAGCGTCCTGAGCTA
>Ga0136846_1238532_pt1 | contig 11355 bp, 14 predicted proteins | sample HopSoiMetagenom2_FD_96841 | JGI IMG/M metagenome (GOLD analysis project Ga0136846, IMG submission 96841) | Grasslands soil microbial communities from Hopland, California, USA - 2 Assembly 2016 (version 4) | ecosystem: Environmental > Terrestrial > Soil > Grasslands | place: USA: Hopland... | reverse complement strand
GGCTATGGCGAGCATTTGCAACGACGAGCAGGGGTCTTTTGGCGTGATGAGCGGGCATGATCGAAATACTCTCAGCCTCTCAGCCTCGCGCAAAGCGCGAGCGGATAATCGGTACGCATGAAGATTCTCATCACCGTTGCATTTGTCGCCATCCTCAGCGCACTGGCCTTCGCGGGTGTCGCCATGGTTCGCGGCAAGGAGGGCGAAGGCAAGAAGCCCACGATGATGCATGCACTCGCATGGCGGGTTGGCCTGTCAGTGGCCCTCTTCCTATGCATTCTGATCAGCTACAAGCTCGGTTGGATTCAGCCCACGGGCATTCAGCTACGTTGACTCGCTCAGAGGCTGAGAGTTTTTCGAGCGTGTCCGAGCAGCGCGTCAAAAGGCGCCTGATCTAGGCGCAAAGCGCAGCCATAGCCCGGGCTATGGCGAGCAGTTGCAACGACGAGCAGGGGTCTTTTGGCGTGATGAGCGGGCATGCTCGAAATACTCTCAGGCTCTCAGCGCACCGGAAGTGAAAAACGCCGCACTTCGCGGCGTTTTTCATGGGTGGCTTCGGTGTTGTCAGAACCAGTAGACGATGACGTACAGACCCAGCCACACCACATCCACGAAGTGCCAGTACCACGCCGCGCCTTCGAAACCGAAGTGACGCGTCGGCGTGAAGTGGCCCTTCATGAGTCGCAGTGTGATGAACAGCAGCATCAACATACCGACGAACACGTGGAAGCCGTGGAAGCCAGTGAGCATGAAGAAGGTCGAGCCGTAGATGCCAGAGCTGAGCTTCAAATTCAGCTCATGGTAGGAATGGTAGTACTCGAAGCCCTGCAGGCCCAGGAAGGTCAGGCCCAGCAGCACGGTGATCCACATCCACGCGATCGTCTTGCCGCGCTGGCCGGCGATGAGTGCATGGTGTGCGATCGTCAGCGTGACGCCCGAGGTCAGCAGCAATGCGGTGTTGATCGTCGGAATGGGCCACGGACCCATGGTCGTGAAAGGCTCGATCGTGCCGGCTGGCGACGCGGTGACGCCGGCCTGCAAGCTCGGCCACACGGCCTTGAAGTCGGGCCACAGGATGGCATTCGACAGACTGCCCAGTGTCGGCACCGAGTACAGGCGGGACCAGAACAGGGCACCGAAGAAGGCGCCGAAGAACATCACTTCCGAGAAGATGAACCAGCTCATCGACCAGCGGTACGACACGTCGATCCGGTCGCCGTAAAGGCCACCTTCGCTCTCGCTGATGGCTTGGCCGAACCACTGCTTCATCGTCAAGGCCCAGAACAGCAGGCCGAACAGCAGAAGCCACTTGGCCCAATCAGAGCCGTTGATCCATTGACCAGCGCCCATCATGACGCAGAACAGGCCGATCGAGGCCATCACCGGGAAGCGCGATGGCGCCGGGACGAAGTAGTAAGGCGTTTGCCCTTGTTGCGTCGCTGCCGACATGTTTTCTCCTGGAATCCGAATCTTCTGAAACTCATTCACGCTGAATGCCGCGTCGCCGGTTTCAACGCTCCCACATTTCGTGCCTACTTGGCCACCCCACTGGACAACACCCAGCTCACCAATGCGATCAACACACCGATGAAAATCGCCACGCCGATCAATCCTGCAATGATGACGTGAACCGGGTTGAGCTGGTTCACGTCTTTCTCGTAGTCCGCCGACTTGCGCACGCCGAAGAACGACCAAGCCACTGCCCGCATCGTCTGCAGAAACGAGGCCTTGCGTTGAACAGCCTCGCGAAGCGGATTGTGCTCGGTCACGACTGTGCCCCAGTCGTCTTGATCGCCGCCTGCGGCGCCGCAGGAATCTTGCCGCCCACCTCGAAGAAGGTGTACGACAAAGTGATCGTCTTCACGTCCTTCGGAAGCTTCGGGTCGATGACAAACACCACCGGCCACTGTTTGCTCTCGCCCGCCTTCAGCGTGTATTCATTGAAGCAGAAGCACTCGAGCTTGGTGAAATACGGCGATGCCTGCTTGGGTGCGTAGCTGGCAATCGCCTGCGCCGCCATCGTGCGCGGCTGGATGTTCTTGAACTCGTACATCACCGTCGTGAGTTCGCCGGGATGCACGTCCACGCTGCGCTTGGCAGGCTTGAAATCCCAGACGCCGCGGGCGTTGGCATCGAACTCGACCGTGATCGTGCGAGTGAGGTCGACCTGCGTGTTGCCCTTGTAATTCGACGAGTTTCCCGGGACAGCCTGCTCCGATAGCGACAGGACGTTGATGCCTAGCGCATTGCAGATGGACCGGTACACCGGCACCAGCGCGTAGCCAAAGCCAAACATCAGTCCCACGATGACCACGAGTTTGCCGACCATGCGCAGGTTGTCACCGCGCAAGATCGAATCATGACCGGACGGAGGCAGGGCTTGCGGCATCGTCTGCTCTGGCGTCAATCTTTAGAGGCCGACGATCGCCGCCCTGGCGATGAATCCGATGAACAGTACCACGGCGACAGAGGCAAGGACCAACGCCAGCCGCAGGTTTTGCTTCTTTTGCTCAGGCGTCATGCTGCACGCTTCGTGGTTGCGTCGGATCGCTGGTCGAGAGTCAGCCGATGACCTTGGTCGCGGCTGCATTCAGCTTGGGCGGATGCTCGAAGGTGTGGAAAGGTGCCGGCGACGGCACTTCCCATTCCAGACCTTCGGCGCCTTCCCACGGCTGCTGCGGAGCGGGCTCGCCCTTGCCACGCATCATCGGGACGACGATGAACAGGAAGAAGTACACCTGCATCAGGCCGAACCAGAACGCGCCGAAAGTCGCGATCATGTTGAAGTCGGTGAACTGCATGGGGTAGTCGGCATAGCGACGCGGCATGCCGGCCAAACCCAGGAAGTGCATCGGGAAGAAGGTGACGTTGAAGGCGATCAGCGAACCCCAGAAGTGGATCTTGCCGCGCGTTTCGCTGTACATCACGCCCGTCCACTTGGGGCCCCAGTAGTAGACGCCCGCGAACATCGCGTAGAGCGAGCCGGCGACGAGCACGTAGTGGAAGTGCGCGACGACGTAGTAGGTGTCCTGCAACTGGATGTCCACCGGCGCCATCGCGAGGATGAGGCCTGTGAAGCCGCCCATGGTGAACACGAAGATGAAACCCACTGCGAAGAGCATGGGCGTCTCGAAGGTCATCGAGCCGCGCCACATGGTGGCGATCCAGTTGAAGATCTTCACGCCAGTGGGCACCGCGATCAGCATGGTCGCGTACATGAAGAACAGCTGGCCGGTAACGGGCATGCCGGTCGTGAACATGTGGTGTGCCCACACGATGAACGACAGGATGGCGATCGACGCCGTGGCGTACACCATCGAGGTGTAGCCGAAGAGGCGCTTGCGAGCGAAGGCCGGGATGATCGCGCTGACGATGCCGAAGGCCGGCAAGATCATGATGTAGACCTCGGGGTGGCCGAAGAACCAGAAGATGTGCTGGTACATCACCGGGTCACCGCCGCCGGCTGGGTTGAAAAAGGTCGTGCCGAAATGTCGGTCCGTCAGCGTCATGGTGATGGCACCGGCCAGCACTGGCATCACGGCGATGAGCAGATAGGCAGTGATGAGCCATGTCCAGCAGAAAAGCGGCATCTTCATGAGCGTCATGCCCGGTGCGCGCATGTTCAGGATGGTCACGATGATGTTGATCGAGCCCATGATCGAGCTCGCACCCATGATGTGCAGCGCGAAGATCGCGGCGTCCATCGACGGGCCCATCTGCAGCGTGAGCGGTGCGTAGAGCGTCCAACCGGCAGCGGGAGCACCGCCGGGCAGGAAGAACGCGATCACGATCGAGAGCGCCGCGGGAATCAGCAACCAGAAGCTGAAGTTGTTCATCCGCGCGAAGGCCATGTCGGCGGCACCGATCTGCAGCGGGACCATCCAATTCGCGAAGCCCACGAAGGCCGGCATGATCGCGCCGAACACCATGATCACGCCGTGCATGGTCGTGAGCTGGTTGAAGAGCTGCGGGTTGACGAACTGGAGGCCCGGGTGGAACAGTTCGGCGCGAATGCCCAGCGCCAGGATGCCACCGAAGATGAACATCGTGAACGAGAACAGGAGATAAAGCGTCCCGATGTCCTTGTGGTTGGTCGCGAAAACCCAGCGACGCCAGCCGTGCGGATGATCGTGTGCGTGATCGTGACCGTGGTCACCGTGATGGTCGAGTACAGCGCTCATGGCGTTTCGATTCCTAAGCTTCTTGATCTGACGGCGTTCTTACTTGCGGGCAGCGGCAATTTCGCTCGGCTGCACGATCTGACCGGTGGCGTTGGACCAGTGGTTTTTGGTGAAGGTGACCACAGCCGCGATCTCGGTGTCAGAGAGCGCCTTCCACGAAGGCATGCCGTTGGCCGAGCCGTTCAACACCATGTGCAGTTGCTTGCTCTTGTCAGCATCGAGCACTGTGGGGGAACCATCGAGCGGCTTGACGGGGCCGCCGCCTTTGCCGTTGGGCTGGTGGCATTGCGAGCAGTTGGCGTTATAGACCTTCTCGCCGCGGGCCACGAGTTCGGTGAGCACCCAGACCTTGGCCGGGTCGTCGGACTTGGCGGCAATCTTCTTCTTCTCGCCGTCGACCCACCTGGAGTAGTCCTGTGCCGACAGCACCTTCACGTGGATGGGCATATAGGCGTGCTCCTTGCCGCAGAGCTCGGCGCACTGGCCGTAGTAGTCGCCGACCTTTTCGGCGCGGAACCAGGTGTCGCGCACGAAGCCGGGAATGGCGTCTTGCTTGACGCCGAAGGCCGGGACCATCCAGGCGTGGATCACGTCGGTAGCGGTGGTGATGATGCGGATCTTTTTGTCGACGGGCACGACGAGCGGGTTGTCAACACGCAGCAGGTAGTCGTCGCCGGAGGGCTTGCCCGCGTCGGACATTTCGCGCTGGGCGACGTCCAGCGTGGAGATGAAGCCAATGCCTTCGCCTTCACCCTTCAAGTAGTCGTAGCCCCATTTCCACTGGATGCCGGTCGCCTTGATGGTGATGTCGGCTGCGCTGGTGTCCTTCATTGCGACCACGGCCTTGGTGGCCGGCAGCGCCATGAAGATGACGATGATGAATGGGACGATGGTCCAGACGATTTCGACCGTCGTGCTCTCGTGGAAGTTGGCGGCCTTTGCACCCTTGGACTTGCGGTGCTTGAACATTGAATAGAACATGACACCGAACACGCCGATGAAGATCACCAGGCAGATGATCATCATGAAGTAGTGCAGCCACTGCTGTTCGCGCGCAATGGCAGTCACGGGCGGATGCATGTCGAGCTGGTTGACGGCGGGGCCGCCAGGCAGGTCATTGACTGCCATGGCCACCTGGGTGGTCAACATCGTGGCGAGCGCAAGGCCCAACTGCCCTGCCCGCTCGATCCAACCCAGCCAAAGTGCTTTCATCGTCTTCATTGTCGTCACTTCAGTTTCAAATTCTGTTCACTGCACGACCTGGGGTCGTGCGGCCGGAACGGCGCAAGGCCATTCTCAATTCGTCTGCCAACTGCCGCCGCAGCTCGGGCCTGACGTAGCGCCCCACCGCCATCTTCCGCCCCTGCCCAGACAGCTCGACCAGCGAACCGTCACACACTGCGGGCTCCACCGTCACCCACTGCGGCTGGAATTCGACTCGCTCCAGCCGGCTGCCCGACGCATGCTCGACCGTCAGACGGTTGTCGCGCAATGCGATGGACTCGCTGTCGGTGGCGTGGCGCGCATACACCAGCATCGCAACACCGACCGCCAGCAACTCGATCGCGGCAAAGGGCATCACCATTCGCGCGCCTTGCCACCACCAGAAGGCAGCGACGGCGAGCGAGATACCGCAAAGCACAGAGTAAAAACCGAGCAACTGACGTGGCGCCAACGAACAGTTCCGCTTCAGCTTCCACTCGAACGCCCACTCGCCCGCCGCGCCGCTTGACTCGTGGCCGAAGCGAAATGCGAAAGATGAGGGGACGAGGCCCACGGCACTACTCGCACTGGACGCGAGAGGTGCACATGAAGCGTCGGGCGAGCCGGATGCCGACATACTGCTGCGCTGCTGCTCCACGAGCGCCCAAATGGCCATCGGATTGGACATACATCGAATTCGAGAAGGCCTTCCGGGTGCTCCACCGTCAACCTGAGGAGTTTAGCGCAGCGGCGGAGCTCACCAGCATTCACCTGCGACGGGTTCGAACAAGGCTGCGCATCTCATCGAGAGAAACCGTCGTCGGCTGACCAGCCTGCACTTTAGGCATTGCTTTGAAAGCATGGCCGTAGGCAACCTCGAAACGCATGGCGATGCGGCCGTCGGGCCCTGAAGAGGCTTCGAGTTCTTGCTCGAGTCGGGCGCGCCATCGTGGAGTGCGAAGGGCCTGGAACCGCCCAGGCGCCGTATTGCCGCCGAGACTTCGAAGCTCGTCGAGCATCGCCTGCGGCGTGGGCCAGCTCAAGGTGATCGTCTCCTGGTCCATCACCGGATCGGCAAAGCCGGCGTGCACGAGCATGTCGCCCAGGTCGTGCATGTCCACGAAGGCCGGTGTCGGGTCGGACCATCCAACGCTGGCGTAGATTGCGCGCAGTTCGCGCAGCGTCCCAGGGCCAAGGCAGGAAAACATCACGAAGCCATCGGCGGCAATTGCCTTTTGCCAGCGGGAGATGAGCCGGGGCGGATCCTTGATCTGGTGAAGCATCATGTTGGCCCACAGCAGTTGCGCGGGCTCGCCGAGATCGTCGGATTCGAGCTTGACCTCGACGCTCTCCTTGCGCCAACGCTTGGGCGACCACCAAGGTGTTCGTTGCGCGTCGCGGCTGAGTTGGGCAAGCGCCGCGGAAGGCTCGACGAGAACGCGATGCGCATCGGGATAGGCCTGCGACAGCACCTCGGCGCTCGCACCGAGAAAGGACCACCAGTCGACGATTCGCACCGGTTGCAGCCGGATGATCTGCAGACGTTCCGCCATGCGCCGTGCCACCTCGGTATGGAGCCAGGGCGGCGAGGCCCGATGCGCGAGGCGGCGCAACACGGCGTCCACCGCGACGGCATCGAGCTGGCGTTGATCGATGGGTGGCGTGTCTGGCATGGGGCGGCAGTATATTGACCCTATCTTTTCATCACCGAGACAAGCGTTGTTCCTCACCCGATTGCTTGACGCACGGCCCGCCCGCGCCATTCCGACCCAGTGCGCCGTCTGCCACGACTGGGACCGCGACCGCATCTGCGAAGCATGCCGAACGCGCTTCATGGCCGCGGTTCCGCGATGCCTGCGATGCGCCCTTCGCGTGCCGGAGGGCGTGCGCACCTGCGGCGCCTGCCTGACCGACCCGCCCGCGCAGGACGGCGCCCTGGCTGCGATGGACTACGGCCATCCTTGGGATCGGCTCATCGGCCAGTTCAAGTTCAATGCCGCGCTCGACTTGGCGGCATCGCTCGCAAATAGTGTGGAGAACGCCTGGCGAACGAGTGGCGGCACCAAGCCCGATCTCATCGTCCCGGTGCCCCTGAGCGACCGGCGATTGCGCGATCGGGGATTCAACCAATCGTGGGAGATCGCTCGTCGCGTGGCCGTGCGCATCGGCTGCCTTGCAGATGCGGGATTGGTGCTGCGCATCAAGGACACACCGCATCAACTCGCGTTTCCCGTGGAAAAGCGCGCAGCTAATGTGAAAGGCGCATTCGCCATCGAACCGCGACGAGTGGCCGAAGTTCGGGGCAAGGTTATAGCCATCCTCGATGACGTGATGACCACTGGGGCCACTGCGGCAGAACTCGCCCGCGTGCTACGGCAAGCCGGCGCGGCGCAGGTCCATGCGTGGGTCGTGGCGCGCACTCCCACTCCAGGCGGGTGAACCTCATGTTCAACGTCGTTCTCGTTCACCCGGAGATTCCTCCAAATACTGGCAACGTGATTCGGTTGGCGGCCAACACGGGGTGTGCACTGCATCTTGTGGAGCCGCTCGGCTTTTCGATGGAAGACAAGCTGCTTCAGCGCGCGGGCCTCGACTATCACGAGTACGCAAGCGTGAAGCGGCATGCATCGTGGGACGAACTGCTTCGCTCGCAAGCGCCCGATCTGAGCCGGATGTTCGCCTTTACCACGCGAGGGGCGCGGCCGTTTGCCCAGATCGCGTGGAAGGCCGGAGATTGGTTGGTGTTCGGATGCGAAACCTCAGGCCTGCCTGACCCTGTGCGCGATTCGTTTCCGACGGACAGGCGCGTGAGGCTGCCGCTGCGCCAGGGGCAACGCAGCCTGAATCTCAGCAATGCGGTGGCGGTGGCTGTATTCGAAGCGTGGCGTCAAAATGAATACGCCGGTTCGCACTCGTAGGTGAGCAAAACCGAGTGCGCTTACTCGGCTATGGATTTGGCACGGAATAAGTTCCCGTTTTGCGCTGGCCAGCCCCCCCCCTACAACATCACTCCGGCTTGACGCCTGCTGCCTTGATCACCTGCGACCACTTGTCGCGTTCAGACTTGATGAGCCCGGCCAGCGCCTCGGGCGCTGAACCGACCGCGCTGAAGTACTGCCCCAGCATCTTCGTGCGCACGTCATCACTCTTGATGATTCGCACCAGCTCGCGTGAAAACCGATCGATGATCGGCCTCGGGGTCTTCGCGGGCGCAAGCACCGCTTGCCACGACACAGCTTCGAAGCCCGGATACCCCAACTCAGACAGCGCCGGAAACTCAGGCAGCGACGACGCGCGCCCCATCGTTGTCACGCCCAGCGCCCGCAGCTTGCCGGCCTTGACCTGCCCCATCGCAATGCCGGGCACCATGAATGCCGCCTGAACCTGCCCGGCGAGGATCGCGTTGACGACCTGCGGGAAGCCCTGATATGGCACATGAACGAGATCGATGCCGGCTCGGGTCTTGAAGAGCTCCATCGCCAAATGAGCAGCACTGCCGTTGCCCACGCTGCCGTAGTTCAGCTTGCCTTTCCTCTCCTTCGCGATCAGCACGAAATCGGCGAGGGTATTGACGCCGAGCTTCGCGTCCACCACCAGCAAGTTCGCAGACGTCGCCACGAGCGACACTGGCGCGAGCTCCTTGATCGGGTCGTAGTTGAGGCTCTTGCTCAACAGCGGCGCAGTGACCAAAGGCCCTTGGATCGTGAAGAGGAAGGTATAGCCGTCGGGCTCTGCCTTGGCCACGACCCCCGTGCCGAGATTGCCCCCGGCACCCGGCCGGTTGTCCACGACGACAGGCTGTCCGAGCGACTGCGCCAGCGGCTCGGCGATCAGACGGGCGATGATGTCCGGCGAGCTGCCTGGTGGAAATGGCACCACGAGCTTGATCGGCCTCGCGGGCCACGACTGTGCAAAAGACCCAAGCGCCAGCGTCGCAGCTCCCGCGACGGATGCTTGCAGGACACGACGACGATGCATCGAAACAGCCTCTGGATAAATTGAGATCAGGAGATCATCTCTCGGACCGTGCTTCGCGACCCATCAATTGATCGACCGCCTGCCTCGGCGTGGCGCGGCCTTCGAGCACGGCCACCACCGCTTCGGTGATGGGCATCTCTACACCGCACGCCTGAGCGCGTCGAAGCACCATCGCGGCGCTGTAGACGCCTTCGGCCACGTGCCCGAGTTCGCTCAGGATCTGGGGCAGCGGCATGCCTTGCGCGAGCAGCAGGCCGACCTTGCGGTTGCGCGACAGATTGCCGGTGGCGGTGAGCACGAGGTCGCCAAGACCGCTCAGGCCCATGAAAGTCTCGGGCTGCGCACCCAATGCGAGACCCAGTCGGGTCATCTCGGCCAGTCCGCGGGTGATCAGTGCAGCGCGTGCATTGAGCCCGAGGTTCATGCCATCGGCAATGCCGGTGGCGATGGCAAGCACGTTCTTCACCGCACCGCCAACCTCGACGCCGACGGGATCGTTCGACGTATAGATGCGCAGGCTGTCGCTGTGAAGCGCATCGACCGCATCAATGCACAAGGGAGCGTCCACGCTCGCCACAACCAGGGCCGTCGGCTGGCCCTTCGCGACTTCAATCGCGAAGCTTGGCCCGGACAACACCCCAACTCGAGCATTCGGACACACGGCCCGCGCCACCTCATGCCCGAGCCAGCCCGTGCCTTCCTGGAAGCCTTTGCAAAGCCACAGAATTCCGGGCGGGCTTTCTGGCAGGCGATGAAGCATTTCAGAGAGCCCGGCCATCGGCGTCGCGATGACCACGAGGCCATCGCGTGCGAACTCGATCGAACTGTCGAAGTCGGAGCTGATCTGCAGGCTCTCGGGCAGCGTTACCTCGTTCAGATAACGCTCGTTGCGCCGCTGCGTGAGCATACGCCGCGCCTGATCGACGTCGCGCACCCACAGCCGCGTGTCATGACGAACGCTCGCGTTGATAGCGAGCGCGGTGCCCCAGGCCCCGGCACCAAGAACGGTGAGGTTCACTGCCGGCCTGTGTCTTCAGTTTGCGCCAGCGATGGCGCCGGACCCGTTCGGTGCAGCCGCCTGCGCGCGTTGCGCCTCGAACATCGCCTGGAAGTTCACTTCCGACAGCACTACCGGCGGGAAGCCAGCGCGCGTGCACACATCGGAGACGATGGCGCGAAGGTAGGGGTAGATGATGCCCGGGCAGGCAATACCAATGATTGGCTGGAGCTGGTCTTCGGGGATGTTGCGGATCTCGAAGATGCCGGCCTGCTTGGCCTCAACGAGGAATAGCACCTTGTCGCTGACCTTGGTCGTCACGGTCGCGGTCACGGCGACTTCGTACACACCTTCAGCCGCAGGCTCGGCGGCCAGCGACAGGTTGATTTCGACTTGCGGTTGCGCCTGCTCGAGCAGGATCTGCGGGGAATTCGGCTGCTCAAGCGACAAATCCTTGAGGTAGATGCGCTGGATATTGAAGACCGGTTGTTGGGTGTCGTCTGCCATGGGAAGTCTCGCAATCGAAAGAAAGCCCGCGACCGGAATGTGCGGGCTGTAGCGCAGATTATCACCGAGGCCAAACCGGCCTCAGGTCCGGATTTACGCCTGCAAAAGGGACATCAAACCGCCCCGCTGGTCGAGGTCGATCAGGTCGTCGCAGCCGCCCACGTGGGTATTGCCAATGAAGATCTGCGGAACGGTGCGCCGGCCCGTGATCTGCATCATGGCCTGGCGTTCGGTGGGGTTCACGTCAATGCGGATTTCTTCGATGGTGTCGACGCCGCGCTGCTTGAGCAACATCTTGGCGCGGATGCAATATGGGCACACCTGCGTGGTGTACATCTTGACGTGGGCCATGCTTTTACGGTCTTTCATCATCAGGAGGCTGAGAGTTTTTCGAGCGTGTCCGAGCAGCACGCCAAAAGGCACCTGATCTAGGCGCAAAGCGCAGCCATAGCGGGCTATGGCGAGCATTTGCAACGACGAGCAGGGGGC
>Ga0136846_1232348_pt1 | contig 11356 bp, 9 predicted proteins | sample HopSoiMetagenom2_FD_96841 | JGI IMG/M metagenome (GOLD analysis project Ga0136846, IMG submission 96841) | Grasslands soil microbial communities from Hopland, California, USA - 2 Assembly 2016 (version 4) | ecosystem: Environmental > Terrestrial > Soil > Grasslands | place: USA: Hopland... | reverse complement strand
GGAAGCTGCAAGCGCGTGGCCGGATCTGCGGGCAGAGGTGTTCCGCTACTGTCGCAATAAAACGGATCCCGCAATGTGCTGCTGCCACTTGCGCGCGACGAAAAGGGATTAAAGATCTGATTCGCAGTACGGGAAATAGCCGTCGCCGAGAAATCGCCGTTTAGTTCCGCGGGCGTGGGTACATACGATGTGACCTGGCTTGGCTGGCTATATCTCCATCCGTCATATCCACCGGAGAAGAAGGTTCGATCGTGCCAGATCGGTCCGGAAATCGTCGCACCGAACTGGTTCTGGTGGAAGGTTGCCGGAGCTTTTGGATTGCCGAACGCGTCTACATCGGTGAAGCCGTTGCGAGCGTCAAACGCGTTGTTGCGGACATATTCAAACGCCGATCCGTGAAACTTATTGGTGCCCGCGCGTGACACCATGTTCACCACTCCGCCGGCAGCGCCGCCCATATCGGCATGCGCGTCCTGGCCGACTACCTTGAATTCCTGCACCAAGTCGATGTTCGGGATCACGATGTATGTCGGGCCGCGAATGTTGGTATTGATGATTCCGTCAAAGAAGTAGAGCTTCGACCGGTTCTGCTGGCCATGGAACGATGGATCAGCGAATCCCGATCCGGGAATTCCTACGTTGCCTTCTACTCCGCCGATGCTTTTGTTCTGCGAGGTCGAGACCGGAGTTACGCCGGGAGTTAGCGTCAGCAGCTGAGTGAAGTTTCTGCCGTTCAGCGGCAGCGATTGGACGGTTTTCTCCTCGATAACCGTGCCCAACTCGGTCGTCGTGCTGTCGATCACAGGGGCAGCGGCCGTTACCTCAACGGTGGTTGCTGCACTGCCGACGTCGAGGGTCATGTTCTGCGTGACCGCCTGATTGACGGCAACCTGGAAAGTCGATTCCACCGCTTTGAACCCCGGCTTCTCGACTTTCAGCTTGTATGCGCCGGGCTGCACGTTCACGAACACAAAATATCCGTTGTTGTTCGTGTTCGCGGTGTTCTGAATGTTGGTGCCTTGGTTCGTAAGCGTCACGGCTGCGCCTGGCACGACCGCGCCGGATGCATCTGTGACGGTGCCGTTAGCTTCGCCACCTCGGGTTTGAGCAAATACAGCAAGGGAAAAAGCGATAGAGAGAAAGAGCGAGAAGGTCGCTCTCTTTGCGAAAAGCATCAAATGCCTCCACGTCTGGAGCAGGTCGGGGGTCTTGAGCACGGAGGGCCGGGAAGTAGACCTGCAGCGAACCGCAACCTATACCAAAGTTTTTACGATGAATTCAAGATGAAAAATTTATATTTCAGGTGATGAAACTTGTGGCATCCTGTCCCGGCTGTACTTTAGAGGAGTTCCGATGATCAGGGCGCGTGAGTCAAAGTCGGCCCCCGTGGGGGTAGTGACCAAGGTCTTACATATTTTGGAAACACTGCATGAAGCACCTTCAGGGCTGCAGTTAAAGGACGTAGCCTCGCAAACCGGCATCAACAAGAGCACTGCCTACCGGTTTCTGGCGCATTTAGAGCATGAGGGTTATGTGTTCCGCGATGCTTCCGGCGGCTATGCGATTGGCGTGCGGCTGGCGCGATTGGCTTCGGGAATGTCTTACCAGACGACTCTGTGCAAGCTCAGCCGTCCGATTCTGCAACAACTCTGGCGAGCGACTGGCGAGACGGTCAATCTCGCAGTGTTGGATGGTCGCGAAGTCCTCTATTTGGACGTCATGGAAAGTAGTCACACGTTTCGCCTGGTGTCGCAAGTTGGCATACGTCGTCCGGTCTATTGCACCGCGCTCGGCAAGGTGATGCTCGCCTACATTCCGGATGAGGAGCAGCAATACTTCTTTACTGGTCTGAAATTCGAGCGTTTTACGTCGCAAACCGTGAAAGGGATCCAGCCATTGCGGAAGGAATTTGCGGTCGTCCGCCAGCGTGGCTACTCCATCGACAATGAAGAAGCCTATCTTGGGTCGCGCTGTATCGGCGCCCCGATCTTCGAGTCTTCGGGAAAAATTGCTGCCGCCCTGAGCGTCTCAGGTCCGACAACTCGCGTCACCCGCGAGAAGGTGCCGGCCTTTGCTGCGCTGGCAAAGAACGCCGCAATGACGATCTCAAAGAGTCTGGGATACTCGGCGGTGGAAAAGGCGCTCGAAGCGAAAGTGGGGAGCTAACTGCCCACCCTTTTGGGACGGCAGATTCGGAGAGAGACGGCCAGTGTTGGTGGATTGTCACAGCTAGCCTCTGAATGGTGTGGCCGCACAACTCCTTTGCGGCAAAATTCACTGATTTGGCGAAAAAAATCGCTGATAATTTTCTGCATCCGCGCCGCAAGTGCCGCAAACGCGCCATTGATGCGGGCTTCGGGGACATTTCCACAACTTCCCTGCTAATTCCCTGTTAATTCCCTGCGTTTACGCGAAATTTGCGAATTTTGGGCAGAATTTGCAGGTTTTGGACGCTGTTGCCACAAATTCACTCTATTATTCGCTGTTCTACGGAAATCCGGCTTCCTGAACTATCCGATTCGCACCCATACGAGCTCCGCGAATCGGCTGCGGTAGCTCCCAAGTAATTTGTTGCGCTTACGGCGCTCTGCAAGTGTCCGCGTGTGCCTGTCAACGCCTAAAATAGAAAGAAGCAGATGGCGTTTACTGAACAATACGACGTGGTGGTCGTCGGTGCCGGGCACGCCGGTTGCGAGGCGGCCATGGCTTGCGCTCGAATGGGCCTGAAAACCGCTCTGTTTACCTTGAACGTCGATTTGATCGCGCAGATGTCGTGCAACCCCGCTGTGGGTGGCATCGCCAAAGGCCATCTTGTCCGCGAAGTGGATGCGCTCGGCGGCATAATGGGCGAGGTCACCGACGCAGTTGGTATCCAGTTTCGTCTGCTGAACACTTCCCGGGGTCCGGCGGTTTGGTCGCCGCGTGCGCAATGCGACAAGCAGCAATATCGCCTCAAAATGCGCGAGGTGCTGGAGAGCCAGCCGAATCTCTACATCAAGCAGGCTGAAGTCGCGGAATTGATTGTCGAACCGGAAAAGAACTCTTCCGAGGACGGCTGCAACGCTCGAAATGCGACCAACGTTGCCACCGGTGTCAAGCTGCGTGACGGACGCCGAGTGCAGGCAGGGGCAGTGGTGATCACGACGGGCACGTTCCTGAACGGTCTCATCCACTGTGGAGAACAGACTTATCCGGCAGGACGCTCCGGGGAACCGCCGTCGCAACTTCTTGGTGAATCGCTCAAGCTGCTCGGACTGCGCGGATGCCGGCTCAAGACCGGCACGCCGCCCCGTCTCGACGGTCGTTCCATCGACTGGTCACGCTTCGCTGCCCAGCCCGGCGATGACGATCCAACCCCTTTCAGCTTTCGGACGAAAAAGATTCGGCAGAAGCAAGTGCCGTGCTACATCGCGTTCACGACCGAGGAAACACATCGCATCATTCGCGAGAACGTTCACCGCTCGCCCATGTACTCCGGACAGATTCAGTCCATCGGCCCGCGCTATTGCCCGTCGATTGAAGACAAGATCGTCAAGTTTCCTGACAAGCTGCAGCACCAGCTCTTTCTTGAACCCGAGGGGCTGAATACGCATGAGATCTACGTGAATGGCATGTCTACCTCCATGCCTATCGACGTGCAGCTCGCGGTCATCAAGTCCATTCCCGGATTGGAAACTGCGGAGATGCTGCGTCCGGGCTATGCCATTGAGTACGACTCCATCGATCCAACGGAACTCGAGCGCACACTAGAGACGAAGAAAATCGCGCGGCTATTCCTAGCAGGCCAGATCAATGGCACTTCGGGGTATGAAGAAGCGGCGTGCCAGGGCATCATGGCAGGCATCAACGCCGCGTTGAAAGTTAAGGGCGAAAGGCCGTTCATCCTTGACCGGACTGAAGGCTACACCGCGATCCTGATCGACGACCTGATCAGTAAGGGGACGAACGAGCCGTACCGAATGTTTACGTCGCGCGCCGAGTTCCGGTTGCAATTGCGCATCGACAATGCCGACCGGCGCCTCACCCCGTATGGACGAAACCTGGGCCTGGTCTCAGATGAAGCGTGGCGCGATTACCTCGCTAAGCAAGAGCGCGCGTCGGCTCTGCGGAAAGTGCTCGAAACAACAAAGGCCGATCTGGAAAAGCTTGCGCGAGTCATGCCGGACAAGACGGCATCTTTTGGTAATGCTGCTGGACAGACATATGCGCAGCTCTTGAAACGGCCTGAAATTGCGATCGAGGAGTTTGCGCCCGTGCTGCGGGAGCTTCTGCCGTCGTTCTTCGCAGCGGTTGATTCCAACGATCCGGCACAACTCTCGTCACAAGCGCGCAACGAGTTGAAGTCAGTGGAAACTGAAATCAAATACGCCGGATACCTGCAACAGCAGCAGCGCTCCATCGAACGGCTCAAAAAAGCCGAAGAACGCTCCATTCCAGAATGGTTCGATTATGCGCAGGTAAGCGGTCTCTCACGCGAGATGAACGAGAAACTTAGCCGCGTGCGGCCCCGCACCCTCGGGCACGCGAGCCGCATTCCCGGAGTCACACCGGCCGCCGTCTCGCTGATTAATGTCTTCATCGAGATTCAGGGCAAGCGCATGCAGTTGACGTGACCGGTCAGTGATTCAGGATTCAGTCTCAAACATCTTCACTTCTGCCGCGGAACAACATAGATGTCAATTGGCTGGATGCTGAGTGCTGGTCGCTTCACTGCCAATGCTAGGATTTGTCGATGACACCTTCGCCGCCGCTCGTCGGAGTGATCATGGGCAGTCGCAGCGACTATCAGGTGCTGGAGCCTGCCATTGAGATCCTGCGGGAATTACAGGTTCCGCACGAAAAACGTGTGGTTTCCGCTCATCGCACGCCCGATTGGATGTTCGAATATGCTTCGACGGCGGAGAAGCGCGGACTGCAGGTGATTATCGCTGCCGCCGGTGGTGCGGCTCATCTGCCAGGCATGGTAGCCTCCAAAACAATCCTTCCCGTCCTGGGAGTACCAGTTCCGGCCACGATGCTCAACGGCGTCGATTCACTGCTCTCGATTGTGCAGATGCCCAAAGGCATTCCGGTAGGCACGCTGGCCATCGGGCAGCCCGGAGCTGCGAACGCCGCTTTGCTCGCAGCCTCGATTTGCGCTCTGAGCAATGCTGACCTGCGTGAGCGCATTCGTGCCTGGCGTCTGGCGCGCCAGAAGGAAGTTCTGGGCACGGAGCTGCCTTCGTGAGTGCCATTCTTCCTGGCGCAACCATTGGCATCCTTGGTGGGGGACAGCTTGGGCGCATGACAGCAATGGCAGCGCGCTCTCTCGGATATCGGGTGCAGGTGCTCGACCCCGACCGTTCTTGCCCGGCCAGCTTTGTGGTGGATAGCTGCTTCACGGCCTCGTTCGATGACGCGCATGCTGCCGGCGATCTGGCGCGAGGTTCAGACGTTGTGACGCTTGAGATCGAACAGATCTCGATTGCAAGTCTCGAAGAGGCAGCACGACACGCGCCAGTCCGACCCGAAGCTGCGGTGCTGAAGGTGGTGCAAGACCGTATTGGTCAAAAGAAATGGCTCCAGACCAGTGGGTTCCCACTTGGGGACTGGAGGCCAACTACCAATGCGCGAGAACTTGCAGCAGCGGTCCAGGAGTTTGCGGGTGATTGCTTCATCAAATCAGCCTCAGGCGGGTACGACGGTCGTAGCCAAATCCGGCTGCAGGCGTCCGCGGCTCCTGCTTCAGCCGATGACTTGTGGAAGCAGCTTGGCTCGCGGTCATGCGTGGTCGAGCGCGCGCTGCCGCTTGAATACGAGATTTCTGTGCTGGTCGCCCGACGTCCGCACGGCGAAGCCGTTGTATATCCACCAGCGCTAAACCATCACGAACAGCAGATTCTCGACTGGTCGGCGATTCCTGCTTCGTTGCCTGCTGAACTCTACAGACAAGTAACCGATTTAGGGTTGCAGATTGCCCAACAGCTTGGCGTCGTAGGTCTGCTGGTAATCGAGATGTTTCTGCTGAAGGGTGGCCGGTTGCTGGTGAACGAGCTTGCGCCGCGTCCTCACAACAGCTATCACGCGAGCGAACGTGCCTGCGTCACCAGTCAGTTCGAACAGGCGGTGCGTGCGATATGCGATTTGCCGCTGGGCGATCCAAGTCTCGTAAAGCCGGCGGCGATCTCCAACCTCCTTGGAGACGTGTGGCTTGGTGCGCGACCTCCAGCCTTCGATCGTGCGCTGGCGATCCCCGGCGTGCGTCTGCATTTGTATGAGAAGAGCGTGCCTCGTCCAGGGCGGAAAATGGGACATCTATGCGCAGTCGGAGATACTGTGCAGCAATCTGTTGATCGTGTGCTCCAGGCGCGAGCGGCGTTATAGGCAGTCGCTCTGGTTACCTGGATTGTTACTAACGGAATCTTGTGCGGGCATCAAACTAGAGCAACACTGTACTTACGGCAGTAATAATAAGGAGACCGAATGGAGAACGCCACGCTCGTGATCGCGATCCCTGACGGGAAATCTTCGCTGGTCGCGACGTGCTCGGCTTGTCAGCAAAGCTTCCCTTTGAGTCCTGCGGGAAGCGTAGACCCTCTCGTCGGGCAACGTGAATTGAAAAGCACTTTCGAAGCGCACGTCAGAACAAAGCACAACTGGCGAGCAGACGAGAACCTGACTGCGGCTCTGCGACTACGGGAAATGATGAAGGACTGGGAAGCCTGATCCGCTAGGTCACAAGCGCAACTCCCGGCGCGCCCGCTCCGCAAACCAAGGCAACTCGCTCAAGCTAGCAACGCTGATCGAAGTTCCTTCCAGCGTGCTAATCGCGAATTTGATTGCATTGTCTTCACGGTCGAGACCATTCTCGACGATCGCCGTCAGCTCTGTTTTTACTCCCTCGACACGCGCAATACCCTGCGCCAGCGCCGGGTAACTGAAAGCCAGGACTTTTGCGCTGTCAGCCTCCGCGGCCAAAGACACTGCGTGGAAGAGTCGTATCACTCCGTTCGGCGCGTATCCGCAGTCGATCTTCAACGGATCGCCGACATGCGTGTACTTGGATATTTTGATCTTCTTCTGAAGTGAATCCCACACGCCAGCGGACTCGAATACGCTGCGCATCTCAGAAACAATTCGCTGCCGCGCTCCGAGCCGCGGTTCGCGTTGTGGCTTAGCCCGCTCCAGATACGTCTGTGCCAACCGCTGAAGATCTTGGGCTGGAGACTCTGATAGCAGAACGCTGGGTTCGCTGAGTTGAAGAGCGTTCGAGAGGGTGTCTTCGAGACGATGAATAATCTGCTTGCGAGAATCGGCGCTCTGCAGCTGGTTGCGAATGTCGGATTCGAGCATTTCGAGAATATCGAGATCGGCATTCGGATCGGCGCAGCGTACCCGCGCCCAGTCGCGCGTGAAGCGCACATCAGCGAAATCAATTTCGCGTCCCAGCAGGAGCACACCGATATTAACGAACTCGTTCTTGAAGGGATCGGGAACGTAGCGCATCAGCAGGAAGTCGCATTGTTTCGCGTTGTCCATCCGCAGCCTTAACGATAGATTACGCCCATTGCGCACTTCCGAATGCCTTTTGTAGACAGGCGTAGCGGGCCGCACCGAGTAGTCCGGCATCGTCATTGAGCACGATTTTCACCGGAATTAACTCAAGCAACGGCCGCATGCGTCCTTTGTCGAAGAAGGCTTCGAGAAACTCTGGCCGCTTCATCAGCGGAATGTTCTTGGCCGCAATGGTGCCGCCAATAAAGATTCCGCCGAGCGACATGAACTTCAGCGCACAGTTTCCGGCCTCCGCGCCGTAGACGCTCACAAACATCAACATCGTTTGCTCACAAATCGGCGACTTCTTCTCGAGGGCTAACTGCGAGATCAACGCAGGAGCATCCTTAGTTGCATTCATCTGTTCGCGCAACGAAGCTGGTTCCTCAACTCGCTTGGTGTCGCGGAAGAAATCATAGATGTTCTTGATACCGGGACCGGAAAGAGCCCGCTCATAGCTGACTGTCTTATGATGTGCGAGCAGATACTTGAGCAGCTCGATTTGCAGTTCGGTGCGTGGGGCAAAGTCCGCGTGCCCACCCTCACATGCAAACGGATGCTGACGAAAACCGTCCCACAGCAATCCTGCTTCGCCCAGTCCAGTGCCAGCTGAAATCACAGCAGTGTTGCCTTCGGCATCTTCGGATCCTTCGTGAAGTGTCACAAAGTCCTTCGACTCCAATGAATCGAGGCCATAGGCGTAAGCTTCAAGATCATTTATCAATCCAACCGATCTCAGCTTCAGCTGCTTGGCCAAGTCTCTGGACTCGATGGTCCAGGGAAGGTTTGAAATCTTGCTCTTCCCGCCCCGCACAGGACCTGCCACCGCGAAGCAAGCGCTCTGCGCAGGAATGCCTTCGGAACGTACGAAGTTGCCGACTATATCTGCAAGTCCCGTGTGGTTGTGGCTGTCATAGATTTTTTCTACGACGAGAGGAAGCTTGTTGCCTTCTGGCCGGAATGCTGCCAACCGACTGTGTGTAGCGCCGATATCTCCAGCAAGAATCATCAGATTTTCCTCCAACTGCGGCCGTCTCGTTCCAACAGCTGATCGGATTCTTTTGGACCCCAGCTTCCCGCCGGATAATTTGGGAATTTGCGCGGTGAAACTGCGCGCCACACGTCGAGCACTGGATCTACTACGCTCCAGCCAGCCTCGACCATGTCTGCGCGCTGAAAGAGCGTTGGGTCACCGATCATGCAGTCGTACAGCAGGACTTCATATCCGGTCTTCGGTTCGGTCTTGAAATACTTCGCATATTCGCAGCTCATGTTCACCGAGCCGACTCGTACGGTCGATCCTGGAACCTTAGCGCCGAAGCTCAACATCATGCCTTCCTCGGGCTGAATCTGGATCACCAACTGGTTGGTGCGCAGTTTATGGCCTGCCGCATCATGAAAAATTTCCAGCGGCGTCTTTTTGAATTGAATCGTGATCTCGGTATGCCGCTTCGTCAGCCTCTTACCTGTGCGAACATAAAATGGAATTCCAGCCCAGCGCCAGTTGTCGATGGCCAGCTTCATCGCAACGAACGTCTCAGTGCGCGACTCCGGTGACACCCCTGGTTCGCTACGGTACGCCGGAACCGTTGTGTCGTCTACGTCTCCTGCGCCGTATTGGCCGCGCACCGTGTTATGCAGAACTTCATCGGACTGAAAGGGCCTCATCGCGTGCAGAACCTTTGCCTGCTCATCGCGAACCGCTTCTGACTTGAATGATGCGGGCGGTTCCATTGCTGTGAGGCTAATCAGCTGCATGATGTGGTTCGGCACCATGTCGCGCATGGTGCCCACGTTATCGAAGTATCCGCCGCGGCGTTCCACCCCGACCGTCTCTGCGTTCGTGATCTGCACATGATCGATATAGCGGTCGTTCCACAACGGCTCGAAGATGCTATTGCTGAAGCGAAAGACAAGCAGGTTCTGTACCGTCTCTTTACCCGAGTAGTGATCGATACGGTAAATCTGTTTCTCGGAAAGCCCACTTTGAATCTGAGAATTCAAACTCTTCGCCGATTCTAGATCGTGTCCGAAGGGCTTTTCGATAATGACACGGCGCCAACACCCATTTTCCTCCTGCGCGAGCTGATGACTTCCGAGCTGCTGCACTATTTCAGCGAAGAACTTTGGCGCAGTGGCGAGGTAAAATAGGTAATTGCCTTCAGTCCCATGTTGGGCATCGATGTCGCACAGCCGCTTCTTGAGCGTGAGATAAGTATCGTTGCTCGCGAAATCTCCGCGTTCGTAGTAAAGCCGCTCGTTGAACCACCGCCAAGCTTCGCTGCTGTGGTCTTCTTTGTCCAGGAATTGGGTGACCTGCTCGCGAAAAGCGTCCACGCTCAACTGGTCGAATGAGACGCCGATTACGGCAAAGTTCGTGGGCAATAGGTGATCCTTCGCCAAATTGTAGAGTGCGGGCACGAGTTTGCGTTTAGTGAGATCCCCCGCCGCTCCGAAGACAATCATCACGCATGGTCCTGCGGGTTTGTCGGTCGAATTGAATTCCTCTTCCAGGTTGGCTATCGCCGCGGTGGCCATCATCGTCCCCTCTACGATAAACGGGAGAGCATTGTAGGCTGAAGCACGTAATCACGGAAGACTTCTGTTGAACTGCGCTCAAAGATGTTGCGACAGAAGGAAAATAGGCCACACGCGAGCGAGTTCTCGCTGGCCCACCATTGCGGGCTACTTGTCTTTTGCGGGCACGGTTTCGCACTCAACTGTTCATGACCTTCGGTACTGCGGGAACTTTGCAGTGTGCGGTGTAAAAACTTCCCAAACTGCGGAGCAGTGATGGTGGTAAGTCTCTCATTCTGAGCACCTGGGATCGGCATGCGAGATGCTGACTTCTACTCGTGGAGAGACTATGAACCGTTCATACTTTTTGGCAGCTCCTTTGTTGGTAGCGCTATGTGCGCTGCCGGCTTCCGCCCGCGATCAACAAGCTGAGCACAATAGCGTTCAGCATGTGCGTGACGCTGGTCACGACCATGATCGGGCACGTCAGCAACACTGGCGTGAAGAACGCGAGCAACGCCTGCGCCATGCGCGCGAAGAGCGTGAGCGCCGCCTACGCCATGAACGTGAAGAACGTTGGCGTCGCGAGCATCGCACCAGCAGCCACGATCCCTTCCGTCATGGTGACCATGACCGCCGCGCAGGATGGGAGCACGGTAAGAAAAAGGGATGGCACGGAGCCGACGTGGCTCCGGGACAGGCCAAGAAAACAGCCTACGAGAAGCATCACGGACGATAGCTGTAGCTGAGCCGCGAATGCAGGTCCTGGTGCGTAGCCAGGCACCCCGCGCGAAGTCGAGAACACCGGGCGCAGGCGCCCGGCGTTCTGTTTTTACCAGATCGAGCACCGCTTCTCCCCGGAACGAGGCTTCCCCTCGATCGATTTCTCCAGCCCAACAGACGCGAGTACCAAGCGTAATCTATCCGTATTGTTTCCAGACGAGGATACCTTCATGGCAGAGATCAGTGTGCGCTGCTGTATCGTCGGTGGCGGTCCCGCCGGCATGATGCTGGGATTGCTGCTTGCACGCGCAGGTATCGCAGTCGCCGTTCTGGAGAAGCATGCGGACTTCTTACGCGACTTTCGGGGGGATACTGTACACCCATCAACACTTGAGCTGATGCACGAACTTGGCATCTTAGATGAGCTTCTGCGGCGTCCACACCAGGAGTTTCGCCGCCTTGGAGGCCAGATCGGCAACACGAGTATTGTGATCGCCGATTTTTCGCATCTTCCCACTCACGCTAAGTTCATCGCCTTAATGCCGCAATGGGAGTTCCTGAATTTCCTGGCTGACCAAGGGCG
>Ga0136846_1238537_pt1 | contig 11357 bp, 9 predicted proteins | sample HopSoiMetagenom2_FD_96841 | JGI IMG/M metagenome (GOLD analysis project Ga0136846, IMG submission 96841) | Grasslands soil microbial communities from Hopland, California, USA - 2 Assembly 2016 (version 4) | ecosystem: Environmental > Terrestrial > Soil > Grasslands | place: USA: Hopland... | reverse complement strand
GGGGCGCAGGGCGGGATGCGATGCAAGGCGCTCCGAGCGCCGTGTGGCGAGCCACACAAGTGAGGAGCAACGCCGCAGCGCGCCCGCCCAGCACCCCCAAAGCGGTATGTTGTTTCGGGCCATGTCCTTACAGCAGCTTCGCGAAGGCAAAATCGTAGTGCTGCAGCGAATTGTTCAGCGTCTTGCTGTGCAGGCGGAAATCGAAGGGCGCCGTGCCATTTGCAAGCCGATTCATATAACGTGCGGCCAGGGTGGCATCGAAGGTGGAAAACATCGGCATGTCGAGTTCAAGCCCTTCGGACGCGAAGTCGTGGCCGTGCGCATAGTCGTAGATCATCACTATTGCCCAGGCTCCCGCCATGAAATGGCCACCGACCAAAGCCTCCATTCTCCCGTCGATGACCGCACGCATCGCCTCCTGCGATGTGTTGATTCCGCTGAACCAGCGGTCCTTGCCGGGTTGTTTGCCCAGTGCTACCAAGGCATCCATCGCGCCCAACGCCATGACGTCATTGCCGGCCCACACCAGCGCCGCATCGGGATAGCGTCCATACAGCTCCGAGGCCATCTGCCGCGCGGACTCGCGCTGCCAGTCGGCATAGACGATCTGATCCAGGACAACGCGAGGATTCTCCCTGACGGCCCTTTCCATTCCCTTATTGCGCAGCACTGACGACTCCGTCGAGCGGTCGCCGGCGATGGCGATCATGTGCAATTTGCCGTCGGCGCTGAAGCGTTTCTCGCGCATTCCTCGATCGATGAGCGCTCGTGCGCTGAGATAGCCGCCATCTTCGGCGTGGGGCACCATGGAGCCGATCCACTGCGGATACATCTGTCTCGGGGAACCGAAGTACGCACGGTCCTCGGGCAGCAGGGTGTTATAGGCGAACAAGCACTTGATATTCGCCGCCGCCGCGATCTTCAGCATCTCGCCGCCCATGCGTCGCTCGTTCACCAGAATGAGATAGTCTGGCCTCAAAAGTCGCGGGCGGGCAGCGAAATCGCGAACGATGTCGATCTGGCGGAGATGGTCGCGCTCGGCATAGCGAACCTCTAATTTCAAGTCGAGGCTTTTCGCCGCTGCTTGCATCGCCTCGGTCGCAGTCACCCAATACGTTTCGTCGTGACGTCCAGGGTTGACGAAACCGACGGTCAGCGCTGACGCCGAATCGATACAGCACCAAAGAAGCGCGAAAAGGCGCCAAGTGGACGCTGAGAAGCGCAAAAAGCGAAGTGCTTCATTCATGGCCACAGGATTAGTTGAAAAGATGGTATGGCTTTTCCGCCGGCACGAAGCAGGCCTGCGAATAGGCTAACGAGAGACCCTCCGCGGGTCTTGACCGAGTTCTGACGGGACTGCTACCAGTTGCCCGTTGGGCGAAGCGGCAATGAATTGCGCCAATAAGTCACAAGCACTTGATGTGTGTGTCGCGTTGACGCGCTCGTGCAATTGGCGCAGGAGTCGATGCAATCTGATCGCGTCAAACAACGATCGAGTCCTGTTCGCTGCATACGAATGTGCCCGGAATCGACGCGTCGCATGCCAACGTTTCACTAGCGAATCAAGCCAGCCTTAATGGAGGGGCTACTCATCGTCACATGAGCAGGGCCTTTCTGCCAACCCATTTCAAGGTCTTGTATTGGCTCCTCTCCCCCTCTGGGGGAGAGGTTGGGTGAGGGGCTGCGGTGATGGCAACCCATGGCTTAGTTCACCGCCCACGGCCCTCACCCCAGCCCTCTCCCAGAGGGAGAGGGAGTGAAGACCTTGAAATGGGTGGGCCTTTCTGCCCAATCTTGCATGTACGGTGAGGTGCTGGAGAAAGCTTGCGATGTTGTCGTCTGATGTCCACTTGTAGGTGAAGGGTCGGTCCAGCATTGGTCAAAGCTACGTCATGCATTGGCTTTTCACACCGTTCAACATGCGCCTTAGGAAATGACTGACCCGTGGCAGTGACGCCGGGGTCATGAAGAAGTGCGAACCATGACTGACACAGTGATCTGCTTCCAACAATGCGAACTCGACATCGCGGCCCGCGAGGTGCGGCTCAATGGCCGTCCGAGCTGGATCGAACCGAGGCCTTTCGACCTTTTGGTGCATCTGATTCGCCATCGCGAACGAGTTGTGGCAAAGAAGGAGCTTCTCGCCAGCGTGTGGCCGCACGAATTCGTTTCATCCGGTGCACTCGCTCGGGCAGTGATGAAGGCGCGCCGGGCCATCGGTGATATCGGTGAACCTGCCTTGATCAAGACGGTATCGCGCGTGGGATACCGCTTCGTCGCGCCTGTGTTGTCTGCCGCTGCTGACCTTGCGCCAACGGTCCCCGCCGCGTCTTCTGTTATCGCGGATCAGGCCGCGATGGTTGAGGCAAAGAAGCTTACGTTCGCTGTCCTGCCTTTCGAAGATTCGACGGACGATTCAAGATTCGATTGGATTCGACTCGGGTTGATGTCGCTTGTGAGCGAGATGCTTTCGCAAGACACGCGACTGTCGGCGATCTCAACGCAGTCGGTGATGGCAGTCGCAACAAAGGAGTGCGGCGCCGATGCTCAAAGCCTTGCTTCGATGGTGCAACGATTGACGAACGTGCAACTCGTGGTGGGCGGCAAGGTCTCCGTCGACAAGGCTGGATACCGTCTCGAATATCGAGTCTTCGGCCGCTCTCATGAATTCCACGGGGCGGTGATCGGGGAGCATCCCGCGGAGCTCGCCGAACCAATGGTTGGCGCACTGGTCCACAGTCTCTTCGGAGATTCGCAGCACGATGCCGCGCCCTTGACGACCCCTGTCTGCCTCCCGGCCATCGAGGCATTCGCGCGTGGCTTGCAAGCTTGCGGCGAACAAAAGTGGTCGGAAGCCGCGAATCGGTTCAAGAGGGTTCTCGGCCTGGCGCCAGCGAACGCAGCCGCGGAGTTCGAGCTTCTGCGATCCCTGGCGAACAAGGGTGACCAGGAAGGCAAGCGCTTCGCGCGGCGCCTGCTGGTGCGTGCGGAGATCGAGTGCGATTTGTCGCTTGCAGCACGCGTCCATCAGGCCATGGGGCACTTGCACCTGCACCGCGGGGAACTTGCGGCTGCAGCCTTTCGCGCGGAAAAGGCACTTCGTCTTGCGGCGGGGCAAGAGTCCTTGGACTGGACCGCGCAGACTCTCTTGCTCCAGGCGTCGATTTCCGTCCGCCAGCGCGAGTTCGATGCGGCAAGCCGCAGTATCGAGCGCGTCCACGAGCTTTGCGAGCGAGGCGGGAACCGCTTCTTTCCTCTCTGTGCGCTCAACATGCAAGCCGTCATCGCGGGATTGGGAGGGGATCTGACGCAGGCTGTCCAACTACTCACCGAGGTCGTCAGCCGATCGCGCGAATTGCAGGCGCAGCACTATCTGGCCGATGCTTGCGCCAACGCTGCGAAGGGATTTGCATTGCTCGGTCAGCTCGGCAGGGCAACCGATCATGGAGAGGAGTCCTTGGCGTTGGCGATGGCTGACGGCGATGAAGCCACCGCGGCGCGGGCCGCATCGATTCTTTGTCTGATCTATCGTCTGGCGCGGGCCCCGCAGGATTGCAGGCGAACGGTAACCGCGCTCGAAGGGCTGAACATGCCGGAATCGAGCAAAGACGCTGTGTGGCAGGCGCGCGGGCACGATGCTGCTTGCGCAGGTGACCACGTCAGGGCGGCGGAATGCTTCAGCAATGCCATCGCGCTGCAACGCGTGTCGAATGACCGCATGCGTGAGCACGATACGTGGCCGTGGCTCATTACGGCACTTGTTCAATGCGGGCGCATTGGTGAGGCCGATACGGAACTCCGTCTGGCGTCGGGCGACGATCATGCGGACCATCCTGAGCTCAGCGTTCATCTCCGTCACTGCCACGCGCTGATTGCGCATGCCACTGGCGACGCGGAGCAGGCCTTGCAGATCCTGGAGCAGATTGTCGATATGGAGGCTGCGCCGATGTGGCGCGCATTCGCCTGCATCGATGTGACATGGCTTCTGGCCGAAGCGGGCCGCGGCGATGAAGCGGCAGCTCTTCTGATCAGCTCGGAGGTCACGTCGAATCCCCATCCGCTGACGCTGGCCGCGACCGCGCGTGCTCTCCATGCCGGAGGCAACTTTGCGGATGCAAATCGCGCCCATGCGGAGCACATGAGCATGATGCCGGCGTCGATGGGGAGCGGTGGCTACTTTGCGAGCCTTGGCCCTATCTATGCGGGACAGCGGGCCGGCATGGCATTGCCTCCCATTCCATTTTTGCCGAGCCGGATTTGATGCAAGTCTTGATGTCGCCAAATGAAACACAGGACTTCACCTTCTTCGACAACGAAGTCCCACGGCGACTTGCGGAACGTGACCACTCGAGAGAGACGGCCACACATGATGAGCTCGGGTGCGGCGAGCCGGTAAAGCCGGGTTGGAATTTCTTGCGCAGCGCTTTCGTGTATTAGTGCTTGGATTCGCAACGCCACACCAGCGTCCTGCTTTGGCGCTGCAGACTACGTGAATCCAAAATGGCCTTCAAACGAAGGGGTGAGCTAGTCATGAAGTCCCTATTCCCAAACCTATTTCGCAGAACGACGCCCGATGTGTCCGGGGCCGCCGAGCAGTCCACCCCGCCGGTGCGTGCCTCCAGCGCATCGCGCATCGGTTCCACGCTGTCGGGGCTCATGTGCCTGGGACGCAAGCCGCCCCAGTCGGCGTCTCCTGATAGGTTGGCGGAGTCCAGTCCTCCGCGCCGTTCGCTTTCCGAGTTGCGGCATGAGGACGGAGCGCCATCCGCTCTTAGGAAACCTAGGCTTATCGACTTTATAGAGATCGAAGGCAAAACGGACTTCACCCGGGAATTTGCGTCGGTGCGTTACAGGCCTGCGAAAGTGTTGACGCCGGGCCAGTTTTCACAGGGAATGGGCAACTCGGCTGATGAAACACAGCAGGCTGGCGGCTTGAGCACGCACGAGATCATGCCCGTCCCGCAGCCTTCGTCACCGGCCGCCGGCAGAGCGCGGCGCAAGAAGGTCAGGTTTGACGAGGATGGAATCACTGAGCAAGAAAATTCAAAGCGATCTCTGATCGAGGCTGGGGCTCGGAAGTTTTATGAACTGAGCAAGACCCTTCCAGAGAAAACATTCGGCGAAATCATTAGTGCGGGAAAGCTGCCGGACCATTTTCATGCTGAATTTGATGACGAACTCCGGGGTAAGGATAAGCACATATTACGTAAATGCAATGAATTTGAAAAGGAAAAGAGTACCGCAGCCTCGTTGCAGCACACCTCTGTAGGCCATGGCGTCCGCCAGTCGGACCCGCAATCGAGTCGCGCCACCGAAATTGAGATCGTCGAGGTCAGCGTCATGAGCACGAACGAGATCATGCCCGTCTCGCAGCCTTCGTCGTCGGCCGCCGGCACAGCGCCATTAAGGGAAAAGACTACCGCAGCCTCGTTGCAGCACACCTCTGTATGGCCTAAATGGATCCTGAAGAAAAAGCCCAAAAAGACTGAAACAGGGCCTAAATCGATTCTGAAGAAAAAGGAGCCCAAAGACAACGTAGGACAGAGCGAGATTGTCGAGGTTAGCGCCCCGCAAGAGAGCACGCCTCGGCCTTTGCCATCGGCCGCCGATACGGCGTCATCCGAGCGCAAGAAAACCAAGTTTCACAAGGATGTAACCGCTCAAGTTGAAATCACGCCTAAATTCCTCAATCAGCGGTTGAAAATGACGGCGTTCCATGACCTCAATGATGTCCTCACTGAAAAAAACTCAGCGGCTTACCGCGACGAAGCCGATATACGTATCCCGCAGATAAGAGAAAATTTCGATACTCAAGTCGAGCGCGCTGTTAAACAGCTCGAGGCGCTTGTACAGCAAAATCCAGGTGTTTTCGATGACCAAATCGCCAATTGGCGTGTGCCTAAAGAGGCGCTCGTGGGTACGAAAGGCCTGGAAAACTTCCATCTCGACGTCATCGCCAAGTTCCAGGATGAGCGGGTAAAGCGACGCGAATCGGAATGGATGCCGGGACTGATCCAGGACGCGGTTCGCAGGCTTACTGAACTGAGCGCGACTCTTCCACAGGAAACCTTTGAAGAAATCATTGGTGAGGAAATGCTGCCGGACGATTTTCATGCTGAATTTGAGGACGAACTCCTGGGTATGGATGGAGACATTCTCGGTAAATACAAGCAGATTGCAGCCGAAAAGGCTTTGGCCCTGCATATGGCAGCTCTGGCACCCTCCGATGACGATTGACAAGATTCACCCGCCGAATGAAATTCATAGGTCGAATGCGGAACGATCTCACGAGCGAACCGCCAAAAAGTGACCCGTGAGATCAGAAATGATTGACAATTTCCGGTCAACTCGACGCACAACTCTTCCCCTGTGAACGAAGTTTTCCTCATGCAACCGACAAGCACCGTCGCATTGGCCGCGTTCGCTTTCGCGGCACTCGTGCTCGGCGCGCTCGCAATCTGGAGGGTGCGCCGCCGACGTCGTGTGGCAGGCGGGGGGAAGCTCAGCGAGCAACGCTTCGACCGTTTGACAGGATTGCTGACACGGACGGCCTTTGAGAATCTTCTTTCGGGAGCACTCGCAAAGGCGGAAAAGACAAAACGCGAAGTGTGCGTCGTCTACGTGGGCCTGGATGGTTTCAAGGCCGTGAACGACGCACACGGCCACTAATTCGGCGACAAGGTCCTCGTGGCCTCGGTAGAACGACTCAGTTCGGTGTGCGCCGAAGGCACATTGCTATGCAGGGTAGCCGGCGACGAGTTCGCGATCCTTTTCAACGCGCCGCTAGAGACATCCAAGAAATTCGCTGGCCGGCTGGTGGACCTCTTCGGGAACGGAATGCAGGTTGACGATCAGCACATCTCCGTGACCCTGTCGGCCGGGCTCGCAGAGTGCCCGCAGCACGGCAGTAGCGTGCGCGTTCTTGGCCGTGCCGCCTCGGCGATGACATCCGTCAAGATCAGTGGCGGAGGCGCCTATGCGGTCTTCGATCCCGGAGTTGAACTGAAACAGAGGGAAGAACTCGCGATCGCTCGTGAACTGCGCCAGGCTTTGTCGAGGAATCAGTTCGAGCTGATGTTTCAGCCGAAGATCGACGCATCGAGCCTTCAGGTGACGGCCGTGGAGGCGCTGCTCCGCTGGAAGCATCCGAAACTGGGCGCGGTGAGTCCCGAAAAGTTCATTCCCATCGCCGAGCGGCACGGTCTGATCGAAGGCATCGGCAATTGGGTGCTGGAGGCGGCTCTCAAGCATGCGGCCGAATGGCGGCGCACCGGCCTTCGCATGCGAGTGGCGATCAACGTGTCGCGTTTTCAGATGCGCCAGGACGACTTCGCTGCGCGAGTCGAGGATGGCTTGAAGCTGCATAAGCTCCAAGCGAACCGATTCACCTGCGAGATCACAGAGTCGGTGGCAATGGAAAACACAGCCGTCACGCGCCGGGCGTTCACGCGCCTTGAAAAGGTCGGGGTGCATATTTCGATCGACGACTTCGGCACGGGCTACTCGAGCCTGTCAGCACTACACAAGATGCCGGCCAACGAGTTGAAGATCGACCGGGCCTTCGTGACAGACATGCCGCACAGCGCCGAGGCCCGCGCCATCGTCAAAGCCGTGGTGCAGATGGCCCAGGCCCTCAATCTTCGCGTGGTGGCCGAGGGTGTCGAGACGGAGCTTCAGCGCGACATGCTCGTGCACGCTGGTTGCAACGAATTGCAGGGATATCTCTTTGCCAAGCCCATGACCGCTCAAGCGATCACTCTGTGGGCCCAAGAGGCCCCCAAGTCGCTTCTTCAGGCGTTCCGGCCGTCGTTGTTCAAAGAGACGAACGGTCCACAACTTCACTGAAGAGGCGTAACAGCGACCGGGTTTTGGGCACTCAGCGCCCTGCGACAGTGGCCTGTATTTCGTATGGACGTACTCGACTACGCATCCCAATACAACAACTTGACGCGCGGTATCAAAGTCAAGTGTGGCAATGCACTGAGCAACCAGTTCAATGGCATGACTGCTCGAATACAAGGACCATGACTCGATGGCTGATTTACGTACCGCGCTCATCGCACACTTGGGCATCGTGTCCTCGGCTGGCCCGTGCCATGAAGAACAGACAACCTTGCCGCGGAGTCCGCGTGCATTGCTGCAGCCCGAGGGACTGAGCCAGCTCCGCGGCGCGAGCACGTCGGAAGCTCAGGAAGCTCATGTTCCGGAACGGCCGCGCGCGCGCATGACTCCGCCATCTCAGCGGCAGGAGCTTGGGGAAGATGGTCTGCCGGAGATGATGAGTCTCCAGGACTTGGAGGACAGCCGCCACCTCAGCCGCGAATTCCAGCGTCTGGAACTCAAAATGGCCAAGAAGGCAGCGCGGCAGCACGCCAGAGATCGCTCGGAGCCTTATGGCACCAAGCACAAGCGGTTCGGGAAGGACAAGTACGGGTTGAATCAAAGCTTCTCGCGACGTGCCGTATCGCACTTGGACGAGGAGATTTCGCCGACGCAAGCGTATGCCAAGGGCGGGCCAAAGAGTGATCCCAGGATCGAGCGGTCGTTGTCTCCAAAGGCTGACAAGAAGCACACAAACGCCACCGAGACCCTGGGCGGTCGTTCATCTCGCGACGCTGCCGATGTGTGCGTGAGCCGAGCCGCCGAGCCGGCCCCTGAACGCCCGCACATGAAGCCCGAAGCCCCGCGCCGTGGCGGCACGCCGGTCGGTCCCGACGTCGGCATGCATGACTTCGCGCAGGCCGGTGCTCGTTCACCAAGGAGACGGTGACATGCGCCAGATATCCGATGCGCATTCCCATGGCAAGGCAGTGAGTTCGAAGTTGTCGCGTACTGCGCAACTTGTACAGCGGATGCGAAAGCTGCTGGGCCGCGAGATTCGCCTGGTCCGAAAGGGCATCGACTTTCACGTGGTGCTTCAGGCATCGCCAGAAGACATGGGCTCGCGCAAGCGCCGGCATCGTTTCGCCCATCACCGGCATGGAACGCTGCCGCCACTGATGAATGCGGCCACGCTATCCGCGGTGCAGGGTGCATTGACCGCGATCCTCGATCGGCATGCCAAGGCGAGATCGGTTTTGCCTTCACTTGCGCTTTTGGAGCGTGCCCTTCGCAAGCCCGATGGCCGCGGATTGGAGTGTCTTCCGTTCGACGCGTTGAACGATGCGCACACTCAGCTTCGGCGGCTGATGGGCGAGTCGCCGTCTCAGCCGATGCTGGATCTGCTTGGCAGCATCGATGACGTGATTCGACGCGTGTACCCGGGTTGCCGTGCGGACGTGCGTGCGAAGTCGAGCCTGGCGCAAATCCAGATCGAAGAGGCCAGTTTGTCGGCATTCGTCGAATTGGAGCGGCAGTGGGAGCACGCACTCGAGAATGCACGCAAGGCTGCGCCATCTTCAGATCTGGCGCCGGCTCAAGGGAGCGTGTGATCAAACAACGCGGGAATGGCAGACCTGTCGGTCCATGCAGCGAATCATGCAACGTGCTGCATGTCATGACTGCGCGAATACAAGGAGGGTGATGAAATGCGCGATATACGTGCCGGCCACTTTTTCCATGTGGACGCGTCCACGGATGGGCCACGCCATGAGGAACAGATAGCCTCGCCCCCGAGTCCGCGTGCAATGGCACAAGGGCCAGCGGCACTGAGTCCGCGCCGCGGTGCGAGCACGTCGGGATCTCAGGAAGTTCCCACGCCGGAACAGCCTCGCATGCGCATGCAGGCGCCGTCGCACCGGCAGGAGATTGCGGAAGCTAGTCCACCCGAGACACGTCGCACGCCGCCCGATTGGATGCATTCGATGCCAGAGAGCCGGAGGTTTGACATTCAGCCTTCCCGTTTGCGGCCCATCCGTCAGCAGCACGAGGTCGACTCTGACTCCTACTCCGACTCGGATACATCCTCTGTCTTCAATCTCCCGATCCACGATTCATCGGTGCCAGTTCGGGTTCCGGCCGATCCGCGCCTCACTGACGAGGCCTTGGAAAAGACAGTTCCAGTGAGAAGCACAACGCAGATTCATGACGATGACATTCCTCTGGCTGGCTATCTCCTCGCACGATGCGCCGAGCAGCGTCCCATAGAAGATGATGGCCTCGAACTCCTGAGGGACGCCCATGACTCGATGCGAGAAGCGCGCAATCTCATGCCGCATGGCCGAGGCAATGTGAAGGAGGACGTTGCGGCGACCAAGGGCCTTTCCTATCGAGCGGTCCTTCACAAACAGCGAAAAATCAAAGGTGAAGACCTCCCGCGCAATGCAGTTGCTGTGTTTGGCGGCTCGGGGAACTGCGGGGAATTTGCCGTTACGACGGCTATCGCGATGGCGGGGCGGATGAAGCCGCAAATCAAGGCGCGGATGACCAAGCGCCTATTCGTCGATCACGTTTGGACGGAAGCGGCGCCTCAAGGCCAATATGGCAACCGCGAGCACACCGTCATCCTGGACGGCTGGCGGTCCGGGCCTGCTGTTTGTGCGCCGGACGGCGCACACTCATCGGTCTCCCTGGGTCTGAGGACGAAGAGATTCCCAGACTTGGAAGATCGCCGCCATTTCACCCGCGAATTGCACCGTCATGAGCTTAGACGAGCCAAGATAGCCGCGCAGCAGTACAGCGCAGACGGTCACAGCTTGGATCACCCGGAGTCATATGACACCAGGTACAAGGGGCTTTGGAAGGACAAGTCAGGCGTGAATCAAGAATTCGCCCGTCGAGCCGCATCGCGCTTGGACCAGGAGATTTCACCGGCGCAAGCTTATGTCAAGGGTGAGCCCAAGCATGAACGGACGGGCGAGCCATCACTCGTTCGCAAAGCTGGCAAGAAGCTCTCCAAAGTCGCGATGGCACTGACCATTCGTTCATCCCGTGAAGGCTCTGCGTCGAAGACCCTGGCTCAGCTGTTTGCAGAAGAAGATGCCGCCATAGAGGCCGCAAAGGCGAAGAGGCTTCGTGAGGCGAAGGAAGCTCAAAGGCCCATTCCTGCAGCCCTTCGCAGCGAGATTCAGGCTGTGCGCGTGGCGCGCGACTTGGCTCCAGAAATGAAGACCGCGGACGTGGTCCGGGTCGTTCCGAAGATTGCCGAGGCAGCTCGCACGCTTGGACTCCCCAGTCCCACGAAGGCGGTCTACCCCTATGTTCAACGGGTGCCGGAAACGAATGATGCGCCGGTATCTGCGTTGGTCCGCTCATCTCTCGGATCGCGGCGTGAAGCAGTGGTCGAACCGCCGTTGCCTACGCTCAAAAGTCGCCGGACCTAGCCCAAGTTTGTCAACTTTTGGCCCATTTCCCGATCTCGTCGGCCGCTAACCCGCATGGATGCTGGGGGTTGCTTGAGAAGTGAAATGTAGTGCCAT
>Ga0136846_1227156_pt1 | contig 11357 bp, 10 predicted proteins | sample HopSoiMetagenom2_FD_96841 | JGI IMG/M metagenome (GOLD analysis project Ga0136846, IMG submission 96841) | Grasslands soil microbial communities from Hopland, California, USA - 2 Assembly 2016 (version 4) | ecosystem: Environmental > Terrestrial > Soil > Grasslands | place: USA: Hopland... | reverse complement strand
TTTTTGATAAAATAGCTCAATAACTAGTAAAAACCCCTATCTGCCCATTGGGGATACAATATTATATTTGCCAAAACTGTTATAGTACGGGTAAAATATCCTGCATGAAAAATATTGTACGTTCCCTTACAGCCCTCCTCTTGTTAATGACTGCCGGCGTTCAAACCACCACCGCCGGAACCATTGTGATAAAAACCATTGGCCATTTACAAAAAGCGATCAATGAAGCCAAACCCGGCGACACCTTGCTGGTACAGAATGGGCTCTATGCCACCGGCAATCCTGTGACCATTAACCGGGAAGGAACAAAAGAGCAACCCATTGTAATTATGGCCCAATCTGATGGACAGGCAGAGATAACCGGCGCAGGCGGGTTTGCCATTATGAGTCCGGCCAAATACATTGTGATCAGCGGATTTAAATTCACCCACGCCGCCAGTACGGCCCGTACGGGTACCGGCACCAGCTTTTGCCGCTGGACGCACAACATTTTCGAGAATGAAGGCGAAGGGGAGGAACTGACCATTGCCGGCAGTGATCACCAGGTCGATTACAATACTTTCCATAATAAGAGTACGATGGGCCGTTTCCTGGCCATCCGCGGCGAAGGCAGCCAGATTGCCGAGCGCTTATGGATCCACCACAACTATTTTTACAATTTTACCAGCCAGGGTGGCAAAAATGGCGCTGAAGCATTCCAGTTTGGTCTGAGCGGATTCAGTATGTCGAAAAGCAACAGCATTGTAGAGTACAACCTGTTTGAAGAATGTGAAGGCGAGAATGAGCTGATCTCAGTAAAAGCATCGGCCGTAACGCTGCGCTATAATACCATTCGCAATTGCAAGGCGCAATTCACTTTGCGGCATGGTAACTTTAGCCAGGTGTATGGCAACTATTTTCACAACACCCCCGGTTTGCGCATCTTTGGTGATGACCACCTCATCTACAGCAATTATTTTGAGACCTGCAGTATGGGTATCAATATAGGCAATGGCGACGGCGAAGTTGCTGACGGCGCCGCACTCACCTGTCACGACCGGCCCGATCGGGTGCTGATCGCTTTCAATACCATTATCAGTTGCAAGAGCAGCATTGCCATGGGCGGCCGCGATAAAGGATTAGGCGCTACGGCGATTACCGTTGCCCGCAATATCATCAGGGGCGGCGGACCAGCAGCAAGCATTACCGGTCCCTTTGTAAACCCGGTTTGGGAAGGCAATATTGTTTTCAATGCCGAGAGCAAGGGCGATATGCCTGATGGAACCTTCACTACTACCGATCCCAAGCTGGGCCGCGGCACCAGTGAAACTATCCATCTACTGCCTGGCAGTCCGGCCATCGATGCCGTGCCGGCGCCCAAAGGCAAGAAAGCAGTTAACCCCTATGCCGCCATCACCACTGACATGGACGGACAGCCGAGAACGGCGCCCCTCGATGCCGGCGCTGATGAAGTAAGTTCTGCCCCGGCAACAGCGCGGATCCTCAACCCGAAGGATGTAGGCGCAGATGCGAAATAAGAAAAGCTGATAACTAAAATAGGAGTCCTTCCCGATGTATCGGGAGGGACTTTTTTTATGTGGGGAAAAAAGATTTTTCAATCTACTATAGTTGTAGTAGATTGCATTAAAATATAGTAGCTGATGGAAGAATTAACCAAAGCCCAGGAGGAGATCCTGTTGGTATTATGGGACATACAGGAAGGTGCAGTAGCAGATGTAGTGGAGAAGTTGTCCGAGCCCAAACCAGCGTATACTACGGTGGCGACAGTAATAAAAGTGCTGGAGAAAAAAAACTATGTGGCGCACCGAAAGTATGGGAATATACATGTGTATTACCCGGTGGTCGCAAAAAAAGCATATGCAAAGCATGTGTTGAAAGACGCGTACAAAGGGCTGTTTAATAATTCACTTAACCAGTTGGTATCGTTCTTTGTAAAGGAAAAAGACGTGCCGGTGACTGAACTGGAAGAATTGAAAAAGCTGATCGACCAGGAGATCAAAAAACAAAAATCATAAGTATGCAAACCTTCCTTATATATGTATTGTTGTCGGCGGGTTGTGTGAGTGTAGTGTGGCTGGTGTATAAGGCACTGCTGGAAAACAGGATGCCTGTAAAGACCATCCGCTATTATTTTCTGATCGGCATGGTGGTGTCCATGCTGGCGCCGGTAAGTCCACTGGTGATAAGACCATCGGTTGCGGAGACGGAATCAGCTACTCCTGTTGTTGAGAACATCCCCATTGCAAACACAACCGGCATAAAAACAGACAATACGCGTACGCAAACAACCCCTGCTATAGACTGGAAGAAAAGCATATCCTGGGTGTTCTATATCTACCTTACTGTGATGATTTTTTTTATAATAGGGATCATCAAAGAGTTGATTGTTATTCTGACCTGTTATAAAAAAGCTACCAAAGAAAAATGGGGCGGCTTGCGGCTGGCATGGAATGACCGGTTTAAAGAGTCCTTTTCTTTTTTTCGCCTGGTGTTTATGAATAAAGAAAGCTTATCCGAAGGACAGGACAATATATTGTTGCATGAACAGGTACATGCGGCGCAGTATCATTCCATTGACCGGTTACTCGCGCAACTGTTGACAGCGTTTCAGTGGTTTAATCCGTTTATGTATGTGATGCGGAATGAGATCCAGTTGGTACATGAATACCTGGCTGATGAAGGCGTGCTGAATAGAGGCGTAGATAAAGTCCGGTACCAGCAATTATTACTGGACCATATAATTGAATCAAAGCGGATAGCCATTACATCCACCTTCAAACATTCATTAATAAAAAAACGATTTCTTATGATGTCAACAAAAAAAGCAGCACCGGCAACCAGGTACAGGCTCTTGTTATTGGCGCCGGTTACAGCCCTGCTCTTGTTGGGAGTTGCCTTTGTAAACGGACAAACCGTTTCAGAAACCCCCAAAGTAGTAACGGCAGTGGCGCTGACAAAAGCGAACGTGGTATACATTGGGATCGAAAACCCGGTGAATATTTCAGTAGCTGGTTACAAAGCCAATGAAATTGCCGTGGCGATAGATAATGGTACTATTACCGGCGAGAATGGAGAATATGTAATTAAGGCTGCAAAACCTGGCAAAGCGGTCATCACCGTTAAGGCCGGTGGCAAAGTAGTAAAGGAAACAACCTTCAATGCCAAATATCTTGCACCCCCTGTTGCGTCATTAACACCACCAGCGGGCGGCTTACTGATAAAAGGCGGGCGCATCAGTAAAGAAGCTTTGCTGAAAGCAGGCGGAATTATATGTACGGTTGAGAATGCAGATATTGATATTCCTTTCAAAGTAGTTTCCTTTACGATGAGCGTCATTACAAATGACCATGTACAGGGATTGACAGTTACTACTGCCAATGACCGTTTTTCACCAGAACAGATAAAACTGATCCAATCGATGACAAAAGATCAGCGGATCATTATCGATGATATTGCCGCTGCCGGTCCGGATGGCAGGGTCATGAAGATGCCTGCGTCGATGGTGTTTACCATTCTTTAGCAGTTTGTCAATAAAAGGTCCTCCTTTCGTCGGGAGGACTTTCCTATTACGAACAGGCCTGCTGCGTAAACAAATGAATGTTTGAAATGGTTAAAGAATAAAAAATAGGATAAGGTTATAATTTCTCTTAGGTAATAAACAACGCCCCGGTATGCATGCTGTCGGCCAGGTTTCTTTTATCGGCCGAAATAAAACTTAACCAGGTTTGCACTTCATACCCATGAAATTGAGGGACCTCGAGCAATGCTTCTTCATCCCGGCGCCTTGTTTCCCCGATAATGTGAATGCATTTGTTCAATGCTTCACAGTAAACCACGAGGATGGCTTTGTCAAAACCTCGGGTAAGATCCGGGCTGGCGTTGTTGGTCCAGGAAAAGCTTATACAGCCCGGACTTGTTTTAGTAACAGCTTTTTCGGCAGTAGGCAGGTTGCCGTGGCTTATCAGCACCCTGGGGTAATTGATGCTAAATCCCTTACTGCTGTATGTGATCGCTTTTGTATACACGTATGACATTACAAAACTCAGGTGCGCGGTTTGGCTGATCGTTCTATTGCTTAATAACAGCAGGGACGAAAGGCTAAGCACAAATTCTGCCGCTTTGGAAAACATTTCCTGTTGAACCAGCTGAAAGGCATTAGGCTCTCTGTTCTTGCGAAGCAGGAAGCTTCGTAAATGATACGTGTTGTCGTAAGAACTGTACTCGACTACATTACTACGATTGTTAGGTAATGCAGTGTTTTCTGAAAGTTGACTCATAAAACGGGTTTTACATGTTAGAAAATGAATACCGAAACAGTTGTCTTAAAATGCGCCCCCGGGGCCCTCGGGGTTGCATTTTGTTTTAAGTGGGCGTTTGCCTTGCCCGATACGCATCGGGATTAATGACCGGTGACTCCGGTGTGTTGTTTTACAGGATACGTTTACACGAATTGCAGTTAGCTAATGGTTAACTCACCGCAATAAACGCTGTTGGCAATCAATTTGCCATTGCCTGACATAAAGCTGATCCAGGCATGCACCTTTTTGCCGGAGAATTCGGCTACATCAAGCGTGCCTGTTGCTGCATCGCGGGCAGGTCCGAACGCATACTCCGTTTCATTCATTTCAGGGCAATATGCAACGAGTACCGCCTGGTCATTGGCTTTTGCGAGTTTTCTTCCCGCATCGTTTGTCCAGGTAAACTTGAGGATACTGTTAGCCTCAGCTGTTACCACTGGACTTTTAGCCCTTGTAAGCTTACCCTGGCTAATGGGCACCTTGCTGTAATCGATCTGAAAATCCGGATAAGTACCAGTGATTGCATCCCTGAGGATGATGGACTGGGCGTAATTTTTACCCGTCATTTTAACCGCCTGGTCTCTGAACCCGAGTGTAAACAGATCATTCATGCTCTGGGTGAATTTGCCAACTATGGCAAATCGAGCCTGTTGTTCAAGTTGAGCATCACTTAGGGCGCCTGTGCGCTTTTTAGCTTTACTGCGCATGTAAGGCACGCCCCGCCAGTTACTGCCAACTACTTTACCGATGGTACCTGAAAAATTATCCAGGATACCGTTGTTCATCTTTCCCATAAAAGGAGTTTTAGATGTGAGGAATGAGATACCGAACCGAAATAAGCTTGTGTGTAACCGGTATATCCACTTGCTTGCTTTCTCACACAAACATAAAACGGTTTGAAATGGCTCATTTCCAAACTCCTTATATTATGCGTCCTGACTTACAACAACTCATTTGGACTTACATTTCTACGCTTTTGGCGTTATAGTCGTTCGTGAGGCGTTTTTAATTAAAGCAGAAGAGTAAGACCAATAAGAGATTCGTATTACTGATGAATTAATGGGGAAATGTGAGAAAAGGCAGATATTTCTTCGCAAACGCTTTTAGAATGCTTCGGGAACGCTCTTAGGCTTCTTCGCAAATTTGCGAAGAACTTGCGAAGGATTTGCGAAGCCGGGTAAGCTGAGTCTTTGCCCGGGGGCGAAGGAGGGCGGGAGCATACTTCAGTCTTATAGTAAAGCCCGTACGACCACTGGCATCGTACGGGCTTTATTTATTATAGAGGAGAGGGCATGATATACCTGTTCTTTTTTACGGCGCTATATATTCTTCGCCATACATGCAGGCAAGTCCCATTCTGATCTCTTCTTCTTCATATTTAAAATGAAAACAAAACCTTCTGATTGAAATAGGGGCTTTTCTGGGAATTTCATACATCGTACGAATTTCTCTTAGCATTCCTTGTGCAGTGCGAAGGTGATTTCTTAATATAGCAGCTACCTCATCGGAATAAATGACTACCCGGAAATTATCATGCCGTTTAGCGTGCTTTTCTCCCTTGTTATTTAACAGCTTCCATTGCCTGGCCCGTTCACGTCGGGTTTCCAGATTATCCATTTTCCCATGCTTCATATTCTCGATGGCCTGCGCAAGTTTTATCCGTTCTTCTCCGGCAAATGGATCATCATCTGATGGCTCAGCGCTTGTTTGACTGGGTGGTAACGATATACGTTTTTTCAATGATGTTATGAAAAGGTGCACCCATAGTTCATCAATTCCTGCATAATGGCAAAAATGGGGAATTAAAATACGCATGGATCTATCTCCAAAGTAATCGCGGATCTCATAGTACAAGGTAAGAGCATCATCATAACTGCAGTTCATAATTTTCATAATATCATTAGTACCCATGTACAGTTGCAGTACCTGCACGAAACCGCGGCGGGGATAAAACCAATCGACGACGTCGTATATTTCGTCGTTGATCCTGATGTCATTGAGCACTGGTTTCTTTTCACCAGGCTTTTCCATTTCAAATAGCATGATGTTGTTGTAAATTTTAAAAGTTAAGCCAATAGCGGCAATTGGCTAACTAACCAGAGTGGTTTCTTCGAATACTTAACCGTGAGTAGTATATCCTGGGCGGATAGGGGAAGTTACTAAATTTATAGGCTTTAATTTGTTGAAGAAGGGTAAGTATACAGGAAATTGATTAGGATCAAAGATGAAGAAACATTTTAATGATAAATAATGCATACAATCGCCTGTTTCGCAGGGTGAAAACTGTATGTTGGTTGCGTCGCTGGTGCAGGAAGTTCTAGCGGTTGAGCAAAATATAGGGGACTGTTCCGGGAGGATTGCTAAGCTGTACTTTTCGCCAGACGGATGGCGCGCGACCGGTAATCCTTTTAAACTGATAAGAGAATGGTCGGGTAACATCATAGCCGGTTTCCCAGGCTATTTCATAGATAGGTAGTTGGGTTTCGAGTAATAACTGCATGCCTTTCAATGCACGAGACATGGTCAGGTATTGCTGCACACTTTGATAATATCTTTTGGGAAAAGCGGTGGCCAGCTTCTTCGGGCTCATGCCCACGCGCCGGCTGAGGTATTCCAGCGTTATCGGTTTGTAGTATTCCTGGTCAATGATATCCCTGGCCTTTATTATTTTATTCTGATCGATCGTTGCACGTGTTTGTTTTTTCATAATGTAGGTTAAGGTGTGTGAACTGATATGATATTGTTGCCTCTTGATCTATCAGGGTAAGACTAAATGTAACCGTTAGTGTGCTTGTTGAATCGCTGTGTTGCGCTCTATTTGTTTTGTAAATGTAAAATCTCTCTGTACTCGGATTTAATATTTATATCAGCTTTATGTATTTTCCTGTAAATTAATAATGTGCATTTTTGAATTTTGCCAAAAACGACGAAATGGGCATCTCAGGGCACTGATCGGATACCGCTCCTGTAACGGTTTTGAACGGAAATGTGTCTGGTTGCAGGTTGCAAGTTTCACAGTCGCCGCGAACGATCTGTCTTGCCCGCCGTCCGCGTGGCGCCGAAGCTTTAGCGGAGGCGCAAGCTTTAGCGTAGGAGGGCCTTCTGCCTTCTGCCCTCTGCCTTCTGCCTTGCCGCTTCACCAGAATATGGTACTTTTGTCAACCGCTACCACTTCCATGCACAACAGGCATTTTACTTACTTAACATTCAAAACCAACAGACATGTCAATTACAGCTGAAGTAGTAAGCTATGCTACCGATCCTTCTATTGAGGTTCAAACAAAAGCATTTTTGAAAGAACTGAACAGTGGTGACGGAAAACCGATGGAAACGATGACGCCGGAGGCTGCCCGCCAGGTGCTGATAGGCGCTCAGAGATCGGTGTCTGTAGACCTCTCGGGCATTGACGTGATGGAAAAAACAATTACCCAGGACGGGCTTACGGTTAAGTTGTTTGTGGTGCGTCCTGCAGGAGTGGATGAGGAACTGCCGGCGTTTATGTTCTTCCATGGCGGCGGTTGGGTGCTGGGTGATTTTCCTACTCACCAACGCCTGGTGCGCGACCTGGTAGTGCATTCCGGGATGGCGGCCGTGTTTGTAGAATACACGCCATCGCCTGAAGCCAAATACCCGGTGGCCATTACCGAAGCTTATGTGGCTACCAAATGGGTGGCGGAGAATGGTGCGGACATCAATGTAAATGGAAAGAAACTGGCCGTGGCGGGTAATAGCGTAGGTGGTAATATGGCGGCAGTAGTGGCGTTGATGTGTAAAGAGAAGAAAGGGCCGGAATTACAATTCCAGGTTTTGTTGTGGCCGGTTACCGATGCCAGCTTCGATACGGATTCATATCATCAATATGCCAATGAGCGGTTCCTTACCCGTAACATGATGATCTGGTTCTGGGATAATTATACTACCAGCGATACGCATCGCCAGGATATTTTTGCTTCGCCCTTACGGGCTTCGCTCGATCAGTTAAAAGGACTGCCGCCGGCCCTGGTGCAAACTGCCGAGAACGATGTTTTACGTGATGAAGGCGAAGCGTATGCAAGAAAAATGAATCAGGCCGGGGTGCCTGTGACGTTGATCCGCTGTTTGGGAATGATCCATGATTATGGTATGCTGAACCCGCTGTCACATATACCCGAAACGAAATCTGCTATTCGTTATGCTGCTCAAGAGTTAAAGAATGCATTGAAATAAATTATTTATATAATAAAGTAAGCGCCCCGATTCGCATCGCGGCGCTTTTTTAGTGCTTAATAAAATGAAGATTACATTATTTTAATATGAAACACATGTTATGTATTTATAAAATAATGGTAAAAAAGGTGCTGAAAATGCATTTACTTTTGCTTCCCTAAACTGTCACTATTGTGAAGCAATACAGTCATTTATATATTTTATTCCACACTTTCCGTTATCCATACCTGTTTTTTATAATTTATTACCGGTGAACTATTAATCAGCAAAGCCTGCTAAATTTATTACCCATCAGTATAATGACGGAACAGAATGAAACACTTATCCCGGATAGCTATATCAGCTTTCTTTTCGGTTGCCTTTATCTGTTGCAGCAAGCACGACGTGATAACCGATCCTGTCCCTGCCGATTCACTGGGTATTATTAACCGGTGGGTACTCGATAGTATGCGCCGTTACTATTACTGGGGCGATAAAATGCCAGCCAGGCCGGATTATTCCTTACCAACCGACCAGTTTTTTGCCAGCCTGCTTTCTGACCAGGACCGTTATTCCTGGATTGCCAATGGCCGTGATGTAATTTCACCTTCTACCACTTATTTTACTTATGGTTTTCAATATGCTTTGGTAAAAGCAACTGGCTATCAGGGTTATATTGGTGTAGTTAGCCTGGTAAATGCGGGCGGGGGCGCCGATGCCGCTGGTTTACAAAGAGGTAGTTATTTTACCCGGGTAAATGGCGTCGATATCAACGACGGCAATATGAACACTGTTATAAAACAATTGAAAACCGGTAGCCAGGTAACACTAACGCCTGCTACTTATACGAATAACACCTGGACCGCCCAGCAGGCCATCACTATAAAAAAACGCTACAGTGCAGAGAATGCCGTTCGCCTGGTACGCACTTTTTCTGCTGGCGGCATAGTAACAGGCTACCTGTTCTATAATTCATTTGATGAATATTATGATGCATCCCTGTTGCAGGCCTTTGGTAAGCTAAAACAAGCCAATGTAAATGAGTTGATTATTGACCTCCGGTACAATGCCGGTGGTAGCGTACCCTCCTGTGCCAAGTTGTGCGCTATGATAGCCAAAAACATTACGGCCGATGGCGCCTTTGTTATCTATAAAGGCAACAGCCATGAAGGAACAAAACCACGCAGTACGCAGGCCGTGCTCAATACATCCGGCAACGCAACAGGGCGGCAGTTTAATGACCTTTTACCCTACCGGTTGTCATTACAACGGGTTTTTATATTAACCACTGGCGCTACCTTGTCTGCATCAGAACTTTTAGTGAATAATCTGAAACCTTTTGTAGAAGTTGTTCAGGTAGGGGAAACCACGGCTGGTAAAGATGAAGCCTCTTTGCTGGTAGAAGATCAGCACACCCCCCGCAAAGTGGAATGGAAAATACAGCCTATTATATATAAACTGTTTAACAAGGATAACCAGGGTGGGTACGATAAAGGTATTGCGCCCCAGCAGGCAGTGAGTGATATGGCCCAGGTTCCGCTTTATCCTTTCGGTTCTGTTCAGGACCCATTGGTGAACAGCGCCCTGCAAAAAATTTACGGCAATAATCTGCCGGATACTTTTAGAAATTTACGTAGTTCAATAACGGCATTGCCTGTAATTCCAGTATATCGCTCCGCAGAACAGCAATATGTAAGTCAATGGGAATTGAAAAATTAGATCAGGTCTTAAGAAAGTGGCTTTAACAAATCATTAAATGAGCAAGCTGTGAAAGATGTTAAAAATTCAGGGCTTTATTTTTGCCGCAAATCCGGACAAGTGGATAATAGCAAGACTGTTTACCAGCAATTTCATGAAATTTTTGCTCGCTATGGAGACGGATTGTTTTACTATGTGCTTAAGTTAACCGGCGATGAAACAACCGCTAAGGATATTGTTCAGGAATGTTTTCTGCGGCTATGGGAAAACATTCAGACAATAGATACCGATGCAGACCTGCTCCCCCTGCTTGTTACCTACATAAAAAACCTGCTTACAGACGATTACAGGAAAAAACAAAGCCGTAGCCGCCTGCATTTTTCCATAGCACAGCGGATGGAAGGCATGACGGACGAGCCTCAAGGGGAACAAATGCTTTTTTTGCGCGACAGGCAACGCCAGTTGCTCAACACCCTGTCCCAGATGCCGGAAAAGCGCAGGAAAGTTTTCCAGTTAGTACGCCAGGAAGGGCTTTCTCATAAAGAAGTAGCCGAACAGCTTAATCTTACCATAGCCGACGTTAAAAAACAAATGCGATTGAGTTTGCAGCTTTTGCGGCAGGTGATGCCTTTAATAATTGCCTTTCTACACATCTGTCGTTTAGTGATCTTTATCCCGCTCATTTACTCAATATTACCAAACTGTTAAGGGTTACATGGCACGTATCCTTCCGCTTTTATAAAACGTGCTTATTATATACCACAGTAAATGAAATTGGAACTGTATAAGAAAATGCTGCGAGGACAGGCTTCTTCCGAAGAAATACGGCAGGTGATGCAATGGATGGAGGAGGATGGGACCTTTTTTGATCAGGCTATGCTGGAAGAGATCCGGCAGGCAACGCAACAGCCAATGCCGGCCGGAATAAAACAGCAAATGCTGACATATTTTGAGCAGCATGGAATAAAAGAAGAACCCCGGCAGGGCCTGGTTGTTCCCCTGCAAACGAAAAAAGGGTTTCCCCGCCTATATAGATGGATGGCTGCAGCAGTAATTGCAGGTGCTATAATAATAGCCGGCTGGGTATTTTATAAGCCTGCGGGTAAAACCGTACCTGCAATAGCCTGGCGTGAAGTAAGCAATAAGAGTGGCAATTTGTTACGGGTTACTTTGCCG
>Ga0136846_1224987_pt1 | contig 11358 bp, 9 predicted proteins | sample HopSoiMetagenom2_FD_96841 | JGI IMG/M metagenome (GOLD analysis project Ga0136846, IMG submission 96841) | Grasslands soil microbial communities from Hopland, California, USA - 2 Assembly 2016 (version 4) | ecosystem: Environmental > Terrestrial > Soil > Grasslands | place: USA: Hopland... | reverse complement strand
GCGCTCCCAGAACGGGTGGAGCGCGGCTTGCAGATGGGTCTCCAAGACGGTGCGTTCGCGGACGGCGGGAAGGTGCCGAGCCCACAGCCGGAGTGCGGCGCTGCCGCGTCCGCCGAAGAACAGGGCCTCGATCGCTCGCCACGTCGTGCCCCAGACGCGACCGAGGCCCCAGGAGTTCGCGGCCCTGAGCGCAACCGCCCTTCTCCAGCGCATTCGCGACCTCGGCGACGGGCCGATCCTGCTTCTGAAGGGACCCGAGGTGGCCGCGCTCTACCCACAGAACGGACGACGCTTCGGAGACATCGACGTGCTCACCCCGGACGCCCCGAGTCTGCACCGTTCGCTGCGCGACCACGGGTTCGTCGAGGTGGAGACCCCGTTCGACCATCGCGAGCATCATCATCTGGCGCCGTTGCGCTGGCCGGTCATCCCGCTCTACGTCGAGGTGCACGCCTCGCCTAACTGGCCGCAGGGCATCCCCGCTCCACCGATTGCCGAGATCCTCCAGGCGGCCGTTCCATCGGTAGTGGACATCGACGGGCTCTCGGCGCCGAGCAGGCTCCACCAAGCACTCATGGTCGCGGCGCACTCGTGGGCGCACGAGCCGCTCGACACTCTTCGCGACCTGATCGACGTCGCGGTACTCGCGGCAGAGGAGGAGCCCGCCGACCTCCAACGGGCCGCGGCCTCCTGGGGCCTCGGTCGCATTTGGGGCACGACGTGGCGAGCGATCGAGGCCCTGTTCTTCGGCGGAGGCCGCAGCGCTGCAGTCCAGGTGTGGGCTCGGCACCTTACCGCCGTCCGCGAACGCACGGTCTTCGAGACGCACCTGCAAGCCGCGCTTCACCCCTTTTGGGAGCTCCCCCCTGCGCCGGCGGTGGCCGAATCCTTCGCCTCGATCCGCTCCGACCTCCTTCCCGCCCCCGGCGAGACCTGGGGGATGAAGCTGGGGCGCGTACCGCGGGCGATCCGAGAGGCGCACCTGCCGCATACCCAGCGACGCGAGTAACCGCTTTACAAAGGATGCCCCTTCGGAGGGAGGTCGTCGTCCGACCGGGTTGATTGATTGGGTGCACGTGGCGAGGGTGCTTGCAACTCTCGCGGTTGGCACGGCAGCGGCACTCGTGGCCGCGGGGATTGTCACCGCAGGTAATCGCGGCCGCACCGTCGCGGGTACTGGACTCCTCCGCACCGGGGGCCACCGATCTAGTGGTCTCGGGCAGGCGCGCCCGGCCCTGCTGATCGTGTCGACTTCCGAGGCGTCGGCGGCTGCGCGTAAACCGGGCCGTTCACTGGTCTATTTCTCCGGCACGGATGTCAACACGCGCTGGAGCACGGGAGTGCCGTACGCACAGGCAAAGCGAAACGGCTGGTTGCTTACCAATGGGGCCGGAAACTTCCTCGTCAACCGTTCTTACCCTTCCGACTACGTCGGCGATGTCGGCAATCCGGCCTACCAGCGGGCCTGGGTTAGCAACGTGAGCCAATTTCTCAGAACCCATGGCGACGACGGCGTCATGATCGACGACGTGCTCGCCGACCTTGTGCCGCTTGCCGGTGCGGAGGCTGCGGCGTACCCCACGCAGCAAGCCTGGGCCGGGGCGCAGCTTTCCTTCATCCGCGCCGTCGGTCCCGCGCTTCGCGCCCACGGCTTCTACGTACTGGCTAGCGCCGCGGGCTACGTCCCGGGAGACCCCGGAGACACCACCGGCGCCACCACAGTCTCATGGTGGCGCAAACTCAACCCGTACGTCAGCGGCCTGATGAACGAGTACTACGGCGAGACGCCGGACGGGAGCAACAGGCTCCGCTCCGAAGGCGAATCATGGACGCAGAACTGGAAGGGCTGGCAGCGGCTGGTCCGAGTCGCACAGACGCGCGGCCGGGACTTCGTGGGACTCACCTACGGGAGCCCCAGCGACACGCGCACCATGACGTACGGCAAGGCGTCCTTCCTCCTCGACTGGAACGGACACGGCGGCGCGTTCGTGTACGAGCCGACCAACAACGGAGACGCCTGGAACGACGCCTGGACGCAGAACCTCGGCAGACCCCGGGGCCGCAAGCGCGCTGTCGGTGCGGGCTGGCTCCGCCGCTACCGACACGGCGTGGTACTCCTCAACCCATCGCCTTCGGTTAGCCAGCGCTTCGCGCTGCGTGGACGCTACGCAGCGGCAGGCGGTGGTGTCGTCAAGGCGACGACCTTACCGCCGACAACCGGCCTCATCTTGCGGACCGTCAAGCGCTGACGACCTCCCGCCCGGGAAACACGGCCGCCGCCAGCGCTCCGGTCACCGCGTCGATCACTCGCGCTATCTCGGAGACGACCTGCTCGGGCTCCCCAAGCGGGTCGGGCAGCGACGCCACGCTTCGGGGTCCCGCAGCCTCGCGCAGGCGATGAATCCCGCCGATCACGGCGCATGCGTCCTCGGGATCCGAAAGGTCCGGGCGGAGCGCCTCTAGCAGCGGGGGCAGCTCAAGGAGGAGAAAGACCCGTTCGGGCGGCGCTCCGCCGACCTCCACCGCGGCGGCCGCGTGGGACTGCTCAAAACCGATCACCATGTCCGCGTCGGCCAGGCATCCTCTGCTCAATCGGCGCGAGCGGTGGCTTTTGAGGTCGACGCCGAGCCGGGCGCCGGCGGCGGTCGCCCTCTCCAGGGGCGGCAAACCCTCGGTGTCGAGCAGACCGTACGAAGCGACCTCGAGTTGTGCCGTGGCGGCGTGTCGGGCGAAGAGCGCCGCAGCGAGGGGGCTGCGTGCCCGGTTGCCTGTACAAACGAAGGCGACTCGAAACAGCGGGTCTACGAGTCGCGGCGTGGCAGGCCGCGACGAAGCAGAATCCCGAGGATCAGGAGGCCTACGCCGACGAGCACGAACTCGAGCAGTGAGAGCCCAGTGAACGGGAGCGTCGAAGCGTGGTTTGCGCCAAGCACCTGACCGCTCGCCTGTGCACCAGGCGGCGTCAATGGCTGGCTACCTCCGGTCGGCTTGCCGGCCGGCTTCACGATCGGCGGGGCCTTGTACTGATCCTGTGCTGCCGTGCCGCCCGCGCGCGCTTGCCCTGCAAGCGAGCCGAGCATCACCAGCGAACCAACAACTACCGCGGCGGCAAGGTGACGGATGCGGCGTCTCATCGGTCTCTCCTCGAGGCGATCGGGGGATGATTTAAAGTCGAACGGGCCGGGCACAAGACCGTCCGTTCCCGCCGTCTCAGAAAATAACCACGCCCGGGCCAACTTTTTTGGTGAGCCCCCTAGCGTCTCCCCTGGTACTACCGGAGCGTCGCAGCAGCGTGGCCTAAGAGACTATCTTCGCGTCCTTCGGCGGCGGAAGTGGTACATCATCGGCACGGCGATTCTCGTCGCCGCGCTGGCCATGCTGCTGGCTTCCCGGGAACAAAAGGCCTACCAGGCGCAATCGCAGGTGCTGCTCAACCGCCAGGACATCGCCGGCGCGATCACAGGGACGCAGAGCCCATCGTTCACCGAAGACCCGATGCGCTATGCCGCGACGCAGGCGTCATTGGCGCGCAGCCAGTCCGTCGCCGCCCTTGCGATCAGGGCCGCGCAGGTCAGCGGCCGTACGCCCTCGGGTCTACTGCAGGAGTCGAGCGTGACCTCGGACCCCACCGCCGACGTGCTCGACTTCAGCGTGCAAGATCGGAATCCGGCCGCGGCCGCCCGGCTCGTCAACGCCTACGCCACTGCGTTCGTCACGTATCAGCTCCGGGTTCAGACCGGTGCGCTCTTCCTGGCTCGGCGCCAAATCAAGCAGAAGCTCGCGACGCTGGCCAAGGACACCCCTGCGTACCAGAAGCTGCAGAACAGCGATCAGCAGCTCCACACGATGCAGCTCCTGCAATCGCGGGACACCGTTCTCAGCCATCCGAGCGCAGGGGTCCAGGTAAAGCCCAGGCCGGCCCGCGATGCGCTGCTCGGTCTTGGCTTCGGCATCCTCATCGGGCTCGGCCTCGCCTTCGCAGCCGAGGCGCTCGACCGACGCGTGCGAACGGTCGAGGAGGTCGAGGAGGAGCTCGGGCTTCCGCTTCTCGCCAGCATTCCCAGCCCGCCGCGAAGGACCCGCGGCGGCATCGCGATGTTCGAGGACCCGGGCAGCCCGTACGCGGAGGCGGTGCGGCGGCTCGCGACGAGCATCGTCTTCTCGAACCCGGACCGCTCGGCGCGAACCTTGATGTTCACGAGCGCGCTGCAGCAGGAGGGGAAGTCCACGACGATTGCGAACCTTGGCGTCGCTCTCGCCGCGGTCGGAAACCGTGTCGTCCTCGTCGACCTCGACCTGCGTCGACCCTCCCTCGCGTCTCTCTTCGGCGTTCACCGCTTGAGCGGGCTCACCGACGTCGTGGTTGGGCGAAGACCCCTGGACGAGTCTCTCCTCCCGGTGCGTCTCGGCCTGGTGGAGCCCCCGGACAGCAGCAACGGGTCGGAGCCAGCGCACGGTTCCCTCCACCTCCTGCCGACCGGGCCGTTGCCGCCAGGCCCGGGAGAGTTCGTCGCCTCGAACGCGCTCGCGGAACGCGTGCTCGCCCCGCTCCGTGAGCAGTTCGACTACGTCTTGATCGACTCGCCGCCCGCCTGCGTGGTGGGTGACGCGATTCGCCTGGCAGCCCAGGTGGACGGGATCGTGGCCGTCACGCGCCTCGGGTTCGCTAGCCGGGCAGCCCTGAACGACCTACAGCGCCAACTTGCCGCCGTGCCGGCCCCGACTTTGGGGGTCGTGGCAGCCGGCATCCGGGTGCCGGGCGCCGACGGTTACGGGCGGTACCCGCAATACGCGCCGAACGAGGGCTACGCCGCCGAGGTGCGGAACGGCAATAGCGACAGGTCGCGCTCGTCGCGTCACGCCGGCGTCTAGCGCAGCAGTGCGCCTGTGGGCGGGGATGGTCGGCGAGGCCCTGGTGCCCGCTGTGGTCGTTGCCGCCACGGTCGTCCTGATAGTCAGAGACGAGGGTGGTTACTTCCCGGTGTCGTGGGGGTGGAGCGCCCTCGCGCTAGCAGGGGTCGTCGTCACCTGGCTCGTCGCCGACGGGCGAACGGATGCCGGCCGCGCCGACGGGGCCTTCCTTATTGCACTAGTCGCGCTGACCGCCTGGATTGCGCTTTCGATCACCTGGTCTGTCGACCCGACGCAATCCGTGCTCGAGCTCGAGCGCGGACTTGTGCTCCTTGCCGGTTGCGCAGCTTTTCTGGTGCTTGCGCGCAGGCGTACGCTTCGCTGGCTCATCCCGGCGCTGCTCGCCGCTATCGCAGGGGTCTGCGCCTACTCACTCTGGAGCCGGCTGGCGCCGACCGCCGCAGGCTTCCATCCGGACGATCCGACATCTCGTTACAGGCTGTTCGAGCCGCTCGGTTACTGGAACGGGCTCGGACTATTCGCCGTGCTCGGGACCCTGCTGGCTCTGGGGCTCGCCACCGAGCCGGCGTGTCGCATCGAGTTGCGTATGTTCGCCTCGATCTCGCTGGTCGTTCTCCCGGTGACACTCTTTTTCACCTTCAGCCGCGGGGCATGGCTCGCGCTCGTGATCGGCGTGCTCGCCACCTTGGGGTCGTCTCCACATCGGCTGCGGCTCGTCGCCGAGGGCCTGACGTTCTCTGCGCTGCCTGCGCTTTCTGTCGCTCTCGCTTGGCGAGCGCGGCCGTTGACGCACGAGGGAGCGCGGCTCGCTGCTGCGACGCGGTCAGGGCACCATCTCGCGATCCAGCTTCTGGCACTCGGGATCGCCGCCGCCGCCGTGGCGGCTCTCGTCGGCCGCCTGGAAGGCAAGGTGCTGATCGGCGGCGTGACTCGGCGGGTTGTGGCGGTGGCTCTCGTCGTCGTCGCGGCCGCTGGGCTCGCGATGGGCATCAGACGTGGGGGCGGCCCCGTTTCGCTCGCGACGCGGGCGTATCACTCGTTCGCCGACCCCGTCCCTCCGCGGCAGCAAGCGAACCTGACGACTCGGCTCGCGAGTCTGAACGGAAACGGGCGCGCTCGGATGTGGGCGGTGGCGATCGACTCGCTGCACGGCCGCGGCTGGGCAATCGGTAGCGGTGCGGGTAGCTTCGAACGGAACTGGGACCGGAGCAGGAGAGCTGACGAGGTAGTGCGAGACGCGCACGGCCTTTACGTCGAGACCCTGTCCGAGCTCGGCGTGATCGGGCTCCTGCTGTTGATGGCCGTGCTTGCGATTCCGCTGGTGGCTGGCGTTCGGCGGCGAGCCGCCGCGTTCGTGCCCGCCGTGATCGGCGCGTACGCCGCCTTCTTGGCCCATCTCGCAGTCGACTGGGACTGGGAGCTCTCCGGCGTGGCCCTCACTGGCCTTTTCGTCGGCTGTCTCTTGCTCGTCGCCCACCGTGACCGCGACGAGCGGCCGCTGGGGGGCGGGCTTCGCGCCACGGGCGTAGCCGCCGGCGCCGCTGCCGCAGCCTTCGCCTTCGTGGGGCTCGCCGGTAACACTGCGCTAGCCCGAGCCAAGGACGCGAACCGCGAGCATCGCTTCGCCGATGCGGCAGTCGCCGCGACCACCGCCCGGCGTTGGATGCCGTGGTCGCCTGCGCCCCTTCAGGCGCTGGGCACGGCACGGCTAGAACAAGGCAACGTCCCCGGGGCAAAGGCGAGCTTCCGGGCTGCGATCTCTCTCGACCCGAACAACTGGCAGTCGTGGCTCGACCTCGCGGCGAGCGTGCGCGGAAAGTCGCGCCGGCGCGCCGTAGCTCGGGCGCGGGCGCTCTACCCCCGGAGCCCCGAAATCATCGAGTTCGAGAAGGACGCGGAAGCCACTCGCTGATCGCTCGCGGCGGGGTTCCCTGGGCCGCCTCCGCGCAGATTTGTAAGGCGCGTGTGAATCATGGTTCAACGCTTTAGAAACGGGCAATCAGTTCGGCGTAGTCGGGAGTAAGTGGGAGCAAGTAAGGGGTGAAGGTGGATCTAAGCGAAGTCGGCGGCTCATCCGACGTTGCAGGCTTGGTGTCGGACGCCGCGGTCCTACTGCCGCCGGCCACGATCCCTCCTTCGGGAGTCGTTCCGGAGCGCGTCGAGGCGCTGGCCCGTGGCGATCGCCGGATGCTCATCGAGCGCACGCTCGTCAGCGCAGACCTCGCCGCGCTTCTGCTGGCGTACTCGGCTGCGGCGCTCTTCGACTCCGGTCTGAGGACGCGCGTGAGCCTGATGCTGTTGGCGCTCGCGCTCCCTTTGTGGGTCGTGGTGACCCACTTCTGCGGCCTGCACAACCGCGATGACCGCCGACCCGGTCACTCCACTCTCGACGAGCTCGTCCCACTCGGGCAGCTGTTGACCGCCGGGGTCTGGTGCGGCGTCGTTTTGACCTGGCTGGCTGGGCGGCACGACGTGATCGAGGGAGGAGTGGTCTTCTGGGCCAGCTCGATCGTGCTTGTGCCCTCGGCGAGAGCGTCTGTTCGCGCTGCGCTACGCCGCAGCCCCGGCTATCAGCAGCGCACGGTCGTCGTGGGGGCCGGGGACGTCGGCCAGCTGGTCGCGCGCAAGCTTGCCCAGCATCCGGAGTGTGGGCTACGCGTAGTCGGGCTCGTCGACTCGGCGCCGCGGCCCATACGCCAAGAGCTCACAGACCTGCCTCTCCTCGGGGCACCTGACCATCTCGCCGGCATCCTGGCCGCGAGCCGCGCAGACCGGGTGCTGGTGGCGTTCTCGCGCGAGCGTGACGAGGAGCTCGCGGAGGTGGTGCGCCAGGCCCGCGGCCTCGGAGTCCACATCGACGTGGTGCCGCGGCTCTTCGACCTCGTCGGGCCGGTGGGCGATGTCAACCATATCGAGGGCCTCCCGCTCGTCAGCATCTATCGGAACAGCCCGAGTCAGCCCGCTCGATGGATGAAGCGCGTGATCGACGTGGTAATCGCAGCAGCAGTACTTCTCGTGACTCTTCCCCTGTTCGCGTGGATTGCCTGGCGTGTCAAGCGCGACTCCACGGGGCCTGTCTTCTTTCGCCAGACTCGACTTGGGGAGGGGCAGCGCAGCTTCACCCTTCTCAAGTTCCGCACGATGACCGTGGGCACCGACGACGCTGCGCACCGCGAGTACGTCCGGCAGATCATGACTTCCGGGGCTTCGCCCACCGGCAACGGCCTCTACAAGCTTGACCGCCGCGCCGAGGTGACCAGATTCGGAGCCTGGCTGCGCCGCACGAGCCTCGATGAGCTGCCGCAGCTCCTCAACGTCCTTCGCGGTGACATGTCACTGGTCGGCCCGCGACCCTGCCTCGCCTACGAGACCGAGCTGTTCGAGCCCCATCACTTCGACCGCTTCCTCGTTCCGGCCGGCATGACGGGCCTCTGGCAGGTGACCGCCCGCGCCCGTGCCACGCTGGTGGAGGCGCTCGACCTCGATGCGGCATACGCGCGCAGCTGGTCGCTGGGGCTTGATCTCTGGCTGCTTGTCCGCACGCCGATCGCCCTCCTGCGCGGAGGGACCACCGCGTGAGCGGCGACGGTATCGCCCGCATCGGGGTAGTCGGCCTCGGCTACTGGGGACCGAACGTCGCACGCAATGTGGCCGCGAGCCCACGGGCGGAACTGAGGTGGCTGTGCGACCGGTCTCCGGAGACGCTCGCGGCCGCCGCCGACCGGCATCCACAGGCTCGCAGCACGGGGTCGTACGAGGAGCTCCTCGAAGATCCTGAGCTCGACGCGGTGGCGATCGTGACGCCCGTGTCGACCCACTACGAGCTCGCGGTGGCTGCGCTTGAGGCCGGGAAGCATGTGCTCGTCGAAAAGCCGCTCGCGGCGTCGTCCTCACAGGCCGCGGATCTGATCGAGCTCGCCGCGGAGCGCTCACTCGTCCTCTTGCCCGGGCACACCTTTCTGTACAGCCCGCCCGTGGTCAAGGTCAAGGAGCTGCTCGACGCCGGCGCGCTCGGGGAGGTCTACTTCATCTCGCTCAGCCGAGTCAATCTTGGTTTGCACCAGCCCGATGTCAGTGTCGTATGGGACCTCGCGCCGCACGACCTGTCGATTCTCAGCTTTTGGCTGGGGGGGATGCCCACCGAGGTGTCCGCCCTCAGCCGCAGCTGCGTCTTCCCTGAGACTCCCGACGTCGCCTTCGTGAACCTGCGCTACGGAGCTGGCACCATCGCTCACCTCGAGCTGTCCTGGCTTTCGCCCGTCAAGTTGCGGCGAACGTCGATCGTGGGCTCCGAAAAGATGGTCGTCTACGACGACACGAGCAACGAGCCGATCCGTGTCTTCGACGCGGGGGCGGAGCTTCCGGCGCCCGAATCGTTCGGGGAGTTCCGTCTCACGTACCGGACCGGCGACATCGTGTCTCCCAAGATCGATGCGGTGGAGCCGCTCGCCCTCGAGGTCGAGGACTTCTGCGCGGCGATCCTCGACCGCACCGAGACGCGCTCGTCGCCGCGGCTGGGTTACGAGGTCGTCCGCACGGTCGAGGCGATCGAGCGTTCCCTCCAGAGCCCCGGTCGGCCATACAGCACGGGGGACGATCTCGATGTCGAGACCAGCAACGGCGATGCCCCTCTCTCCGCTGCGCTTTCAGTTCGTCCCCACGTCAGGTAGACGTCAGATCGTGTCGCGCGTCCGCATGGCGCGGGCCGGGCTTCCGGCGACGATCGCTCCGTCGGGAACGTCGTGTGTCACGACGGCACCGGCTCCCACGATCGCGTTCTCCCCGATGGTGAGGCCGCACAGGACGACCGCGCCGGATCCGATCGAGGCCCTCCTCCGGACAACCGTCCGTTCAAGCGTCCAGTCACCGTCCTCTTGGAGTGCGCCGTCAGCCGTGATAGCCCGCGGATAGCGGTCGTTCGTGAACACGACGCCGTGTCCCACGAACACCCCTTCGCCCAGCTCGACTCCCTCGCACACAAAGGAATGGCTGGAGATCTTGCAGCGCGGCCCGACCACCGCCCCTCTCTGGATCTCCACGAAAGGGCCGATGCGTGACCCGTCGCCGATGTGGCAGCCGTAGAGATTGGTGAACGCCTGCACGACGACGTCTTCGCCGAACTCGACCGCGTCGAGTAGCCGATGCGGCGCCTCGTTCGCCGGCCCGTCAGCCACGGGCGAAGAACTCTGCGATCGCGTCTACAACCGCCTGCAACTGCTCATCCGTGATGCCCGGGAAGAGCGGTAGGGAGAGTGTCTCGCGCGCGATTGCCTCCGCGACCGGAAACGAGCCGGCCGAGTACCCGAGGTCCGCGAACGCCGCGGAGAGGTGCGGCGGCTCGGGATAGTGGCGCTTGGTGCCGATGCCTCGCCCGCCCAGAAAGGCACCGAGCGCTTCCGGATCGCGCGTTCGAACCTGGTAGACGTGCCAGACATGCTTGGCGCCGGCCACCCTCTTGGGCAGGCGGAGGTCGCCGACCCCACGCAGTGACTCGTCGTAGAACGAAGCCGCCCGCGCCCGTTCGGCATTCCAACTCTGCAGCAACGGCAACTTGTGGAGGAGCACGAGCGCCTGGAGCGTGTCGAGGCGCGAGGTCAGGCCTACGTGATCGGATTCGTACACCCCTGTCTGGCCGTGCTCGCGGAGCGCACGCGCCTTCGTGGCCGCGCCTTCGTCGTCGACCACGAGTGCGCCGGCGTCCCCCATCGCCCCGAGGTTCTTGGACGGATAGAAGCTGAAGGCTGCGGCGGCTCCGGCCGCGCCGGCCACGAGACCGTCGCGTTCCGCACCATGGGCCTGGCATGCGTCCTCGAGGATCGCCAGGCCGTGGTCGGCGGCAGATGCGCGGAGCTCCCGCATGTCCGCCATCTGGCCGTACAGGTGGACGGGGAGGAGGAACCGCGTTCTCGGCCCGGCAGCTGCCTCCACGGTGGCCGGATCCATGCAGGCGTCCTCTTCACCAACGTCCACGACAATCACACGCCCTCCCGCGTGCACCACCGCCTCGAAGGTTGCGATGAACGTCATGGCTGGGACAATCACCTCGTCCCCCTCTTCGAGGCCGAGTGCGCGAAGGCCGATCGTCAGCGCGTCGAGCCCGCTTGCCGTGCCGATCGCGAAGCGCCGGCCGCAGGTCGCAGCGAACTCGTGCTCGAACGACTCGACCGCCGGGCCATTGACGAACGCACCTGTGTCGAGCAGTTTCTCGACGTCAGCGAGTAAGGCGTGCCGGATTGCGTCAGTCGAGGCGCGGAGGTCGACCAGCGGAACCGCGGGCCCAGACTCCGGGCCGATACCCATGGGCTGGGTGGCCCGCCGGCGCGCGGCGGTTGGGGGAAGTTGACGGGTAGGCCCCACGACTGACTCTGGCGTACCCGTCCGGCAGAGTCCTTATGCGGGCAACCGAGTCCTTATGCCGCCAACCGACGTGTTCTTCGGTCTGTTTTTGTGGCCATGAGTCGGCGTCGTCGTCGTCGTCGTCGTGGC
>Ga0136846_1235489_pt1 | contig 11359 bp, 8 predicted proteins | sample HopSoiMetagenom2_FD_96841 | JGI IMG/M metagenome (GOLD analysis project Ga0136846, IMG submission 96841) | Grasslands soil microbial communities from Hopland, California, USA - 2 Assembly 2016 (version 4) | ecosystem: Environmental > Terrestrial > Soil > Grasslands | place: USA: Hopland... | reverse complement strand
ACGTCCGACGGTGGCACGTCCGGCGGCGGCTCCGGCGGCGCGGACGGTACGGGCGGTGCCGGTATCTCCGGCGGCACGGGGGCCGAGGGCGCGACCGACGGCCCTGCGACCGGCGGCGCCGCGTCCGGTGGCGGTGCGGCGAGCGCGTCGCCGAGCGACCGGCCCTCGTACGGCGGCGGCCAGGCCGTCCGGACCACCGCCCTCGGCACCACCCCCGCCGACCCGGCGAACTCGCTGCGCTACGCCGTCCCGGTGGGCGCCGCGCTCGGTGCCGTCGCCGGTATCGGGGCGCCCTTCGCCGGCGGCGGCAGGCTGCGGCTGCCGCTCAGGGTCCCACTTCCCGGCGGTCGCACCGTGACCGTCATCCCCGAACTCACCCTGCCCGAGCGGCTGCGCAGGCTGCTGCCACCCGGCCGGGGCTGAGCCCCGGAGCCCCGGCCCCCGGCCGGGCTCCCCACAGACGGCCGCCCGCCCCGAAAGTCAGTCGGGGCGGACGGCCCGTACCACCCTGCCAGATCCGCCCATGCCCACGCCCAGGTCCTGTCGTCACATTCCCGCCTGCCTGGCGGCGATGTGACGACACGCCCTAGCGCGTGAGCCGGGGCGGCGCCCTCGCCACAAGACGCATGACGACGCACAACAGGAGAACCTCGATGCGCACAACGCGCCTCACCGCGGCCATGGTCGCCGCCGCAGTGGTGTCCGGCACGCTGGCTCTCGCGAGCCCCGCTTCCGCCGACCCCACCCCCGCCGGAACGTTCCGCAAGCTCGTGGGCGTGGGTTCCGACACCACCCAGGACGTCCTGAACGCCCTCGCCGGTGACACCGTCAACGGCAAGAGCTACGCCGACTCCGCCGTGAAGTCGACGGCCGGCGCGGGCCTCGCCTCGTACGACGCGATCGGCTCCGCCACCATCCAGACCCGCTCGGGCCGTACGACCTTCACCCGGCCCAACGGTTCCGGCCCCGGCCGGACCGCGCTCAGCATGTCGCTGACGGGTGACCTGTTCCCCAACGCGACGGGCGTCTCCGTCAAGGGCCAGGTCGACTTCGCCCGCTCCTCGGGCGTCTCGAGCGTCTCCGGCAACGCGCTCACCTACATCCCGTTCGCCCGGGACGCGGTCGGCGTCGCGGTCCGCGGCTCCGGCCTCGACAGCCTGACGGTCGACCAGCTGCACGACGTCTACGCGGCCGGCAGCGACCACAAGATCAACGGCCAGACCGTGCACCCGGTCCTCCCGCAGAGCGGCTCCGGCACCCGCAAGTTCTTCCTCGCGGCGATCGGCCTCGGCGAGAACACGGTCGACACGAGCATCACGACCACCCAGGAGAACCAGGCCGACACCGCGCTCACCGCGGACGGCACGCTCGTCCCGTTCTCCGTGGGCAGCTGGATCGCGCAGAACAACGACATCGCCCCCGACCACAGCAAGACCGCGGTCGCCGCCGGCGCGCACCTGGCCGCCGTCAAGCTGCCGAACGACGTCGGAGTGACCAGCCCGGTCACCACGGTCAACGGCAAGCTCGCCCCGGTCAACGCCTACTACGAGAACTCCACCTTCGGCCGCGACGTCTACAACGTCGTCCCGAGCCGGGCGATCGACCCGACCAGCATCTTCTTCGACAAGGACGTCTACGACGTCTTCGTCACCAGCGGCGCCCACGAGGCGGCCTTCGCCTCCGAGGCCGCCGAGGCCGTCATCGCCAAGTTCGGCTTCGTGAACGAGTCCTACAACGGCTCGGTCAACCTCACCCGGCACGCCAAGATCGGCGGCCTGGAGATCAGCGGGCTCGAACTCAAGACGCCCGCCCCGCCCGTCCTGAAGACCACCGTCGGTGACGCGAGCGTCAAGCTGGCCTGGACCGCTCCGAACCCCGCCCCGGCCCAGCCCGTCACCGACTACCGCGTGACGCTGAAGGACGCCGAGGGCGCGCTCGTCGCCACCAAGGACGTCCCGGCGGCCACCACGTCGTACACCTTCCCGGGCCTGGCCACCGGCACCTACACCGCCGAGGTCGCCGCCGCCAACGTGATCGGCACCGGCGACGCCGCCACCTGGACCGGCGCGGTCAAGTACGCCAGTGCCACGAAGGCGTCCGGCACCACGACCGCGTACGGCATCGTCCCGAAGGTCGCCGTCACCGTGACCGGCACCCACGGCGTCGTCCCCGCCGGCAAGGTCACCGTCAAGGAGGGCGCCACCGTCCTCGGCACCGGGACCCTCACCAGCGCCGGCAAGGTCACCGTCAGCCTGTCGAACCACCTCAAGGTAGCCACGCACACGGTGAGCGTCTCCTACGCGGGCAGCGCCAAGCTCAACGCGTCCGCGACGACCGCCACGGTGAAGATCACCAAGGCGAACCCGGCGGTCAGCACCAGCGCCCCGACCTCGGTCAGCCACACCGCCCGCGCCAAGGTCACCGTGAAGGTCACCGCGACCGGCACCACGCCCACCGGCACGGTCCGTGTCTACGAGGGCTCCCGCATCATCGCCACCGGCACGCTGAGCGCCGGCAAGGTCACCGTCACCCTGCCGAAGCTGAGCAGGGGCAGGCACACCCTGCACGCCTTCTACGTCGGCTCCTCGACGGTGGCATCGAAGAACGGCGTGAACTTCGCCGTCGCGTCCAGCTGATCCCCGCCCCACCCCGTCGGGGGACCGCCGCCACGGTCCCCCGACGCCATCCCCACCACCCTGAACAGCGAAGGAGGCGGACCGCCGTGACGGTCGCCGTACAGACCACGCTCGCACCGCCGGCGTCCGCCCCACGGACGCGCGTCGCGAGTGTCACCGCCGTCCGCCACCTCGCCCGGGGCGGCCTGCTCAGCCTCGCCGCCCTGCTGCTCGGCGTCACCGCACAGCTGCTTCTGGTCAGCGGCATCCAGCAACACAGCGCCCAGCGGGCCGCGTTCGACGCGCTGCGCGACCAACTCGCCCAGGGCACCGCCCCGGTGGCCCAGGTCGACCAGGAGGGCAGGCTGCTCGCACCGGGCACACCGGTCGCCCTGATCGACGTACCCGCCCTGGGGATGTCCCAGGTCGTCCTGGAGGGCACCGACTCCGCCGTGCTGACCGACGGCCCCGGCCACCGCCGGGACACCCCGATGCCCGGCCAGGCCGGCACCAGCGTGCTGATGGGCCGCGCCGCCGCCTACGGCGGCCCCTTCGGGCGGCTGGCCGGCCTCGCCGCCGGCAACAGGTTCACCGTCGTCACCGGCCAGGGGAAGGCGACGTACGAGGTCATCGGCGTACGCCGGGCCGGTGATCCGGCGCCCGCCCCGCTCGCGGCGGGCAAGGGGCGCCTGGTCCTGGTCACCGCGACCGGCCCGCGCTTCATGCCCCACGGTGTCCTGCGCGTCGACGCCGACCTGGTGTCCGCGCCCGCCGAGACCCCGGCGGCCGTGATCCGCTCCGGCACCCTTCCGCAGGCAGAGGAGCCCCTCGCCCGTCCCTCCGGGGTGCCCTGGCCGCTGGTGATGTGGCTCCAGGCGCTGTTGCTGGCGGCGGTCGCCGCCGTGTGGACCTGGCACCGGTGGGGCCGACACCAGACGTGGATCGTCTTCGCGCCGGTCGTCGCCGTCCTGGGCCTCCAGGTCGCCACCCGCGCCACCGAGCTGCTGCCGAACCTGCTGTGAGCCCCGCACCTGCTGTGAGCCCCGCACCTGCTGTGAGCCCTGCCGTGACCTCCGCCGCGCCCCGACTTCCGAGACCCGAGGAACCCGCCGTGACCGACTCCCTGACCGACACGATCGTCCTGCCCACCGCTGTGGCTCCGGTGCGGGCTCCGGCTGGTACGGCCACGGTTCCCGCCACGCTCGAAGCCCGTTCCGTGTCGGCCTGGTTCGGCGGCCACCAGGTGCTCAGCCGGGTCTCCCTCACCATGCCCGCCGGGCAGGTCACCGCCCTCATCGGTCCCTCGGGCTGCGGCAAGTCGACGTTCCTGCGCACGCTCAACCGGATGCACGAGATGATCCCGGCGGCGGCCCTGGCGGGCGAGGTGCTCCTCGACGGCGAGGACATCTACGACGCGTCCCGGCGGCTGACCGACGCACGGTGCCGGATCGGCATGGTCTTCCAGAAGCCGAACCCGTTCCCCGCCATGTCGATCTACGACAACGTGGTGGCGGGCCTGCGCCTGACGGGGACGCGTACGGGCCGCCGCGAGAAGGACGAGCTGGTGGAGGAGTCACTGACCCGGGCGGGCCTGTGGAAGGAGGTCCGCGACCGGCTCCGGCAGCCGGGCGGTGCGCTCTCCGGCGGCCAGCAGCAGCGCCTGTGCATCGCCCGCGCGCTGGCCGTACGCCCCCGGGTCCTCCTCATGGACGAACCGTGCTCGGCGCTCGACCCCACCTCCACCCGCCGCGTCGAGGAGACGATCCACGAACTCGCGGGCGAGGTGACCGTCGTGATCGTCACCCACAACATGCAGCAGGCCGCCCGTGTCTCCCAGCAGTGCGCGTTCTTCCTCGCCGAACAGGGCACGCCCGGCGGCATCGTGGAACACGGCTCGACCGACGACGTCTTCGGCGACCCGAAGGACCAGCGCACGGCGGACTATGTGGCGGGCCGCTTCGGCTGAGCAGCAATAGCGGGCCCAGCAGTGGCTCGTTGCGGCGCACCACAACGGGGACACGGGAAAGCCCTGGCCGGAGGCAGATCCGGCCGCCTGGTCCCGCCCCCCCATCACATGAACCTGGGGTGGGGGGCGGGCGGGAGTTCAGTGGGGCGTGGGCGCCTTGCGGCACGCGTGGGCGCGCATACGGACGTTGCAGTCGGACACCCGCGAGTAGTCGCCCGTGGCCCGCGCCTGTGCCCGCTGCTTGTCCAGGCTCGCGCAGACCACACAGCAGGGTGTGGGTTTGGGTGGTGTGGTCGGCATCTCCAGCAGGTACGACGTCGCCGTGGTCATTGCTCTCCTTGGTGGCAGGTGCAGCGGCAGCGGGCCAGGAGGAGGATGTCCGTGCTGTGCGACAGGGGAATGTCGTCGTCGCGGTCGCTACGGGGAGTACCTCGGCGAGCGACCTGCGTGCCGCTGGCGCCCATGTTGTCGTGGACGATCTATCAGACACGGACAGTGCGCTCGCCGCGATCGGAGCATGACGGAAGCGGCCCCGCTCTCCTCCGGGAGAGCGGGGCCGAGTCCTTGCCCGGTGGCGCTACGGAGCGACCTCCGTCTCGCACCGCAGCCGCCGCTCCACCCCCAACTCCCGTACCTCGCCCACGACACGCACCCGAGCCGTATGCCGCACGTTCGCGCTCGACGCCCCCAACCGCAGCTCCAGCACCCCCGGTTCGACGATCCGGCGCCCCCCGCGGTCCGTGAACGCCGACAGCTCCGCGTGGAAGCGGAACGTCACCCGGCGCGCCGCCCCCGGCGCCAACTCCAGCCGCTCGTAACCGATCAGGCGCACGTCCGGCCGGGTCACCGACGCCACCGGGTCGTGCAGATACAGCTGGACGACCTCCGTCCCGGCCCGCGCACCGGTGTTGCGCACGGTCACCGACACCTCGTACGAACCGTCCGTCCCGATCTCCGCCGGACCCCCCTCCTCGAAGTCCTCCCAGGCGAAGGTGGTGTACGACAGGCCGTGTCCGAACGGGTACAGCGGTGTCGGGTCGAGGCTGCTCACCTCGCCCGCCAGTCCCAGCGGCGGCTGGAGGTACGTCCAGGGCTGGCCCCCGCGCTCCCTCGGCACGCTCACCGGCAGCCGGCCCGACGGGGTGACGCGGCCCGACAGCACTCCCGCCACTGCCGGGCCGCCTTCCTCACCGGGGAAGAACGCCTGCACCACGGCCGCCAGCCGACCGTGCCAACGCCCCAGCGCGTATGGCCGGCCGGTGAGTAGCACCAGCACCACCGGGACCCCGGTCGACACCAGCGAGTCCAGCAACTCTGCCTGGACGCCGGGCAGTTGCAGCTCGGCCACATCGCAGCCCTCGCCCGAGGTGCCGCCGCCGAACAGGCCGGCCCGGTCGCCCAGTACCGCCACGCACACATCGGCCTCGGCGGTCCGTGCCGCCGCCTCCGCGAAGCCCCCGGTGCCCGGCTCCGAGGTGTCGCAGCCCTCCGCGAACGTCACCTTGGCGTCCGGGAGTTCGGCGCGCAGCGAGTCCAGCAGCGTGGGGATGTCCACGCCCACCGCGGTCTCCGGATGACTCGGCAGGACATGCGACGGGAACGAGTAGCAGCCCAGCATCGCCAGCGCGTCCGCCGCCCTCGGCCCGACGACCGCGATCCGGGTGTCCGGGGCCAGCGGGAGCAGCCCGTCCGGGTTGTCCAGCAGTACCACCGACTCCTCGGCCAGCCGCCGGGCCAGCGCCCTGTTTCCGGCCGAGTCCAGGTCGATCGGCGTGCCGTCCGGCTCCGGCCGCCAGTCCTCGTCCAGGAGGCCCAGCTCGCACTTCTGTGTCAGGACACGGCGCGCCGCCCGGTCCACCAGCGCCTGCGGCACGTCTCCCGCCCGTACCGCCGCCACCAGCGCGTCGCCGTAACTCCGGATCGACGGCAGCTCGACGTCGATACCGGCCGTGAGGGCGACCTGGGCCGCCTCGGCGGGCGTACCGGCGACCCGGTGCAGGGACTCCAGGAAGCCGATGCCGAAGTAGTCCGAGACCACCGTTCCCGTGAACCCCCATTCCTCGCGCAGGAGTTGGGTCAGCAGATGCTGGTCCCCAGAGGCGGGGACGCCGTCCGTCTCGTTGTAGGCCGCCATCACCGAGCGGGCCCCGCCCTCGCGCAACGCCATCTCGAACGGCGGGAGCGTCACGTCCGCGAACTCCCGTACGCCCGCCCGTACCGGCGCCAGATTGCGGGCGCCCACCGAGGACGCGTACCCCGCGAAGTGCTTCAGCGTGGCGATGATCCCGGCGGACTCCAGGCCACGGACGTACGCCGACCCGATCGTCCCCACCAGATACGGGTCCTCGCCGATCGTCTCCTCCACCCGGCCCCAGCGCGCGTCCCGTACGACGTCAAGGACCGGGGCGAGGCCCTGGTGCACGCCGACCGAGGCGAGGTCGTGGCCGATGCGGGCCGCCATCTCCTCCACCAGCTCGGGGTGGAAGGTGGCTCCCCAGGCCAGCGGGACCGGGTACGCCGTCGCCCGCCACGCCGTGAAGCCCGCCAGGCACTCCTCGTGGGCGAGCGCCGGAATGCCGAAGCGGCCCGCCTCGGCAATCCGACGCTGGGCGCGGGCCAGTGCCTGCGCGCCCAGCGTCGGGTCCACGGGGGCCGTACCGAAGGGGCGCGTGAGCTGGCCCAGACCTCGGGTGATCAGCTCGTCCCACTGATAGTCGGCGGTCATGTCGTGCTGGTGCGGGGCGACCCCGTGCCCGTCCGTCGAGGCGCCCACCCACACGCCGTACAGCTGGGCCGTCTTCTCCTCCAGGGTCATCCGGGAGAGCAGGTCGTCGACGCGGGCGTCGGCGGACAGGGCGGGGTCACGCCAAGGTGCCGTGGTCATGAAACTCCTGTCAGAGAAGGTGGGTTCACCGGCCGCCCGTTCACTTGCCACCCACGCCCATCAGGCCGCCGATCAGTGCGCGCCGGGCCACCAGGTAGACGGCGAAGATCGGGATGCCGGACAGGACGACCGACGCGAGCAGGGCGGGGATGTTCACGCCGAACTGGCTCACGAAGTTGAAGAGGCCGAGGGTGAGGACGCGGGGTTCGTCGGACTGGGTGAAGATCAGGGGGAAGAGGAAGCCGTTCCAGGCCTGCAGGGCCGAGTAGATCACGACGGTGCTGATTCCGCCCTTCGTCAGGGGGATCGTCAGCTGGAACAGCATGCGCAGGGGGGACGCGCCGTCGAGGGCCATCGCCTCGTACAGGTCCTCCGAGATGTCCCGCAGGGAGCCGGTGAGGACCAGTACCGAGACCGGCATCGCGAAGGCCGCCGTCGGCAGGATCACCGCCAACAGGCTGTCGTACAGGTCGAGTTCGGCGATCAGGAGATAGAGGGGGACCACCACCGCCTGGGCCGGGATGGCAACTCCGAGCAGGAACAGCCGGAAGGCCGCCCCCGACCAGCGGGTGCGGGTGCGCACGGCCACGTACGCCAGCGGCACACAGAGCACGAGGACGATGGCGACGACCGTGACCGCGACGATCACCGTGTTGCTCAGCAGATGCCAGAAGCCCGAGTGGAGAACGGTGTTGTAGTTGTCCAGCGTCGGATGGGCGGGCGGCCTCAGGGGGTTGCCGGTGAGGGCCTTGTCCTGGCTGGTGAGCGAGGCCGACAGCATCGCGTAGATGGGGATGAGGACGATCACCAGCCAGACGACCGAACCCAGGCCAGCCAGCGGGTTGGCGCGCTTCGTCCAGTGCCTGCGGCGACGACCGTCCGGCCGCCGGCCCGACTGTTCCGGGCGCTTGCCGGCGGTCGTGGGCCGGGGGAGCGTGTCATGTGACATGTCGTCACATCCCTTCGCGGGTACTGCGCATGCCGCCGAAGCCGGTCAGCCGTACGAGGATCAGCGACAGGCCGGTGGCGGCCACGACCAGGAAGGACGCGATGGCGCTCGCGTAACCGAAGTCGTAGCTCTTGAAGCCCGCTTCGTACATCAGGTACGGCAGGATCGCGGTGTCGGTGCCCGGACCGCCCTTCGTCAGGATCAGGACCGTCTCGAAGTAGGTGAGCGAGCCGACCACCATCAGCACGGTCGACGTGGTGATGGTGTGCCGCAGCTGCGGCAGGGTGATCGAGAAGAACTGCCGGTAGCGGCCCGCCCCGTCGATGGCCGCCGCCTGATAGAGGACCTGGGGGATCTGGCGGGCCCCGCCCTGGTAGATCAGCGTGTGGAACGGGATGAACTGCCAGCCGCCGACGAACACGATCGCGAGGAACGCGCCGCTCGTGGAGCCGAGGGTGTTCTCCCGGATGATGCCGAAGTTCGGGTCGAGCAGGGCGTAGAACAGCAGCGCGATCGCCGTGGAGGAGAGCAGGAACGGGACGAAGAAGATCGCGGAGAGGATCGCCCGGTTGCGTTGGTGGCCCGCCGCCCACACGCCGAGGAGCAGGGAGATCACCGTCTGGAAGACCCAGCTCGCCGCCATCAGCATGAGGGTGATCCCCAGCGACTGTGTCAGCCGCGGATCGTCCAGCAGTTTCTGCCAGTTGGCGAAGCCCACCGGCTTCGGGTCGCCCAGGCCGTCCCACTTGGTGAAGGAGAGATAGAAGGCCAGACCCATCGGGACGACCGCGAAGAAGGTGAAGAAGAGGACTGCGGGGAGCGCCCAGACGGCGTTCGGCCGCCCGGCGCGCACCTTCACCGTCTTTCCGCCCCCAAAACCCCCGGAAGTGACGGTGGAGCTCACTTCAACCCCTTGCAGGCGGACACGAACTCGCTCGGCGACGACTTGCCCGCGAAGAGCTTCCCGATCTCCGTGTGCATCTTGGTGCCCAGCTCGTCGCCGAGCGCCTGGTCCCAGGAGAGCGTGAACGCCGGTGCCTGCTGGACCATGTCGTACTGGAACTTGGCGTACTCGGGGTTCGGCGCGGAGCTCAGCAGCGCCGCCGCGTTCGAGGTCGTCGGTACGTCGCCGAGGGCGACCAGGTCCTTCGCGTACGCCTCGGACGCGCACTCCATGAGGAACGCGATCGCCGCGTCCTTGTTCTGCGTACGGGGGTTGATCGACCAGTAGTTGGTGGGGTTGCCGACGACGTTGCGGACGTCACCGGTACCGCCCGCGATCGCCGGGAAGGCCGCCCAGCCCAGGTTCGACTTGGCGAAGTCGGGGAACTTGCCGAGCTGCGTCGAGTACTCCCACGAGCCCATCAGATGCATCGCGGCCTTGCCCTTGGCGAAGACCGCGGGGGCGCCGCCGTTGACGTACGACACCGAGCTGAACTTGGAGCCGAAGGCGCCGTCGTCGACGAGTGTCTTGACCATCTCGGCGGCCTTCAGGATCGCCGGGTCGCCCCAGCCCTCCGCGTCGCCGTCCTGGATCCGCCGGAAGACCTCGGGGCCGCCGATACGGTCCGTCAGGTACTCCAGCCACATCAGTTCGGGCCAGAGGTCGGAGCCACCGAGAGCGAAGGGGGTGATCCCCGCCTTCTTCAGCTTGGCGTTGTTGGCGAGCAACTGGTCCCAGGTGGTGGGCGGCTGGAGCTTCTGCTCGGCGAAGACGGTCTTGTTGTAGAAGAGGATCACCGGCTGCATACCGCGCATCGGTATGCCGTAGTGACGGCCCTTGAGGTCACCGGCGGCGAGTACGGAGGGCAGGAAGCCGCTCTTCAGCACCGGGTCCTTCTGGATGATGTCGGTCAGGTCGAGGACCTTGCCGGCCTCCTGGTACGCCTTGATGGAGCCGCCGCCCCAGTTGAAGAAGACGTCCGGGGCACTGGGCGAGCCCATCGCCGTACGCAGCTTCGGTGTGTAGTCCGAGCCGGGAATCTTCTCCAGCTTGATCTTGCCCTTGGCCGTCTTCGACGCCGTCGACCTGTTGAACCGCTCGACCGCCGCGGCCTGCACCTTCACGGCGTCGTCCCCGTAAACGAACGCGGTGATCGTCTCCCCGCCACCGCCGCCCGACCCCTCACCGGAGCCGCAGGCGCTGAGGCCGGTGGTGAGCAGGGCGGAGGCGCCGGCGCCGAGCACCCAGCGCCTGCTGAACGCCGTACCCGTGGACCCTGTGGACCGGCCTCTGTTCGACTCCATGACAGCACCTCTCGCGAATGTTCTCGACGAAACCGGAACGAGTATCTGCACGAATCTTTCGGATGACAGTCCGAATGTTCCGGAAACTTATGGTGGGTCAGGGGCTTCGTCAAGGGGTCGCGCAGGGATACGATCGCGGTCATGAGACCCTCGAAACCATCTGAAACGCAGACGACTCCGCAGTCCACCCAGACCGCGACGCTCGCCGAGATCGCCCGCGAGGCGGGTGTCTCCGCTCCGACTGTTTCGAAGGTGCTCAACGGCCGTGCCGACGTCGCCCCCGCGACCCGCACCCGCGTCGAGGACCTGCTGCGGGCCTACGGCTACCGGCGCCGCCGCGCCGAGGCGACCCGCTCCCCGCTGATCGACCTGGTCTTCCACGAGCTGGAGAGCGGGTGGGCGATGGAGGTCATCCGGGGCGTGGAGAACGCGGCGCGCGAGGAGGGGCTGAGCGTCGTCCTCTCCGAGAGCGCGGGCCGCCTCACCCCGGGCCGCACCTGGGCCGACCAGGTTGCGGCGCGCCGCCCGCACGGCGTGGTCCTCGTCCTCTCGGGCCTCGACGAGTCCCAGCGGGCGCTGCTGACCAGCCGCTCCATCCCGTTCGTGGTGATGGACCCGGCGGGCGACCCCGGCGACAACGTGCCCTCGGTCGGCGCGACCAACTGGCAGGGCGGCCTGGCCGCCACCCGCCACCTCGT
>Ga0136846_1228987_pt1 | contig 11360 bp, 10 predicted proteins | sample HopSoiMetagenom2_FD_96841 | JGI IMG/M metagenome (GOLD analysis project Ga0136846, IMG submission 96841) | Grasslands soil microbial communities from Hopland, California, USA - 2 Assembly 2016 (version 4) | ecosystem: Environmental > Terrestrial > Soil > Grasslands | place: USA: Hopland... | reverse complement strand
GGTCTGGGCGCCGCAGCGACTATCGGATTGGCGCGAAGGCCGGTTATGCGGATGGCGGGGCGGGAGTCCGGCAAGTGGAAAGCGAAGCATCGATGGGTCGTATTTTGGGAAAACAGGGGGCGGCGGCGGGTGGCCGACCGGCGGCGCGACCGGTGCGTGCCAAGACAACATATAACCGAGAAAGCCGCAACTGACAAGTATGGCAAACGATTGCCAAGTCTTGGCAAACGTTTGCCATAATAGCCCAAGGCCCGCAACGATTGCAACAACGGCACAAGACAAAATGGTTTCCAACGGGTTTCCAAGGCCTGAAACCGACGACGATCGGTCCCATCTTCCTTTTTCCAGAAAGAGACAAGCATGAACTTCCCTCTTCGTTCCCTCGCCAGGCACGTCACGCGCGCCGGCCTCCTGGGCGCCGCCGCCGCCACGCTGGCCACCAGCGCCTTCGCCGACATCCGGGTCATGTGCTACCAGGACGGCAATGAATGCGATGTCACGGCCGACCTCATCAAGCGTTATGAAGCCCAGAACGCAGGCGCCAAGGTGATCCTTGACGTGGTGCCCTACAAAACCGTGGTCGAGCAGTTGCCTGTGCAGCTCGCCGCCGGCCAGGGGCCCGACATCGCGCGTGTCGCCGAAATCGGTGGCCTGTCGAAGAACTACATCGACATCAGCGCCTATGTGAAGGACCGCAAGTACTGGGAAGACAACTTCGGCAGCACCTTGCCCTGGATGCGCAACAAGGCGGGCGACAAGGGCATCTACGGTTTCCTGTCGCAGATGACCATGACCGGCCCCTTCGTCAACAAGACTTTGTTTGAACAGGCCAAGGTGCCCATGCCGGGCCCCAAGGCCACCTGGGAAGAGTGGGCCGACGCGGCGCGCAAGGTGGCCAAGGCCACGCAGACCCCGGCCGCCATGGCCTGGGACCGCTCGGGCCACCGCTTCGCCGGCCCCGCCGTCAGCTACGGCGCGAAGATCTTCGACGCCAAGGGAAACCTCACGGTTGACGCCGGCTACAAGGCCGCTGTGGGCAAGTTTGTCGCCTGGCACAAGGACGGCACCATGCTGAAAGACGTCTGGGGCGGCTCGGGCGGCTCCAGCTACGCCGATGCGGTGGGCGAGTTCAAGAACGGCCGCGTGGTGATGATCCTGTCGGGTTCGTGGCAGATCAACCGCCTGCAAAAGGAAATCGGCAACGCCTTCGACTGGGTCGCCGTGCCCAACCCCTGCGGCCCTGCTGCCTGCTCGGGCATGCCAGGCGGCGCGGCCTGGGTGGCGCTGAAAACCACCAAGTCGCCGAAGGAAGTGGGCCGCTTCCTGGACTTCATGGCGCAGGAGGCCAACGTCGCCGAGTTCGCCTCACGCACCAACAACATCCCGGCGCATGCCGGCGTGGCCAAAAAAGGCGTGAGCTACCCGACCGCCGGCCCCGCGGCACAGGCCGCGCTGGGTGTGTTCAGCAGCGGCACCGCCACCATCGCGCCCCCAGCCTACGCGCTGCAAGGCTACAAGTACAACCGCGCCCTGATGCTGCCGACCGTGACCCGCGTCACCCAGGCCATCGTGGGGGAAATCAGCGTGGACGAGGCCGTGACCAAAATCGGCACCGACATGGCCGAAGCGGTCAAGCAAGCGGAGAAGTAGCACGAAGTAGGCACACCCCCGTGGCGCGCACTGCGTGCGCGCCTCCCCCTGCAGGGGGCGACAACCGCGGCCTGGCGGAGCCAGTTCCGCGCTGTCACTGGCATAAGGCAATGCGCTGGCGGCGTCATGGGTATAGATCGGAGTCGGTATGTCGGTTTTCTCGGCCTTCCTGGGCTTTTTGTTCAACCTGTTCGAGCCGGTCTTCCGGTTGGGGCAGAAGTGGCTGGGCGCTTCGCGCATAGGCTGGTTGTTCGTCGGGCCCAACCTGGTGGTGATCAGCCTCTTCACCTTTCTGCCCATCGTGGTGAACCTGGTGTATGCGGTGACGGGCGGGGTGAACCTGCTGCCCACGCAGCGGCCTTTCACGGGGCTGGAGAATTTCGCCATCCTGCTTGAATGCCGCGACTACACCGACCTGCAGACCTGCCGCACCGACATCTTCTGGCGCTCCATCGCGAACACGGCGAAGTTCAGCCTGATCCAGGTGGCCTTGATGGTGTTCTTCTCGCTGGTCACCGCCCTGGTGCTGAACCGCAAGATCATCGGTCGCGGTTTCTGGCGCGGCGTGTTCTTCTACCCTGTGCTGCTGTCGCCGGTGGTGGTGGCGCTGATCTGGAAGTGGCTGCTGCAAAGCCAGGGCGTGTTCAATGCCGGCCTGGTGGCCATGGGCGCTTCGCCGATGGACTGGCTGCTGGACCGGCACTGGGCTTTCTTCTGGGTGGTGGTGGTGTCGATCTGGGCCCACATGGGTTTCTACACACTCATCCTGCTGGCCGGCCTGCAGGCCATTCCGAAAGACGTGTATGAGGCCGCCGAGATGGACGCTGCGCCGCCGTGGCGCGTGCTCAGGCGCATCACCTTGCCGCTGCTCATGCCCAACCTGATCGTGGTGCTGGTGCTGGTGATGATCCGCGCGGTGCAGAGCTTTGACGAAGTGTTCGTGCTCACCGGTGGCGGCCCGGGCTCGGCCACCACCTTCATCGTGCAGTACATCTACCAGACCGGTTTCGCCGAGCAGATTCACCTCTACGGCCTGGCCGCCGCGGCTTCGCTGATCCTGGCCGCCGGCCTGATGGCCCTCACGCTTGCGCAGCTGCGGTTGTCCAAGGCCGGCGAGGCCGGAAAAATCAAGAAGTAAGGACGCAGTGATGGCAAATTTCCTTACCCGCAAGTACTCTGACAAACAGGGCCAAAAATACGGCGGCACCAGCCTGCATTGGACCGACTGGGTCTCTTACGCCTACCTGTTGGCCGGCCTCATCGTGATGTTCGGCCCGGTGCTCTGGCTCGTGATGTCGTCTTTTAAGACCGAAAGCGCGCTTAGCCAGTTTCCGCCGACCTTTCTGCCCTACACCCAGAAGGAAGTGGTGGTGGCCGGTTACGACAAGCCCCTGCCGCTCTTCATGGCCAAGGATGGGCAGGGCAATATCCGCGAACTGGCCCAGGTGCGCCGCATCGGCCTGGTTTCCACCATGGTCGACCCCGCCGCGCCGCAAACCGAAATCCGCGTCAACATCAACGACCGCAAGCCGGTGAATGAACTCAAGTTCGCCGCCGGCAACTACACCGAACTGTTCGGCAAATTCGCTTTCGGCACCTATCTGTGGAACAGCGTGTTCATCACCGTGGTGGCAACCATCCTCACGCTGCTGTTCAACTCGATGGCGGCCTTCGCGCTGTCCAAGTACCAGTTCACGGGGCAGAAGACGGTGTTCGTGCTGATCATCGCCACGCTGATGATCCCGCCCACCATCATCCTGGTGCCGGCCTTCCTGGTGATCTCGGAACTGAATTTGTTGAACAACCTCTGGGGCGTGATCCTGCCCGCGGTGGCCACGCCCACCGGCGTGTTCCTGCTGCGCCAGTACATGCTGACCATTCCCGACGAGCTGCTCGAAGCCGCGCGCATGGACAACGCCAGCGAATGGCGCATCTACTGGAAGATCATCCTGCCGCTGGCGGCTCCCGCCATGGCGGTGCTGGCCATCTTCTCTTTCATGTGGCGCTGGAACGACTTCCTGTGGCCACTCATCGTGCTCTCCAAGTCGGAACACTTCACCCTGCAGCTGGCGCTCAACGCCTTCCAGGGTGAGCTCAACACGCAATGGCACTACCTGCTGGCGATGACCGTGATCACGCTGATCCCGATCACCCTGGTCTTCGCCTTCCTGCAGAAATACATCGCCACCGGCATCGCCAGCGCCGGCGTCAAATAACCGAGGACTTTCCGTGGCCACTCTTGAACTCGCCAGCGTCGTCAAAACCTTCGACAAAGCCACCATCATCCATGGTGTGGACCTGACCGTTTCCGACGGTGAATTCGTGGTCTTCGTCGGCCCTTCGGGCTGCGGAAAATCCACCTTGCTGCGCATCATCTCGGGGCTGGAGCCCGCCAGCAGCGGCGATATCCGCATCGACGGCCAGCGTGTTAATGACGTGAGCGCCGCGCACCGCGGCTGCTCCATGGTGTTCCAGTCCTATGCGCTGTACCCGCACATGAGCGTCTACGACAACATGGCCTTCGGGCTGGAGAACCTGGGCGTGGCCAGGCCGGTCATCGAAAGCAAGGTCAACGCCGCTGCCGCCATGCTGCAGCTCACGCCGCTGTTGCAGCGCAAGCCTACACAGCTCTCCGGTGGCCAGCGCCAGCGCGTGGCCATAGGCCGTTCCATCGTGCGCGAGCCCAAGCTGTTTTTGTTTGACGAGCCGCTGTCCAACCTCGACGCGGAGCTGCGCGTCTCCATGCGCGCCGAAATCCGCGACCTGCACGCCCGCCTGGGTGCGACCATGATTTACGTCACCCACGACCAGGTCGAGGCCATGACCATGGCCGACAAGATCGTGGTGCTGCGCGCCGGCCGCATTGAGCAGGTCGGCTCGCCGCTGGAGCTGTACAACCGGCCCTGCAACCAGTTCGTGGCCGGCTTCATCGGCAGCCCGCGCATGAACTTCGTGCCGGCCGCGCAGATGCCCGGCGCAAAACCCGGCGCCCAGACCGTGGGCATACGGCCTGAGCATGCGCAGCTGTCGGCCGACGGGCCGCTGCAGCTGGCAGTGACCCAGGTCGAGCAGCTCGGCAGCACCAGCATCCTGCACGGCAAGGTGGTACCCGACGCGCCCTTTGAACTGATCCTGAATGGCCAGACCACGATCAGGCGCGGTGACACCGTCAAGGTCAGCGCCCCCGCGGAGCAACTGCACTATTTCGACGTCAACGGCTTGCGCCTTTGAGCGCCATCCCCGGCCGACCCTATTCCTTTTGACTCCCCGACCATGCGCCTGGACCATCCTCCCGTATTCACCCTGCAATCCCGCGACGACAACCACCTTGTGCTGGCCAGCGACGGCGCCGCCGTGGCCCATATCTGGGTACTCGAAGAAGACATCATCCGTGTGCTCGTGCTGCCGCAGGGCCGGCTGCAGATGCCGCGCAGCTGGACGGTGGCGCCGGGGCTGGAAAACCTGCCCGTTGAAGGCCGCGACCGTTTCGACGTGAGCGGTTTTTCATTGCCCGCGTTCGAGCTCAAGGAAGAGAGCGCACAACTGCAGGTCACCACTGCCGCAGTGCGCCTGACCATTGCGCTCAAAGGTTTTTTCTGCCGCTGGGAAAGCCGGCACCAGGGCGCGTGGCAAGCCACCGCAGCGGATCGTTCCACGCAAAGCTATAACTTCGGCTGGTGGGACGAAAAGGTCTATCACTACCTGCAACGCGATCGCGGCGAAGCCTATTTCGGCCTGGGCGAACGCGCCGGCGACGCCAACCGCGCCGGCCAGCGCTACCGCATGTGCAACCTGGACCCCATGGGCTACAGCGCGCGCAGCACCGACCCGCTGTACAAACACATCCCGTTCTATATCACCCGCAAGGGTGGGGAAAAAGACGCCGGCTTGTGTTTCGGTTTGTTTTACGACACCCTGTCCGACTGCAGCTTCGACATGGGCCGCGAGATGGACAACTACCACGGCCACTATCGTTACTTCGTGGCCGACCATGGCGACCTCGACCTGTACTACATCGCCGGCGACAGCCCGGCCGCCGTCACCCGCCGCTACACCTGGCTCACCGGCCGGCCCGTCTTCCCGCCGCGGTATGCGCTCGGCTATTCAGGCTCGACCATGAGTTACACCGACGCGCCGAATGCGCAGGAGCGCATGGGCGAGTTTCTCGAGCGCTGCGAAGAGCACGACATTCCGTGCGATTCCTTTCACCTGTCCTCCGGCTACACCTCGATAGGCAACGGCCGCTACGTCTTCAACTGGAACCGCGAGAAATTTCCCGATCCTGCTGCGTTTGTGCAGAGCTACCTGGAATGCGGCGTACGCCTGGTGCCCAACATCAAGCCCGCGCTGCTGCGCGACCATCCGCGTTTCGAAGAAGCCCGCCAGGCCGGCCTTCTGGTCAACGATCCGGATGGCCAGCCCACCGCCATCCAGTTTTGGGACGGCACCGGCGCCTACCTCGATTTCACCAACCCCGCCACCATCGCGTGGTGGAAGAGGCAGGTCACCGAGCAACTGCTCGACTACGGCATTCCCGCCACCTGGAACGACAACAACGAGTACGAAATCTGGAGCGACAAGGCGCTGGCCCACGGCTTCGGTGCGCCGCGCCCCGCGCGCGAGGCGCGCCCGCTGCAGACCCTGCTGATGATGCAGGCCTCGCACGCTGCGCAGACCGAGTTCGCGCCCGCGGAGCGGCCTTACCTGGTGTCGCGCTCAGGCGCCGCCGGCATGCAACGCTATGTGCAGACCTGGTCGGGCGACAACTACACGGCCTGGGAAACCCTTCGCTACAACATCCGCATGGGCCTGGGCCTGGCGATGTCGGGCGTGTCCAACACCGGGCACGACATCGGAGGCTTCTCAGGCCCCGCGCCGGGGCCTGAGCTGCTGCTGCGCTGGGTGCAGCATGGCATCTTCCTGCCGCGCTTCAGCATCCATTCCTGGAACGACGACCAAACCGTCAACGAACCCTGGATGTACCCCGAGGTGACACCGCAGGTGCGCACGCTGATCCGTCTGCGCTACCGGCTCATGCCCTATCTGTACGACTTGGTGTGGCGCTACCACAGCGCTTATGAGCCCATCATCCGGCCGACGTACCACGACTTCCCGGAAGACGTGCGCTGCCTGGACGAAAACGACGACATGCTGCTGGGCGCCAATCTGCTGGTGGCTTCGGTGGTTGAGCCCGGCCAGACCGCGCGGCGCGTGTGGCTGCCTGGTACCGGGGGCTGGTACGAAGCGCACACGGCGCGGCAGTTCGACGGCGGCCAATGGGTCACGCTGGAAGCACCGCTGGACGGTCCGCCCCCTTTGCTGGCACGCGAAGGCTGCGCCATACCGTTAAATCTCGGCGAGATCCATTTCGCAAAAGTCGAAGATGTGCGCGGCTTCCAGGTGTTTCCCTTCAAGGGTGAGGGCAGTTTCGAGGCCTGCTGTTTTGAGGACGACGGCCATACCCAGGCCTGGCGAGAGGGCGCTTATGGGCAGTGGCGATTGAGCGTCGAATCCACCGCGAAGAAGCTGCATATCGCAGTTTTCCGGGAGGGTGCCCAGCCGCCTGTGCAAGACAGTCTCGTCCTGTTGTTGCCCGCAGCCGAGCAACGCCCACTCAGTTTTGCCGGAGGAACGCTGGTACAGGACCCGCTTGAAGGCGACTGGAGACGGCTGACCCTGAAGCTCTGACCGGCCAGGCGAAGCCGTGGCGGCGAGATAGTGCGATCTTCCGGTTCTGGCACGTCCTTTGCATGCTTCCCTGTAGTGACGACGAATCACTATGGGAGGTTTTACATGTTGGTCCTGATCTTGCGACCCCTTGCATCGGTATCTATATCTGTCGGCCTGATGGCCGCTTTCACCACAACCGGCCTGTACGCTTCAGACGCCCCGGCCAGCCCAGCCGGCCAGACGCAAACTCCGCATGTAGCGGACAACAAGGGCAAAACGGCTAAAGCGGCCAAAACAGGCACCGCGGCAAAACGCACGATTGGTACGAACCCGGCCATGCCGTTGTGGGAGGGCCCTTGGGGTCCTCACCATTAAGGCCAGAGTGGTGCGATAGCCCTTTCCTGGGCATCAGACCCCCAGGCCCTGCTCAGGCCCGCCTCTTGAACATCGCTGACGCACCGCTCGCCGCGCGAATCTCTTCGGCCGTGTGCAGCAAAGCTTCCGACAACTCTTCCATGCGCGCCTCGGTCAGGCGCACCAGCGGGCCGGCGATGGTGACCACGCCTATCGCGCCTGTGGGTGACATCACCGGTGCGGCCATCGCCGTCATCTGCGGTGCAAACACTTCGTTGATCATGCTGAAGCCACGCTTGCGAGCGGCCTGCACATAAGCCAGCAGCGCCTTGACGGTGGTAGGGGCCCTGGGGCCGAAGTCTTTCGGCAAGCCAAAGCCCTGCCTGGCAACGAGGCGCATGGCTTCTTCGTCGCTCATGGTCGACAGCCAGGCGTGGCCGGCGGAGCTGCACGAGAGGCGCACCGACAGGCCCATGTCCGGGTCATAACGCAGGCCGCGGCGTGCACCCTGGGCCTTGGCGACAAAGGTGAGGTCGTCACCGTCGACCACGGCAAGCCGCACCAGCTCGCCCGACTCTTCGGCCAGGCTGTCGAGCAGCGGCTGTGCCACGTCGACCACACCCGACGCGCTCAAAAAGCCCAGGCCCAGCGACACGAGCTTGATGGTGAGCACGTATTCACCCTGCTCGCGCACCTGGCGTACATAACCGCAGCGGCACAGCTCGGCCAGCAGGCGGTGGGTGGCGCTGAGCGGCATGTCCAGCGTTGCTGCTATGGCGGAGACGGCCTGGCCCTCGGGGTGCACGGCCAAGTGCTCCAGGGTGTTGAAGCTTCGTTCGAGAAGGGTACTCATAGAGAAAGAGAAATGACGTTTTCAGGCAAGGGCATGGCGCTATTTGGCCACGCCCTGCGGCCCGGCCAATTACAAAATGATAATGGTTTTCCATAATGGAAAGACTTTCCACTTTCTCTGATGATTCAGCCTGCCCTGACGGTGGCGCATGTATCGGCGCTGCCCGCTTGCTCACTTTCCACTAATCAAATCCGGGACAAAAGGAACCTTCCATGACGTCGATGCCCTCTATCCGTTTCACGCGCCGCACCCTCGCCCTGGCCGCAGCCGCCCTGTTGGGCCTATCGACCGCCGCCATGGCCCAGGACATCCAGGAACGCACCATCAAGTTCGGCCACCTGAACAACCCCGACCATCCGACCAGCCTGGGCGTGCGCAAGTTCGCCGAGATCGTCGCTGCCAAGAGCGGCGGCAAAATCAAGGTGCAGGAATTCGCTGCCTCCCAGCTCGGCAACGAGTTGCAGCAGCAATCCGCATTGCAGGGCGGCGTGCAGGAAATGCTGGTGGCCTCGACGACCTCGCTGAACGGCATCGTCAAGGAATTCGGCCTGCTCGACTTTCCCTTCCTTTTCGCCAATGCGAAACAGGCTGACGCGCTGGTCGACGGCCCCCTGGGCAAGATGCTCACCGCCAAATTGCCTGAAAAGGGCGTGATCGTGCTGGGCTTCTTCGACCTGGGCTTTCGCAACGTCACCAACAGCAAGCGCCCCATCATGAAGGGCGCCGACCTGGAAGGCCTGAAGCTGCGCGTGATCCCGAACCCGGTGTTCCTGGAAACCTTCAAGATATTCAAGGCGAACCCGGTGCCTATGCCCTTTGCCGAGCTGTACGGTGCGCTCGAAAGCAAGGCTGTGGATGGCGAGGAAAACCCCTTCGCGGTGATTGCCTCGAGCAAGTTCTATGAAGTGCAGAAGTACGTGAGCGGCACCAACCACGTCTATGCCACCAACCCGATCCAGATCAGCAAACGCTTCTGGGACAAGCTTTCGGCGACGGAGCACAAGATCCTGCAGGACGCCGCCATCGAAGCGCAAAACTGGCAGCGCGTGGTCAGCCGTGAAGTCTCGGCCAAGGCCCTGGGCGAGCTCACGGCCAAGGGCATGCTCTACAACGACGTTCCGCCCGCCGAGCTGGCCAAGATGCGCGCCGAAGTGCGGCCCGTCTACGAAAAGTTCTCCGCCGCCTATGACCCGGCCATCGTGACCCTCTTCAAGTCCGAGCTGGAACGCGTGTCGAAGTTCTAAGTTTCAAGTTCTGATCCCATGAAAATACTTGTCCTCCACGGGCCGAACCTGAACCTGTTCGGCCGCCGCGAACCCCACATCTACGGCACCACAACGCTCGCACAGATCGACGCCATGCTGGCAACACTGGCCGGAGAGCTGGGCGTGACGCTGGCTACCCTCCAGTCGAACCACGAAGGGGCGTTGATTGATTTCCTGCACCAGCACATCGACACGGCGCAGGGCGCGCTGGTCAACCCCGCCGGCTTGACGCAGCATGGCGTGCCGCTGCATGACGCGATCAAGGCCATGCCCTTCCCGGTGGTCGAGGTGCACATGTCCAACCTCGCGACACGTGAGCCCTGGCGCCACCACTCGATCATCTCGCCGGCTGTGAAGGGCACGATCCAGGGATTCGGTCCGCGCTCGTACCTGCAGGGCCTTCGGGTCGTGACCGACATCGCGCGCGAAGCGCAGGCCCTCACCGCGCAGAACTGATATGGACAAGTTCGTCGGCAAGGCCTGCAAAGGCATTGAGTTCCTCATCGCGCTCGGCCTGGCCCTCATGGTCGTGCTGGTGTTCGGCAACGTCGTGTTGCGCTACGGCTTCAACTCGGGCATCACGGTGTCTGAAGAGCTGTCGCGCTGGCTATTCATCTGGGGCACCTTTCTCGGCGCGCTGGTCGCGCTGCGTGAGCGCGGCCACCTCGGCATCGACATGGTGGTCGGGCGGCTGCCGGTCATGGGCAAGAAGATCTGCCTTATCGTCGGCCACGCGCTGATGATCTTCATCGTGGTGCTGCTGGCCATGGGCAGTTGGGAGCAAGTCAAGATCAACTGGGACGTCACGGCGCCGACGACCGGCTGGACCATGTCCATCGTCTACCTCTCGGGCCTTGTGTTCGGCGTGCTGGCCTGCGGCCTGCTGCTGCTGGATTTGTGGAAGGCCGTCACCGGCCAGCTGTCGGAGGACGAACTGGTCATGGTGCAGGAGTCCGAAGAGGCCGTGCAGCTCAAGCAAGTGCTGGACGATGCGCGCCAGTCGGACAACACCGCGGGAGCACGGCCGTGACCATCCTCATCTTCATCGGCTCGCTGCTGGCCGCCATGGCCCTGGGCATTCCCATCGCGTTTGCGCTGCTGGCCAGCGGCGTCGCGCTGATGTGGCACCTGCAACTGTTCGATGCGCAAATCCTGGCGCAGAACCTGGTTGGCGGGGCCGACAGCTTCCCTCTACTGGCCGTGCCCTTCTTCATGCTGGCCGGCGAGATCATGAATGTCGGCGGCCTGTCGCGCCGCATCGTCAACCTGGCACTGGCGCTGGTCGGCCACGTCAAGGGTGGGCTCGGCTACGTGACCATCATGGCGGGCTGCCTGCTGTCGGCGCTGTCGGGCTCTGCTGTGGCCGACGCGGCCGCGCTCACCGCATTGCTGCTGCCGATGATGGTCAAGGCAGGGCACGAGAAGGCGCGCGCCGGCGGCCTGATCGCATCTGTGGGCGTGATCGGCCCGGTGATCCCGCCCAGCATCGGGCTGGTGATCTTCGGCGTGGCGGCCAACGTGTCGATCTCCAAGCTCTTCTTCGCAGCCGTTGTGCCGGGCCTGCTGAT
>Ga0136846_1244027_pt1 | contig 11361 bp, 9 predicted proteins | sample HopSoiMetagenom2_FD_96841 | JGI IMG/M metagenome (GOLD analysis project Ga0136846, IMG submission 96841) | Grasslands soil microbial communities from Hopland, California, USA - 2 Assembly 2016 (version 4) | ecosystem: Environmental > Terrestrial > Soil > Grasslands | place: USA: Hopland... | reverse complement strand
CAAGGCGATCTCGACCTTGTGGGTGCTGGCGCTAGGCGTGCTCCTGGCGCTTACGTTCGATTTCGTGCTGCGCGTGGCGCGTGCCCGGTTGATCGACGAGGTCAGCCGCAAGCTGGACGCCAAGCTCTCGCAGAAGTTGTTCGAGAAGGTCATGAACCTGCCAATGGCCGAACGCCAGGGCAGTACCGGCGCCTTCGCCCGCCGCGTATCCGAGTTCGAGCAGGTCCGCGACTTCTTCGCGTCGACGACCGTCGTTCTCGCCGTGGACGTCACCTTCCTGGTCCTGTTCCTTGGCCTGATTACTATTCTCGCCGGCTGGCTCGTGCTCGTGCCGATCGCGGGCATCATCCTGATGCTCGTCGCGGGCCTAAGCCTGCAGCGGGCAATGGGCAGCGCCGCGCTCGATGCGCAGGCGGACTCCAGCCTTCAGCATTCGGTGCTCGTCGAATCGATTGCCGGCGCGGAGACGCTCAAGGCCGCTCGCGCCGAGGGCCAGATGCTCGGCCGCTGGCGCCGTTACTCATCGATGTCGGCAGCGACCGGCGAGCGGATGCGCCGCCTGACCGCGATCGCCGTCAACCTCGCCAGCGTGTCGCAGCAGCTCATCAGTGTCGGCCTCCTGATCGGTGGTTTCTACCGCTTCCAGGCAGGCGACATGACGATGGGTGCGATCATCGCGATCATCATGTTGTCGGGACGGTCGCTCCAGCCGGTCGGCCAGCTCGCTTTCCTCATTACCCGGGGCAAGCAGGCGTTCGCCACGCTCGCCTCGCTTCAGCGGATGATGGACGCCCAGGATGAGCGCCATGTCGCCATGCGCAGCATCGTCCCGGAAATTCGCGGCGGGCATATCGAGCTGGTCAATGTCTCATTCCGTTATCCGCAGGCCGGTCGCGACTCCCTGACCGACCTGAACCTGAAGATCGGCCCGGGCGAGCGTATCGGGATCATCGGCCGGGTCGCTTCAGGCAAATCGACGCTGGGCCGCGTGCTTTGCGGCCTCTATCCGCCAACCGAGGGTGAGATGCTGGTCGATGGCCTCGACAGCCGTCAGTACCATCCACACCAGCTGCGCGAGGCGTTTCGCTTTGTGGCGCAAGATTCGGAAGTTTTCAGCGGCACCGTTCGCGACAACCTGATGCTCGGCGCGGCGAAGGCAAATGACGAGCAGCTGATCGACGCGGTGGTCCGTTCGGGCGCCGACATTTTCCTGTCACGTGATGCGGCCGGCTTCGACCTTCCGGTGGGCGAGCGAGGATCGCGCCTGTCCGGTGGCCAGCGCGCTTTGCTGGTCCTCGCCCGCGCCCTGGTCAGCCCGTCGAAGATGCTTTTCCTCGACGAACCGACGGGCTCGATGGACACGCAGACGGAGCTTTATTTCATCGAGAAGCTGAAGACGGCCCTGGCCCCAGACCAGTCGCTCGTCGTGTCGACCCACCGTCACAACATGCTGTCGATCCTGACGCGTCTGATCGTCATCGACGGCGGCAAGATCCTTGCTGACGGCCCGCGTGACGAAGTGCTGAAGCATCTCAGCGATGCGGCCGCCAAGCAGCAGCCGCAAAAGGCGGTGCAGCAATGACCGCGCTCGCCCGCCGCCTGAACATGTCGGAGCTTCGACTGAAGTTCGTGGGCGCCGCGATGTTCGCAGCGCTTGCGCTGATTGCGCTAGCGATCGCCCTGTTTGTCGCTCGCGACCGGGCCGACGCTTCGACTGTGAACGTGAAGTTCAACGACGCCAAGGCGGCCCAGTTAATCGATGCGACCAGCGGCACGAAGGCCAATGATTTCCAAGCGATCGGCGACCAGGCAAAGGTCATCAACGCCGCGCTGCCCTTCGCCGGCGGTCCGATCCACGCGGCGCAGCCGTTCGCACTCAACGGCAGCGACCTCGACGAGCGCCGGGCCCTGCTCTGCATGACCCAGGCCGTCTATTACGAGTCGGGTTTCGAGCCGCTCGAGGGCCGCCGCGCCGTCGCGCAGGTTATCCTCAACCGCATGCGCCATCCGGCATTCCCGAAGTCGGTTTGCGGCGTTGTTTATCAGGGCGCTGGTACCGGCGTTTGCCAGTTCACCTTCGTTTGCGACGGTGCACTCTATCGCGCTCCGGCGCGCGATGCCTGGCTTCGCGCCGAGGAAGTCGCCCGCGCGGCGCTTGCCGGCTACGTGGAAACTGCCGTCGGCGAAGCGACCCACTATCATGCGGATTATGTTGCGCCACGCTGGGCCCCGATGCTCGCCAAGGTCGCGCAGATTGGCCAACACATTTTCTATCGCTGGCCCGGCGCCTGGGGCCAGCCGGCAGCCTTCACCGGCCGCTACATCGGTGAGCCGCGCGATCCGCTCTCGATGCGTCCGGCAAAGCCGATCAACCAGCCGGTGACTGGCGACGAGGTAGCGCAGGCCGTCACCGGCCCGATCACCGATGGCACTGTCCTGAAGCGTGCGCCCGATGACGTCGGTGGCCTGCTCGACACCAGCAAGGGGTGGACCCTGCACATCCCGGGGCCCGACGAAAGTCCGGCGGCGACGAAACTGATGGCGGCGCAGGAAAAGAAGCCAGAGACCCAGATTGATACAGGTGGTCCAGCGGCAATCGTCGCCAGCCGCTGATTGGAGTAAGCGTTCGTCATGGCTACCCTTCCGTTCGTAGGACCTGCTAACAAGCACCGCCAGCCGATGACTGGCGCGCGGCTGATCATTGTCGCGTCCGCCGTCGCCTTTTTCATGTTCCTGCTGTGGTCGATGCTCGCGCAAGTCGACGAGGTCACTCGCGGCCAAGGCAAAGTCATTCCGTCGAGCAAGCTGCAGGTCATCACCGCGGCTGATCCTGCGACGGTCAGCGAAGTCCTGGTTCGCTCGGGCCAGCGGGTGAAGAAGGGGCAGCTGCTCGCTCGCCTCGACAGTCCGGAAAACACGGCTCAGGTCGGACAGCTCGAAGCGGAAACTCAATCGCTGCAGTCGCGCGTGTCGCGCCTGACGGCTGAGGGCATGGGCCAGACTACCGCGTGCACGGGTAGCGATTGTGCCGGCGAGCAGGCGCTCCGCCAGGCACGCGAGTCCGCCCTGAGCAGCAAGGTCGCTGCGCTTCAGGCCTCGGCTGAGCAGGCCCGCCGCGATGCCGGTGAAGCCGCCGCCACTATCCAGAGCCTTTCGGGAAGCTTGCAGCTCGCCCAGCATCAGGTCGCGATGCTCGAGCCGTTGGCAGCCAAGAACATCGTTCCGCAAACTGATCTCCTCGACAAGCGTCGCGAAGTCATCGACCTGCAAGGCCGAATTTCTGCGGCTCGTGAACAGCAGGGCAAAGCACTTGCCGCCGTGCGCGAGGCGCAAGCGCAAGCGGCCCAGGCGGGCTTTGAATTCCGCCAGTCGGCGCTCGACGAGCGCAGCCAGACTGTCGCCAAGATCGCCGTCAACGAGCAGACGCTTCGCGGCGCCGAAGGTAAGCTCGGCCGGACCGAAATTCGCTCGCCGGTGGACGGCGTCGTCAACGACGTTCAAGTGACGACGATCGGCGCTTACGTGCAGCCGGGCCAGAAGATCATGGAAGTGGTTCCCGCCGGTGAGAAATTGCTCGTCGAGACCAGAGTCAAGCCAAGCGACATCGCTTTCATCAAGGTCGGCGACAAGGCGCTGGTGAAGGTTACGGCGTACGACTTCTCGAGCTACGGCGGCCTTGAGGGCCGCGTGGTCCAGGTGTCTGCCGACTCAATATATGACGAGAATGAGAAGCAGGCATTTTTCACGGTCATCGTCGAAACTGACAAGAGCTTCCTGACCGCCGCCGGCCACCGACTGCCGATCACGCCGGGCATGATGACCGACACCCAGATCATTACCGGTCGTAAGTCGATCCTGACTTACTTGTTGAAGCCGGTGCTGAAAGCCAGGAGCGAGGCGCTGCGCGAGCGCTGATCGTCGGCGTCGCCCGATGTATCGGCCGCCGGTGTAATCGAGGTTTCCTCGTTACTAGCGATATTCAGCGGAGCTTGATTCACGCGATAGCCGTGCGTGAAGGTCGCGTTCGACGCGAAGGTCAGGATGGGCCGATAGTCGCGAACGCTCTCGCTATCGAGCAGCCGATCCGTGCCATTGTCGAGCACGTACATATGACCATTGGCGCGAACGACGAGGACGGCATGATCGGCGCGGCGAACTAGATCGCGTAGCACGACAAGATACAGGTCTTTGTCGGCGATACCGGCACGGCGGAGCATCGCTAGTTTGGCGATCGCGAAGTCCTCGCAGTCACCCTTGCCGGCATTCAGCGTGTCATTGGCGGTCGACCACACGTCGGCGCGGCCCCAGCGGACCTGGTCATCGACGAAATGGACGCGCTTGTTGACGTACCAGTTGACCGCCTCGAGCCGCTCGACGGTCGCTTCATCGCGGATTGAAGAAGCATAAGCGGCGGCGGAGCCGCTGACTTCCGAATGCTCGACGCGGTGCCATTTGGAATCGAGCGGCGTGTGACCGACGCGAAGCGCGACCGAGCCGAAGACGTCGGGACGGCCGTTGAACACGCCGGGACTGACTGCCGGGCGCGTGTCGTGGAGGATGGCCGGGACAATCGTCGGGCGCGGATTCGAGTAGGAAGCGGGTTGCAGGACAGCTTGGAAGGTCGGCCGCGTTACGGCGGGTCCGGCGTTCTGCTGCGCGAGCAACGCTTCCAGCGCGCTCGGCCCGCCAAGGATCGCTTCCGTCTTGGTAAATGACTGGGCCGAAGCGGGTGCCTGAAAAGACACCGCGGCGGCGGCGAGAGCGATTGCGCTGAAGGTGCGCCTGGCGACCTGCTTTTCCATGCCTGGATTTCTCGCAGGACAAGGAAAAGTTTAGGCTAAGCTCCATGGTTAAAGACCCGATAACCATCGGATTTTTCGACTGCTGGACCCGCGTGCCGTGTTGGCGCATTTAAGCGGCGATGGCGCATTCCGACGAAGCTCCGAAACTCCCTTGGCCGTGGTGGTCAACCTGGGCGCTGGTCGCCGTCGTCGCCACGTCCATCCTGACCATTGCCGCGACCCTCTACGATATTCTCTAGACCGTGCAGGCCATTGCGCCTCCTGCGATCGTCATAACCGGACAGGCCCTGCCGGAAACGAAGGCGGAGCGGGTCTACAAGGTCGAGCGGATCGATCGGCGGCAGATCGACCAAGCGGCAAGTCACGAGATCGACCAACTACTGAAGGGCGTGCCCGGCGTGCAGCTGTTCCGGCGGTCGGACGCGCATAGCGGACATCCGACCAGCCAGGGCGTGACGCTGCGGGCACTCGGGGGCAACGCATCGAGCCGGGCCTTGCTGATCCTTGATGGTGTGCCGCAATCGGACCCGTTCGGAGGCTGGGTGAACTGGCCCGCTTATGACCCCGGCGACCTCACGGGAGTGCGGATCGTTCGAGGTGGAGGAAGCGTCGCGAATGGACCCGGCGCATTGGCGGGAACGATCGAAATGGCCAGCCGGAGCGAGACTGGCGCCGCCGCCGAGTTGGATGCCGGAAGCCGCAATTCATTCGAAGCGAATGGCCGGCTAGGCGCTCTCGCCGGTGGGGGCGTCCTCAGCCTGTCCGCGCGCGGGGAACGGAGCGACGGGTTTACTCCAGTGACCGAAGGCACGCGCGGTCCCGCTGACGAAGCTGCAGCGTACCGCGAGTGGAGCAGTCGCGGGCGGTGGATCGCGCCGCTCGGGGGATCAACCGAGCTTCAGGTCAATCTGAGCGCATTCCACGATTGGCGGACGCGCGGGACCGACTTTACTCAAAATCGCACCAACGGCACGGATGCTTCGGTTCGCCTGGTAAATCGAGGCGATTGGCAGTGGAGCGCGCTGGCTTACTGGCAGTGGCGCAATCTGATGAGCAGCTTCGCCAGCGTCAGTCCCGGGCGGCTGACAGCAGCGCGGGCATCGTTGCAGTACTCGGTGCCTTCGCATGGAATCGGCGGGAGCCTCGAACTGCGGCCGCCGATGCCGCGAGGGATCGAGCTTCGCATCGGCGCTGACGCCCGGCGTACTGAGGGTGAATCGCGCGAGCTCTTCTCCTACGTGGCCGGAGAACCTACGCGCCGTCGGCGGGCGGGAGGCGACAGCTGGACCACGGGATTATTCACCGAAGTCAGCGCAGATGTAGGTGCCATCACGCTGACCGGTGGAGCGCGGCTCGATCATTGGCGGATCGCTGGCGGACACCTGTTCGAGAAACTGATCGCTGACGGGAGCATACTGCGCGATGAGCAACATGCGGCTCGTGACGGCTGGCTGCCCACCGCGCGACTGGGGATTCGAGCGCCGCTTGCGGGTGCCGTCAGCTTCCGCTCTGCAGCCTATCTCGGCTGGCGCATGCCGACATTGAACGAGCTGTTTCGCCCCTTCCGTGCGGGCGCCGACGCGACGGCGGCTAACGCGGATCTGGACCCGGAGCGGCTAGCCGGCGCGGAAGCCGGTTTCGACTATCGTCATGGTGCGATTGGCCTTTCGCTCACTGCCTTTGCGAACCGGCTGAAGAACGCAATTGCCAATGTGACACTGGGGCATGGTCCGGGCGTCTTCCCCGGGGTTGGATTCGTCGGCGCCACCGGCGCGTATAGCCAGCGGCGGAATGTGCGTGCGGTCGACGTCCGCGGCATCGAGGCTTCCGCAGAATGGAATGACGGTCCGTGGAACATCAGGGCGGGGGCCAGCTTAACCCACGCCCGAATGGATGCGTCGGGCTCGGCGGCATTCCTTGACGGCCTGCGACCCGCGCAGACGCCGCGTTTCTCCGGCTCTTTATCGATGAGCTGGGAAAAAGCAGGGAAAGGGGCTTCGGTGCAACTTCGCCGCGTCGGCTCGCAGTTCGACGATGACCTGAACAGCGATATCCTGACCGGCGCCACGACGCTGGACGCTTTCGCATCGTGGCCGCTGAGCAAGCGACTCCAGGTCGTCGCCCGCGGGGAGAATTTGACCAATGCCTTGGTGATGGCCGGCATTAACGGCGATCGATCCGTCGAGCGAGCAACGCCGCGGATGCTGTGGATCGGCCTTCGCCTGCGTTGAAGATGGACAAAGGTTCACTGGACCGGCGCGGGACGATTGGACGTTGGAGCTGAATGTCAGACGATAAACACCAACTGCTGAGCAAGGTCCCGGCAGTCACGCTCGGTTTCTGGGTCATCAAGATCTTGGCCACCACGTCGGGAGAAACGGGCGGCGATACCGTGACGATGACCTGGCTCGGCGAGACCACGCCGCACCCGGTTCCTTACGGTTATCTGATCGGCACGGGGATCTTCGGGTTGGCCCTGGTTGTCCTCGTTGTCGCCCAGATCCGGACGCATCGCTTCAACGCCTGGCTTTACTGGGCGACAATCATTGCCTCGACCACGTGCGGCACGACCCTTGCCGATTTTGCCGATCGCTCGCTCGGGATCGGATACCCCGGTGGATCGCTGCTGCTGCTCGCCTGCGTGTTGTTGTCGCTGTTCGTATGGTACCGGGCACTCGGCACAGTCGACGTGAACACCGTCGCCAGTCCCCGCGAGGAAAGTTTCTACTGGATCACGATCACCTTCTCGCAGACCCTCGGGACCGCGCTCGGCGACTGGAGCGCGGATGCCGTCAGTGACGGCGGTTGGGGCCTCGGATATTCGGGTGCGGCTTTGGTATTCGGGTCGGCGCTCGCTTTGCTCGCCGCCCTGTATTTTTCGACCAGAGTTTTCCGCGTTTTCCTGTTCTGGGCGGCGTTCATCCTTACCCGACCCCTCGGGGCAACCGTAGGGGATTTCCTTGACAAGCCGATCGCCAAGGGGGGTCTGGAACTCAGCCGGCCGTTCGCCACTCTGGCGCTGGCGGTAGCGATAATTGTCCTGATTTTGGTCATCCCGCAACGACCGGGGGAGCATCCGCGTTCAGACGCGGGTTGAGGTTGGCAGGGTCCTGATGGCTCGGTAATCACGCCCATGCTCGGTTGTATTGCGTAAGGTTCGAGCGATGACCCCGTTATTTTTGTGCAGGTTTTTCGGACATCGCCGCTCGGCTTTCCGGGCGAGACGTGTCGAGGGAATCTGGCGTAGCCGCTGCAAGCGCTGCGGCGTCGAAATGGTCCGATTGCGCCCGAGCAAATGGCGCGCCGAGCCCTGACGCCTGTTCGGACGCTCTGAGCCATTTGTAGAACATTCCAAGCGCCGCGAGCCCGTGGACGAGCCCGCCGGGAATCCACATGATCAGTCCTGCGAGTCTCTGGTCATCCACCGGATCAAGCCCGATCCCGGTCATGCCCATCGCGGCGTAATCGGCGTACCACGGCGAAGCTGAGAAGCTCATTAGCGCACCCAAGGCGCCGCCGATCATGGAGGTTACGAACAAGCACGCGGCGGAAACGCCATATCCCGACGAGCGGCTCCGCGGATGAAGCATCGCCCACCAGAAGAGAAGCGAGCTCATAAAGAAGCAGGCATGCTGCAAGACGTGCCAGCCAAAGCTGTCTAGCGCGCGATTGAACAACGGCGGGGCGTGCCAGGCCCACATCACGGCTGCCTGAACGGCGGTGGCAGTGACCGGCTCGGTAAGTCGTCGCCAGATCGCCTGAAGTGGCGTCTTCCAATTCCCGCCGAGCGAGTTCCGAAGCGGCTTGGGCAAGCCCCACGCAAGCACTCCGCCGGCATGCGAAGCTGCGAGCAGGAGGGTCGCGACGAGCATGATCAGCTCATGCTCGATCATATGCATGGTGAAGCTGCGCTCCCCCGCTTCGTGAAGCGGGGAGACCAAAGACAGGGCCAGGACCAACCAGCCGGATAGGAACAGCCACGGGCGAGGCCGTGAGCTTGCCCGACCAGAGAGCCGCACCCAGCCGGCGGCGTAAATCAGGAGCGCAAGCGCCAGTGGGATTGTCAGCAGCGGGTCCAGGGTCCAGCCAAGCCCATGCTCGTGATGATGGTGCATGTTATTGCCAGCAACGCGGGATGAGCATTGCGGCGATGAACGGCAGGATGACCGCGATCGCGAACAGCGCTGCTGTCATCAGCGAAACCCCGGCGATGAATCGCCGCGGCGCCGTCTCGCCTTCTGCCGAATAGACCGTCCATGACGCGAAGGCCCCACCACCGACGATCACGAGTCCCGCGATCGTAGCGATCGTAACAATAAGCGGACTTCCGACCGTGCAATCCTGCAAGGTGGAGTCGACGCCGAGTTGATGGGCAAACCCGGCACCGAACGTACCTGCGAAGATGCCGCCCCAAGGCCTTAGCCGATCGCCGATCGTCCTCGACGTCATAGCCGGGGAACCCAGTAGATCATGAGGTAAACCGGGATCCACAGCAGCCACACGTAGCGCCAATAGAGCGCATTCTCGTCACTATCGACGAGGCGTCGCCCTTCGTAACCGACCGGAGTCATCATCAGCGCCCAGAGGACGATGGTATCGCCCCAGTCCGTCACGATGTGGATCGTGTGGAGCAGCAGAAGCGCCCAAATGATCGAGCCGTAAGCATTGTCGTTCCAACGGACGTTCAGGGCGTTGAATTCGAAGCCGCGGATGATCAGCAGCACGGCGCCGGCGGCGATGATCATCGGCATCAACCTGCGGATTGCCTGCACGTCATACGCATGCGCCGCGCGCTTGATCATCGTATTCGGAATCTCGCTCAGCAAGATGATGATCGTGAACAGCGTCCCCCACAGCAGGTCCGGCGCTGCCCACCCTTCTGGGGGCCAGCCCTGCTCGTGTCCCATCAGGAAGAAGTAAGCCGCGAATGCGAGGGCGAAGAATGCTCCCTCGACCACCATGTAGCCGATGATCCCCCACCAGGTGAGGCTGCTTGGCCCGAACTTGTGCGTGGGCAGGTGCGCAAGGTCGTCGGTAAAGCGGACGGGGCGGATCACGCGATCACCGGTTCAGGAGTGCGCTTCAGGCTCGACGGCCAGAACCACGCTGCCATGGCGATGGCAGTCGGGATCGCGCCGAACAGTACGGCCCAGGGAGAAAAGATCGAGCTGACAAAGAAGACGCCGGTCGCGCAGGCCGCCACGAATGGCCAGATGCTGGCTTCGGGCACCGGTTCGCGCACGTCGGGGACGGCCCCTACCACTGTCGTCAGAAGCGTTTCCTTGTCGTCGACGCGCAGGCCCGTGACGACTGGCAAATCGCCTTTCTCGTCCCACAAGGGGGTGCGGCTCGCGACGACCGGGATGTGCTCGAAATTGTAAGACGGTGGCGGCGAGCTGGTGGCCCACTCGAGGCTTGAGGCGTCCCACGGATTGTCCGTGGCGATGGCGCCTCGGAAGTACGAGACGACGCCGTTGATGACGAACAGAAGCACCGCCGTCGCCACCGCGAAAGCTCCGATCGTTGAGAGGAGGTTCGGAAGCTCCAGTCCCATTCCGGCGGGATAGGTGTAAACCCGCCGCGGCATCCCGAGCAGCCCCGCGAAGTGCATCGGGAAGAAGGTTAGCTGGAAACCCAGGAACAGTATCCAGAAGCCGATCGTGCCGAGCGTCTCGCTCATCATCCGGCCCGTCATCTTCGGGAACCAGTAGGTCAGGATTCCAAGCAGCGGGAAGACTGCCCCGCCGATCAGAACATAATGAAAGTGCGCCACGATGAAGTAGGTGTCGTGAAGTTGCAGATCCAGCGGCACTGCAGCGATAATCACGCCCGACAGGCCGCCGATGACGAAGGTAACGATGAAGCCGACGACGTACAGCATGGGCACCTGGAAGCGCGGCCGGCCGTCCCACATCGTCGCGAGCCAGCAGAATATCTGGAGCCCTGTCGGAATCGCGACCGTCATGCTCGCGGCCGTGTAAAAGCTGTAGCCGACGCGCGGCAGGCCGGTCGCGAACATATGATGGACCCATAGCCCGAACGCGAGAATGCCCGTCGAGATGAGCGCAAGGACAACCACAGGATACGCAAAGATCGGACGGCGGCAGAATGCCTCGGTGATCACGCTGACGAAGCCCGTCGCGGGGAGGAAGATGATGTAGACTTCGGGGTGCCCGAAGAACCAGAACAAATGCTGCCAAAGCAAGGCGTCGCCATGTTCGTAATGATTGTAGAACTGGGTTCACACGAGCCGGTCGGAAATCAGCATTCCCGAGCAAAGCGCGATGGACGGCATCGCGAAAATGATCATCAGCGCCACCACGAGCATCGCCCAGGCGAAGAGCGGCATTCGCGACAGCGTCATTCCAGGAGCTCGTGCCTTGAGGATCGTGCAGACGAGCACGACCGCCGCCGCGAGCGCCGACACCTCGGTGAAGGTGATCATCTGCGCCCAGATGTCGGCGCGTTTCCCGGGCGAGAATTGGGGCCCAGACAAGGGCGTGTAAGCGAACCAGCCAATATCGGGCGCGATATTGAAGGCGAACGCGACCCACAGCAT
>Ga0136846_1219031_pt1 | contig 11361 bp, 9 predicted proteins | sample HopSoiMetagenom2_FD_96841 | JGI IMG/M metagenome (GOLD analysis project Ga0136846, IMG submission 96841) | Grasslands soil microbial communities from Hopland, California, USA - 2 Assembly 2016 (version 4) | ecosystem: Environmental > Terrestrial > Soil > Grasslands | place: USA: Hopland... | reverse complement strand
GATGTTTCTGCCACTGGTAGACATGGCGGTCTCAGATGATGCAATCGTCGCCCCTGAATCCGAGTCCTTCGATTGACAACCGAGAATCACCAGAAACGAAACGGCAATGAGTTGGGCGACGGGCAGTCGGAGGCGGCGCTCCGCATTCGCTGTGGAGGAGAGTTCGCTAGCGGGATGCATTGGGACGGGTGAGTTGAATCGTAAATGAGTCGGCGGTGCCCGGAACGGCCGGACGTCGCTCGAACACGACAGCGGTTCCGACACGGACGCGCAGCTCGTGCAACGATCGTGGAACTGTCAGCTGAAATGTCGCGGGCGTCGTTTGCTCGACGGCGATGCGGTTCGCGCTCACGCGATAAATCGCACCAGCACTCGGCGAGCTGAGGGAGACCTGATCCTGGTCGATGATGTGCACGTCAAGCGTTCCTCCAGCACTGCTGCCGCTGAATGAAACTTCCAATGCCGCGCCAGGCTTCGCTGGCAGCGACACGGCAGGCGACACGGGTTGGGGCTCAGGTGTTCTTGGAGTCGACCTGGAGTCCACGTTGAAGCCTCCCGAAGAGCCGAGCACCTTAAGGAGTAGTCGATGGAGGGGTGTAGACGGGATCGCCGCAGCAGCAGTGGTGCCGGCAACGATGACAAATCCGACGACCGCGGCAGCCCGCCGCCGGCTAAAGGCGAATCCATTCTTCTGTCGCTGCGCTGCACGAATGATCGAATCCGCCGACTGTGACGGAGCGGGAACGTCGAGCGACGACAGCAGGCTGCTCATGTCTCGATCCGCATCGCGCAGCGTTCCGATCAGCCGCGTGCATTCGGCGCAGATCGCAAGATGCGAATACGCGCGACGCTCGAGATCGCGATCCAGGCCGACGGTGTAGATGAGTGCCGCGATCTCTGTTTCGTTCAAATGCGGTGAGGACAGCACGTCGGTCACGATTTCTTTCCCTTGTAGGCGGTGTTAAACAGCGCCGTCGCGCGGAGCAACAACGTTCCCACGCTCGTCTCGCTTACGCCGACCACGTGGGCGATCTCGCGATAACTGTAGCCTTCCTGTCGCAGCAACAGCATCCGGCGATCACGATCGCTCAGCCTGTCGAGCGCCGCGCGTACCTGCCGTCGACGTTCTTCGCCAAGCACCTTTTCGTCGGCGGCGACGACGCTCGTGCGCTCCAGATCAAGCGGATGCGCCTGGATCAACTGCAGACGACGTTTGCCGGTTCGCTTTTCGTCGCGCAGCAAGTTGTGCGCAACGGTCGCCATCCAGCCGCGCACATCATCCGGCAACGATCCACGCTGGTACAGCCTCACGAAAACCTCCTGCGCCAGATCCTCGGCGGCGTCCGGCTCCCCGGTCAGCCGCTGGAGATAGCGGAAGAGCGATGCATACTGTGCGTCGAACAGCCGTCGAAACGATTCCTCGAAAGCCGGAGGAGTCTCGTCAGTCTCGTCGCGCGAGCGGACGTTCATCCGGTGAGGAGTCGATCGATCTGGCACGTGACTCCTGATGGAGCGCACCAGCGAGGAAATTGTGACAGCGGGAAGAAGCGCCTAAAAACGGAGTCCGACGCCGAAGGAGATGGAGCGCGGCATCATCCGGAGAGTGCGCATGCCGCTGCCTGACGGATCCTCGACCAGGCCGGCAGCGTTCCGCCTGGCCAGCAGGTTGTCGACGTTGAGATACGCCGAGCTCCGCAGCGATCCAAAGGTGAAGTTGTGGCGGATTCCGACGTCGACGCGCACGTACGGCTCGAGGCGGCCAGCCCCTACCGTTGATGGAGAGTACTCTGGGCTGCCACTTACTTCCCGCTGCGAGGCCAGCACATCCTGCCACTCGAAGGCAACGCCTCCCAATAGCGGCGACGTCGAGCGCAATGCCGACCAGAATCCGGAAGCGCGGAACAACGTGTTGTCGCCCAGCTGGTAACCCGCCGCAATCAACGCAGCGTGACTGGGCGCGAATGTCGGTCGATACGACCGCTCCCCTGCCCACTCGCGCGACACGATCGACATCAAGTAAGTGCCCTCCAGATTGAGTCGGCCCAGTTGCTCGCGCGCGCTGAGTGTTGTGCCGTATGCTGTGCCGTGACCGGATGTGAATGCATTGGCCGCGAACGGATCACCACCCGCCGCACCGGCGAGAATCAGCGCGTCGAACGTTCGGAGGTAGGTGTTCGCTGTGATAAGCGCCGTGGATCCGACCGGAACAGCGAGCTGCAGCGAGCCTGACGTCGATGTCGCAATCGGAACTCCGGCGCTTCCCGCAATTACCGGCGCCTCGAGACTGGCCATCGCATCGACGATTGACTCGTCATTGTAGAGCGACTGGGTGTACTGATGCGTGCGAGCGAACGCCCCGGAAAGGCTCACACACCTGAATAGTGACACACCGAACGCCGCTCTCGGCTCCATCAACACAGTTCTCTGGCCGGCTACCGCGATCCGCTCGCCAAGCGTCGCAGTGAATCGCCCGAGCTCGCGCGAATGTTCGACGAACGCCGACACAATCCCCAGCTGCGAGTGGATCCCCAGCAACGACGTTCCGTCTGCCTGCGCCGTGTCGGCGACGGAGTACCCGCCGCGGAGTCGTTCGAAGGAACCGCCGATGGTGGTGACGGCGCCGACCTCGCTCCACGATGCGCTGGCGGCAGCGGCAGTCTGAGTGAACTGATTGGCCATGCGCATCTCACTTTCCGATGCTGGAATCCAGTCGGCTCCGACCGAAGTCCCTGACTGCCAGACGCGTGCATCTACCGAGAACCCGCCGCCCGCGGCGCGCCGCTGCCAGGTCAATCCGCGCGCATCGCTCGTCCAGCCGAATCGATTTCCCCGCCCGGAGGGAAGATCCCCGGCGGCATCAAAGCTGATCGCGTCGCTCGACGAGACGAACAGTCCAGTCAGATATCCACCGCCGAATGGAACCGACGCCGTGGCGAAGACATCGCTGGGGCGGAGCGTCACGGGCTCGCGCTCTTCGCTCTCCAGCGGTCTCGCATAGTTCCGGCGCGCGCCGATCAGCGCGGAGCCACCAGTGAATTGCAGCGCGGTGAGCGCGCGGATTCCGGTCGGCCAGATGGATGTCGTGACGTGCTCCGAATCAGGAAGCGCTGTGCGCGTGTTGACCTCGACGACACCGCCCAGTCTGTCACCGGTACGAGCGCGCGCCTCGCTGTAAGACGTGATGTCGGCGACGGCGTCGGGATCGATCGGACTCGGATGATCGCCCGCGTGAACCGCGTTGTAGAGTGGGATTCCGTCGACGAGCAGCAGGGTGTGGTCGGTTGCTCCGCCCTGCAGATGCAAGCCGCTGCTCGATTCGGGGCCTGCGAGAGCCTCCGGCGAGGTTCCGATCGCGCGAATCAGGTCGGCGAAGTCGAGGCTCGACAGGGAGCGCATGCGATTGCCGTCGAGGCGCCAGGGCTGATAAGCGCCAGTCGTCACAGGATTGTCTCGAACGCGCGGCGGCGCGTCGCTCGCCAGAACCTTGATCGTCTTCATCGTTGGTGGCGCGGGGTCGAGCGAGATGTCCAGGTGGACCGCCTGGTGCTCCGGCACGCTTACATCGAGGCTTAACGTCACATAGCCAGCTCGAATAAAGCGAAGCGTGTAAACGCCGCCGGCCAGCCCAGTTAACGAATAGGAGCCTGAGTCGTCTGCCGTTAGTTGCCGCGAAACAGCGCCGGGTCCGGAAATGTCGATGATGACGTAGCTTATCGGCGCGGAGACCGGAGCGATCGAAGCCAGGAAGGTCGTGTCGGCTGACGTGATCTTTCCATAGATCGAAGCGTCATACTGCAGCGTGTCCTGCCTCGAGAGTGCAAGACCGATCGTTAGCAGCAGCGGATGAAAGATCATTCCGGAAAGTCGCGCACTCTAAGTAATTCTTCCTGTCGTCCCGATTACACCAACAATGAACCGCGAGTAAACGTGGTACACCAGTACACACTGTCCTGTCACGTTCCGCGGCTTGAGGCGCTCCATCTGCCGTGACGGTCCCAACGCCAGCTGTTCCCCTAGCAAGAATCGGGTCGGATGCGCCGGAGCTTCTCATTCCTTCCGCGCCGCCGCTCACCCTGGTCCGCACTGCAGCGCCGGCGATTCCGCGCGCAGGGTGGATACCGATAATCAGTACCGCACTCGTCGTCGCCACGTCGTTCTTCGCAGAGCCGACCCTCAGCGACAGCCTGACTGGCAGAGTTGCCGCCGGTGCCGCACTCAAGCTGTCACTCGCGTACCAGGCTCTCGCGCCGCTCTGCGACACGCTCGATACGATCTCCTTATTCTCCCAGCGCCAGCACGCCGCGTTTCTGATTACCTGCATGCTGGCATTTTCGCTGTGGCGCGTGATGCGCAAACGCACCCCGTGCACGTTGAGCACTTCGTTGCGCTGTGAGCTTGCCGCCGCGGCGAAAGGGTTGGTCGTACTGCTCAGCGTTTATGCGGTAGGAGCGATGGTAACGCGACCGACCGCGCGACTCGCGATGTCGTCGCCAGACGATATCGTCGTCGACTTCCATTCGCACACCCGCTACTCGTGGGATGCGCGATCAGCGTTCTCTCCCGAGGCCAGTCGACGCTGGCATCAGGCATCCGGGTTCGACGTCGCTTACATCACCGATCACAGTACCTTCGCGGGGGCTGAGGAAGCCGCCGTCAAGAATCCTCTACGCGCCGGTGACGGCACGGTGATGTTGAGTGGCATTGAAGTCAGAGACCGTGGTAATCATCTCGTCGTACTGGGCACCGATGGTGCCGACTGGCGTTCCTACACTGCCGGCGACTTGCACGAGCACGTCTTCCAGCGGAATGCCGCCGAGCGCGGATCCGCGCGCCCGGTTGTGCTTTTCACTCTGCCGGGCAAACTGAAAGCGGAACTCGGAATGGCTGTCGATGGCATCGAGCTCTCCGACGCAGCGCCGCGTGGACTGTCCCAGAGCGACGCGGAGAGCGGAACGGTTGGCCAGCTGGCACGCGATCAGAACAAGGCGCTCGTCGCCAGCTCGAACAATCATGGCTGGGCCAGCGCTTCGCCGGCGTGGAGCGTGATGCAAATCCCCAACTGGCGCGCGATGACGCCGGCGCAGCTCGATGTCGCAATCCGCAAGGAAATTCTGCTCGGCGGCCTGAACGCAGTCCGCGTGATCGATCGCCGCGTGCCGGGGCCCGTCTCCATTTCAGGGGTCGCGCTCACCGTTCCCGACGCTGCCTGGCGAATGCTGATCACGATGTCCTGGGCGGAGCGCGCGTCGTGGCTCATGTGGATCTGGTTCTCCTACCTGCTTGTGCTCGCCGTCCGCCGCCTTCGTCGTGCTGAATTCAGAAAAGGCGAAGGCGTGCGCGACTGGAAACCGGCGCCCGCGCTGATCAGCTAGGTCTCAAGACAAAACCGACCGCACTTGCATTCGAAGTCGAATGCCGGTTCATTGTGCGACGATGTCTTTGGACCAGACAATTTGTTACAAGAATTTTTTTCATCCGTAAGTTGCGCCGGCTGATCATCAACGCCGACGACTTCGGCATTTCGCGCAGTGTCAACAACGGCATCCTCGAAGCTGCCCAAGCAGGCGGCATCACGTCGACCTCACTGATGGTGAACCTGCCTGACTCGGCCGATGCAGTCGCGCGAGCGCGGAAGTGCAATCGGATCTCGGTCGGACTCCATTTCAACCTCACCGTCGGCAACGCCCTCACCGGGCCGTCTTCACTGACGCAGGGCCACACCGCCGAGTTCTATCCGCTATCTCGTTTGCTCGCGGCGGCCGCACTTGGCATGATCGATGAGAATGACATAGAGCGCGAGTGCCTCGCTCAGATCGATCGCATGACCCGCGCTGGCTTCCCGCCGACCCATTTCGACAGCCACCGCCACGTTCACACTCATCCGTCGATCTATCCGGCGGTGCGGCGCGCAGTACAGGCCAGACGAATCCCGCACCTTAGAATCCCCTGCGAGCCCCTCGACGTGAACGCCAGCGCGCTCGCCGCGACGATGAAGAAGAGTCTCCTCCTGTTGAGCGCACGACGTTCGCGCCGTTTGAGCACCGACTCACGCTCGGCTATAAACCCGACGCAGGAGATCACCGGCTTCGTCGGTATTTCACTCCAGGGCGGCGCCACTTTCGGCACCCGCCTTTTCGCACTCGTGCGGGATCTGCCCGCGGGCACCACAGAGCTGATGACCCACCCCGGTTACGCGGACGCCGACCTCGCGAAGCGCGACAACTATACGGTCGAGCGCGAAGTGGAGCTCAAAATTCTATGTTCGGGGGAGTTCCAGGATCTGCTACGCGATTTGCGAGTCTCACTGGCGAATTTTGGTGATCAGATGGCGATAGTTACCGGAGAGCACGAGCTGGCTCAGTACTGCTAACGAGTACGCAGTGCCTTCGCGAACCCGGCTCGTCTCCGCCTCGACACCGGAATCCTCGCTCCGTTTGCCAGCAGAGCCAGCAACAACCCGTCCGCAGTCCGGCGCAGCTCCCTCACTCCTCCGATTCGCACCAGCGCCTTTCGGTGCGCGCGCACGAACCCGTCGCCGGCGACTTTCTTTTCCAGAGCGTCGAGCGATTCGCGCATCAGATAGCTGCGACCGTTCGACCAGACTCGCGAGTAGTAATCGGCCGCCTCGATCCAGTCGATTTCGTGGAGTGGAATCACCACCGCGCCACGCGTCGTAGGCACGACGATCGATTTGTCCCGCGCGTTCGGTCCATCCGACAGTCGACGTGTGAGGCGACGCATCGTAGCCGCGAAGCGACCTTCGGTGACCGGCTTGAGCAGATAGTCCTGCGCTTCGGCCTCGAACGCGCGGATCGCGAATTGATCGTAGGCGGTGAGAAACACGACGGCCGGCATTTTTTCCGCGGATTTGCGCCGGATGACCTCGAAGCCGTCGACCTCCGGCATCTGGATGTCGAGGAAGAGCACGTCGGGTTTGAGCGAATCCAATGCGGCGAGGACTTCGCGTCCATCTCTGCATTCGCCGACGACGATGAACTGCGCGAATGGCGTCAGCAGCTGCCGCACGCCTCGACGCGCGGCGGGCTCATCGTCGGCAACGAGCACTTTCCACCTAGGCGCTGACACTGCCACCTCCGGGAGTGGTGAGCTCATGGAACGGGATTCGTAAGCGCGCGATGGTACCGCCGCCCATCGCCGAAAAAAGCTCGAGCGTCGCACCGGTGCCGTAGAGCGTGCGCAATCTCTCGCGCGTGTTGTCAAGTCCGTGCCCATCCACATCACCAGCCCCGACTTTGATCCCTGGCCCATCGTCCTTGACCGTCACTTCCAGCATGTCACCATCGCGCCTCGCCGCGATCGCAATGCGGCCAGCATCAGAGCGGCGGGCGATGCCGTGGCGGATTGCGTTCTCAACGAGATGCTGCAGCGCAAACGAGGGTACCGCCGCAAACAACGTGTCAGCGGCAACGTCGAATACAGGGCGCAGGCGGTCAGAGAAACGCGCTCTCTCCACCTCGACATACTCGCGCACCAGCTCGAGCTCGTCCTCCAGCGTCACTTCGTTCTCGTTGTTCCGACTGAGTGTTAGTCGCAGCACGTCGCTGAGCTGTTCCATCACTCGGGTCGCGCCATCGTTGTCTCCTTCGCGCATCAGCACCGCAATAGTATTCAGCGCATTAAATAGAAAGTGCGGATTGAGCTGCGCCTTGAGCGATGAGAGTCGCGCGGTGGTGAGCTGCTCGGAGAGTCGCACCATTTGCACTTCTCTCGTGCGCGCCTCGGTGAAGTATCTGATTGCGTGCTCCACCCCGACCATGCCGAGGTAGAGTGCGCACCCGAACGGTAGCGTGCCGACGAACCAACCGATCGCGAACTGCGCGACGCCGTGCTGGAACGAATTGGGCTGAAACAACAGCTTTAGCAGCGTTCCGCCTCCCGCCCACAGCGCAGAGAAGATGATCGAGAGCGCGATGTGAATTGCCGTGCGTCCGAGGAGATGCGGCCGAGTGATTGGCCAGTGACGCGCGAGGAAGAACACGCCGGGCGTCAGCAGCGCGTAGAGGAGCCAGTCGCTGCTGTAGAAAAACGCCGCGGCCAGATTCATTGGCATGCCGAAAATGTGCGCTTCGCCGAGCGACGTAATGAACCCGAGCAACGCCGGGCCGAGCCAGGCGAGCGAGACGAGCATCCACGGCTGGAGGCGGCGTGATCGTTCCACGGCCCCACGGTATCGCGAGCCGCGGCCGCGCGCAATCACGACATGGCTTCTCGACCGCTTGCAGCAGCGGCCGCGCCGTTCGCCGCCGACTGGTAGCGCTGAAGACCTGCGCATGCGACTTTCTGCGTCGTGCAAACGGTCGCTGTGAAGGACGGCTTCAGTCCAAGCCAGTACACGCCGGTGACGTCGACTCCATCATCACCGACTCGACGCGTTTTCTCGATCGACGTCGCGCGCGGCGTCGCCATGATTCTGATGGCGATCGACCACGTGCGCGTTTACGCTGGGGTGCCGGCAGGTGGGCCACAACCCGCAGTTTTTTTCACGCGCTGGATCACCAACTTCGTCGCGCCCGCGTTCGCTTTCCTGTCCGGCACTTCGGCCTATTTGCTCGGGCGGAAACTAGGCAGCACACGCGCTCTCTCGCGTTATCTGCTGACGCGCGGACTGGTGCTGGTAGTGCTCGAGCTGACTGTGATCCGCGTCGCATGGACCTTCAACTTCCACTTCGGGGAGTATCTCCTCGCTGGTGTGATCTGGATGCTCGGTTGGTGCATGGTGCTGATGGCAGCGCTGGTCTGGCTACCGGTCGCTGCGATTGGCGCATTTGGCGTCGCCGTGATCTTCCTGCACAACGTGATGGATATCGTCGCCCCACCTTCCGACGCCATCGCGCAGAGCGCGCTTGGCTGGCTCTGGCAGATTCTCTACTATGGCGGCCCCATCCAGCTCGGTGCGCACGGGCCCACGTTGGCGGTCTTGTACTCGATCGTTCCCTGGGTTGGCGTGATGGCGGCGGGCTACGCGTTTGGAGCGATCATTACGATGGAGCCAACGAGACGCGATCGTCTCTGCGTGATGATTGGCCTGGCTGCAATCGCCTTGTTCTTCGTTCTGCGCGCCCTCGACGTCTACGGCGATCCCCGGCACTGGCACGCGACGAGTCCAACGCCAATTCCGACGTTCTTCCGGTTCATCAACACCAGCAAGTATCCCGCGTCGTTGCAATTCCTGTTGATGACCCTTGGCCCGATGTTCCTGCTGCTGCCCTTGTTCGAGCATGCACGCGGAAGGCTCGGCGAAATCGTGGCGACCTACGGGCGAGTGCCGATGTTCTACTATCTGCTGCACATTCCAACTATTCATTTGGCAGCGGTGATCGTTTCGCTGCTTCGTGAAAGTCGAGTGGATGGCTGGCTGTTCGAGAATCACCCGATGATGAGCCCGCCGCCACCACCTGGCTACACGTGGCCGCTCAGCATGCTCTACCTCGTCTTCGTGCTAGTCGTCGTAGCCTTGTACTTCCCCTCTCGCTGGTATTGGCGACGGAAGTCGACCGAGCCAGCGGCCTGGATGCGATTTATTTGAGGGAGGCGGGAGGCGGGAGGCTAAATTGGCTCGCAGACGTCCGAGACCAGCACTGAGGAGAGCAGAAGGCGCGAAGTGCTCGAGCTGGTGTCGTAGGAGCGATCAGACCGGCCGCGATAAAGCGTGGTCGTCGTTATCGTCACCTGCCAGCTATCAGAGAATGTGCGCGCCCGACTGCCGGTCCTGAAATCAGGCGGCGGTCCCGCCAGGCAGCCACTGTACTCGACGTGAGAGCTCGTCTCAGTGTACTGCTCCGTCGTAACACAGGTGGTCGTACCCCGATCAAAGCTGCAGCTGCCAGCCTGATTGGGGGACGAGCTGGTAATGGCCGCATAAGTCGGGGAAGACGGAGCCAGCAGGTGCATCGAGACGGTCGGGGCGGTCGCTGAGTCGCAGGCGACAACCAGGAGGGTCACAAGGACGTGCGGGACAAGAAAGCGCGCAGACATAACGGTTCTCCACGAGGACGCCCCCGATAAGCGCATCATCTGTTCCGACCGCTCCGTTTCAATCCGACTGCCCTCCTAGCGCCTGTCGCCTCCCTACCCTCGCCTCCCGCCTCCCGCCTCCCGCTATTGTCCAATCACGGCTCCATCACTAACTTCTGCATAGTTATGCATCGCCACGCCCGCGCCTATCGACTTCTCATCATCAACGCGATTACCATCGCGGTGACGGGAGAGGCTGCGCGCGGGCGAAGAAGCTGACGACAGACTTGTAGGATCGCGCGCAGGGCCTCTCCCAAAAGGACGAGGCCCTTTTTTCTTGTCTGGAATTCATCGGAGCACGGCTCCAGGGATTGAGATGACGAAAAAGCAGGGCCTGTACGACCCGGCTTACGAGCATGACGCGTGTGGAATCGGCTTTGTTGCCCACATCCACGGCGTGCGCTCGCGCCACATCGTCGCCAAAGCGCTCCAGCTACTGGTGAATCTCTCGCACCGCAGCGCGGTCGCCGCCGATGCATGCACCGGCGACGGGGCCGGCATCCTGCTCCAGGTGCCGCACGTATTTCTGCGACGCGCGTGTTCGTTCGCTGGAATTCCGCTCACCGACGCCGGCAGCTACGGCGTCGGTATGGTCTTCCTGCCGTCGCGCGCTTCGGCTCGGGTAATCTGTGAGCGATTGATCGAACAAACCATCTCGGCGGAAGGCTATTCGGTGCTCGGTTGGCGCGACGTGCCGGTCGACGACTCCGTTCTATCTCCGTCCACCAAGCGCTCACGTCCGGTCATCCGGCAAATCTTCGTCACCCGACTCTTCGTCGATCGCGACATCGCCAGCGACTCGGCGTTCGAGGTTGCGCTCTACACGATGCGGCGGAAGATCGAAGCCGCACTGCGCGCCAATCCTGACGGGTCTGACTGCTACATCGCATCGTTCTCGTCGCGCACCATCGTCTACAAAGGCATGCTGACGCCCGATCAGCTGCCGAGGTTTTATCGCGATCTGCAGGATCCAGATCTGGCCAGCGCGATCGCGCTCGTACATTCGCGATTCTCCACCAACACTTTCCCGTCGTGGCGGCTTGCGCATCCGTACCGTTTCCTCTGCCACAACGGCGAGATCAACACTCTGCGCGGCAATCTGAACTGGATGCGCGTACGGGAAGCCACCATGGCGTGCGAGCGATTCGGCGGCCGTTTCGATGCGCTCTTCCCCGTCTGCGCGCCGAACCAGAGCGACTCGGCCTCGGTCGACAACGTCCTGGAGATGCTGACGCTCGCCGGCCGGCCACTCGCACACGCGATGGCGATGATCATCCCCGAAGCGTGGGAATCGCACGCGACGATGTCGCCCGATCGTCGCGCGTT
>Ga0136846_1207510_pt1 | contig 11361 bp, 11 predicted proteins | sample HopSoiMetagenom2_FD_96841 | JGI IMG/M metagenome (GOLD analysis project Ga0136846, IMG submission 96841) | Grasslands soil microbial communities from Hopland, California, USA - 2 Assembly 2016 (version 4) | ecosystem: Environmental > Terrestrial > Soil > Grasslands | place: USA: Hopland... | reverse complement strand
TCGCGGATGATGCAGCCTTCGACCACTTCCGAACGGGCGCCGATGAAGCAATTATCCTCGATGATCGTCGGGCCGGCCTGCATCGGTTCCAGCACGCCGCCAATGCCGACGCCGCCGGAAAGATGCACATGCTTGCCGATCTGCGCGCAGGAACCGACGGTCGCCCAGGTGTCGACCATCGTGCCCTCGCCGACATAGGCGCCGAGATTGACGAAGGACGGCATCAGGATGGCGTTCGGAGCGATATAGGCGGAGCGGCGAACGACGGCGTTCGGCACGGCGCGGAAGCCTGCCTCGCGGAAGCGGTTTTCGCCCCAGCCCTCGAATTTCGACGGCACCTTGTCCCACCAGGTCGAGCCGCCGGGGCCGCCGTCGACGATCTGCATGTCGCTCAGGCGGAAGGAGAGCAGCACGGCTTTCTTCAGCCATTGGTTGACGGTCCAGTTGCCGTCGGAACCACGCTCGGCCACGCGCACCTTGCCGCTGTCGAGCAGGTTCAGCGCCGTTTCCACGGCGTCGCGAACTTCGCCGCGTGTCGAGACGTTCACATTGTCGCGATTGTCAAAGGCAGCCTCGATGGCGTTTTCGAGAGAGGCGAGATCGGTGGCGCTCATGAGAATTCCTTAAACTTCAATGGCTATCGTTGCGATCGGAAGAGGGTCCGCAGATACGGTCGATTGGTCCTACAGCATGAGCCCGAAAAATGGAATGATTTTTCGGTGCGGATTAAGCTTGGATTCAAGGCGTTAGAGGGGCATAGCGATGGGCCGCCGTTCGTGCTTCTATGCATGGCGGCCCTTGAAGGATCGATCGAAAGGCATTGGAAATGAGCAAGGTGAAGAATGGCAGGCTGAGGCGCAAGGATGGGGTGTGGGACCCCCTGAAGACGAGTTCGGCCGACAAGCAACGGGCCGAATCCGTGCCGAAGACGCCGCAGTCGATGTCGCCTTCCTATCGTCTCGCCTATGCCGACGAGGATTTTCTCTGCCGCGAGGAGCTGCGGCCGATCCGCCTTCAGCTCGAACTCCTGAAGACGGAGATGTCTCTCACCGAGCGCGGCATCAAATCGACGGTGGTGATGTTCGGGGGCGCGCGCATTCCGGCGCCAGGCGCCAGTGCCTGGGCGGCGCGCAACGAGGTGCAGCGGGTCAATCTCGAAGCTGCTTCCGTTTATTACGAGGAAGCGCGCAAATTCGCACGCCTGTGCTCGCGCTATTCCGCCGGCTTCGATTTTCATGAATATGTCGTGGTGACCGGCGGCGGCCCTGGCGTCATGGAGGCCGGCAATCGCGGTGCCTCGGAGGAAGGCGCTCTCTCGATCGGCCTCAACATCGTGCTCCCGCACGAGCAGGCGCCGAATGTCTACGTGACGCCGGAACTCAGCTTCAACTTCCATTACTTCGCGATCCGCAAGATGCATTTCATGGTGCGTGCCAAGGCTATCGCGGTATTTCCAGGCGGTTTCGGCACGCTGGACGAACTGTTCGAATGCCTGACGCTGATTCAGACCGGCCGCATGGAGCACCTGCCGCTGATCCTGTTCGGCGAAAAATTCTGGCGCAATATCATCAATTTCGATGCGCTCGCCGAATTCGGCACCATTGCGCCTGATGACGTCAAGCTGATCAGCTTCGTTGATACTGCCGAGGAAGCCTGGAAGATCGTCTCGGATTTCTACGAGCACGACAACGGACACTGACAAGCAAAGCCCGCCGGCGCATTCGCGACGGCGGGCTCTTCGGATAAGGCTATCCCTGTCGATTGTTTTAGAGCAGCGGGCGGTCCGGCATGTCGTCCAGCGAGATCACGCCGTCATGGTTGCGGTCCATGCGGTCGAAGAACTTGTTGGCGGCGTCTTCGGCTTCCTGTTTGCTGATCTGACCGTTTTCGTCCTTGTCGACGCGGTGGAACAGCATCATGCCACGCATCAATCCGGCTTCATGCATGAAGCGGCCGTGCGGTCTGTGATGACGCGGGCCGTTGTCGCCCTTGTCGTCGTCGTTCTGAGCCTGGTCGCCTTTGGTCTGATCGTTCCGGGCCTGATCGTCGTCGGTCTTGGCGTGTGCGGCCTTCCATTCCTTGATGCGCTCTTGGCGATAGGCGCGCACTTCGCCGGGGGTGAGTTGGCCATCGTGATTGGTGTCGATCTGGTCGAAGATCTTGTCGACGCCGGCCTTGACTTCATCCTTGGTGACCTTTGTGTCGCCAGGCTGGCCGAATTGCTTCAGCATGCGCACATAGGCGATCTCAGGCGAAAAGCGTGGACCATCCCTGCCGTCGTGGCCTCGTTGCGCGGCAAAGCTTGCCTGCGCGGCAGCGCCGACCAGAAGAGCTGCGGAAACGCCCGCCAGAAGAAGTTTTTTCCCGTTCATCGTTTTTCCTTTCGTGTCGAGGAATGGTCAAACGATACGGCTGGCAGTCGGAAACAACCAATTAAACATCTGTAAGGCGGATGAAACTTTCGTAACCCCGCCCTAATGAATGGTTAAATCAATGCCTTGAGGAAGGCCGTGAGGTCGTCGGTCACATAGTCGATATGCTCGTCCTCGCCGGTGGTCTTCTCCCACCATTCGACGACGGTGCCCTCGAGGTTCTGCGGCACGAGCAGAACCGTCTTCATGCCGAGCGCCTTCGGCACGGTGAGATTGCGCGGCAAGTCCTCGAACATGACGGCATTCTTCGTATCCACACGGTTGAGGCTCATGAATTTGTCATAGGTGCTGCCGGCCGGTTTCGGCACGTAGTCGGCGGCGACGATGTCGAAAATATCGTCGAAGTGATCGAGGATGCCGAGTGCTGCGGCGGTCGCCCGCGCATGGCCGACACTGCCATTGGTGAAAATGAACTTGCGTCCCGGCAGCGCCTTGATGGCGGCGGCCAGCTCCGGCTGCGGCATCAGCGCCGAATAGTCGATCGCATGCGCCTTCTCCAGGAAGTCGTTGGGGTCGATGCGATGATGGATCATCAACCCCTGCAAGGTCGTGCCATGCTCGAGATAATATTGCTTTTGCAGCTTGCGCGCCTCGTCCCGCTCCATCTGCAGGAGCGTTGAAACATAGGCCGTCATGTTCTTGTCGATCTGTGCGAACAGATCGACGTGATGTGGATAGAGCGTATTATCGAGATCGAACACCCAGTCACGGATATCGGAGAAATCGGCGGGGCGAGGCAGCGTTTTTGTCTGGGTCATGGCGGCGTTATGGCATGCGGCATCGCCCGAGGAAAAGCAAAATATGATTCTGGCATAGAGGGGCAAAATTGCCGACATTGCCCGGCATTCCAATGCAGGCTATGGTTTTGCGGATTGATTTCTGGGATTTTGCGCTAGTTGCCAGGTGGAAGGGGAGCTCCTGTTTCCCAGGATACAAGGGGTGGAATGCGCCCGGTCGGGCTTTTGTGGAGGGGGACAATATGAGTCAGGTGGAAAAGGCAGAAGAGTTCGCACGGCTGCATCGGAAGGGCGACCCGCTGATCCTCTTCAATATATGGGACGCCGGTTCGGCCAAGGCGGTCACCGAGGCTGGCGCCAAGGCGCTGGCGACGGGAAGCTGGTCGGTCGCCGCGGCCAATGGCTTCGGTGACGGCGAGGCCGTGCCCTTGTCGCTGCTGGCGGTCACCACACGCTTGATTTCGGTAACGAGCCCCCTGCCGCTCTCCGTCGATCTCGAGGGCGGCTATGCGGTGGAGCCCGACGCTGTCGCCACCAACGCCGAAAAAATCATGGATCACGGCGCCATCGGCGTCAATTTCGAGGATCAGGTGATCGGCGGCCGCGGCGTTCATCCGATCGAAATGCAGGCGGCCCGCATCCGCGCCATCCGCGAAATGGCCACCCGGCGGGAAGTTCCGTTCTTCATCAATGCCCGCACCGATCTGTTCCTGCAGGAAAGCGATACGGCGCACCACCAGCTGCTGCTCGACGAGGCCTACCGCCGCGCCGATGCCTTTGCCGAAGCCGGCGCCAACGGCTTCTTCGCGCCGGGTCTAGTCGATGCGGAGCTGATCGAAGCGCTCTGTGATCGTTCGCCCTTGCCGGTCAACATCATGGTGCGCCCGGCAACCCCTGATAATATCACCATGGCCGGCCTTGGCGTCAGCCGCATCAGCTACGGCCCAGCGCCCTATCGCACTGTGATGGGAATGCTGAAGAGCGAGGCCGAGGCTTTGTATCAGCAAGATTGATCGTCAGAGTTCAACTGTGGTTGCCAGCACGCGCGCAAGGAAATTCTGTACGATAGCCGAGCGCTCGTCCCGGCGCGTCGCAAGCGTCAGCCGTGCGACGGGTCCATCGCCTGCGATGGGAATATAGCTGACGCCCGGAACCCGGATCTGGGCTACGGCCAATGGCACTACCGAAACGCCGAGTTCCACGGCGATCAGATTGGCGATCGAGGTGATTTGCGGCGCGATTTGCCCCAGGCGCGGTTCGAAGCCTGCCCGTCGGCAGACGCCAATGATCTCGTCGAACAGGCTGGGGCCGGCGGCGCGCGGAAAGAGCACAAACGGCTCGTCGGATAGAGCCGACAGGGGCAGGGCGTTCGTCTCTGCCAGGGGATGGCTGGAGGGCAGGGCAATGACCATGTTTTCCTCGCCAAGAACATACGAGCGGACACCGGGCGGATCGATGCGGCCCGGTCGGATGAAGACCGCATCCAGTTCCTCGGCATCAAGCCGCTCCAGCAGCCGCGTTGTATGCCCCTCCGCCAGTGTCAGATCGATTTCCGGATAGGCGCGGCGAAAGCTGCGCACGGAGGATGGCACGACCGGGCTGAAAGCTGCCGAACCGGTAAAGCCCACCCGCAATCGTCCGAGCTCGCCGCGCGCCGCCCGCAGTGCCAGAGCCTTCGCCTGCCCGGCCTTGGCAAGGACCGCGCGTGCTTCCGGCAGGAAGACTTGTCCCGCCTCCGTCAGTTCCGCGCCATGCGGCAAGCGGCGAAACAATGGTGCGCCGATTTCCTCTTCCAGATCGCGGATTTGATTGCTGAGAGGCGGTTGGCCGATGCCGATACGTCGGGCTGCGCGCGTGAAATTCAGCTCCTCGGCGACGGCAAGAAAATATCTGATGTGGCGTAATTCCATTCCGCTCTCTTTCCGATCGAGTAGTGCGATATCTTTAGGATATGAACAAAGCCACCGCAATATATTGGACTGTCAGTCGTGTCGCATCCACATAGGCAACACGCGACCGCTTGGCCGAGCGTCGAGCGCGCTGACAGCAAGGAGCTCATCATGAATTCGATAGACAGCAAACTTTTCCTGATCACCGGCGTCAGTTCCGGCTTCGGCCGCGCCTTCGCCGAGGTGGCGCTCGCCGCTGGCCATCGAGTTGTTGGCACAGTCCGCAGCGCCGCCAGCCAAGAGCAGTTCGAGGCCATGGCGCCGGGGCGGGCTAAAGCCATCCTTCTCGATGTGACCGATTTTGCCGCGATCGAACCTGCCATCGCGCGCACCGAAGCCGAACTCGGTCCGATCGATGTATTGATCAACAATGCCGGCTATGGTCACGAGGGCATGTTGGAGGAATCGCCACTCGACGAGATGCGGCACCAGTTCGACGTCAACGTCTTCGGCGCTGTCGCCATTATCAAGGCGGTCCTACCCTTCATGCGCGGCCGCCGTGCCGGTCACATCATCAACATCACCTCAATGGGCGGATTCATAACGATGCCCGGCATTGCCTATTACTGCGGCAGCAAGTTCGCGCTGGAGGGCATCAGCGAGGCGCTGGCGAAAGAGGTGAAGGATTTCGGCATCAAGGTTACGGCTGTCGCGCCCGGTTCATTCCGTACCGATTGGGCTGGTCGTTCCATGGTCCGCTCCGGTCGCAGCATCGTCGACTACGACGCGCTATTTGATCCGATCCGAAAGGCGCGCGAGGAGAAAAACGGCAATCAAGCAGGCGACCCGCAGAAGGCGGCCGCGGCCATTCTGGCGCTGGTGGCGTCCGACAATCCACCCGTTCATCTGCTGCTCGGCACGGACGCTCTGAACCTGGTGCGCGGGAAAATCGCCGCGCTGGGCGAGGAGATCACCGCCTGGGAAAACCTGACGCGCTCGACCGATTTCGGTTGAATGCGTCTCGGCGATAACGAGAAAAACGCCCCTTTCTCCGTGCGGAGGGGGTGCGTTTCCTATCAGGGAACGATCAGCGTGCCGGCGCCGTGCTCGGTGAAGATCTCGAGCAGCACGGAATGGGCGGTCTTGCCATTGAGGATGACGACGCCCTGGACGCCGGCCTTGATGGCGTCGATGCAGGTCTCGACCTTCGGGATCATGCCGCCGGAAATCGTGCCGTCGGCGATCAGCGCATGCGCCTGGGCGACGGAGAGTTCCTTGATCAGCTGTCCTTGCTTGTCGAGGACACCCGGAACGTCGGTGAGGAAAAGCAGGCGGGTGGCGCTGAGCGCTCCGGCGATCGCGCCGGCAAAAGTATCGGCATTGATATTGTAGGTGGCGCCGTCGCGGCCGGGAGCGACCGGAGCGATGACCGGGATCATTTCCGATTTCGCAAGCAGGTCGAGCAGGGTGCGGTCGACTTCGACCACTTCGCCGACGAAGCCGAGATCGAGCACGCGCTCGATGTTGGAATCCGGGTCCTTGATGGTCTTGTGCGCCTTTTCGGCGAAGACCATGTTGCCATCCTTGCCGCAAAGGCCGATCGCCCATTCGCCGGTCTGGTTGATCAGCGCGACGATTTCCTTGTTGATCGAGCCGGCAAGCACCATTTCGACGATCTCGACCGTTTTTTGGTCGGTGACGCGCAGCCCGCCCTCGAATTTCGACTCGATGCCCATCTTCGTCAGCATGGCGCCGATCTGCGGGCCGCCGCCATGGACGACGATCGGGTTGACGCCCGACTGCTTCAGAAGCGCGATATCGGCGGCAAATGCTTTGCCAAGCTCGGCATTGCCCATGGCATGGCCACCGTATTTCACCACGATGGTCTTGTTTTCATAACGCTGCATGTAGGGCAGGGCCTTGGCAAGCAGGCTGGCCTGGAGTTCGCTTTGGGCTTCGGACATGGGGTACCCCGTGGAATTGTTCGCGGCCTTTTATCTCAAGTTTTTGACAGAGGGAATAATGATGACAAGATTAGTTTCTATCGCGTCACATCGCCTCCGTCGCGTTTCCTCCCCCGAGCGGGCCTGCCGGGGCCGAACGAGGCCCGCAAGACAGTGTAGGGAGAGGGAAGGCGGATTGACAGGTGCATGGAAGAGTTGGAAGCTGATTCAATTCAGGCCGTTTGTCGCGTCTATGTTAGAGGACTGAATGAGCAGGAGCTTGCCGAGCAATATGCGGTACCTTTGAATACCATGCGTACCTGGCTGCGCCGAAGCCTGATTAGACTGAGAGAGTGCTTGGACCGATGAGTTCGTCCGATCAAAGCAAGGGGGGCCGCTCCCGCGATGAAGTCCTGGCCGGAGAATATGTGCTCGGCGTGCTGTCATTGGAGGATCGGCAGAAGGTGGAGCGGCGCATGCGCAGCGATCGCCAATTCGCCGCCATCGTCAGCCGCTGGGAGCAGAATCTTTCCGGCTTCAACGACGATTACGAGATGGTCGCGCCCGTGGCCCCGGTTTTCCCCAAGGTTGAGAAACGCGCATTTGCAAATGGCGCTTTCGGCGCCCATCTGTGGAATTCATTATTGCTCTGGCGCTCGATCGGCTTTGCCGCGATATTTTTCGTCGCCGGCGTCCTCGTGTTCACCGCCACCAACAATGCCTCGCAGCCGTCGCCGGGCAAGCAGCTCGCCGCTGCCCTGACCGCGCAAAACAACCCGGTCAATCTGCTGACGAATTATGACGCCGCCAGCGGTCGGTTGAAGGTGGCGCCGGTCGCCGCCGGCCAGCCCCAGGAAAAATCATTGGAACTCTGGTTGATCCGCGGCAGCGATCCGGCCGAGGCGCTCGGCATTTTGCCGCAGACCGGCGAGGGCGAGGTCGTCCTGCCGCCGGAGCTTCACGGCAAGCTCACGGAAGGCGCGATCATCGCCGTCAGCGTCGAGCCCTTTGGCGGGTCGCCCACCGGCAAGCCCACCGGCAACGTCATCGCCTCCGGCACGATTCATCTGCCCTGAACGATTTTTTCCAAGATTGTCCTAAATTCAGATCGCGATGCCGACCGTCAGCCGGATCGCCTGGCGCACATCCTCAAGGCCCTCGCCCTTTTCGGACGAGGTGACGAGGATGCCGGGATAGGCCGCGGGACGCTTGCGGATCTTTTCGGCGGTGTCGGCCAACAGCTTCGGCAGGCCCGCTTCCTTGATCTTATCGGTCTTGGTCAGCACGATCTGATAGGAAACGGCGGCCTTGTCGAGCAGGTTCAGGACGTCCTCATCATTCTTCTTGATGCCGTGGCGGCTGTCGATCAGCACATAGACGCGCTTCAGCGTCGTGCGTCCCCTGAGATAGTCGAACACCAGTTTCGTCCAGGCATCCACCTGTTCCTTCGGAGCCTCGGCATAGCCGTAGCCGGGCATGTCCACCAAGGCCATCGGCGGCAGGTCGCCGGCTTCGCCTGAAAAGCCGTCGGGAACGAAGTAGTTGAGTTCCTGCGTGCGCCCCGGCGTGTTCGACGTGCGCGCCAGACCCTTGTGGCCGACCAGCGCATTGATCAGCGACGATTTGCCGACATTCGAGCGTCCGGCAAAGGCCACTTCCAGAGGCCCTTCCGGCGGCAGGAATTTCATCGCCGGCACGCCGCGGATGAAGATCCAGGGGCGCCCGAATAGCGGCTTGTCGTCTTTTGTCGTCTGTTCTGCCATGCTGCTTCAGGTCTTCCGGTTCAATTGGTTGACTGGCTTCGGGGTTTTGCCGGCGAAAGTCAAGTTTTGATCGGCATATGGGATGAGGCTCAAAAGAAAAGCCCCGCCGAAGCGGGGCTTGGGTGCTCTATTTCGATGGCGCCGGTTTTCGTTTGAAGAGGCCCTTCAGATTGTCGAAGAGTTCCACCTTCACGCCATGGCGCTTCATGATGAGTGCCTGCTGGATCACAGAGAGCGTGTTGTTCCAGGCCCAGTAGATTACCAGACCGGCCGGGAAGCTGGCCAGCATGAACATGAATACCAGCGGCATCCAGGTGAAGATCATCGCCTGGGTCGGGTCGGGCGGCGTCGGGTTCATGCGCATCTGCAGGAACATGGTGATGCCCATGATCAGCGGCCAGACACCGAGATGCAGGATGGTCGGAGCCGTGAACGGCAGCAGGCCGAAGAGGTTGACGATCGAGGTGGGATCGGGAGCGGAAAGGTCCTGTATCCAGCCGAAGAACGGCGCGTGGCGCATCTCGATGGTGATGTAGATCACCTTATAGAGCGAGAAGAAGATCGGGATCTGCAGGAGCACCGGCCAGCAGCCGGCGATCGGGTTGATCTTCTCTTCCTTGTAGAGCTGCATCGTCGCCTGCTGTAGCCCCATGCGGTCGTCGCCGAACTTGGCCTTCAACTCTTCCATCTTCGGCTGCATGCGCTTCATGTTCGCCATTGAGGCGTATTGCTTGCTGGCGAGCGGGAAGAACAGCCCCTTGACGACGATGGTCGTGCACAGGATGGCGACGCCGAAATTGCCGAAGTAGCGGAAGAAGAAATCCATCAGCTTGAACATCGGCTTGGTGATGAAATAGAACCAGCCCCAGTCGATCAGGCGGTCGAATTTCGGGATCGAATAGCTCGTCTCGTAGCGGTCGATGACCGGCACTTCCTTGGCGCCGGCGAAGACGAGGCTCTTCAGCTCCTGCGACTGGCCGGGGGCAACAGTGACGGCATCCTGCTTGTAGTCGGCCTGGTAGCGCGGCTGGCCATCGGCAAAATGCGAGAAATGCGCGTCATAGGCGCCCGACTGCGGCGGCACGATCGTCGCTGCCCAGTACTTGTCGGTAATGCCGAGCCAGCCACCAGTAGCCTTGGCGGGAGCGACGGCTTCCTTCTCGGCGGCGGTATACTTGGTCTCGATCAGGCCATCGTCGCCGATGACGCCGATGAAGCCTTCATGCAGGACATATGCCGACGGAGTGGTCGGCTTGTTGTAGCGGGTCACGCGGCCATAGCTCGACAACGACACCGGCGCCTGACCGCCATTGGCGATCTTGTCGGTGATCGTGAACATGTAGCGTTCATCGACCGAGATGGTGCGGGTGAAGATGACGCCCTTGTCATTGGTGTAGGAGAGCGTCACCGGCGTGCTGTCGGTCAGCTTGTTGCCGCTCGCAAGCGTCCACACCGTCGAGGGACCGGGAACGGCGCCCGTCGCATCGCTGCCGACATAGCCGAGCTCGGTGAAATAGCCGTCCTTGGTGTCGGCCGGGCTGAACAGCGTGATGATCGGGCTGCTCTTGTCGACCGTCTCATGATAGGCCTTGAGCTGCAAATCGTCGAAACGGGCACCTTCCAGATTGATGGAGCCGGACAGCGCGGGCGTGTCGATGACGACGCGCGAGGCGACCGACTTGGCAACCGATTGATCATGGGTCAGCGTCGTTGGCGCATTCTGGCCGTTTGATGGCAGCGCGCCGTCCACCGCGGCGCCGGCGGCTGGAGCCTGCGTCGTCTGGGCCTGCTGCGTTTGCTGCTGCGCCTTGGCGACGAGATCGGCCTTGCGCTGCGCCTCGAGGCGCGGGTTCATGTAGAAAAACTGCCAGGCGAGAACAATCAGCACAGACAGGGCAATTGCTATGAAGTAATTGCGTTTGTTTTCCATCATACTTTCCTGGAGCGGTCCGTCTCCGGCCGGCGGTGTTTCGGCCTGGTTTCGATCCGTTGGGCGAGTTCGCTCGCCAGTTTTTCGAAAGGTGCGGTCAGTACATCGCGCCGCGCGACAACCACATAGTCGTGTCCGGGCTGCATTGCAAACCCGGCATGAAGCCGCACGGCTTCTTTCAGCCTGCGCCGCATGCGGTTGCGTTCCACCGCGTTGCCATGTTTTTTGGTAACGGTAAAACCGACGCGGGGTTCGGCGTCAGTGAGCTTGCGGTCCAGCACTTCGATGAGGAAGAGACTTCCCCTGCGTTTTTCGCCCTGGCGGACAGCAAGAAACTGCGGCCGGCTTTTCAGCCGCCCGACAGTCTGTTTGGATCGTTCATTCGTCAATTCGCCCGCCATCTTCTCGGGCATTCCGGCCCTTAGGCCGAAAGACGCTTGCGACCGCGGGCACGGCGGGCGGAAAGAACCTTGCGGCCGCCTGCGGTTGCCATGCGCGCGCGGAAACCGTGGCGACGCTTGCGAACAAGCTTGGATGGTTGGTAAGTACGCTTCATTTATTTGAATACCGCGGAGTGCGGCCCTTCTTGAGCTTTGCTTTAAAAGCAAGGAGCGTTGTTGATTATGACGAACGGACTTGGCCCGCAAAAGCAGGCTCCATGACCGGA
>Ga0136846_1227503_pt1 | contig 11362 bp, 13 predicted proteins | sample HopSoiMetagenom2_FD_96841 | JGI IMG/M metagenome (GOLD analysis project Ga0136846, IMG submission 96841) | Grasslands soil microbial communities from Hopland, California, USA - 2 Assembly 2016 (version 4) | ecosystem: Environmental > Terrestrial > Soil > Grasslands | place: USA: Hopland... | reverse complement strand
GGCAAGAAGTACGCCGACGAGAACGCGCAGGCCAACGGGTACACGGTGATCCCGTTCAACGACCTCGCGCTGCAGGAGAACAACGTCAAGTCCGGCCGGGTGGCCGCCGCGATCAACGACAACGGCGTGCTCTACGACTTCGTCAAGGACAACCCGGACATGGCCGTGGTCGCCGAGTTCAACACCGGCGAGCAGTACGGCTTCGGCGCGCTCAAGGACGGCAGCGGCCCGAAGCTGGTGGGCAAGTTCAACGAGCTGCTCACCAAGGCCAAGTCGGACGGCAAGTACAACGAGATCTACAAGAAGTGGTTCGGGGTTGAGCCGAAGAAGTGAGCACCTCACCGCAATCAACCACCGAGACCACCGTTGAGCGGAAGGGGCTGAGTCCGCGCCGGCGGGCCCAGCGCTCCCGCTGGATCCAGTACGCGATCCTCGTGGTCGTGGTCCTGGTCGCAGTCTTCACCGCCGACTGGGGCCAGATCGGCAGTGTGTTCTTCAAGCCGGAGTTCATCAAGTCGGCCTTCGAGGCCGGCCTGCTCACCGCGCTGGTGAAGACGCTCGAGTACACCGCGGGTGCCTTCGTGATCGGTCTGGTCGGTGGCACGATCCTGGCGCTGATGAAACTCAGCCCGGTCGGGCCGTACCGCTGGCTCGCGACGGCGTACATCGAGTTCTTCCGTGGACTGCCGGCCATCGTGGTGTTCATCGCGTTCAGCCTGCTGCCGCTGGCGTTCGAGGGCATGACGATCCCCTGGGATCCGTACGGCGTGGTGTGGCTGGCGCTCGGGATCGTCGCGTCGGCGTACATGGCCGAGGTGATCCGGGCCGGTATCCAGGCGGTGCCGAAAGGACAGGTCGAAGCCGCCCGTTCGCTCGGCATGCCGGCCGGTCTGGCGATGCGCAAGATCGTGCTGCCACAGGCGTTCCGGATCGTGCTGCCGCCGTTGACCAACGACCTGATCCTGCTGGTGAAGGACTCTTCGCTGGTGTTCATCATCGGGGTCGCCGCCAACGGCTACGAGCTGACCGGCTTCGGCCGCGACCTCGCCAACACCGATGCGAACCTGACGCCCCTGGTGGTGGCCGGCTTCTGCTACCTGGTGATCACCCTGCCGCTGGGCCTCCTGGTCCGCCGGCTCGAGGCGAAGACAGCGAGGACCCGCTGATGGCACTCGTCGAGATCAAGAACCTGCACAAGTCCTTCGGCAGCAACCACGTCCTGCGCGGTATCGACTTCACCGTCGAGCAGCGCGAGGTCGTGTGCGTCATCGGTCCATCCGGGTCAGGCAAGTCCACGCTGCTGCGCTGCGTGAACCTGTTGGAGAAGCCGCAGCAAGGACAGGTGATCGTCCGCGGTGAGGACCTCACCGACCCGGACTGCCACCTGGACGCCGCCCGGCAGCAGATCGGGATGGTGTTCCAGCAGTTCAACCTGTTCCCGCATCTGTCCGCGCTCGGCAACTGCACGGTTGCCCAGCGCACCGTGCTCAAGCGGAGCCAGGAGGAAGCGAACCGGATCGCCCGCGCCAACCTCGAACGTGTCGGCCTGAGCGACAAGATCGACGCGTATCCGGCGCAGCTGTCCGGTGGCCAGCAGCAACGGGTCGCGATCGCCCGAGCGTTGTCGATGGACCCGGCACTGATGCTCTTCGACGAGCCGACGTCGGCGCTCGACCCGGAGCTGGTCGGCGACGTTCTCACGGTGATGCGCAAGCTCGCGCTGGACGGGATGACCATGCTGGTCGTCACCCACGAGATGGCGTTCGCCCGTGAGGTGGCCGACCGGGTCGTCTTCATGGACGGCGGGGTGATCGTCGAGCAGGGCCCGCCGGCCGAGCTGATCGGCGACCCCAAGGAGGAGCGCACCCGCACCTTCCTGCGCCGCGTCCTCGACCCGACGCACGTCGAGCCGACGAGCTGAAATTGTCACGCTGCGTGCCCGCGAGATCGACGGGCCGCAGCGTGATTGCCCACGACGACTACGAATAGGTCTCCATTCGGGGTTGCTCCGTGCGCCGCCCGCATCGGGTTGTGTCAAGATGCGGACACAGGCGCCGGGCCGACCGGCACCCAGGTTTGGAGGGCTAGATGTCTGTCCTGCGAAGGACGCTGGTGCTGTCCGGCGTTCTGGTTCTCGCCGCGGCGGGTTGTGGTTCGAACTCCCTCGAAGGTGGCTCGACCAGCGCGCCGACGAGTGCTCCCTCGAGCGGACCCTCGAGTGCGCCGTCGAACGGCGGGTCGGACCTGAGTGCTGCGTTGCCGGCCAAGATCAAGTCGGCCGGCAAGATCGTGGTCGGCGTCGACGCCAGCTACCCGCCGAACGAGTTCCTGCAAGGCGGCAAGACCGTGGTCGGCATGGACGTCGACCTGTTCAACGCGGTGGCGCAGAAGTTCGGTGTCACGGTCGAGTGGCAGCCGGCCGGTTTCGACACCATCATCACCGGTGTCCAGGGCGGCAAGTACGACGTCGGCGTCTCGTCGTTCACCATCAACGACAAGCGCAAGCAGCAGGTCAACATGGTCAGCTACTTCAATGCCGGCACCCTGTGGGCGACCGCGAAGGGCAACCCGAAGGGCGTCAACCCCGACGACGCGTGCGGCAAGACCGTCGCGGTGCAGAAGGGTACGACGCAACTCGAGGACGACATCCCGAAGCGGCAGGCCAAGTGCAAGGCCGACGGGAAACCGGAGATCAAGCTCGTGGTCCGGGAGAAGCAGGACCAGGCGACCGCGGACCTGGTCGGCGGCAAGGCCGACGCGATGCTGGCCGACTCCCCCGTCGTGCTGTACGCGCTCAAGCAGACCAACGGCCAGCTCGAGCAGCTCGGTCAGATCTACGACGCCGCGCCGTACGGTTATGTGATCCCGAAGGCGGAGACCGCGTTCGCGCAGGCGATCACCGAGGCGCTGAAGTCCCTGAACACCGAGGGCACCTACAAATCGACACTGGCGAAGTGGAACAACGACTCGGGCGCGATCACCGACTTCGCCGTCAACCCGTGAGTGAAACATGAGTACTGACACAGAGACCCGTCCGGCTGCTTCGGCTGCGGACCGGCCTGGTGCGATCGACGCCGTACCGGTTCGGCATCCGGGCCGCTGGGTCGCGATCGCGGTGATCGCCGTACTGGTCGCCATGCTGGTGCACCTGTTGGTGACCAACAAGGCGTTCGACTGGCACTTCGTCTTCCAGGCGATGAACCAGCAGCCGGTGATCAAGGGCTTCCTGAAGGGCACGCTGCTGGTCACCGTGCTGTCGATGATCGTCGGCGTGGTCGGCGGCGTCATCCTGGCGGTGATGCGGCTGTCCGACAACCCGATCCTGTCCGGCGCGGCCTGGGTGTTCACCTGGTTCTTCCGCAGCGTGCCGCGCTACCTGCTGCTGTTCACCATGGGCACGCTGGGCGTGCTGTTCCCGCAGGGCATCTCGTTCGGGGTCCCGTTCGACTACAAGATCATCGACTGGCTCGGGATGTCCGGTGACTGGCGGTTCCTGAACCTCGACGCGAACCAGGTCTTCACCGGCCTGGTCGCCGGTGTGATCGGGCTCGGACTGTCTGAGGCGGCGTACATGGCCGAGATCGCCCGGGCCGGCATCCTCAGCGTCGTCAAGGGCCAGGCCGAGGCCGCGCAGGCCCTCGGGATGAGCAGCGGCAAGGTGATGCGCCGCGTCGTCCTGCCGCAGGCGATGCGGGTGATCGTGCCGCCGACCGGCAACGAGACGATCGCGATGCTGAAGGACACCTCGCTGCTGCTCGCCGTACCGGTGATCGGTGAGTTGTTCTACCAGCTGCAGTCGATCGGCAGCACGTACTACAAGACGTTCCCGATCGCGGTCGCCGCGACGCTGTACTACCTGGCCGCGACCAGCGTGCTGATGATCGGGCAGTACTTCCTCGAGCGGCACTTCGGCCGGGGCTTCGGGAACAAGGCGCCGCGGGCGGCCCGCCCGGCCGGCGCGGGAGGTGCGTGATGACAGCCGCTGCAGCCGCCGAACCGGCCGAGGACCTTGCCCCACCGCTGGTGCACGCGGTGAACGTGACCAAGTCCTTCCACCATGTCGAGGTACTGAAGGGCATCGACCTCGATGTCGATCGCGGGCAGGTGGTCTGTCTGCTCGGACCGTCGGGCTCCGGCAAGACAACGTTCCTGCGCTGCATCAACCAGCTCGAGACGATCGACGGCGGGCGGATCTGGGTGGACGGCGACCTGATGGGGTACGCCGATCGCGACGGCAAGCTGTACCGCCTGAAGAACAAGCAGATCGCTGCCCAGCGGCGTGATATCGGGATGGTGTTCCAGCGGTTCAACCTGTTCCCGCACAAGACCGCGCTGCAGAACATCATCGAGGCGCCGACCCAGGTCCGGGGCGAGTCGAAGAAGAGCGCCCGGGAGCGGGCGATGAAACTGCTGGACCGGGTCGGGCTCGCGGATCGCTGCAACGCCTACCCGGCGCAGCTGTCCGGCGGTCAGCAGCAACGCATTGCGATCGCGCGGGCGCTGGCGATGCAGCCGAAGCTGATGCTGTTCGACGAGCCGACGTCCGCGCTCGACCCCGAGCTGGTCGGCGAAGTGCTCGCGGTGATGCGCGAACTGGCCCTCGAAGGCATGACCATGATCGTCGTGACGCACGAGATGTCGTTCGCCCGAGACGTCGCCGACACCGTCGTGTTCATGGATGCCGGCGTGGTGGTCGAGTCGGGTCCACCCAAGGAAGTCCTCGGCAACCCCCAGCACTCCCGCACCAAAACCTTCCTCACCCGCCTCCGCTCCGAGCACGAACACCCCTGACATTGCTTTTGGCCGGGCCTTCGGCGCCGGCCGAAAATACTGTTGGATGATGTACCGGGCGTCGGGCGACTTGAGGGAGACGAAGTGAGCAGCAGGGGACGGGCCGCTGAGGTGCGCCTGAGTATTCCGGCGAACAGTGCCTACGTCGCCGTACCGCGTTCTGTGGTCGGAAACCTCGCGGCTCGCAACGACTTCACGCTGGACGCGATCGACGATCTGCGGATCGCCGTGGACGAGGCGTGCGCGCTGCTGTTGCCGGAAGCCGCGGACGGCGTACTGGACTGCGTTTTCGAGATCGACCCGCCGCAGCTGACCGTGCGCGCGAGTGCGGTCGTGCCGAACGGCTGGACCCCGGACACCGACTCGTTCGGCTGGACCGTACTGACCGCGTTGGTCGAGTCGGCCACGGCCGAGACCGTCGGCGCCCGGCTGACCATCACCGTGACGGCCACCGCCACCGCCACGGAGACCGCGTGACCGACGACCTCACCCTGGGCGTGCCCCAGGAACCCACTGATCTGCGTACCCGAACTGCCGCGCTGTTCCAATCGATGGCGGCCGCCTCCGGGCCGAGTGACGTCGCGTACGCCGCGGCGCGCGACGGCCTGGTGGCGCTGCACATGCCGTTGGTGGAGCACCTGGCCCGCCGGTTCCGTAACCGGGGCGAGCCGTACGACGACCTGGTGCAGGTCGCCACGATCGGTCTGATCAAAGCGATCGACCGTTTCGACTCCGACCGTGGCGTCGAGTTCTCGACGTACGCGACCCCGACCATCCTCGGTGAGATCAAGCGGTACTTCCGGGACAAGGGCTGGGCGATCCGCGTCCCGCGCCGGCTGCAGGAGCTGCGGTTGTCGCTGACCGCGGCGACCGCGGAGCTGACGCAGGAGCTCGGCCGCGCGCCGACGGTCGGCGAGTTGTCCGAGCGGTTGGGGTTGTCAGCGGATCTGGTGATCGAAGGTCTGGAGTCCGCCAACGCTTACAACACGTTGTCCTTGGACGCTCCCGATCAGAACGAGACCGACACGACCACGGTCCTGGACGGGCTCGGCGGCGAGGACGAGGCGCTGGAGAGTGTCGAGTACCGGGAGTCGCTGAAACCGCTGCTGGCACAGCTGGACACCCGGGAGAAGCAGATCCTGACGCTGCGGTTCTTCCGCGGTATGACGCAGTCCCAGATCGCCGAGGAGATCGGGATCTCGCAGATGCACGTCTCCCGGCTGCTGGCGCGAACCCTGACCGAGCTCCGCGCCGGCCTGCTGAAGGAATAACTCCTCAGAGCACTGGGTGGTCCTTGGCCTCGTCACCGGACAGGGCGTCGGTGGACACCTTCTGGAACACGCAGATCAGGACGGCGACCGCAGCGATGGCGAGCGCAACGGCCACGCCCTTGGTCGATCCACCCCAGAAGCTGTACGAGACCAGCAGCTGGATGAGCTGCGAGAAGACTGTCGGACCGCGGCTCCAACGGGCCGCTTTCCAGAGGCCGCGGGCAACGAGCACCAAGCCGGCGCCGTACACGACGAAGAAGCCCGTCGTGGTCAGACCGAGCACCAAACGCGAGCTCTGAACGGTAAATGCTTCCACAATTCCCAGAACGATGAGCGCGAGCCCTTCCGCAGCGACCACCGCCGCGGCTAGCTTGAGCGGTCTCGGAACGGCGGCGGCTGGGGAGTCGGTCGGCACTTCGCCAGCTTAGTGCCCGGTTTCCGGGATCTTCGGGCCGCGCGATGTTCACCTGCTCTTCGCGCGTGCTCGGACAGTTGCGCGGAACCCCTTGGCCCTACAGGGATTTGAGGTTGTGCGTAACCAAAGGCCGGCCGGATCGGTTACCTGCAGTGAACGGGTGCTCGCCGCCGGAACCCTTCGTCCGATAGCCGGACGGAGAGAACCGCTGTGCGCCGGTGCGGAGTGTTAAGGAAGTGTTGTGATCTGATCGACAACTCCAGAACCCTTGTTTCACTCACCGGACATTGGGAACATGGACTCGTTCGTGAACGCGTTCACAACACTGCTTGTTGAGAAGGCTTGTTGCGAAGGCAGAGCGCACCACAGCACCCCCGCCGTGCGCTACGAACCACGAGTACAGCACCGCTGATCGGGAACAGAGTTACCGACAGCGTACGACAACTACTGAGAGAGATGGGATCCGCCATGGATTGGCGCCACCGGGCCGTATGCCTCGACGAGGACCCGGAACTGTTCTTCCCCATCGGCAACACCGGGCCCGCGATCATGCAGATCGAGGAGGCCAAGCAGGTGTGCCGACGCTGCGACGTACGTGAGCAGTGCCTCGCGTGGGCGTTGGAAGCCGGTCAGGACCACGGAGTGTGGGGCGGACTGAGTGAGGACGAGCGTCGCGCTCTGAAGCGCCGCAACGCCCGCCAGCGCATCAGCACCGCCTGACAAGTCCTCTCGAGGCCCCGCGGAACCCCCGCGGGGCCTTTCTGTTTCTGCTTGGACAAGTCCTAGTCCTTCACCGGGATGTCGAGGGTGACCTGGGTGCCGGCTTCGCCGTCGTGGCGATGACCGAACTCCAGGGTGCCGTCGAGTTCACCGATGACGAGGGTGCGCACGATGGACAGGCCCAGGTTGCCGGAGAGCTCGGAGTCGAAGTCGGTCGGCAGACCCTTGCCGTCGTCGACCACGTCGATGTGCAGGCGGCCCAGCGACCGGTGCGCGGTCAGCTCGATGGTGCCGTGGGCTTCGTCCCCGTCGCGGGTACTGAAGGCGTGCTCGACCGAGTTCTGCATCAGTTCGGTGAGCACCATCGCCAATGGGGTCGCGACCTCGGAGTCGAGTACGCCGAACGAACCGGAGCGCCTGGTCTCCACGGCAGTAGCGACCGTGGAGACGTCGGCCACCATCAACGCGATCCGGTCCGCCACGTCGTCGAAGTCCACATGTTCGTCGAACGATTCCGACAACGTCTCGTGCACGATCGCGATCGACCCGACCCGGCGTACCGCCTCGGCCAGCGCCGCCTGCCCTTCGGGCACCGTGATCCGCCGGCCCTGCATCCGCAGTAACGCGGCGACGGTCTGCAAGTTGTTCTTGACGCGATGATGAATCTCCCGGATGGTCGCCTCCTTGGTGACCAGCTCCCGCTCCCGGCTGCGCAGCTCCGTGACGTCCCGGAGCAGGATCAGCGCTCCGACGTGCGCGCCGTCCGCGCGCAGCGGGATCGCCCGCAGGAACAGCGTCGCCTCGGGGTTCTCGATCTCCATCTCCTTGGCCGCGCGCTCGGTCACCACCGACGCGAGCACGTCGTCGACCTTGTGCCCGGTGTGCAGCAACTCGGCGGTGACGTCCTTGAGCCGGCTGCCGACCAGATCGGTCACCAGTCCCATCCGGCGGTACGCCGACAACGCATTCGGGCTGGCGAACGTCACCATTCCGTGCCGATCGACCCGGATGCAGCCGTCGCCGACTCGTGGGGTCGTGGACAGCAGCCGTTCTCCGCCGTACGGGAAGATGCCGTCGGTGATCATCCGGGCCAGATCGGTCGCGCTCTGCAGGTAGGCGATCTCCAGGCGGGACGGCGTACGCACGCCGAGCAGGTTGGTGTTGCGGGCGATCACCGCGATCACCCGGGAACCACGACGTACCGGGATCGTCTCGACCCGGACCGGTACGTCGTCGCGCCATTCCGGATCGCCCTCGCGGCAGATCCGGCCACCGTCGTAGGCCTGGTCCAGCAGGTGCCGGCGGCCGCGCGGGATGAAGCTGCCGACGATGTCGTCGAGGTACGCCGTCGGTCCGGTCGTGGGGCGCATCTGCGCGCCGGCCCAGAAGCCGAGGCCTTCGGTGTCGGGCAGCCAGAGCACGAGGTCGGCGAACGACAGGTCGGCCAGCATCTGCCAGTCCGAGACGAGCAGTTGCAGGCGGTCCAGGTCGGCCTGGTCGAGGGTCGTGTGGTTCCGCGCGACATCGGTCAGAGACGGCACTCCCCAAGGCTACCGACGGCTTGTACCAGCGCCCTGGGTGGTCCGCTCGACAAGGTGGTGTAGACAGGTGTTTGTTGGTCAGGCACAGATGAAAGGATGCTCGGGTGGAGTCGACGTACTGGCAGGACGTGATGGCCGCGGATTACGCGGTACCGCACGACCGTACGCTGACCGAGCTCACCGAGGAGCTCGTCCGCGGGCTGGCCAGCACCAATCCGCAGGTTCGCGACGCCCTTGCCTATCCGACGCTGGCCACCTGGCTGGAGCGCGGGGTCTATGACGACCTGCTGCCGGGCTTCGGCGACGGACTGTGCGCCGGGCTGAACTACGGCTTGGGTGAGGACGGCACCGACACGGTCTTCCGTCGCTCGTTCACCGCACTGACGCTGGCCGAGGTGATCCACCGCGACAACGCCGAGTTCCTCGTGCACGACGAGGTGGTGATGCGCTGGGGCGACCGGCTGGCGACCTGGCTGCTGCGCGAGCGCGACCTGCGCGGGTATGTGCAGGATTGCGGCTGGGCGCACGCTGTCGCGCACGGCGCCGACGCGATCGGCGCGCTGGCCCGGTCCCGGCACTGTGACGCAGGCGTGCTGCGCGCTCTGCTCGACGTCCTCGCCGACCAGATCGTCAAGGACACGCAGTACCGCTGGGTGCACGAGGAGCACGACCGGGTTGCGCACGCGGTGATGACCGTCTTGCACCGCAATATGCTCACCAGCGACGAGCTCGAGCGCTGGCTGAAGCCGATCGCGGCCACGGCGGCCCAGCAACCGTTGATGCACGAGACCCTGCCGGAGTGGCCGACACCCTCGGTCTTCAACGCCCGCGGCGTTCTGCATGTCCTGCTCAGCCAGCTCGCGATCGGCGTGAAGGGCTTCCCGATCCCGGGTGACGACGAGCTCTTCGGCCGCCCGATCGAGGCGCGGGCAGACCTGCTGTTGATGTTGACCGAAGCCGTCCAGTCCTCCCAGCCCTACATCTACCGCCCGGCGACGACCCCGCAGTCCTAGGGCTTGAGCGCGATTGCCGCAACCACCGCCCGGTGATCCGTCCCCCGGATCGGGTACGTCGTGAACCGCCCGGGCTCGAACTGTCGCGTCACCACCACGTGGTCGATCTGGGTCCGCAGGACAGCCGGCTGGTCAGCCGGCCAGGTCCCCTGCAACCCACCGCCCACAGTTGGCCCGACACTGCGGCAGTAGCCGCCCAGCGCCTGGCGGAAGTCCGCGTGGTCGACGGTCGCGTTGAAGTCGCCGGCCACGACCGACGGCCCGTCCTGCGAGCACCACTGTCGTATCTTCAGCAGATCGTTCTTCCAGGTATTGACCGAGTCCGGCAGCGGCGGGAAGCCGTGGTACGCCATCAGCCGGATCTTCCCGAGGTTCCCACCCGACACAACAATGTTGCCGAACGTCGTCCCGGCCTCGGACGCGAACGACACGTCTCCGAGCGACGACGCGACCAATACGCTGGTGGCGCTCTCGACCGCGTTGCTCGGTTGCGCCGTGAAACCCTTGTACTGCAGGCCTTGCAGCTGCGCCCGGATCTGCTCGCGGACGTCGACCTGTGCCTCGGGCAACGAGACCAGGTCCGGTCTGCGCTGCCGGATCAGCTCGGCCACATCGCCGGCGTCCGCTCCGCCACCCAGGACGTTCGCGACCAGGATCGTCAGCACCCGGGACCCGGCCGGCGCCGGCCGGGGGTCGGCGAACTGCCGTGGCACGGTCAGTGCACCGCCGGCCAGTACCAGCGCGGCGACCAGTACGGCGGCGATCCGCCAACCCCGTCGTACCAGCATCAGCAGCGCCAGCACCCCGGCCACGACCAGGCCCTGGGGACGGAACGCGACCAGCTGGGCGAAGGGCGTTACCTCGTCCAGCCCGAACAGCTCCGGATACAGCGGCACGGCAACGATGACGAGGAACAGAACGGACAGCACGACGCGCCGTACGAACCATGCCTTTTCGTTATCCATGCACCAACCTGAAGGTCTAGTCGCTTGTGCGGACGAACGGTAGCGTGCTCCGTTGCGCCTGCTGAGTTGTCAGGTGTCCCGAGGAGGTTTGCTGTGTCTCGATTGTCCGCGGTCAGACCCGCGTACTGGATCTCCGGTGTTCTGCTGGCGATCGCGATCGTCGTACCGCTCATGGTCTCGACCTACGCCAAGGACGCGCCCCGGCTGTGGGGCTTCCCGTTCTTCTACTGGTACCAGCTCATGTGGGTCTTCGTGTCCGCGATCCTGGTGAGCATCTGCTACCGCCTGGTCAGCGCTGAGGAGCGCAAGCGACGGGCCGCTCAGGGACTTGGTGACCCGGAGCGTCCCGACACCGCGACGGAGGTGGACCGGTGAACACCAAGGTCGATTGGGTGCAGCTGATCATCGTCGTGGTGATCTTCGCTGCCGTTACCGCGATGGGCTTCCTGGCGGCCCGCTGGCGCCGGACCGGACACCTCGACACCCTGGACGAGTGGGGTCTGGGCGGTCGCGGGTTCGGTACGTTCATCACCTGGTTCCTGCTCCGCAGCGACCTGTACACGGCGTACACCTTCATCGCCGTGCCGGCGGCCATGTTCGCGACCGGTGCGATCACCGGCTTCTTCGCCGTCCCGTACACGATCGT
>Ga0136846_1226774_pt1 | contig 11362 bp, 8 predicted proteins | sample HopSoiMetagenom2_FD_96841 | JGI IMG/M metagenome (GOLD analysis project Ga0136846, IMG submission 96841) | Grasslands soil microbial communities from Hopland, California, USA - 2 Assembly 2016 (version 4) | ecosystem: Environmental > Terrestrial > Soil > Grasslands | place: USA: Hopland... | reverse complement strand
TTTGCGCCTGTAATGAAGTGGTCAGCAATAACGCCCCAGCTAATAATAGTCTCATTCTATCAAACATAGTATGCTTAGTTTACTTTAGGTTTCAATTCATCCGGACTGTCTTTTGTATAGCCACTCCAGGTTTCACGCGAAGGCTCGGTGAACAGCGCCTGTACAGCAGATAACTCCACGGTTGATGTAGGGTTAAATTCCGTTGAATGCATATACCTTAGCAAACTTTTCAACAGTTGCGCCGCAGCTGGTCTATTTTCCAGATCGTTAAAATCAATACTGCTCATCAGTAATTTACCTTTGCCCACTTTAGCCTCCAACAATAAGGCCAGCTTCCGGTTAATAAACCATGTGTCTATTGGTTGCAGGATAGGTTTGAATCCTTTCGGGAAATCCTCCAGATGCATTACCTGGGCTTTATTTACCACATCCCACCACTGCAGATCGCTGTGATAGGTGGCAGGAAAATTTTTAAATGCCGGATGGTTGGGATCACATACAATGCCCAATGTATGGGGCGGGCGCATTTTAAACCAGCTGGTATTCCAGAATACAGGCGTAAAGTAATTTACAACTTCTTTTCCTTTTTTGATCTTACCGGCAGCCTCTAAAAACACGGTACGGCCATTCTGTAAGAGGGAAACAATTCTTTCATCCAGCGTATCGCAATAATACACATCATCTGCAAAACCATAATTATCCATATCCGACTCAAAAACCCATACATTCCAGTCGTTTCCATACTCAGTTCCTGCTATAGAGATATCGAGGTTCAACCGCATGGGCGTTTTGATAGCCGACAACGGATAGTCAATAGTACCAACGGGCAAACAATTGCCAAGAGCATACTCTTTTTTATCGAACGTACCTTTTGCCAGTACTTTACCTGTACTGTCTTTTATCACCCAGTTTATCACGGCATTCTTTAATTCACTGGCGCCATAGTTGAACAGTTCTACCTGTGCCGTCAATTTCTCATTATTGGTGTACACAAATTTAGGCATCCGGGTCAACGGCACCACGGCATTGCAAAAGCGCTTTACCTGTTGCGGCGTGATGTATGGTTTATCCTGCCATAAAGCATTCAACATCCCTACCAGCGCGGTACCCTGACCAGGGAAATCCTGCAGACCCAGCATTTGAAAACCAGCCAGCCCTTTTGTGCGCATGGCCTTTTCTAATTCATTTTTATAACACAGCACCTGCAATTTCCCACTGGCCATCAGGAAATCATTGGCCTGATCAGCCATGCCATGTTCGGCCAGCAACTCGCGGAATAATTCAAAATTCCTTTCTTTATATACACCGGTGAACCGGTTTATTTCATTGAAGTCGGGGAATGCACACCACTGTCCCATTTCATGCACCACGTAAGGCACATTGAATTTTTGTATGGAGGCATGATAATCAGAATCGCTTTCCGGACGTGCGTTCACCCAGTTCAATCCACGGGCGCCGGCTTTTACCATATATTCATTTTCAGGAACTAACGGCCAGCTGTTGCCAACGGAAGCACCGGTATACACCCGGCGTTTATCTTTCGCTTCCCAGTAGTGAATCATTTCTGTAAGAAACTTTACCTGGTTCCTGCCAGCGGGTTCGTTGCCACCCACCGCTTCCATACAAAACGAAGCATAGTTGCCATACCAACCAGCCATGCGATCGGTTTCTTCATACATGTATTTGTCAATGGGTTTGCCATCGCCTAAGGAAGTGCCATGATTCACCCAGCCCGGACCTTCGGGTTGTAAATAAAAGCCGGTGAGGTCAGCTGCTTTGAAGGCTGCTTCGGGCGGACACCAGCTGTGAAAACGCATATGGTTCAACCCATGTGCTTTGGCTGTATTGAACAGTTTTATCCAGCTGGCTTCATCCATCGGTGGAAAGCCGGTCAATGGAAATTCGCAGTTATTCACCGTACCGCGTAAGAACACCGGGCGGTCGTTAATGGTGAAACCGGTACCAACGATTTTAAATGACCGCATGCCAAACACAACTTCTTTTGTCTGCTTTTCTCCACCGGGTGTTTGCAGCGTTAATTGAAGTTTATATAAACCCGGATTAAATTCATCCCACAACTGCACTTTATCAGTCATTGGCAAAGTAAACTGTTGTGTGGTCAGCGTATCCTTATTCAATGTCACTGATGAAGCGATCGCTGGCACCTGATGCGCTACTTTCGTATTAAAAGCCGTAGCCCCCAACGTTACCTTCGCATTACCCTCCTGTTGACCCTTTAATGTCACTACCACAATGGCCTGTTTGTTGGCTACATCAGGATACACCTGAATATTTTCTATATGCACTATTGGAGCAGCCTCCAACAATATTTTACCAATAATGCCATTCCAGTTTCCTTCGGTATGATCGGTTAAGCTATGTGAATCAGGACCTACATTAATTGCTTTAATACGGTTATCAACGCGAATAGTGATCACATGTTTACCGGGAGATAGTATGGTTGTAAGATCATACACATGCGGCGCTACCAGACTATTTTGCATGCCTGCTTCTCTGCCATCTACCCAAACCATGGTTTCGGTATGACATCTTTCCAGGAACAATTCAACGTTTTCCTTCGCCCAGTTGGCGGGAATGGTTACTTCCTTTTGATACCAGGCAGCACCCACAAAATATTTTGCCGGCGTTAACCAGAAAGGAAATTTCAAATTACCGGGCTGCCGGTATTTCTCCATCCGTGGGTTGAAAAACCAACTGCTGTCATAAATACTGCCGGTCCATTTTGTTTGCAGCGTTACGTCATCGCCTTTGCCATTGGTGAGCATGGAACCGGGCAACTTGATATTATCTGCCAGCTTTTTATTGAACCATTGCTCCTGAATGCCCACATCGTTTCGATCCATCTGAAATTGCCAGTCACCGGCCAATGAGATGGATTGGGCCGATGCCAGATTGCTTAATATAATCAGTAAAAAGGTGAGCCACTTCAAGGTGAGCCACCCTTTAGAGGGTGACCCACCTTTATGTTTAAGTTTCATCATTTCTTCAGGTATTCTTTTAGGTCGTTATTTCTAAGGCCCTGGATCCCTTTCACTACCATATCTGCATTCAGCATGGAACCATTTTTATTAGGATGGGTATGATCGCCGGGAAAGAAATGTTTAACGGAATCGGGACCCAGTTTATCATATTCATCGGCAATGAGGTCGTTCAACGGAATAAAGAAGGCGCCATTGGCTTTGGCTACATCCTCGGCCCATTTGCCATAACTGGTATTGGCCCGTTCTACCTTGCCATCTTTAAAAATATTCCGGGGAATGGGTGAACATACGATGGAGATGGCGCCTTTGGCTTTTGCATCCTGAATATATTTACGCATATACCAGCCGTAGGTATGCACTACTTCGTTCTTTTTAAGAATGGGATTATAAATGGCAGTACTGTCTTCGCCAATGCCTTTTATAGTGCCACGGGCACGGGCCGTATCATCGAGCGGACCGCTATCATTATGTCCGAACTGCATAATAACATAATCGCCCCGTTGTAATTTTTCCAGCACACGGTCCCAACGGCCTTCATTTATAAAAGTACGGCTGCTTCTGCCGCCAATAGCGTGATTCTCCACACTTATCCGGATTGTATCGAACCGGTCGGCCATAAAGCTGCCCCAGCCCCACAGGTCCTGCTTGCCGGTGCCATCGCCATTCTTTACGGTAGAATCGCCAATGATGTAGATCGTGTGCCTGTGTGATTGCCAAACTACGAAGGAAGAAACAAACACCAGCAATCCGATCACAGTGAGTGAACGGACGAGGCTACGGCGGTTATTAATGATTGTCATGCTATTTATTTTTTGCATTGTCGTTTTTATGTTGTTCAATGATGCTGATCGATGGATGCGGTGGTGTATTCATACCCTCGCCGAAATAAAATCCCGGATGCGGAGGTTGATTGTACGCTACGTTCTGCCAAACGATGCTGAGCCGGTATTGCGGGTCCTGCATCAGGGTGTAGAATTTATACGTGGTAGGAATAGTCGTGGAGAAGATGCGCAGTTCCTGGTTGTCGCGGGTGCGGTAGATCACTTCTTCGCGCCAATCGCCGAGGATATCGGCCGACAAACAGGGATTGGATTTGGTGCCATTGTTATGCTGACAATCATACTCCTTTGCATCGAGCATTTTGGTAACAACACTATTGTTATAATCCCATTTGCCCACCAGGGTACCATTCAATATTTCGCTCAACACATCGCCATCCCAGTAAATACCCATATTGCAGGGGGGCGTTTTTTCGGCGATCTTGTTTCCTTTGCAATCAAACAAACCAGTGATGCCCGCGCCGGCTACCCAGCATTCATACCCTTTATAACGGGGATCAATATCCAGGGCGCATGCCCGGCCAGGCCCTTCGCCATCTTCACCAGCTTTCACCGAAGCCTTCTTCCAGATCACTTCACCGGTTCTGGCATCGCGGAAGTTAGCGCCGGCATCCCCAAAACGTTCCTGGGTACTGAACACTTCCTTACCCGGTCTGTCGGGGTCAAGGTCGCTGACGTGTAACGCATCAGCATGACCGATACCGGTTGTGTACATGCCCTTGCCATTGTCATCCACGGTCATTTGTCCGTAGATAATTTCATCTTTTCCATCACCATCCACATCAGCTACCGTTAAGTTGTGGTTACCCTGACCGGCAAAGTCGGGATAGCCTTTTTCTGTATCAAACACCCAGCGTTGGGTGAGTTTATTGTCTTTCCAGTCCCAGGCGACCAGTACACTACGGCCATAATAGCCACGACACATCACCAGGCTGGGATGCACACCATCGAGATAAGCCACACAGGCCAGAAAACGGTCCACGCGGTTGCCATAGCTGTCATTACGACCATTTCCTCCTGTTCCACCCCAACCGTCTATGCGGCCACGTGCCGGTACATAATCGGTTGTATATAATGCAGCGCCGGTACGGCCATCAAAGATAGTGAGGTATTCAGGGCCATCGAGAATGCGGCCATTGTTGTTTACATAATTCTTTGTGGAGTCGACAATTACTTTTCCCAGTCCGTCGATGGCGCCATCGGCTGTTTTCATCGCAATCTCGGCGCGGCCATCGCCATCGAGGTCATACACCATGAACTGCGTGTAATGTGCGCCTTCACGAATGTTCCGGCCCAGGTTGATCTCCCACAGTAATTTCCCTTCCAGCGTATAAGCCTGAAAGATGGGTGGATCAGTGATGCCATTCTGCGAATTATCATGGCCTTTACCTGCCTGGTGTAAAATGATCTCATACGTACCATCGCCATCCAGATCGCCTACACTGGCATCATTGGGCGCATAACCGGCGGGCGTTTTTAAGGGAATAGAGAGATAGGCAGGCGCACCGGCTTTCAAAATATACGTACGCGCGTCTTTTATTTCTTTACCATTCACAATGGCTGCTACCTGGTAAGTATAGGATTGCGTGGAGTCTGCTTTTTCATCGACCCAGGAAGTTACGGCTGTTATTGGTTTTGTGTTCAGCCGGGTGACTTTGGAATTATCATTGGTGCGGTAGAGATTAAAGGCAATGTTATCTGCATCGGTCGCCAGCATACGCCAGCTTACAAACACATGTCCTTTCCCATCGGGCACAGCAATAAGCCCTCTGTTGAGGAATTCCATCTGGCGCTGGGAAAACATGGTTGCGGGTAAGAACAAGGTTACCAGGAAAAAAAAGATTCTATTCATATGGCGGTTTAAGGCCTCCCCCGCCCCCTCCATTGGGAGGGGAGTTGTCGGCATTTAGTTATAGAACGATTTGAAAACAGCTTACCCTTACAGGGAAATAAACATATCACCAACTCATCTTTATAAAGACGATTCCCTGTCGGGGGAGTTGCATGTTCAGCTGTAATAACCCGTTTTTTATGGTTTCCTTTGAGGCGCCGGTTTGCTCCAGTTGGCCGGCTTTTTCCAATTGCGCTACCTGTTCAGCATTGGGCTGTTGCGGCGAGCCCATCTTCCTCCACACTTCATAGGAGTTGCTGTGATCTGCATCGATGCGGTATTGCTGCAGGGTAACCTGTTTACCGGTAAGGCCGGCACATTGCAATACCACTGTTGCGGGTTGGCCGGTGGTGTCATCGTCGTGATAATTCCAGATCATGGCCGTGGCCGAATGACCGCCCTTTGCGGCGATGGCGCCAATATCAGTGGTTTCTTTCCGTACCCCCGAATCCCGGATGCTGAATAAAGGATACATCTGGTCACTGGTTACGGCCACCCGTTTTCCGCTCATCATGCCAAACATCCTGAATACATTCAGCACCGGTTTATCAACGCCGTTAGTGGCCAGGTCGCGAAAGCCATAAAACCAGGGTTGGTTCTCAAACTCAAATGACCAGGACACGGCGCCCAGCAGGTTCACTTTAAAATAATCGGCCAGTAAATATTTTCGGGCAAAGGCAGCAGCGGTGTAAGATGAATACATGGTGCCATTGCGATAGGCATTCTCGGGGTTTGTGGCCATGCCACAGGCGGCACATCCTTCGGGATCACTTTCTCCAATTACAATTGGTAAATGCGCCCATTCTTTAAAAGAGGATACTATTTCGAACCCACTGCTGATATCGCGCAACTGGTTGCTGATGCCCATGCGCACATGGGTGTTCACCATGCGGGGCGCACCTTTGGCATGAAAGGCAATAAAATCGAGCGGCGCCCCCATTTTGCCTGTGGCGGCATTGGTATCGCTGCTGCAGTGTTGTAAAAATGTTTTCAGGAATTGTGCGGCGCCACTGCCTGATGGTCCCGTTACATGCGGACCGCCAATACGTGCCGATGGCAAGGCGCGCTTCAGTGCATCTGAGGTGTAATCATATAATTTGCAATAATCCTGTACGGTTCCCTTCCAGTAACCATTTCCGCCATTGGGTTCGTTCCATAATTCCCAGTACCAGCTTTCCACTTCTTTTTTTCCATAGCGGCTTACACAATGGCTTACCCATTCATACACCAGCGCCGCCAATTTTTTATAATTGGTGGGCGGGTATGCCCAACCCGTAAAGATCTTGCTGTAGGGTTGTCCCGGTTTCCAGTCGTGTTTATAGGGTTGTGGATGGCTCGATAATGCTTCAGGCATAAACCCTATTTGCGCCAGCGGCTTCATCCCCCGTTTTATGTAGGTATCAAAAATGCTGTCGGTGATCGTCCAGTTGTAAACAGGGTTACCATTGGCATCTTCCGTATAGGCGTTGGTAGACCCCCATTTCAATGCCGGCGTTCCATCGCCGGTGGTCAGTAAATTATGGGCCCGCACATATACGGGAACAGGACTTAACGCCGCAATCTCCGACAACAACTTCCTGCCATCTTTCATATAAGTATAGTTCGGTTCATCATAACCAAACCAGGCCCAGATGGGTTTCATGTCGCCGGTTTCTTTTTCGAAATTGATCTGGATAGTTGCTTTCTGCTGAGAAAATACGTTTATAACCAGCATAGTGGAAATGACAAAAGCAATTCGTTTCTTAAATGGCATAGTTCCTTAGTTTTTGAGTTTGTTAGTTATTTAGTTCTTAACTCACGAACTCAATAACCTAATAACTTATGAACTTATTACAACTTCATTTTTTCAGAATTACTCACTTGTAATTTCTTCCCATCTGCACCAATAATGCTTACGTTATCGAATACCCATCCTTCCCCAAAATCAACAGCACCGGCGCTGTTGCCCTGCACGTTTACATTGTTGAAATGGAAATTCTGTAACATCGATTCTTTCATGCCGCCTGCATTTACCACTTTCTTTACACCCACTGCTTTTATATCTGACACATATACGTCTTTGAAATGCGGGATGCCTTTTTCAGCAGGTTCCACTTTGGTGAGCATTACCTTCCAGTGCTTTGGCAAAGAGTCGTAATTGTACCCATTGGGTAGTTTGGCATAACTGTAAGCAGGGTTCCAGTTCAAGGTAAATGAGAAGGCTGTTCCTACGCTGTCCATTTGGATATTGCGGAAATGAATGTCTTCTATGGTACCGCCGCGGGTGGTAGCTGATTTTATAAGCAACCCATTGGTTGTTCCCTTGCCATATAAGTTGGTAGCGTATACATGGCGAATGCCACCCGAGGTTTCGCTGCCCAGCGTTAATAAACCTGCGCCCTTGCGCGCCATGCAATTGCGGATGACCACATATTCGGTGGGTTTGTTCACACGTAAGCCATCCCAATCGCGACCGGCTTTTAAACAGAAATCATCATCGTTACAGTCGATGTCGCAATTTTCAATAAGCACCCAGGTGGAGGAATCTATGTCAATCCCATCGGTACTGGGTCCCTTGCCATCTTCATTATTGCGGATCACCACGCCATTTACAATAACGTAGGCGGAATACAACAACTGCACCGTCCAGAAACCGGCGTTTTTGATAGTGATGTCTTTTATAGAAACATCTGTTGAATTTTGTACAAGTATAGTGCGTGCACGTTTAACATCGTTGTCAACGGCCCAGCGCAGGCCTTTGGCTTCATATTCTTTTCGCATGGCCCAGTATTTATCCCAGCAGAATTTTCCCCGCGCATTGATGGATCCTTCACCGGTAACAGCCGCATTGGTGGCGCCGATCACATTGATCAGGGCGGCAGGCCATTTCATTTCAGTACCGGCAATGCGGGTATCTATTTCGGGATAATCTTCAAAATGCTGGCTGCCGAGCAATTCCACGCCTTTATCTATCTGCAGCTGCACCTTGCTTTTTACAAACAGCGCACCGGTAACATAGCTGCCGGGCGCAAAAACTACCGTACCGCCACCGGCTTTGGCGCAGGCGTCAATAGCAGCCTGAATGGCTTTGGTGTTCAGCGTTTGGGCATCTGGTTTGGCGCCGTATTGATTTACTGAGAATTTATTTCTTGCGGAGGGGAATTTGCGGGCGCCTGTTTGTTTTACCCAGGCGGGTTCTTTGTCATCAGCATGCTTACCCTGCGTAACCGCCTGACCGGCGGTAGTAATAACTAAACCACAGGCAATACCCGTAAGTAGGGCAAAATTCAATAAAGTCAACCGTTTCGTCATGAGCTTGCAAGCATTAATGCTTGTAAAATTAGGGGAAACGGGTGGGGTACTATCCTGTTGTGTCCTGCGCCTTAAAAGGGTTGACCAGTTAACCAATTAACCAGTTAACCAGTTGACCAGGAATACAAGTTGATAAAGGGGGCGAGTGATTAGAAAATGGCTGTTGATTTAGAATTTGCTTTGCTCCCGGCTTAGCCGAGATGGCTCTCTGCTTTTTGCCCTCTGCCCTTTGCCCTTTGCCTGCCTACTTCTTGTTGCCTTCTTTCAACAATTTATCTAATTCATTCTGCGTAATAACCACCACCGTTCCATGTCTGATCCCTTTAGGCATTTCCAGGAGATCAGATATTTCCGTCCAGTGAACCAGATCGGTACTGGTAACGGCGCCATACTTATGATCGCGGTATTTATCAAAATATACGATCCACTGGTTGCCCTTTTTTAGCACGGTGGGTCCTTCAGCCCAGTAATTCCCGGTAATGGGGGCAGAAGGTGCGCTGTAACCGCCGGTGAGCGTGGTACTGGTGGCAGTGCGCAGGTTCTTCTGCGGCGGATAGCGGGTTTCGTCTTTCAGGAACATCACGTACTGGCTGCCATTCTTTTGAATGGTGGCGTCGATTACATTGAACCCCTGGTCGTATAAAACAGCCGCTTTGGTATAGGTTGTAAAGTCTTTGGTAGTTACATAATAGATGCGGTGGTTATGGTCGCTGGCGGTATCGCCTTTGGGAAAACGGCCGGGAATGGTAGTAGCCCAATAGATCATGTATTGTTTGCTGGCATCGTCGTAAAAGATCTCGGGCGCCCAGCAATTGAGGGCGGAAGGTTCGTGTTCCATCACGGGAATCGCTTGTTGCTGGCTCCAATGAATGAGGTCTCTGGAAGAAGCATATCCAATAGTCCTTTCACTCCAGCTTACCGTCCAAACCATATGGAAAAGCCCATCGGCCCCGCGAATGACGCATGGGTCGCGCATGAGTTTATCCTTTGCGACGGTGGGCGTTAAAAAGGAACTGTCATTTTTCAATGAGGTCCATTTCAACCCGTCGGCACTCCAGGCCAGGTGCAAGCCATCTTCACCATTGCCTTTGAAGTAACTAAAGAGGTATATGGATTTGTTGCTTTGTGCAGTAACGAGCGTGATTTGGGCAAAGAGGAGTAAAAGCCAGCAATAGATCTTCATTATGGAACATCGTTTGGGCAGCAATATAAGACAAATGATGAATATCAATTGTCAAACCTACGCTAATTGGGTTATGCCACATCAAACGGGTTGGCCACTGCGGTGGGCTGTGGGTTTGCCAGGCTTCCATTAAAGGCATGCAGCTTTTTGCTAATGCCGGCCACCAGGTCTTTAATGACTATAATTCCCATAATAACCAGGAAGCTTATTAAGAAAATGCCACTGGTAAACACAAGGGGGTTGATCTCGTACCAGGTGGGTTGCGGGGCTGGAATGTCAGCCCCAGCGATACCGCGTAATTTAAATTCAATGAAGGCGCCGGTTATCAATACGGCATTCAGGAACGACGCTACGATGAAATAAGGCCAGTTTTTTTGCATGGAGGAATGGTGTGAAGGTTTATAATAGTTGTTACATGTTTATGTCGTCGTAATACACCAGGAACCATTTGCCACTTTTTAACTTGAACCGGCGTTCTACTTTGAAGCCGCTTTGATCGATCCAGAATTTTTCGGTGACCATAGAATCGCTCATAACAAGGCTGTGCCGGCATTCTGTGGTATCGGTATCAAGCGCCACCGGTGTTTTTAAAAACTCCCAGTTCTTTTTTGACCAGCGGCTATTCTCCACGTCGTTCACACATTGTCCGTCTATGGGGAAAGGAATTCTTGACAACTGAAAGCCGGAGTCGGTATGGAACTTTGTATTAAAGCTGTCGAATGATTCTGCGCCGGGGATAGTATTGCTAAGGCTTGCGATGGTGGGTGGGGCCTGAATGGACATGGGCGCCTTTTTGTTATCACTCCTGTTACAGGCAAACAAAACGCTTACAAACAAAGGAAGCAATTGGTAAGGTTTCATAGCGATTAAATTAAATTTTAGAATAATATCACCCCATCTTGCTGATATTCTCTAAAATTCAAATACCGTTCCTTTTCTTGGAATGTTGAAAACTTGTTGTTTGGTGGGGGTGGTTAGGGTTGGTGGAGTTGACGAGTTGATCAGTTAACCAGTTGACCAGTTGACCAGGAATACAAGTTGATAGGGTTTGATAGGGTTGAAGGGCTAGAAGTGTAGATTATAAACATAAAAGATAACAAGGATAGCAACCAGAACAATTTCAATTCGCCAGGTTTTTTTCACATTCCCAAACGTT
>Ga0136846_1225376_pt1 | contig 11363 bp, 9 predicted proteins | sample HopSoiMetagenom2_FD_96841 | JGI IMG/M metagenome (GOLD analysis project Ga0136846, IMG submission 96841) | Grasslands soil microbial communities from Hopland, California, USA - 2 Assembly 2016 (version 4) | ecosystem: Environmental > Terrestrial > Soil > Grasslands | place: USA: Hopland... | reverse complement strand
GATATTCGCCGACGAATTCGGCGGCTTGGCCGCCCAACGCGTCCACGCCTCGTGCGATGTCCTCGGCGAGCCTTGCGACGTCGCGGTGCGCCGGCGTGAGGCTGACCCAGATCGCCCCGTTGAGGGTCTTCGCCCACTGGCGGGCAAGGGTCGTCTTGCCGTAGCCGGCCGGCGCGAGGAGGAGGATGATCGGCGCCGCGCACTCGTCGAGGAGCTTGATCAGCCGGGGCCGCTCGATGACGCGGCGTTCTCCTCGAAATCTCGGTTGTTGCCCGCTGAGGTTCAATTGATTCCCGCCCTCGTGGAGCCCGCCGTATCCCCGTCCGCAGGCGCAACCCCACCCTCGTACTACCCTTACTCGCGACCCCAGCCCGTTAAGAGCGCCGGGAGGGTAGCGGGAACGGGGCTGTGGGCGCTCGCGGCCGAGGGTTTCACCGCGAGCGCCGCTTCGCCGTCAGCCCCCGTTGTCGGCTCGTGCCGACTCCAGGCGGCTTGCCAACGGGTCCTCGCCCGTCAGCAATCTGTACGCGACCGGTATCTGCCGGCGTCTCGGCACGCCGAGCTTCTGCCGAAGCACGTCGCAATGTGCCTTCGCCGTTCGCGGCGAGATCCCGAGCTCCACACCGACCTCGTCGTTCGACAGGCCCTGTGCGATCAGCTCGACGATCTGCCTCTGACGCGAAGTGATGCCGGAGGGTTCACGAAATGCCTGCATGTCCCGGACAGTAGGCCCGTCGGCCGGGGCGCAATATCGGCCGAAGGGTGTATCCGGGCTGCCTCTAGGCCGTCGCGTGGGCGCGGTGAGCGACGAACGACGCCTCGTGGCCGCGCTCGTTGGCCGCCCGCAGCTCGTCCTCGTCGAGCGCGCCGATCCGATGGAGCAGCTCGAACTCGTCGCGCAGGTGCGTCCGCATCATCTCCGGCCCGTCCGTCGCGATGGTGAACGGGACGCCGTGCTCCACGAACAGGCGGAACACCTCGCGCACCGCGTCCTCGTCCGCGAGCGCCTTCGTCAGGAGGTTCGACGTCGGACAGATCTCGAGAGTGATTTCGGCGGAGCGGATCGCGGCCATCAGCTCCGGCTCCCGAGCGGCAAGGATCCCGTGGCCGATGCGGTCGGGGCGCAGCGCGTCGATCACCTCGCCGAGCTCGTCGACACCGTGCTCGCCACCTTCCTCGCCGACGTGGATGGTGATGCCGAGCCCCGCGTCGCGTGCCAGCTCGACGTGCTCCAGGATCTGCGTGTAGTCGTAGCGCTCGCCGCCCGGGCGCGGCCCGGCGATGTCGACGCCGACGATGCCGCGCGCCGCGTACCTGATCGCCTTCTCGACGATCACCATGTTCTGGTCGGCCGAGAAAGTGCGGTCCATCATCAGGATCAACCCGGCCCGAACCTGCGGGTACTCGAGCGATGCGAGGTCGAGGCCTCGGATCGCCGCGAGGATGATGTGGTCGAGATCGCGCTCGCCGCCGCGATTGCGCTTCATCGGATTGAAGCGGAGCTCGAGCGTCGTTATCCGTTGCGACCGGTAGGCACCGCCGATCGCGGCGTGGACGCTGCGCTCGACGGCGAGCGGCGACGACTGGATGAGCTCCGCCAGGTGATAGATGCGGTCGAGCGAGTCGAGATCCGGAACGCCGCGCGGGTCCGACACCGTGACCATGCGGTCGAACTCCCAGTAGTCGCGCGTCGGCAGCGCGATGCCCTGCTCGTGCGCGAGGCTCCACATGATGTCCGAGGCGACCGATCCGCCGAGGTGCGTGTGCAGCTCGGCGAGGCCCTCGTCCACCATCCTGCGAATCTAGATGATCGGGTGGGCGAGCTGGGACTCGACGAGCGCGACCGCCAGCGCGACGGCGTCGTCCATGAGCCGGTCGTCGACCAGGGTCGACGAGTCGGCCGGCAGGTGGTACTCGTCGTAGGGGAAGTGCAGGAGTGTGACGGCGGGGACGCCCGCGTCAGCGAACCAGTGCGAGTCGACCCCGCCGGTCGCCGGGCCCGTCTCGAGCTCGTACTGGTCGAGCAGCCCGAGCGCGCGCGCAGCCTCGACGGCGCGCCCCAGAAGCGCGTCGGGCGAGGCGAGCACGTTGAGCTTGTCGCCGCGGGCGATGCAGTCGAGGTTCACCACACCCTTGATCTGCGCGATCTCTCCGCGCAGCTTCGCCTCGTCGACGTACCAGCGCGACCCGGTCAACTTGATCTCCTCGGCGGCGAACGCCACCAGCTGCACGGTGCGAGGCAGGTCGCGGACGCGCAGCGCGTCGGCCACCCGTCGCACGCCTTCGACGCCCGACGCGTTGTCGATCGCGCCTGCTCCGCGCCACACCGAGTCGTAGTGCGCCGAGACGATCACGTGCTCCGCGCTGCTGCCGGGAAGCTCCGCGATCACGTTCCGCTCGCGCCGCCCGGGGACGAACCGGCCGCCGACCTTCAGCCGCACGCGCATTCCGTCCTGTAGCCGCTTCGCGTCGGCGCGTGACACGAACGCCGTCGGCGGCGTCGTGATGTGCACGTGCGCCGACATGAACGGGATCGCGCCCGTCGAGAACGGGCTCGTGAGCAGCCGGGCGACTTCGCGGCCGTCGGCGTCGACAACCGCGAAGCTCGGCAGCTTGTCGTCTCCCACCGGCGCCTTCGACTCACCGATCCGGCGCACCGTTCCGTGGCCGTCGAAGGCGTGCGCGTACATGCAGGGACCGGCGGCCCACCGCTCGCCCTCGACCTCGAGCTCGGGCTCGTCAGCCTCGTACCCGACGAGCTCGAACTCCTGGAACCGCGGCTCGAGGCCGAGATCGCGAAACGCGTCTGCGACGGTGTCGGCTGCCCGAACGGCGGCGTCGCTCCCCGCCGTGCGCGGTCCGATCCCTGCGGCGAGCGCGTCGATCAGGTTCACGTGCGCGAGTCTAGGGCCATCCGCTGGTAGAAGAACCCACCCACGAGGATCAGCATCCCGACCGCCACGAACGAGAAGGCGCGGGTGACCGAGGAGAGGTACGCGAGGTCGTACACGAAGAGCTTCGCGAGGCTGATTCCGAAGAGCGCAAACCCTCCGATCTGCAATGCCCGGCTGCGCTTCAGGCCGAGCACGAGGAGCACGAGCCCGACGATCGCCCACACCGCGCTCACCGTTGTGTGCCCGCGCTGGAAGGCGGCGCTGACCGTTCCGCCGAGATCCTCCGACGCCTCGAGGATCGCGAGCGTCACGGCGTAGAGCGCGAGCGCGCCGCAGACCCACAGGAGTCGGTCACGCATGACCGCCCGCTGGCGCAGGAAGACGACGAGGCCCGCGATCACGAGCAGGACGGCGGGGACTCCCGACCCCGGATGGGCGCGCGCGATCAGCGCATCTGCGGGCTGAGCCTCGAAGGCGACCGCGTGCCCGAGGGCGAGCGCGAGGAACGCGAGCGCACCGACCTCGAGACGCCGCTCGAAGCGCGCGAGCACAGCGAGCACGGCGGCGGTCGCAGCCCACGCCAGCACCAGCCAGGTGCCGTCGAGCAACCAGATCGACGCGGGGAGCGCCAGGGCGAAGGCGGTAACGCCGAGCGCGGTCGCGAAGTCGCGCCGCCGCTCGAGCACCGCCAGGCCCGTCAGCGCGTACGCCGCTGCCAGTGCGAGGAAGGCCCACGAGCGCGCATCGCCGCCGAGCAGTTCGTAGGCGGACGCCGCGGCCAGGCCGGCGCTCGCTGCGAGAGCCGCGAAGGACGGGGCGGCCGGGGTGGCCGAGCGCAGCTCGTAGACGAGAGCTACGACGAAGGCGCCGGCGGCAACGACGGCGAACGACCAGGAGCGAGGGGCCTCCGCGAGCTGCGGCAGGTCGTACAGCACGACGAGACCGACGGAACCTGCGAGCGCACCGAGGCTCCAGTTGCGCAGCCGCGTCCAGACGAGCAAGACCGCGAGGGTGCTCCACAGTGCGGCAACGACCACGTGGCCCCAATCCCATTCCGCGGGAATGGCGACGACGGCGAGCGAGCCTGCATACACGGCGCTCAGGCCCGCGAGCGCGAAGCCGCCGACACGCAGTGAAGGCTGCGCGCCGCGCAGGTCGGCGAACAGGCGTGTGAAGATGCCCTCGGGCCGATCGTCCCAGTCGAATACGCATAGCGCGACGGCAGCCGAGCCGAGAGCGAGCGCGGCGGCGCTCGGCGCCGACCGCCACGGCGTGTCGTTCTCGACGAAGAGCTTCGTCAGCGGCGCGTCGCTCGAGAGGCCGTGGAGATACGCGATCCCGAGCCACACGAGCGCGGCCAGCTGGAAGCGCGGCTCCCGGATGCGGCGCGCGAGCCAGGCGAGGACGGCCGCTTCGGCCGACCAGACGATGGTCAACGTGGCGCCGGCGAAGAGCGAGGCGGCGGCCACGGCGGCCAGCGTCAAGCCGAGTGCCCAGAGGAGCGAAGACGTGTCGCGGTCGCGCTTGTAGTAAGCGGTTGCAGTAAGCGCATACATCGCCGCCAGCACGAGCAGCGCGACGCCTTGCGTTGTGCCGCCGAACAGCAGGCCGGCGCACCAGCCGCCTAGGAGCGCGCTGAACATCAGCAACCATGCGGGGTGGTAGGTGAGACGTGTCCGCAGCGCCAGCCACGTCGGCACCGCCGCGAGCACGAGCCACATGGCGAAAACAGCGACGGCCGCATTGGCCGGTCTGTAAGCGCTTAATGCAAGCGCTTGCGGTGCCGCGCAGGCAATGGCGAAGACGTGCAGGACGCGCCAGTTGCGGAGGACCGCGACGACGGTCGCCGCGGCGAGCACGAGCGCTGCGAACGAGACGCCCACCGCCGTGAGGTCGCCCTGCAGCGCGACCGGGACCGGAACGAGGATGGCGCCGATGAGGCCGAGCGCCGCCAGCGTCTCCGACCGCCACCACCACGCAAGCGACGCGCCGCCGGCAGCGATCGCCGCCGCTGCCACCAGCGCGGCGCTCGGCGGGACGAGATGGTACAGCGACGTGGCTGCGAGGAGCGTCGCGTAGAAACCGGCGATGCCGGCTCCTGCCGCCGAGACCGACGCGTAGCTGTCGCCGAAGCGCCGCCGAAGCCAGAGCGCCGAACCGACGAGAAGCGACGAGACGGTCGCGCCGAGCAGGACGCGCACACCCGCGCCGATCCAACCGCGCTCGACAGCGAGGACGAAGAAGAAGACGATTCCGAGCAGCGTGACGGCGCCGCCGGTCCACGCGAGCGCGCGGGCGCCGAGGAGCACCGCCAGGTCGAGCGGCTCGCGCGGCGCGCGGCGCCGGGGCGGCGACGCGACGCGCGGCGCCGTAACCGGCTCCCGCTGCGGTTCCGGCCGCGGCTCGGGCTGCGGTTCCGGCTCGAGGATCTCCCAGAGCGGAGGCGGCGGCGCGACGGCCTCCTCGGTCGCGTCGTGCGCGAGGCGGCGAAGCGTGCGCAGCTCGCCTTCCATGCTGCGCAGGCGGGTCTCGAAGGTGTCGAGGCGTTCGGTGAGTTCGGTCATATCTCGAGGTCTTCCACCGCATCCGCCGCAGGTCAACGTGAATGTCGCCCAGCGGCGGTGAGGCTTCGTTGAACGGCGGGCGCGTCCCCTACGATCACCCCGTGCGCCCCCGCCCGGAACGCCTGCAGCGCCTTCCCCAGCAGTACTTCGTCACGCTCCTCGGCCGCGTCGCGGCCGAGGCCGCGCGCGAAGGGCCGCCGCTCGTCGACCTCGGCCGCGGCAATCCCGAGACAGGCCCGCCGCCGCACGTCGTCGAAGCGCTGCGAGCGGCGGCGCTCGATCCGAGCGTGCACGGCTACGCGCCGATCCGCGGCCTTCCCCGCACGCGCGAGGCGATAGCCGCGCGCTACCGCGACGTCTACGGCGTCGAGCTCGATCCGGAGACGGAGGTCGCCGTGATCCCCGGGACGAAGACCGGCATCGTCGAGCTCGCCGCGAGCCTCTGCGACGAGAGCGAGACGCTGCTCCTCCCCGACCCGTACTACCCCGATTACCCGTCCGGCCCGGCGCTCGCAGGCGCCCGCATCGACCTGGTCCAGCTCCGCGCCGAGGACGGGTGGGCGCCCGATCTCGCCGCGGCGCCGCCGGCGGCCGCGCTCTATCTCAACTACCCGTCGAACCCGTGCGCGGTCTGCGCGCCGGCCGGCGTGTTCGAGGACGCGGTCGAGTGGGCGCGGCGGAGCGGCGGTGCCGTCGTCCACGACGCCGCGTACATGGACATCGTCTTCGACGGCCGCAAGCCGCAGAGCTTCCTCACCGCATCGGGCGCGAAGGACATCGGCGTCGAGATGTGGTCGATGTCGAAGACGTACGGGATGGCGGGCTGGCGCATCGGCTTCGTCGTCGGCAGCGCGGAGATCGTCGAGCGCGTCAACCTCTTCAACGACCACAGCCGCGTCGGAATCTTCGCTCCGCTGCAGGCGGCCGCGGTCGCCGCGCTCGAAGGGCCGCAGGAGTCCGTCGACGAGCGGGTGGCCGCATATGCGCGGCGGCGCGACGTGCTCGCGGAGGCGCTCGCCGAGCCGATCGTGTGCGAGGGGACGTTCTTCGTCTGGCTTCGCCTGCCCGAGGGCCTGACCGCACAGGCGCTCCTGACCGAGCACCGCGTCGCCGTCGCGCCGGGGGAGGGCTTCGGCCCGAGCGGCGCCGGCTGGGCGCGTCTCTCGCTCGCCGTGACCGACGAGACGATCGAGCTCGGCGCGGAGCGGCTGCAGCGGGCCTTCGCGGCGGTCGCTGCATGAAGATCGGCATCGTCGTCCCGTTCTCGTGGTCGTACTGGGGCGGTGTCGTCGAGCACGCCGAGCACCAAGCCGCTGCGCTTCGCCGCCGCGGGCACGAGGTGCAGGTGCTGATGGGGAACGACCCGCCGGGAAAGTTCACGCGCTTCCTGCACCCGCGCAGCGGCCGGCACGGCCCGCTACCGGACGGCATCGTCCCCGTCGGCCGGTCGGTCGTCGTGCCGGCGAACGGGTCGCTGCCGAACATCGTCCTCTCGCCGCGGGCCGTCGGCCGGATCAGGTCGATCCTCGAGCAAGAACGGTTCGACGTCGTGCATCTCCACGAGCCGATGACCCCGGCCGTGTGCACGGCGACGCTCGCGCTCGCGAAGTGCCCGATCGTCGTCACCCACCACGCGCACGGCGACCTGGGGTGGATGAGGATCGCGGTGCCGTTCTGGGGCTTCCTCATGGACCGCGTCGACGCGCGCATCGCCGTGTCGCCGATGGCGGCGGAATCGGTGGCACGGTGGCTCCCCGGCGACTACCGCGTGATCCCGAACGGCGTCCTCACTCCCGCGCATGCCGATCCGGCCGACCGCGACCACACGGTCGTCTTCATCGGCCGACACGACCCCCGCAAGGGGCTGCCGACGCTGCTCCGTGCGTGGCCGCGGATCCACAGGGCGACGGGGGCGCGCCTCCGGCTGATCGGAACGTACCCGATGCAGTACCGACTGCTCCACGCACGTCTGCGCTTCGACGAAGCCGGGATCGACGTGCTCGGGATCGTGCCGAACGAGGTGCGGACGCACGAGCTGGAGCGCGCGAAGCTCTCAGTGACGCCTGCGCTCGGCGGCGAGAGCTTCGGGCTCGTGCTCGCCGAGGCGTTCGCGTGCGCGACTCCCGCCGTCGCCTCCGACATCCCCGGCTACGCCGCGGTCGCGATCCCGGAGGCTGCGACGCTCGTGCCGCCGAGCGATCCCGACCTGCTCGCGGACGCGGTGATCGACATGCTGAGCGACGAGGAGCGGCGGATCGTGATGGGCCGGGCGGCGCGCGCACACGCGCTCGCGAACTACGGGTGGGACGACATCGCGCGACGTCTCGAGGAGACGTACGTCGAGGTCGCAGCGTGATTGCGCTGCGCGAGGGGCGTTGGCGCATACTCCTCGTCCTGCCGGTGCTCGCCGGCGCGGTCGCGCTGATCATCTGGCACGGCCCGGACTGGAGCAATGTCGAGGACGCGTTCACACTCGTCCGGTGGGAGTGGGTCGCGGCCGCGATCGGGCTCAACCTCCTCTCCGTCGTCGCGCGCGCAGGATCGTGGGACACGACGATCAAGCAGTCGATCGAGCCTCCGCACCCGAGGTTCGCGCTCGTGTTCTCCGCGTTCTGCGTCGGTCTCTTTGCGAACGCGGTGCTGCCCGGCCGCGTCGGCGAACTGGCGCGTGTCGCCGTCCTTCGCCGGCACCTGCCGGGACGGCGCGGAACGACGGCCACGCTCGTCGGCTCCGTGTTCGCGCACCGGCTCTTCGACCTCGTGCCGGCGACCGTCCTCGTCGTCTGGGTGCTGGCGACGGCGAAGATCCCGAACTGGGCCTTGACGTCGATCGCGATCGTGCTCGCAGTCGGCATCACGTTGTTCGTGATCGCGGTCCTGCTCGCGCGGCATCAGCATCGCGGCGCGCTCGAAGGGCTCGGTCCGCTGCCGGTGCTGCTCGAGCGGGCGAGGCAGGGATTCGCCGTGATGCGCTCGCCGAGCGCCGCGGCGAAGGCCGCGTCGTTCCAGTTCCTCGGCTGGACGTGCAAGCTGTTCGCCGTGTGGGCGGCCATGCGCGCCTTCCACATCTACGAGTCGCTCTCCGCTGCCGGGCTCGTGCTCGTGCTGATCAACGTGGCGACGATCTTTCCGCTCTGGCCCGGCAACTTCGGGCTCGTGCAGATCGCGATCGGCCTGCCGCTCGTCAACTACGGCGTGCCCTACGCGAAGGGCGTCGCGTTCGGCGTCGGGCTGCAGGCGATCGAAGCCTCCGTCGGCGTTGGCATCGGCCTGATCTTCCTCGCGCGCGAAGGCCTGTCGTACGCGATGCTCAAGCAGATGGACGACGAGGCCGCCGTCGATGAAGATCCTCGCGTCGCCCGCTAGCCTCAAGGGCGTCCTCAGCCCCGGCGAGGCGGCGGCGCTGCTGGCCGCCGGCATACGCCGCGTCCGCGGCGTCGAGGTGGGCGAGGCGCCTGTCGCCGACGGCGGAGAGGGAACAGCCGACGTCATCCATGCGGCGCTCGGCGGCGAGTGGCTGACGGCGGTCGTCTCGGATCCGCTCGGCCGCACCGTCGGCGCGCGGTGGCTCCTCCTGGAGGACGGGACAGCGGTCGTCGAGGCGGCAGCCGCGATCGGGTTGCCGCTGCTCGCGCCGAACGAGCGCGACCCGCTGCACGCATCGAGCCGCGGGCTGGGCGAGCTGCTCCTGGCGACGCTTGCGCGGGAGCCGACGTCGCTGCTCGTGTGCGTCGGCGGCACCGCCACCGTCGACGGCGGCGTGGGGATGCGCGCGGTCCTCGGATCGTGGCTGCGCGGCACTCCGATCCGTGTCGCCTGCGACGTGCGCAACCCGCTCCTCGGCGCGCGCGGTGCGGCGCGGGTGTTCGGCCCGCAGAAGGGCGCGAGCCCGGCGGCCGTCGTCGGCCTCGAGACGCGCCTCGAGGCGCTCGAGGAGCTCGCGCCCTACCGCGACCTGCGCGGCGCGGGCGCGGGCGGTGGGCTCGGCGCGGCGTTCGCCGCCATGGGCGCGGAGCTGGTCGCGGGCGCCGAGCTCGTCCTGGACGTCATCGCCTTCGACGACCGCGCGCGCGACGCGAACCTCGTCGTGACGGGTGAAGGGACGATCGACGCGACGACCTTCGAGGGAAAGGCGCCCGGCGCCGTCCTGCGCAGGTGCCGGGAGCTCGGTGTGCGCTGCGAGCTGTTCGGCGGGATCGTGCGCGACGGCTACGACGCGCATCCGCTCTCGGGCCGGCGCGCACTCGCCGGGGAGGATCTCGTTCAGCTCGGCGAGGAGCTAGCCCTGGCGGCTCTCGACTTCGCGTAGCCGGTGCGCCATCGAGACGAGGAGCGGCCAGGCGATCGAGGCGTTCTCTTCGACGAGCGGGCGGAACTGCCACGGCGTCAGCCCGTAGCACTTGACGTCCGTCTTCGCCTTGATCGTCGCCGACCGCGAGCCCTCGTCGATCAACGCGACCTCGCCGAAGTAGTCCCCCGATCCCAGGGTCCGGCGTTCCTCGCCGGCAACGGTGACGACCGCCTCGCCCGACTCGATGATGAAGAAGCCGGCGCCGCCGCCGCCCTCGCTCGTGATGTCCTGCCCGGCGTTGAACGTGCGGTCGGTGAAGGTGCGGGCCAACGAGTCGATGTGCTTGGCGTCCAGGCCCTTGAAGAGCGGGACGCGTTTGAGGAGTTCCGTGGGAGCGGCCATGGAGCGATCCTAACGTGACTCGTCGGCGGCCTGGGCCGAACGAGCGAGCTCCTCGATCTTCCCGTGGACGCTCTCGAGCTTGGCGGCGCAGATGCGATACAGCTCCTCGCCGCGCTCCCACAGCTTCGTCAGCTCGTCGACTCCGACGTCGCCGCGCTCGAGCTGAGCGACGATCCGCTCGAGCTCCGCCTGCGCCTCCTCGAACGAGAGGCTCATTCGACGCGCGCCCCGAAGCTGCCGTCGGCGACCCGGACCGCGATCGAGTCGCCCCGCGCGACGTCGCTCGCCGCACGCACGACCGCGTCGCCTCTGCGCACGATCGCGTAGCCGCGCTCGAGCGTCGCGATCGGGCTGAGCGCAACGAGGCGCGCGTGCGCAGTGTCGAGCCGCGCGCGCCTGCGCTCCAAGGCGAGCAGCGGCGCGCGGCGGAGCCGCTCGTGCATCGTCCCAAGCCGCTCCCCGTGCCGCTCGGTCGCGCGGCGCGCGCCACGATGCAGCCCTTCGCGGGAGCGCGCGAGACGCGCGCGAAGGTCGGCGATGTCAGGCACGACGAGCCGCGCAGCGGCAGTCGGCGTCGAGGCGCGCACGTCCGCCGCGAGGTCGCAGAGCGGCGTGTCCTGCTCGTGGCCCACGGCCGACACGACAGGCACCGTGCACTCGGCGACGGCGCGTACGACCCGTTCGTCCGAGAACGGCAGCAAGTCCTCGAAGCTGCCACCGCCGCGCGCGAGCACGACCACGTCGGCGCCGCGCCGGCAGAGGTCGCCGATCGCCGTCGCGATCGCAGCGGGCGCCCGCGCGCCCTGGACGTACGTCTCCGCGACGACGACGTTCGCAGGCGGGAACCGCTGCACGATCTGCGTCAGCACGTCGCGCTTTGCCGCGGCGTCGTTGCCGGTGACGAGGCCGATCAGGCGCGGGTACCGCGGCAGCGGGCGCTTTCGGTCGGCGGCGAACAGGCCCTCGGCGGCGAGCTTCTTCTTCAACCGCTCGAGCGTCGCGAGGTGCGCGCCGAGCCCGAAGCGCTCGATCGTGAGCGCCTTCAGCCGCAGCTCGCCGCGCTGCTCGTACAGCTCGGCGCGGCCGAACACGTGCACGACCTCGCCCTCCTCGAGCCCCAGCTCGAGCGCGTCGAACTGCCCGCGCGGCATCTGGACGGCGAGCGTGGCGCCGTCGTCGGGATCCTTGAGCGTGAAGAACACGCTCGCCCAG
>Ga0136846_1223779_pt1 | contig 11363 bp, 9 predicted proteins | sample HopSoiMetagenom2_FD_96841 | JGI IMG/M metagenome (GOLD analysis project Ga0136846, IMG submission 96841) | Grasslands soil microbial communities from Hopland, California, USA - 2 Assembly 2016 (version 4) | ecosystem: Environmental > Terrestrial > Soil > Grasslands | place: USA: Hopland... | reverse complement strand
GTGATGATCGTGACCAGGAAGTTGAGCGCGGTCATGATCGAGCTCGCGCCGGCCCACTGGACGCCCATGTTGAAGAAGATCGTCCCGAGGGGCTGGTGCACCGAGAGCGGCGCGTAGCCCGTCCAGCCCGAGGCAAACGCGCCGCCGGGAACGAGGAAGCTGGAGACCATCATGATCCCGGCGATCGGCAGCAGCCAGTAGGAGAGCGCGTTCAGCCGCGGGAACGCCATGTCCGGCGCCCCCAGCATCAGTGGGACGACGAAGTTCGCGAGCCCGGCGAACGCCGGGATCACGAACAGGAAGATCATCAGCGACGCGTGCACCGAGAACAGGCCGTTGTACGTCTGGTTGTCGAAGAACTGCATCCCGGGCTTCGCGAGCTCGGCACGGACCAGCATCGCCAGCAGCCCGCCGATCAGGAAGAACACGATCGTCGTCGCCAGGTACTGCATCCCGATCACCTTGTGGTCGGTGTTGACGCGGAAGTAGTCGCGCCAGCTGTACGCACCATGACCGGAGTGGTCCTCCGGCACGGTCGGTGCGCCGATCGCATAGCGAACCCAGTAGTCGAATGCCCCGATGCCGGCCAGAAAGCCGATCGGAGCCGCGATCAGGGCCGCGACGAGCACGATGATCTCGCCGAACCAGATCGGGTGCCAGCCGCCCCACCAGCGGCACAGCACCACGATGCCGCAGCCGATGCCGAAGAAGAGCGCGGTCATCCACGTGGCGCGAAGGAACCCCGGATAGAGCAGCCGTCGCCAGCCGCGGGGAGGCGGCGCGAGCCCCTGGTGGGCGTGCGTCTCGTGAGTGTCGGCGACGCTCGTCACGACGGTCCCTTCTTCGACGCCCAGGCCCGGAACTTGTCAGGCGTCATCACGATCACGCGGGAACGCATCAGCGCATGGCCGACGCCGCAGAGCTCCGTGCAGATGACGGGATAGGTGCCGATGCGGTTCGGTGTGATGTGGAGCGTGGGGTGGATGCCCGGAACGAGGTCCTGCTTCTGGCGGAACTCGGGGACCCAGAACGAGTGCAGCACGTCCTTGGTGGTCATGCGCAGAACCACGGAGCGGTCGACGGGCAGGCGCAGGACGGCGGACTGCTTGTTGCCGAAGCTGGGATAGCGGTAGCTCCAGAAGAACTGCTGGGCCGAGACCTCGATGCGCAGGGGGTTGGCGCCCTGCGCATCGTCTTTCGCGAGGACGATCGCGCTCACGACGGCGATCGCCGTCACGAGCAGCGTCGGTACCGCCGTCCACACGATCTCGAGGCCTGTATGCCCGTGGATCGGCGGACCGTCGGAGTCGTCGTCCGGCTTCGCGCGGAACTTCCACACCGTGTAGACGGTGACCGCTGCGACGATCGAGAAGACGAAGATGCAGATGCCGGTCACGAACCAGAAGACGAAGTCGATCCGACCGGCCTCGTCCGACGCCGGCTGCGGCAACCATCCGGGTATGAGTGCAAAGACGGACGCGATGGCGCCGGCCAGGACGCCGATCAGGATCAGCTGGACGATCGAGCCCCTTCGCACGGACGCCGCGAGCCTACTTCAAGGACGTGTGCAGGTGCGGCGGTTTTCGACCCGAACTCGTCGGGCAATCGCCCTGTACATCGAAGGAGGTCCTATGGGTCTTGGAGTCGGAATCTTTCTGATCGCGGTTGGTGCAATCCTCACATTCGCCGTCAACGCGACGTCGAGCTCCGTGAACGTCGACGCCGTCGGCTGGATCCTGATGGCCGTCGGCTTGCTCAGCGTCCTGCTCTCGCTGCTCTTCTGGCAGTCGTGGGCCGGTCCGGGCTACTGGTCGCGCCGCCGCACGACGTACGTCGACGACGGTCCCCCGCCGCCGACCTACTAGGAGGGGTCCGACTCGCGGCCGGGCTCGGGCTCGGCCGCGGGCTTCGGGTCGCCGCCGAACATCCCCTTGATCCAGCGGCGCAGCCGCCGAGCCGCGAAGCTTTCGTCAAGGTCGCCGTGAGCCTCGGTCTCCCCCTGCTCCGCCTCCGGGTCCTCGTCGGGCGTTTCCGCCCAGACAACTGCGTCCCCACCCATGCCACAACTCTGGCACGGCTCAAGATTTTTTACTAGGGCGGCGTGGCAAGGTTCGGTCCGCGGCCGTCCAAGTTGCTGGACTAGACGGACAGTCGGGCCAAGCCCGCCTGTCCTCCAGGCGGGCATCGCAAGCGACGCCCTACTACGGGGAAACGGTGGCGAGCGGAACCTCGGCCACGAAGGTCGAACCGCCCTCTCCGCTCGACTCCACCCAGATCCGGCCACCCATCCGCTCGAGCAGCTCCCGGCTGATGTAGAGGCCGAGCCCGGTGCCGCCGACGCCGCGGGTGAGATCGGGATCGAGCCGGTAGAACTTTTCGAAGATGCGGCGATGCTCGGCCGGCGGCACGCCGAGGCCCTCGTCGCTCACCGAGTAGCGCAGCTGCGATCCGACCACGTTCACGGCCAGGCGCACGCGCCCGCCGTCGGGCGAATACTTGACGGCGTTGTCGACGAGGTTGGTCAGCACCTGGCGCACCTTGTCCGGGTCGGCCATGACGAGCGGTGCATCCTTCGGGGCGTTGAGCTCGAGCTTGATCGTCGGCGGGATGTAGTGCCTCGCAGCGTCGACCACCGTTCGCGCGAGCACGAGGCCGTCGCAGGGCTCGATCGACGTGCGCAGGCCGTCGGACTCGAGCCGGCTGACCCAGAGCACGTCGTTGACGATGCGAGCCAGCCGGTCGGACTCGCTTGCGATGACCTCGAGCAGCCCTGCGCGCTGCGGCTCGCCGAGCAGCACGTCTTCGCGCCGCAGCGTCAGCGCGGCGCCGTAGATCGCTGCAAGGGGCGTGCGCAGCTCGTGCGAGATCGTGGAGACGAAGTCCGACTTCAGCCCCTCGACGGCGCGCTCCTCGGTCAGGTCCCGGAATGCGTACACGCTCCCGTCCTCGAAGCCGACCGCCGTCACCGACAGCCACAGCTCGCGGCTGTTGACGCTGACCGCCTGAGTCGACGGACGGACCTCGTGGCTCGTGACGAGCGCTTCGAGCTCGCTCCAGCCGGGGAAGAGGTCGGCCGCCGCACGGCCGAGGGCATCGCCTGACGGGAGCCCGGTGATGTGCTCCGCCGCGGGATTCCAGAGCCGGACGATGCCGGCGTTGTCGACCAGCATCACGCCGTCTGCGACGTGCTCCACCACCAGGGCGGCACTCGCGCGCCGCTCGGCCTGGCGGTAGAGGCGGGCGTTGTCGACGGCCACTGCGGCGCGACGGCCGAGGTGCCTGGCGAAGTCGAGCTCCTCCTCGTCGAAGAGCCGGCCCGGATCCGCGGAGACGAGCGTCAGCGCGCCGTACGTTCGCCCGCCCGCCGTGAGCGGGACGCACATCGCGGATTCCATGCCGAGCTCGCGCAGCACGACGTGGTGCTCGGGCTCGAGCGTCGAGGCCGCGAGCAGGTCGTCGTTGATCTCGCGGTAGAGGATTGCCTCGCCGGTGCGCACCGCGCGCGCTGCTCCCTCGAGCTCGTCTGCCTGCGGCGCGAAGAGCGTCTTCGATTTCTCCGCCCACTCCGCCTTGCTCGGATCCTTGTGCACCACGGCAATGCGCCGGAAGCCACTGCCGTCGACGATGTCGACTGCGTACCAGTCGGCAAAGCGAGGCAGGAGCAAGTCGGCGAGGTTCGCGAGGGTCGATTCGTAGTCGAGCGTGCCTGCGAGCTGCTGGCTCGCCTCGGCGAGGACACTGAGACGCTCGCCCGCAGCCTCCGCTGCCGCGCGTGCCTGCTCGCGCTCTGTGACGTCCGTGATCACGACGCCCACGCCGATCACGGCGTCGGCTGCGTCGCGGACGGGGTAGTAGCTGATCAGCCAGTTACGGCTCTCCTCCGGCGACGCAGCGGAGTGGCCCGCGGCCGGCAGGTCGAGCACGGGCTCGCCGGTCTCGAGCACGCGACGGTGATACGGCTCGATCCCGTCGGCGAGCTCGTCCCCAAGCACATCGCGCAGCGTGCGGCCGAAATGTTCCTCGGCGGAGAGCCCGTTGATCGCTGCCAGTGCTTCGTTCACGCGCACGTAACGGAAGCTGGTGTCCATGAACGCGAGGCCGACGGGCGCGGCTCCGAAGACAGCGTCGACGACGGCGAGCGAGTCCTGTGCGTCGCGCCGCGCCAGCTGCGTCTCGCGGAAGAGCAGAGCGTTGTCGACGGCCGTTGCGGCGCGGCGTGCGAGGTCCTGCGCAACGGCGAGGTCGCGCTCGTCGTAGCGGCGGCCGGTCTCCGCGGAGATGAACGTGATCGTGCCGAGGACGCGGTCGCGTGCGATGAGCGGCACGCACATCGAGGAGCGCAGCCCCAGCTCGCGCAGGATGTCGAGCAGCTCCGGAGTCTCGATCGTCGCTTCGCGGAGCAAGTCGTCGGTGATCTCCGAAAACAGCTCCGGTCGACGCGTGCGGATGACGTTCGGCACGCCGTAGGGGGCATCCGGATCGGCCGGGTATCTCTCACCGAGCTCGGTCGCGAGACGCACCTTGTCCGGGTCGACGTGCGCGACCGCGAGCCGTTCGAGCGAACCGTCCTCGCCGACCATGTCGATCGTGCACCAGTCCGCAAACCTCGGCACGGCCAGTGCCGCCACGTTCGCGAGCGTCCGCTCGTACTCGAGCGAGGACGCGAGCAGCTCGCTCGCATCGGCGACGAACCGCTGGTCCTCGGCGAGGCGCTGCTGCCCCTCGTAGAGCTCAGCGGCACCGATCGCTGCTGCCGCCAGGTTCGCCAGCAGGGACGCGGCGCTCTTCTCCGCCTCGGAGAACCGGTGGATCGCGCGGAAGTAGAAAGCGACCGTGCCGAGTACGCGGTCGCCGTAGCGAAGCGGCGCCGCGAGCATGGACTTGGTGCCCTCGGCGGCGTGAGCCTCGCGATGGCCCGCATTGAGCCACTCCGTCGTCGCGATCTCCTCGGCGATGATCGGGCCCTCGAGCGAGACGGCCGCCTCGTTGCCCTGGATCGCGAGCGTGGCCCCCGCGACGTACTCGGGCGTGAGCCCGGAGTAGCCCGCCACGTGCCAACGTTGCGTCTCGGGATCGAAGCGCCACAGGGCGTAGCCGTCGGCCGCGAGCGTCCTGCCGGCGAGCTCGAGCACCTCCGGCAGCATCGCCTCGACGCTCAGCGAACCAAGCAGGGTCGACGAGGCTTCGAGCAGCAGACGAAGCCGCTCGATCTCGTCGGCGAAAAAGCGTTCTTCTTCTAGTCCTCGGCGCTCGACGTCTTGAGTCGCCATTGAACCCCCCAACGGGTCGGGCGAACTCTCTGACTTTACTCTGCGCAGGCCAGATTTCCTCACCGCGAGGCCAATTCGTCCAGGCTCGGCGCGGTCTTGATCGCAGAGCTCAGTGTCCCCCAGAGCGCCAGACCGAGTCCGACAGCGGCCAGGACCGCCACCGCCACCCGCTCCGTCGTCGCCTCGAGCAGCAGACCTGCGGCGAGCGGACCAAGCGGTGCGACGAGCAGCGCGATGTTGAGCCGCACGCTCTGCACGCGGCCGACGAGACGGTCCGGCGTGACGGCGAGCCCCAGCGCCATCACCACGGAATCCGTCACGGGTGCCGCGAGGCCGAAGAGCACCAGCCCGGCCGCGAGCACGTAGGCGTTCGGCCAGATGACGAACACCCAGGCACTCAGCCAGGTCCAGAGCTCGCACAGCAGAATGCCGCGCACCGACAGCAGCCTTCGTAGCGGTGCTCCGAGCGCCGACCCGAGCAAGGTTCCGACTCCGATGCCGGCGATCAACGCGCCGATCGCGCCCGGTGAAAGGCCCTGCTCTTCCGCGACGACGACGAGGGCGAGCGTCATGGCCGGTGCGAGAAAGTTCCCGATCCCATAGAGGAACGCACATGTGCGCAGGAACGGCTGCGCCCAGAGGAAGCGAAAGCCCTCAGCGATGCGCGTACGGACCGGTGCCGAGTCCCGCTCGCGCTCTTCCTGAAAGGGCGTCCGGGTCAGCAGCAGGGAGATGCTGGAGAACACGTACGAGATGGCGTCGATCGCGAAGGGGACTGCCCGGGAGAGTGCGTAGAGGGCGCCGCCCGCAGGGGGCCCGACCAGGCGCTGGGTCGCGCGGCGGGCTTCGTTCGCACTGAACGCAGCCGGCAGTTGTGCGGCCGGGACGACGGATCGGAACGCGCCCGACCATGCTGTGTTGAACAGCGTCGCCGCGGTTCCTTCGACGAACCCGAGCACCAAGATCTGCCAGACCTCGACGACGTCGGTGAAGATCAGCACGGCCAGCAACGCCATACTTGCGGCCCCGACCGCATCGGACGCAACCATCAGCGCCCGTCGGTTCCATGTGTCCGACGCGACGCCGGCAAGCACCCCGAAGAGACCGAACGGCGCGAGCCGAGCGAAACCCACCGCGCCTGCCCAGACCGCGGAGTGCGAGATAGCGAGGACGACGAGCGGATACGCGATCGTCGTCAGCGATCCACCCAGCATCGAGAGGAACTGCCCCGACTGCAGCAGGACGAAGTCACGGTTGCGCCGGAGCGGAAGCACGTCCGGCGATACTGAAGATCTGGATAGGAGGAAGTGGGCCGTGCAGGGATCGAACCTGCGACCTTGGGATTAAGAGTCCCCTGCTCTACCAGCTGAGCTAACGGCCCCAGCGCGGGTGCGTAGTGTAGCCAGCGTTCGCCGTAAGTAGCCTTGCGCGGAATGAAGCCGGACGTCGCCATCGTCGGTGCCGGATACGTCGGCATGCCGCTCGCGCAGGTCTTCGCCGATGCCGGCAGGACTGTCGTCCTCGTCGACGTCGACCAGCATGTCGTCGAGGGCATCAACCGCGGCGAAAGCCACATCAAGGACGTCCGCTCCGGCGAGCTCGAGAAGCTCGTCGACGCCGGTCGTGTGGGCGCGACCACCGACTACGACGCGTTGAAGGACGCAGACGCCATCCTGATCGCGCTGCCGACGCCGCTTTCGAGCCAGCGCGAGCCCGATCTCTCGATCGTGCGCAGCGCGGCCCAGGAAATCGCCCCGCGCCTGCGCGCCGGACAGCTGGTGGTGCTCGAATCGACGACGTATCCCGGCACGACGCGCGAATGCCTGCAGCCGATCCTCGAGTCGAGTGGGCTCAAGGCCGGTGAGGATTTCCACCTCGCGTTCTCTCCCGAGCGCGTCGACCCCGGCCGGACCGACTGGACGACGCGCAACACACCGAAGCTCGTCGGCGGGCTGACGCCCGCCTGCACCGAGCGCGCGGCCGAGCTGTACCGCAGTGCCGTCGAGACCGTCGTCCCGCTCTCGTCGCCGGAAGCAGCCGAGCTGACGAAGCTGCTCGAGAACATCTTCCGGGCGGTGAACATCGCTCTGGTGAACGAGCTCGCGCAGCTCTGCGAGCGGATGGACATCGACGTGTGGGAGATCGTCGAGGCGGCCGAGACGAAGCCCTTCGGGTTCATGAGCTTCAAGCCGGGGCCTGGCCTGGGCGGCCACTGCATCCCGATCGACCCCTTCTACCTCACGTGGAAGGCGCGCGAGTACGACTTCTACACGGAGTTCATCGAGCTGGCGGGCAAGGTCAACGCGAACATGCCCTACTTCTGCCGCTCGCTCGTCTCGCAGGCGCTCAACCACGGCTCGCAGAAGTCGCTGAAGGGGTCGCGCGTGCTCGTGCTCGGAGTGTCGTACAAGTCGGACATCGACGACGTGCGCGAGTCGCCCGCCGAGAAGATCATCCAGCTGCTGCAGAAGGCGGGCGCCGCCGTTTCGTATCACGATCCTCACGTCGCGCAGTTCGACGGGATGAGGTCGGTCGACTACGTGCCCGAGGACTACGACTGCGTCGTGATCGTCACCGCGCATTCCGCGATCGACTACGAAGATCTGGTCGAGCGCGCGCAGATCGTCGTCGACTTCCGCAACGCCACCGGCAGGAACGGCACCGACAGCGCCAAAGTCTGGAAGTTGTAGAGGTGATACGTCTAGGACAGATCGGGCTCGGCCAGTGGGGCAAGAACCTGGCCCGCAACTTCGACGACCTCGCGGACCTCGTCTGGCTCGCCGATGTCGACGACGGGCAGCATGCGGACCTCGCCCAGCGCTATCCGCGCGCGCGTCTCACCGCGAATCCGGAGGACGTCTTCGCGGACGACTCGGTGGAAGCAGTCGTGATCGCGACGCCGGTGCCGACGCATTACGAGCTCGCGCGCAAGGCGCTCGAGGCGGGGAAGCACGTCTTCGTCGAGAAGCCGCCGGCGATGCGTGGCTCCGAGCTCGAGGAGCTCTGCGAGCTCTCCGAGGAACGCGGACTCGTGCTGATGCCGGGGCACCTGCTGCTCTACCACCCCGGCGTCCGCAAGTTGAAGGAGATCGTCGGCTCGGGTGAGCTCGGAGACGTGCTCTACGTGTACGGCAACCGGCAGAACCTCGGCACGTTCCGCACGAATGAGAACGCGCTGTGGTCGCTCGGCGTCCACGATCTCTCGGTGCTGCTCTACCTGATCGAGGAAGAGCCGAGCGAGGTGCGCGCACACGGGAATGCGTTCCTCACCGGCGGCGTCGAGGATGTCGTGTTCTGCTACCTGCGCTTCCCCTCCGGGAAGATGGCGCACATGCATCTTTCCTGGCTCGACCCGCACAAGATCCGCCGCATCACCGTCGTTGGGAACGACCGGATGGCGGTCTTCGACGACATGGAACGCGACCGAAAGATCACGGTCTACGACAACTGGCGAACGCGGACGGGTGACATCTACAGCCCGACCGTCGACGCCACCGAACCGCTGCGGCTCGAGTGCCGCCACTTCCTCGGCCTCGTCGGCGGCGAGGGCGATCCGCACGAGGCTGCGCGCAATGCCGTTCCGGTCGTGCGAGCGCTGGAGCAGCTGCAGGCGTCGCTCGAATCAGTCGTCGCGTGAACGTCGAGATCGCGGACACCGCGATCGTCTATCCGGGGACCGTCGTCGGCGATGGGTGCAAGATCCTCGACTTCGCCGTGGTGGGAAAGCAGCCGACGCTGTCCCCGCGCACGACGGCAAAGCGGGAGGAGCTGCCGCCGCTCGAGCTCGGCCCGGGGACGATCGTCTCCACGGGAGCGATCGTGTTCGCCGGTACCCGGATCGGCGCGGGCGCGGTCGTCGGCGACCAGGCGTGCGTGCGGGAGCGTTGCGAGATCGGCGACGACGTCGTCATCGGCCGTGGCTCGCTGGTCGAGAACGACTCCTCCGTGGGGCCGCGGACGAAGATCCAGGCGATGGTGTACGTGACCGCGTACGCCACGGTCGAAGAGGACGTCTTCCTCGGCCCGTGCGTGCAGACCTCGAACGACAACTACATGGGCCGCACGGAACAGCGGCACGAGGTGCGCAAGGGCCCGACCATCCGGCGCGGTGCGCGCGTCGGGGTCGGCGCCGTGCTCTGCCCGGCCGTGGAGATCGGTGAGGAGGCGTTCGTCGGCGCCGGCGCGGTTGTCGTCAAGGACGTGCCGCCGCGCGTCGTCGTCGTCGGCAATCCGGCCCGCGTGCTGCGCGACGTGCCGCCGCAGGAGCTGCTTACTTCGAGCGAGTGATCGTCAGCTCGTACGGGCCGGATCCGCGCGTCACGACCTTGGCCTCGACGTAGTACCAGCCCTTCTTCCGGACGCGGTAGCCCAGTCGGTGCGACGCGCCCGGCCCGATCGCCTGCGCGGCGCGCAGGTTCTGCCTGCGCAGATCGTCGATGCGCGTCGTCCCGGGTCTCCAGAGGAGAAGGTTCGACGTCGCGCCCGCCGGGCCGTCGAGGGTCAGGCGGAGTCGCTGCCCGGCGCGGAGGTAGACGCGGAAGACATCGACCTGGTCGTCCCAGAAGTCGAGCGTCCCCTTCACGGACTTGACCGCCGCGGACAGTCGGACAGCCTTGGTACCGGCGTCGTCGTTCGGCTCGAAGTGGTCGGGTGCCGGCAGCACGCCGTCGAGTGCGGCAACGGCCTTCGAGACGTCGAGGCGCCCCCAGCCGCTGAGCGCGTCCCGCTGCAACGGGCAGAGGCGGCACCCGTTCGCGGCGTTGACGTCGGTTGCGGCGCGCTCGAGGATGTTCGCGACCTGGTTCGCCTGGAGCGTCGGCTTGAGCGCGAAGAGCAGCGCCGCCGCTGCGCTTACCTGCGGCGCCGCGAACGAGGTGCCGGCGGCGTGCCGGAACTCATCGGGCCCGCAATCGGAGTAGCCCTGGTTCACGCAGAGTGGCCGGAACGACGTCAGCGAGCGCGGCAATGTCGAATAGATCTCCTGCCCCGGCGCCGAGATGTCGTTGTAGATGCGGTCCCGGTCGGAGAAGCTGGGCACGTTGCCGGTCGGGGTGAGCGCGCTCACGCCCACGACGTGGGGGAGTGCAGCCGGGTAGCTCGCGTACGGCCACGGAGTTTGCGGCGCCTCGTCCGAGTTCCCGACGGCGGCGACGAGCACGACGTTGTGCCTGACGGCGTACTGGATCGCGGCGGCCTCGCTCTTGGAAAATGTGTCGAGTCGAGGATTGAACGGGCTGCGCAGCCCGCCGATCGAGAGGTTGATCACACGCGCGCCGACGTCCACGGCCCAGCGGATCGCTTCCGCCTCGTCGCGCACGTCGATGGTCTGATCCGACCGCGCGATCTTCGCGATCACCAGTTGCGCGGGGAATGCCATTCCGGCGACGCCTTCGTTGTTGTTGACGGCGGCGGCGATCTCGCCGGCGATGAACGTCCCGTGCCCCTCCTCGTCGGTCAGCGGACTGCCGCCGACCCACGAGCGCGCCTGCCAGATCCGCTGCCGCGGGAATTCGGGATGGCCGCCGTCGAGGCCCGAGTCGATGATCGCGATCCGAACCGGGTTCACGACCGGCAGCTCCGGGCCGAACGCGTCGAATGCGTGGTCCTGCGCGAGGTAGTACTGGCGCGGCGCCAGAGGGTCGTTCGGCGCGAAGCTGGCGTGTGCCGCGAGGCCGTGTGCCGCCGGCGCCAGCACGAGCGCAAGCGCCACGGCGGCGGCTGTTCTCACTGGTTCGAGACCTGGAGAACCGGCGACACGCCGGCGACGTACCCGTGACCTGAGCCGACGCGGGCGCGATACACGCCGTCGGTGAGCTGGAGGCTCGAGAGGAAGCCGCCGTCGGCGGAGACGCTCGTCTCGGCCGCGGACACCCAACCATTTCCTTGCTGACGCTGGATGAGAACTCGCGCACCGGCGAGCGAAAGGGGGCGGACGTAGCCGCGAAGCTGGTCAGGCGTGCGCGGCGCGTAGAAACGCACGAGCGACGCGACGGGAACTCGAACGGCCGGGGCTGTCACCTTTCCCGTTGCGAGGCGGTAGCGCGTCGTCACCGTGGGCTTGACCGAGAACGTCACGGTGCCGTCCTTCGCCGC
>Ga0136846_1214499_pt1 | contig 11363 bp, 9 predicted proteins | sample HopSoiMetagenom2_FD_96841 | JGI IMG/M metagenome (GOLD analysis project Ga0136846, IMG submission 96841) | Grasslands soil microbial communities from Hopland, California, USA - 2 Assembly 2016 (version 4) | ecosystem: Environmental > Terrestrial > Soil > Grasslands | place: USA: Hopland... | reverse complement strand
CGTCTTCGTGGCGGCCGTTACGCTAGCCGTGGTGATGCCCAGCCGGGGAGGCGATGCCCCGGCCCGGCCGCCGGCCGGGCGCCTCGCCCTGCCGGCCACGCCCGCCTCGTACCTGGGCTGGTACCCGGCTGGAGTGCCCCGCTCGTACGCGGGGGTTTCCGCGGTCAGCGCCGCCACCGGCGTCAAGCCCGCCCTGGTGCCCTACTACAGCGGGTGGTTCGAGCCGTTCCAGGCCTCTTTCGCCGCGGCCGCGGCCCGCGACGGCGCGGTGCCGATCGTGCAGATGAACCCGGACGGCGTCCGGGTCGCCGCCATCGCGTCCGGGCGGTACGACGGCTACCTGCGCAGTTACGCCGGGGCCGTCCGGGCCTACCACCGCCCGGTCATCGTGAGCTTCGGCCACGAGATGAACGGCGGCTGGTACTCCTGGGGCTACAGGAAAACGTCCGCCGCCACCTTCGTCGCGGCCTGGCGGCACATCGTCAGCCTGTTCCGCGCGGCCGGAGCCCGCAACGTGACCTGGCTATGGACCGTCAACATCATCGACGACCCGCATTACGGCAAGATCCCGAGCCCGGCCCGGTGGTGGCCGGGCCGCAAGTACGTGAGCTGGGTCGGCATCGACGGCTACTACTACCACTCGTCAACGGCGTTCAGCTCGCTGTTCGGGCCGACCATCGCGGCCGTGCGTCAGGTGACGGGCGCTCCCATCCTCATCGCCGAAACCGCCGCCGTGCCCGCCGCGGGCCAGCCCGCGAAGATCGCCGACCTGTTCGCCGGAGTCCGCCTGTACGGGCTGCTCGGGTTCGTCTGGTTCGACGTCACGCACCCGGAGAACTGGCGGCTGAGCAGCCCGGAGGCGCTGGCCGCGTTGCGCCGGGGCGCCCGGTCCTACCGCCGGCCCGTTCCCGGCACCTCTTAGGGGCGGCCGGGCAGGCCGGCCGCTTCCAGCCCGGCCGGCGCCGGATCCCGGTAGGACCGCAGGGCACGGCGGAACGCGGCCAGCCCGGCCGGGTTGCCCTCGAGCCGCCAGTCCTGGTGGTAGAGGCCGTCGGCCTGCGTCTGATCGAACCAGACGAAGCCGAGCAGGTGATTGGCCCGCACGCCGGCGAAGAGGTCGGGTATCTTCGCGGCCTGCCCGGCCCGCTGGCCGACGCCGGTCTCGGACAGCAGGATCGGCCGCCTGGTGAAGATCCGCACCTCGGCGATGGTCGGCAGGAAGGCATTGGCGAAGGTGTAGTCGCGCTGGTAGTAGTAGCCGTCGATGCCGACCCAGGTGACGTAGGCGGCGCCAGGCCACCAGTCGTGGACGGGGCCGGTGCGCGCGTCGGTCACGTTGACCGTCCACAGCCAGATCACGTTGCCCGCGCCTTGCTGGCGGAACACGGTGACGAGGTGCCGCCACGCGGCCACGAACGTCCTGGCCGGGGTATGCCGGTAGCCCCAGGGGTCCCAGTCGCCGTTCATCTCGGCCGCGAAGCCGATGATCACCGGGTGCCCGTACGCCCTGACCTGGCGGGCGTAGGAGCGGATGAACGCGTCGTCACGGCCCGAGGCTACCGTGGCCAGGCTGGTATGACCGGGATCGATCTGCACGAACGGCATCGCGCCGTGCGCGTGCACCTGCCTGGCGAAGCGCGTGTTGAAGGCTTCGGACCAGCTGCTGTAGTACAGCACGATGTTCGGCTTGCGGCCGACCGCGGTCGCGAAGTCCTCGACGGGCTGATAGGAGGCGGTCTCGCCGGCTTCGGCCACGCCCAGGTAACCGCCGGCCGCGGATTTGACCGGCTTGGGAACGTGGGCGCCGAGGATCAGGCGGCCAGCCACCGCCAGGACGATCAGCGCTAGCCCCGCCGCGATGGTGATCCTGGCCGCCCGCTTCACGCGGTGCCGGCCTTCACCTTGACCGTCCTCGTCTGCCAGCGGTTGTCGTGCAGCCGGGCCAGGGCGTAGTAGCGGGTCGGCATGAGCAGCAGCAGGTTGAGCAGCACCGCGGCCGCGGTGCCGACGAACACTGACAGCATCTTCTGCCGCCAGGACATCCCGGGGCGCCCGGCCAGGTAGAGCACGGACAGGGCGAGCCGGATCACGGCGTAGGCGCCGACGAAGGCCAGCGCGGCCTCGGGATGAGACAGCCGCAGCCGGAAGCCGATGACCCACGAGGTGACGGCCCAGAGCATTACCAGCGGCGTGATGACCAGCTCGATCAGCCCGACCGTGGGCGAGGCGAGCTGCTTCAGGTTCAGCCGGGCGTAGGCGAACGGCAGCATCCACCACCAGGACCTGGCCCAGCGCAGGCGCTGCCGGAACGTCCCGCGCAACGTGGCGGGCATGTCCGTCTCCACGCCCGCCTCGTAAACCCCGACGACGTGGCCGCGCAGCAGCGCCCGCATGGCCAGCCAGCGATCGTCGCCGGTCCCGCACTCCACCGCGTACTCGTCCAGGTGGTCGTAGAGGATCTCCGAGCGGTACAGCGCCAGCGCCCCGGAGGTGGTTTCCAGGGCGCCGAGCATGGACCGGGACGCGCGCATCATGACGCAGGAGCCGCCGATATCGATGTCGGCCGCCCTGGCCACCAGGCTTTCCTGGTAGTTGCGGACGTAGATCCACCCGGTAGCCGCCTGGACCTTCTTGTTGCTCATCGCCCGGAGCAGGTGCTCGAGCGCGTCCGGGTACGGCGTGGAGTCGCTGTCCACCGTCATCACGAACTGGAACTCGTCGCGGTGGAACCGGCGCAGCGCCGCGACCTGGGCACCCCGCTTGCCCACGTTCGGCTGCCTGATCCACTCCACGCCGGGGGCGTCGAACGGCACGACCGGCTCGGCTGAGCCGTCGTCCATGACGATGATCTTGTCCAGCCTCACCGTCTGCGCCAGCAGGCTGCGCACGCATGCGTGCAGTTTCTCCTGCGGTTCGTTATAAGCCGGGATGATCGCTATCGTGCGGCCCCGGGCAATAGGGAAATTGACGAACTTGCGCCCTCGCACGAACGCGAGAAGGCAAATGGCGATGAGCGCGGCACCGAAAATCCAGTAACTTATCAGGACCGCGCTGGCGGCCATGCGCGCGACCATGTAAGCGGTCGCGCCCAGGATCGGAACGGCAATGGCAATGGTGCAGCGGTGGATTACCTCCGAGCCTTTATGGTTGCTAGCCGGTACAGCATGAGCCCCCCGAGGACGACGGCGAAACCGGCGCCGATGACCCACGTCATCGCGTGCATTCCCGCGGCCAGCAGGGCGCCCGTCGCGATCGTCCCCGAAGCCACGCTCATCTTTCCGTACATGCAGATTTCCCTTCTGGGCTGGCAGCGGGCTGTCCGCTGCGGTATCGGGGATGTCCAGGCCGAGCAGCACGGCCAGGCCGGTGTCCCGGGACGAGGGCCGCGCCTCGATGAAGTCCGTCACAGGCGCTCCCCCGCCGCAGTGACGCCGCGGGTGTCGAGCAGGAGCCGGGCCTGGCGCCCGATCTCGGCCGGGTCGTAGGCGCTGTGCGCCTGCAGCAGGATGACCAGGTCCGCCGCCGCCGCCGCGTCGGCCACCCGGCCGCCCGCCTCGACGCGGTGGCCGTCGACGAACCACTCGGGCACGTAAGGGTCGCAGTACGTTACCCGGGCGCCGGCCCGCCAGAGCTGGCGGGCCACCGAGGTGGCCGGCGTCTCGCGGAGGTCGGCGCAGTCCTTTTTGTAGGTGACGCCGAGCAGCAGCACCGTTGAGCCGTTCACCGGCTTGAAGTTCTGGTTCAGCAGCTCGGTGGCGCGGGATACGACGTACCCGGGCATCCGGCCGTTGATCTCCTGGGCCAGCTCGACGAAGCGGAACGGGTAGCCGAGCCTGCGTACCTGGTAGGAGAGATAGCTGGGGTCGATCGGGATGCAGTGACCTCCGACGCCCGGACCGGGGAAGAAGGGCTGGAAGCCGAACGGCTTGGTGGCCGCGCACCTGATCGCGTCCCACAGGTCCACGCCGAGCTCGTGGCAGAAGATCGCCATCTCGTTGACCAGGGCGATGTTCACGTGCCGGTAGGTGTTCTCCAGGAGCTTGGCCATCTCCGCCTCACGCGCCGAGGCGGCCCGGACCACGTGATCGCAGATCTTGCCGTAGAAGGACGCGGCGGCCTCGGTGCACGACGGCGTGACGCCGCCCACCACCTTCGGCGTGTTCCTGATGCTGTAGGCGTGGTTCCCCGGGTCGATCCGCTCCGGGGAGAAGGCCAGTGCGAAGTCCAGGCCCGCGGTCAGGCCTGACCCTTTCTCCAGCAGCGGGCGCACCACCTCCTCGGTGGTTCCCGGGTAGGTAGTCGATTCCAGTACGACCAGCGCGCCGGGGCGGAGCCGCCGGGCCGCCATCGCGGCCGCCGACCGGACGGCGCCCAGGTCGGGGCCGTTGTCCGCGGTGAGCGGGGTAGGCACGCAGATCACGATCGTCGCGGGCCAGCCGACGGCGTCCTCGGTGTCGGTAGCCACGAAGCGACCCGCGAGCATGACGCGGACATCATCGCCGGACACGTCCCCGATGTGCGACCGGCCGGCGTTCAGGCCGCTGACCACGGCGTGGTCCCGGTCGTAGCCGACGACGGTCAGGTCGCGCCTGGCCGCCTCGGCGGCCAGCGGAAGCCCGACATAGCCGAGCCCGATGACCAGCACATCCGGATCGCGGAACGACCAGGAGCCCGGCAGGCAAGCAGGTGTGTCAAAGGCGATCAAGGTCCCCCCCGGGATGCGTACACGTACGGGTTACCGGTGCGCCGACTGCCTGACGGAGGCTTACGCTATCGCACAAGATGGCACATCTGAGGAAAAATCACGTGATCACGCCCCCTTGCAAGTACGACGTAAGATTTCCGCCGCCGTTTCGTGATTCAGGACGATTTGTTCCTGTGACCTGGGCGGCATGATGTCTCGTCTGAGGATGTTGATCTCTGTTGTGATCGCCGTGGCGTGTGTGGCGTTCGCGGTTAGCCGCCTGGTCTCGCCTGACGCCCCGGCCAGCGCCGGCGCTACGGCCCTTCCCGTCACTCCGGCCTCCTATCTCGGCGTGTACGAGAAGGGGGCGCTGGCCGGCTACCAGCCGGTTACCGCGTTCACCCGGGCGGCTGGCCGGCCGCCGAACCTGGTCGGGTACTACGGAGGCTGGGGTGAGCCGTTCGAGGTGTCATTCGCGGCCACGGTGCGCCGGCATGGCGCGGTCACGTTGCTGCAGTGGGATCCCACCCTGGCTTCGGTCCCGCGGATCGCGGCCGGCGGCTATGACGGCTACCTGCGTGCGTTCGCGGACAGGGTGCGCGCCTTCGGCGGTCCCGTGGTCATCGGTTTCGGCCACGAGATGAATGCCTACTGGTACTCCTGGGGTTACCGGCACACCCCGGCCGCGACGTTCGTGGCCGCGTGGCGGCACATCGTGACGCTGTTCCGCGCCCGGGGCGCGCGTAACGTCACCTGGCTGTGGACGCTGCAGGCGGACGAGCCCGGTACCGGCCCGGTCGCCGCCTGGTGGCCGGGTGCCAGGTACGTCACCTGGGTGGGCATCGACGGCTATTACTACCGCCCGGGCGAGACCTTCTTCAGCATCTTCGGGCGGACCATCGCCGAGGTCCGGATGTTCACCGGGCACCCGGTGCTGCTGTCGGAGACCGCAGCGGGCCCGCAGGCCGGCCAGGCGGCCAAGATTCCGGGCCTGTTCGCCGGAATGCGCGAGTACGGCACCCTCGGGCTCGTCTGGTTCGACATCGCCCAGCACGACGGGATCTACCACCAGGACTGGCACGTCGAGGACGATTCCGCCGCCGCGGCAGCGTTCCGGCGGGCCGCCTCCGGGCTGTCCCTGGCCCGCTTCTGACGCCGTCTGCCGCTCCCGGCTACGTCATCGGGAGGCTGTTCCGGAGCGCGGCGGTCAGGCCATGCCGGTGGTGGAGGCGGACCGGGACCGCGGGTCGCGGGCATGCCAGGAACCCCGGGCCACGCTGGCCAGGAAGGTGTCGACGGCGCGGTTGAAGACGTCGGGCTCTTCCAGGTTCGCGGTGTGGCCGGTGCGCGGCAGGACGGCCAGGCCGGCGGCGGGAATCGTGCGCTTGAGCATCAGCGCGGGCTCCAGGCAGCCCTCGTCCTCGTCACCCACCAGGACCAGGACCGGGGCGGTGATCCGGGCCAGGTCGCCGGCGAGCTCGTACAGCGACGGCCGGGCGGCCTGCACACCGCGCATGGTCAGGGCGCTGCCCAGGGAGGAATGGCCGGCTAGCGCCGCGGCGAACTCGGCCCAGCCGCGCGGGTTCTTGTTCTGGAACTGGACCCGGGCCGGCCCCGCCGCGTACCGTTCCGCCACCTTTGCCGCGCCCTCGGCGGCGAACGCGGCCGCGGTGAGCATCGATTCGGCGCGGAAGGCGTCGGCACGCTCGGGCTCGGCGCCGTATCCGGCCCCGGCCACCACCGCGGAGCTGACCCGGCCGGGGTGCCGGAGCGCCAGGTGCAGCGCGGTGAACCCGCCCATGGACAGGCCGACCACGTGCGCCTGCCCGATGCCGAGGCCGTCGAGGACCGCGACCGCGTCCGCGACCGCCCGGTCCTGAGAGTAGGACCCTGGGTCGGTGGGCACGTCGGAGGGCGGGTAGCCGCGGGCCGCGTAGGTCACGCACCGGTAGGCCGCGGAGAAGAACCGGACCTGCGGTTCCCAGCTCCGGTGGTCTCCGGCGAACTCGTGCGCGAACAGGAGCGGCTCGCCCTGGCCGGTCTCCTCGGCGTGCAGCGTCACGCCGTCGTCGGTCACGATCGCTGGCATCGCGGCTCCCCTGGATCTGGCGGCTGGTCCTTTAGCCGGAAACTTCTTTTACCGGATCAGCGCCCATGATGTGCTGAAATGTCCGAGCCGAGGCGGCATCGGCGTCGCCTTCCGCCAGCGCGGCCAGGATCTCGTCGTGCTGCCTGGCCGACTCGGCGTGCGTCCGGGTCACCCGGGGGCCGCCCTGGAGCGACGCCCAGAGCAGCCGCATCAGCGACAGCAGCAGCGGGCTGTGCGCGTACTCGTACACGGTGAAGTGAAACTCCCGGTTCAGCTCGGCGTAGCGCGGGTCGCCGTCGGCGAGCCCGCGCATCCGGTCGTTCAGCTCGCGCAGCCGGGCCAGCCCGGCGGGGTCGGCCTTGCGGGCGGCCAGCGAGGCGCCCAGGGACTCCAGGGCCGCGCGGATCTGGAAATTCTCCTCGACCCGGCCGGCGTCGGGCGCAACCACGGTGAAGCCCCGGTGGGTGTCGCAGACCAGCAGGCCCTCCGATTCCAGCCGCCGCATCGCCTCGCGCACCGGGGTCTGGCTCACGCCGAAGCGCCGCGCCAGGTCACGCTGGCGCAGCTGCTCTCCCGGCTCCAGACCGCCGGTGATGACCAGCTCACGGACCAGCGCGGCCACCAGGTCCGTCTTGCTGACGTAGCCGGGGACCTCGGCGCTCATGGCCTGCCTCCCGTCCCCGGGCCCGCGATCGCTCCCGGCAGCGCGCAGACCCGGGCCGGGGTGAGGGGCAGCTGGCCGACGCTGCCCGGCAGGCCCAGCGCGTCGCGGACCGCGTTGGCCACCGCGGCGCCGGCCGCGCTGATGCCGCCCTCTCCCGCGCCCATCACGCCGAGCGGGTTACCCGGGGACGGGGACTCCTGGCACAGCAGGACGTCGACCGGCGGGATTTCGGCCGCCGTGGGCAGCCGGTACTCGATGAACGTGATGGCCTGCGGCTGGCCGTCCTCGTCGTAGCGGAACTCCTCGAGCAGGGCCCCGCCGATGCCCTGGGCCACGCCTCCCCGCAGCTGGCCCTCCACCAGCATCGGGTTGATCGCGCAGCCCACCTCGTACGCGACCAGGTAGCGCAGCACCCGGACCCGGCCGGTGCCGCTGTCCACCTCGACCACCGCGGCGTGCACGCCGTAGGGGTATGTCATGTGCGAGGCCTCGAACCGGCGGCGGGCGGACAGCCCGGCGGCCTCGCCCTCCTTCAGGTAGCGGCTGGCGGGGGCGGCGACCTTCGCGAGATCGGCCAGGGTCAGGCGGACCGCCGGGTCACCGCGGACGCTGACCGACCCGCCGGCCAGGTCGAGGTCTTCCTCGGCCGCCTCGAGCACGCGGGCGGCCAGTTCGATGGCCCGGCGGCGGACGGCGAGCGCGGCCTGGTGCACCGCGCTGCCGCCCACCACCGTCGACCGCGACGCCCAGGACCCGGCGCCGAACGGCTGGGCGGCCGTGTCCCCGGCCGTGACCCGGATGGCCCCCGGGTCGGCGCCGATGGCGTCCGCCGCGATCTGCGTCAGCACCGTCTCGATGCCCTGGCCGAGTGAGGTCCCGCCGGAATAGACGTGCACGGTGCCGGACCGGCTCACGGTGACGTCGGCGGTTTCCTGCGGTCCGAGGCCGCTCTTCTCCACGAACATGGCCAGCCCGAAGCCGCGGCGCTTGCGCGTCGGGAGTGCCGTGCCCGCGGACAGGGCGCGGTAGCCGAGGCGCCCGGCCTCGGCGACCGCCGCCGCGAGCAGCGCCGGGTAGTCGCCGGTGTCCAGGATCATCTCGGTGCCGAGCGTGCTGATCGGCCGCTCGTGCGGCATCTCGCTCCGGGTCAGGAGGTTGCGCTGGCGCAGCTCGACGGGGTCGAGGCCGAGCCGGGTGGCGGCCACGTCGAGCAGGTGCTCGCGCGCCGCCGTGCCCTCGAACCGGCCCGGCGCCCGGTAGGTGCCGCACGGCGTCTTGTTGGTGAGCACCACCCGGACCCGGCCGCGGTAGGCGGGCACGCGGTAGGGGCCGGGGAGCATGGCCACGGTGAGCTCCGGCACCGCCACGCCGTGGGTGCGGCAGTAAGCCCCGTTGTCCTGGACGACGTCGTCGGTCAGGGCCAGGATCCGGCCACCGGCATCGAAGGCGGCCGCGATGCGGTGGTACTGCTGCCGGGAGTGGTTCACCGCCATCAGGTGCTCGGCCCGGTCCTCGGCCCACTTGACCGGGCGGTCGAGCCGCAGGGCCAGCCACGGGATGAGGAAGTCCTCGGGGTAGAACTCACCGCGGACGCCGAACCCGCCGCCCGCGTCGATCGCGTGCACGCGGATCAGCGTCTCGTCCACGCCGAGCAGGTCCGCCAGCAGGTCACGGTTCCACACCGGCACCTTGGTCATGCCGAAGATGGCCAGCTCGCCCGGCTCCCGGCCGGGCACCGCCAGCAGGCAGCGCGGCTCCAGCGGCACGCCGCTGTGCCGGCCGATGGCCAGGTCGATCTCGACCACGTGCGCGGCGCGGGCAAACGCGGCGCCGGGGTCGCCGTAGCCGCGGGTGAGCTCGGCGGCGACCCGGGGCGGGTCCTGCCGGGCGTCGAGGACCGCGGGCCTGCCCCCGATATCGATCCCGACCAGCTCGGCGGCATCCTCGCAAGCGTACGGGTCATCGCCGACGACGACGGCGAGCGGCTCGCCCACGTAGCGCACGGTGTCCCGGGCCAGCACCGGCTGCAGGAAACCGCTCAGGTCGGTGTCGGCGATGGCGAGCCGGACCGGGATGACCAGGTCCCGCGGGAGGTCGCCCGCCGTGACGACGGCGGCGATCCCCGGGACGTTCCTGGCCTCGGTGACGTCGAGGTCGCGGACCTCGCCGTGGGCGGCCGGAGAGCGGACGACCCTGGCCCACAGCTGCCCCGGGGCGCTGAAGTCGTCGCCGAACCGGCCGCGCCCGCGCAGCAGGCGCGGGTCCTCAGCCCGCGGCAGCCGGGTACCGATGACGGTCATTTCCGCCGGGCCCGCGCGGTGGCCACGATGGCCTCGATGATGCCCTGGTAGCCGGTGCACCGGCACAGGTTCGACGCGACGAGCTCGCGGGCCTGCGCCTCCGTCAGCGCGTCCGCGCTAGTCTCGGCCAGGTAGGCCTCGGCGAGCAGGAGGAAACCGGGCGTGCAGAACCCGCACTGCAGGGCGTGATGATCGCTGAACGCCTGCTGCAGGTCGGACAGCTGCTCCCCGTCGGCGAGCCCTTCCACCGTGCGGACCTCGGTGCCGTCGGCCTGCACCCCGAATACAAGGCAGGCGCGGACCGGCTGGCCGTCCATGAGCACGGTGCAGGCGCCGCAGATGCCGTGCTCGCAGCCGAGATGGGTGCCGGTGTAGCCGAGGTCGTGGCGGAGCATGTCAGCCAGCGTCCGGCGGGCCTCGACGGCGAGTTCGTGCTCCCGGCTGTTGACCCTCAGGGAGATCTTGTGCATGCTCACTTCGCTGCCTCCCTCAGGGCTGCCTCAGTCAGGGCTGCCTCAGTCAGGGCTGCCTCGGTCAGGGCGGCGCTCACCTCGTGCGGCAGCACCGGGATGTGGTCGAAGCGCACTCGCGTGCCGGACAGCGCGTCGTTGACGGCGTTGAGGACGGCGGCCGGGGCGCCGATCGTGCCGCCCTCCCCCATGCCCTTGGCACCCGTCTCGCTGAACCGGGAAGGGGTTTCCAGGTGGACGACGTCGACCGGGCACATCTCCGCCGCGGTGGGCGCCAGGTAGTCCATCAAGGTGGCGCTGACCGGCTGGCCCCCGGGGTCGAAGCAGACCCGCTCGAGCAGCGCGGCCGCCATCCCCTGGGTGACGCCGCCGCGTACCTGCCCGTCCACCACTACGGGGTTGATGACCACGCCGCAGTCCTCGACCACCAGGTACCGGTGCAGCCGGATCGCGCAGGTGCCCGGGTCGATCACCACCATGGCCGCGTGGCAGGCGTTGGAGAAGGTGCCGGGCGGATCGAAGGTGGCCCGCGCCTCCAGCCCGTAGCGCAGGTCCTCGCTGACCCGGTGAGCCTGGAAGTGGACCAGCCTGGCCAGCTCGGAGATGGCGATGGCCGCGTTCTCGTCGCCGCGTACCCGGGCGGTTCCGTCGGCCAGCTCGATGTCGGCCGGGCTGGCCTCCAGCTGCCCGGCCGCGATCGCCCGCAACTGCCCGGCCACCGCGGCGGCGGCCCGGCCGGCCGCGCCGCCGCCGATCACCACGGACCGGCTGCCCCAGGTGCCCCAGCCGTAGGAGGCCAGGTCGGTGTCGCCCTGCCGCAGCCGGACCTGGTCCGGGTGAATGCCGAGGCGGTCGGCGACGATCTGGGCGAACGTGGTCTCGTGCCCCTGGCCGTGCCCGCAGGTCCCGGTGGTGACGATGACCTCGCCGGTGGGGTCCATCCGGACCATCGCGGTGTCGTAGCCGGGCGTCATCCGCATCCGGCGCTGAGACATCGTGGGCGTGCCGTAGGCGGTGCGCTCGGAGAAGCACGCGTAACCGATGCCCGCGAGCTGTCCCCGGGCGCGGAGCACCGCTCGTTCGGCGGTCCAGTGCCTGGCCTTCACCTGCTGCTCGGCCAGGTCGAGGGACTCGCGGTAGCTGCCCTCGTCGTAGG
>Ga0136846_1226385_pt1 | contig 11364 bp, 12 predicted proteins | sample HopSoiMetagenom2_FD_96841 | JGI IMG/M metagenome (GOLD analysis project Ga0136846, IMG submission 96841) | Grasslands soil microbial communities from Hopland, California, USA - 2 Assembly 2016 (version 4) | ecosystem: Environmental > Terrestrial > Soil > Grasslands | place: USA: Hopland... | reverse complement strand
GCATTGACGAGCTTCGCGGCGTTCTCCTCGTGCCGGTGCCCCCGCGAGTTCGCGAGCGCGCCGAGCAGCCGCTTCGCGTCGGGGTACTCCTGCGACGCCTTGCGATCGAGCTGCTTCCGAACCGCGTGCGACAGGCGCCACGTCCACCGCGCCAGGATCTGATCCGGCGCGTCGGGCTTCGAGTCGGCGATCGCGCGCAGCAGGATACGGACACCCGCCGAGCGATCCTTCTCCCAGGGCGGCGCCTGCGCGACGAGCGTGACGAGATCGTCGAAGTCGGCGCGCTCCACGCGCATCGACACGCGGTCGGCGAGCGCGATCAGGCGCAGGCGACGGTTCGGGCTCTGCGCGGCGCAGGTCGAGAGAAACTTCTCCATCGCGCGCTTCGATGCGCCGCGTGCGGTCAGCTTCTCCACGAACGCCTGGCGCTCGTCGAAGCGCAGCTGCCGTCCTGCGATCTCGCCCCAGAACTCCTGCTCGTCGTCGTCGAGGAACTTCGGGTCGACCCGCTGCCATTCGCGCGCGATCACCATCTTGCGGCGCAACACGTCGGGCGTGACCGGCACGAGCCACGCCGCCGGCGTCAGCTTCCGCCGCGCGCGGCGCTGCTGGCGGCGGCGTGGCGCGGGCGTGACGCGCGCGCCCTCCCGGTAGAAGTCCGCGTCGAGCAGGGAGTGGAGCGAGACGACCCGCTCGTTGTGTGTCGCGCCCTTCGGTGTGAAGTCGACGACGACACCCGCCTCCTTGCGCGCGTGGATGCGCATGATGCGACCGATGCGCTGCTGGTAGACGCGCTTGGAGGCAGTCGGCGCGAGGTGCATGACGACGGTCGCGCGCGGGGAGTTCCAGCCTTCCGCGAGCAGCATCGCGTTGATCAGCACATCGATCTCCGCGCGCTCGTACGCCGCGAGGACCTCGGCGAGCTTGACCGGCGGCGTGCGGCCCGACACGGCCTCCGCCTTGATGCCCGCTGCGCGGAAGGCCGTCGCAAGGTTGTAGGCATGGTCGACGCCCGCGGCATAGACGATCCCCGGCGTATCGCCGAAGCGCTCCCGGTACAACGTCGCGGCGGCCATGTTCAGCGCCTCGTGGTCGAGGGCCTGCGCGAGAGCGCGCTCCTCGAAGTCGCCGCCCACGATCGGCACCTGGTTGATCGCAGCGACCGGCGGAACGCGCAGGCAGCGAAGCGGCGCGATCAGCCCGCGGCGCGCGGCATCCGTCAGCGGCAAGTCGTCGACCGACGCGGGGAAGACATCGGAGACCTGCTTCGCGATCAGCTCCTCCGTGGCCGTCATGCCGACGTACACCGGCTCGCTGAGGTGGCGGATCGCCGCCGAAGTCTTCTCCCCGAGCGCGGTATGCGCCTCGTCGCAGATCACGAGCTGGTACGCGTCGTGCGCGATCTCCTCGACGTGACGCGCGAACCATGCGTACGTCTGGATCGTGATCGGGTTCGACTCCCGCGGCGCGGTGTGCCCCTCGAGGATCGCCTCGTGGAAGCGCGCGCCGTAGCCGTGCTCGGTGAGCTCGCGCCGGAACTGGTCGACGAGCAGGCGGCGATGCGTGAGGATGAGGACGCCCTCCGTGCGCGCAGCCTCGACGAAGCCGGCGGCGGCGATCGTCTTGCCCGACGCGGTCAGATGGCGGAAGCGATAGCGGCGCACGGCGCCGGCGTCGTCCTGGACAACGAGCTCCTCGGCGTCGCCTTCGTCCTCGGCGTCGGCGTCCGCCGGGAGCCCGAGCTCGTCGTCACCCTCGTCCTCCTCGTCCTGGACGTCCTCGGCGTTGCCGTTGCCGTTCCCGTTCCCGTTGCCGTTTTCCGCCCCCTTCTGCACGGCCGCGATCAGCTCGGTCAGCATCCCGGCGAGCGCGTCGATCTGGTGTCGGCGCAGCTCGGTGCCGGAGGCGAGCCGGGGCGGCTTCTCCGAGAGCACCCGCTCGAGGCCGAGCAGGAGCGCGTACTTCACCTTCCAGTCGGGCGACGGCCCGTCGCGGCCGCTCTCCAGCTCGGAGAACGCGTCGTCGAGCGCGCGTCTGCGCGCTGTGCCTGGTGCGAGCACGACGTCCGGATCCTCGTCGGGACGGAGGAAGGGCTCGCCGGCCCAGGCTTCTGCTCGGAGGGTGTCGGCTCTGAGGGCCAGAGCCTCCTCCGAATCGATCGGAGAATGCGTGATGGTTTCTGCCAATGCGTGCGGCGACGCTTACCGTGCCGCCTTCTCAAAGGACGCGCTAGCGACCTAACCCCGTCTCGCGTAGCGCACCCTCACAATAGCCGAACATCCGGACGGTCGCGAGGGGTCGGGCAGGCGGCTACTCCTCCCAGCGCTCCTCGTCGTGCAGCCAATGGCCGCTGACGATCTCGAGAGGTGCGAGGCCCAGCTCCGCGATCTCCCGCTCGATCACGGCGCGCGCCTGCTCCAGCTCGAGTGAGGAGTCGGCGTAGACGAAGACCGTGCCCTCGTCGTCGCTGGCCTCGATCCGGTGCCGCTCGAGGTCCTTGGCGAGCTCGTGGGCGTCCGACAGGCCCAGCCGCCCGAGCAGCCCGCCGGCGCCGTCCTCGCCGAGCTCGATCCGCAGTCTCCAGTCGTCGCGGGCCATCGGATGAGCAAAATAGCGCGGCGTGGAGATGACGAACGCCGACTGGAGGCGCCCCTCGCCCTTGCTGCGCCGCGTCAGGCACCTGGAGGCGGCGGCCGGGACACTCCTCGCGGTCGTGATCGCGGGCGTCCTCGCGGGGCTTTCCAGCCTGACCGCCGGGGTGATCGCGGTCGGCTGCGGCCTCGCCGCGGGCGTGGTCGCCGACGTCGTCATGCAGCGGCGCGTCGGCGCTTGGGGCTACCTCGAGCGCGAGGACGACCTGCTCGTGCGCCGAGGCCTGCTCGTGCGACGGCTCTCGGTCGTCCCGTACGGGCGCATGCAGTTCATCGACGTCACCGCCGGGCCGCTCGAGCGCTCGTTCTCGCTCGCCACTCTCCGCTTGCACACGGCGGCGGCCGAGACCGACGCGCGCATCCCCGGGCTCGCGAGCGAGGAGGCCGCGCGCCTGCGCGACCGCCTGACCGAGCTCGGCGAGGCGCGCGCGGCAGGCCTATGACGCACGAAGAGGGCTGGCACCGGCTGCACCCGCTCTCGCCTGCCGTCGGCACGAGCAGGATCGTGCTCGCGCTCGTGGTCGTCTTCGCACCCACCTTCGCGAGTGGCGGCGACGGCGACTTCTACTCGTCGCTCTCGCACGTGCTCGTACCCGTCGCGCTCGTCGGCCTCGCCGTCGTCAGCTGGCTCGTCACGCGCTGGCGCATCGAGGGCGCGAACCTCCGCATCGAGACGGGGCTCGTGCGTCGGAGCTCGCAACGCTTCCCGCTCTCGCAGGTGCAGGCGATCGACACGGTGCGACCCGGCCTGGCGCGACTGTTCGGGCTCAGTGAGCTGCGGCTCCGCATGGGCGGCACGGGCGGCGCGGCACGGCTCGCGTACCTGCCGAGCAAGCAGGCGGAGGAGCTGCGCCTGCGCTTGCTCTCGCTCTCGCGTGGCGTGCACGACGAGACGCCCCAGCCGCAGGAGAACGTGCTCGTCACCGTCCCGGTCGCGCGTGTGCTCGGCTCGCTCCTCTTCAGCGGGCCGACGCTCGTGCTGCTCGTCTACGTGGTCGCGTTCGGCGTGGGCGCCGTGCTCGGCTCCGACGCAACGCGGGCGGTCACGGGTTCGGCTGCTGCGATCCTGATCGGCGACGCAGTCGCGCTCTGGCGCCGCTTCAACCGCGCGTACGACGCGACGGTCGCGACCGCACCGGAGGGCCTGCGCATCCGCTCAGGGCTCGTGGAGACGACAGCCGAGACGATCCCGGCGGGACGCGTGCAGGCCGTACAGCTCGTCGAGCCGATCCTCTGGCGCCCGTTCGGCTGGTGTCGCGTCGAGGTCGACGTCGCCGGGCACGTGCACGATCCGAGCGGGGAACACCGGCACGGGCGCAGGTTGCGCCCGGCCCTGCCCGTCGGGACGCGGGCGGAGGCGAAGCTCGTGCTCGCGCACCTCGTCCCGGACGCGCCGTTCCCGAGCCGGCGGCCACCGCGGCGGGCGCGGTGGAAGTCGCCGCTTCGCTACCGGCGGCTCGCGTTCGCCTTCGACGACCGCTATGCCGTCGCGACGACGGGGCGACTCGCCCGAATCGAGTCGTGGGTGCCGTTGACGAAGATCCAGAGCCTGCGCCGTGTCGAAGGGCCGGTGCAGCGCCGGCTCGGGCTGGCGACGGTGCATCTCGACACCGCAGGGAAGCGGGTCGGGACGGCATTCCGCGACGTCGACCGCGACGCGTCGCTGCATGACCTCGAGCGGCTGTCCGACCTGGCGCGCGGCGCCCGGCGCGCCTGATCCCTCAGGCCGCGGCCGCGACGCGCGACTCGAGCCGCCGCAGCAGCCACGACAGCTCGCCGCGGTCGGCCTCGAGCACCTCGCCCTCGAACTGCAGGATCACCCCGCCGCCGGGTGCGAGGTGGTCGCCCGCGGCTGCGAGCAGCCGGCGGTAGTGGTCGAGCCCGTCGCCGGTCGAGAAGACGGCAGCGGGCGGCTCGTCCTCGTAGCCCGGCGTGCCGGGCGCGAGGTAGGGGAGGTTCGCGACGATCAGGTCGAGGTCGCGTGGCAGCCCTTCGAGTAGGTCACCGTGCACGAGATGGATCTGGGCGCCGAGGCGCTCCGCATTCGCCGAGGCGACCCTGAGCGCCTTGGCGCAGGTGTCGCTCGCCCAGACCTCGATCAGCGGCGCGCGCAGGGCGAGAGTGATCGCGAGCACGCCCGACCCGGTGCCGACGTCGGCGACGCGCGCGGGCCGGGCGCCCACCCGCTCCAGCGCCGCCCCCACGAGCCGCTCCGTCGTCGTGCGCGGCGAGAAGACCCGGCCGGGTTGGCTGACGAAGGTCAGTCCGTGAAAGGTTGTCTGCATCGTTGGTCTACTACGTGTCTCGATGAACTGGATTCTTACCTCGGAAGAGAAGAAGTCCCGTTACGAGCAGCAGCACGGCGATCTCGACGAGCGCTCCCTCGTGCGCAAGGGGAACATTGCTTACGGCGCCGGGCTCGCGCTCCTGATGGCGGGAGACCCCGAGGCCGCCGTTTGGCTGCGGCGCGCTGCGGCGTGCTGGCGCGAGAGCTGGAGCGGGGGCGAGTCGTGGGGCCGCCCGATCGGCGCGCTGAAGGCGTCGCTGCTCGCCCGCGACGACGCTGCGGTCGCGGAGCTCGCCAGGTGGACGCTCGAGACCGGCGCCGCGACGGCCGACTCGCCGATCGGCCGCTATGCAGGAGCGGTTGCTCTGCTGGCGCTGGAGCGGTGGTCGGAGGCGCGTCACGTCTCGGAGTCGCTGCGCGGACTCGACCAGTTCCCGCAGGACGTCGCCGACGCGCTGGCCTACGTCGCGGCCGACGACGTCGTCGGTTATGTGGAGGCGGTCGAGGCGGTCGTCGCCTCCTTCGAGACGCGAGAGGAGCATCTCGAGGACGTGGCGGTCGCCGACACCGCACTTGCGCTGCAGGAGCTCGCGCGCCGGCGCGGCATCGAGCACACGCTGCCGCCGTCGCCCGTTCTGCCCGCGGCCCCGGTCTAGTCCGTCTCGCCCTTCGTGATCAGCGGGTGGAAGGCGACCGTGATCGAGAGCGGCGCCTTCGTCTCGTCCTCGAGCTCCGTCAGCTTGTGCACGAGCTCGTTCAGCAGCTCGCGCACCGTCTCGATGTCGAGCTTCGTGTGCACCTGCGCGCTTCCGAACTCGCCCTGCGCGGCGAACAGGTCGAAGCCGCGCTGCAGCTCGCGCAGCTGCGCAGATTGCAGGTCGCTGGCGAGCCCGGTCGCGCGGATCTCCTGCGCGACGTGGAAGTGCTTCGCCACGGGCCGGTAGGGCTTCTCCCGCCCCGCGGCAGTCGCGAGCTCGATCAGGCCTGCGCGGTTGAGCATGCGCACGTGGAAGTGGAGGTGGCCCGGGTCGACCGAGAGCGTCGCGGCGAGCTCACGGTTCGTCATCGGCTGCTCGGCCTCGGCGAGCACCTGCAGCACTTTGAGCCTCAGCGGGTGGCCCAGCGCCTTGAGCTGTTCCGGGCGCTCGACCTCGAGAACTTCGCGCGGGGCGGGCTGGGGCTGCGGCTCGGTCATCCAGCGCCTATTTTGGACGCTGCGGCCGCGTCAAGGAAGGCCTCGACGCGAACTGGTGCCAAACGGACGAGCGAGGCGGGCACATCGGTGTTGATAGCACCTCCGAAGGCCGTTGCGACCGCCTCGGCCTTCGACTCGCCCGCCACGAGGAAGGCGATGCGGGCGGCCGACCGAAGCTCCGGCAGCGTCATCGTCACCCGCTCGACCCAGGGCTCGAGCCCCGCCGGGCCGCTGACGGCGCGCCGGTCCTCGATCTGGAGCTGCGGCGAGCCGGGGAAGAGCGAGGCCACGTGCCCGTCGGGGCCGAGGCCGAGCAGCAGAAGGTCGAGCGCGACGCCGTCCAACGCCTCGTCGAGCTCGCCGGCGGCATCCGCGGGCGCGAGCTCACCGCGGATCCGGTGCACCTCGCGCGGCTGCTCCTGGAGCCGGTCGAGCAGCGTCTCCCGCGCCGCCCGGTAGTTCGAGCGATCGTCCTCGGGCGGCACGCACCGCTCGTCGCCCCACCAGAGCTCGACCTTGCTCCAGTCGGGCTCGAGGGCCGCCGCGCGCTCGTAGGCCGCGCCCGGGGTCGATCCGCCGGTCAGCACGATCGAGCCGCCGCGCCGCGCCTGCTCGGCGAGCACCCGAGCGACCTCTCCGGCCGGATCGCCGACGACGTGCAGGTCAGGCGCTTGCGGCATCCGGCAAGGGTACGAGACCTCGCTTGAACCCCGCCAGCAGGTAGACGCTCGCGAGCCCGGCCCATTCGCCGTAGGGCGCGAGCAGACCGTCCGTCTCCTCGGCCTCGACCCAGCGGCCGCAGATGGCCGACGCCAGCTTGACCAGCCCGAGGTCGCGTGCAAGGCCGTACTCGTAGCGGCCGAGCCCCTCGAGGCAGACCACGCCGACCGACCACGGGCCGAGCCCGCGCTCGCGGCTCAGCCGCAGCGCGACGGCGCCGCTCGGCTTCGCCTTCAGCCCTTCGAGGTCGACCGTGCGACACACGCGGATCAGCGCGGTGGCGCGGCGGGCGCCGAGCCCGTGGCGCGCGAGCTCCGCGGGCGCGAACCGCCCGAGCTCGCCCGCGGTCGGCGGAGCGTGCAGGTCGTCGAGCGCAGGCGAGGCGGCGCGGATGATGCGTCGCTCGATGCGGCGCGCCTCGCTCGCGAGAATCAGCTGTCCGGCGACGGCCCGCAAGAGCGACTGCGCCACGCTGCCCGTGCGCATCGGGCGCAGGCCGCGCACGCGGCGCAGCGTCTCCCCGAGCAGGTGGTCGTTCGCGAACCGGCGGACGAACTCGGAGTGATCGTCGTCGATGCCGAGCGCGAACCGCACGTGGTCGATCCCCGCTTCGCTGTCGGCGGCCACGACGATCGTGCCGTCGACACGCTGCGTGGCCTGCGCGCGCTCGAGCCCGCCGTCGACGCGCAGCACCGCCCGGTAGAGCCCGTCGGTCACGACGCGGGTCGCGTCGCTCGACATCCGTCCGGAGAGCCGGAGCGAGTACGGCCCCTTCGGCTTCAACTCGGCGCGGACGGTCATCCGCTCGAGTCTAGGGATAGGCTCCGCCGGTGCTGCGCAGGGTCGCGTCGCGGGTGTCCATGCGGAGCCGGGAGCGGAAGCTGCAGCTCTTCCTGGAGCTGCTCGGGCCTGGGCCGGAGACGAGCGTCGTCGACGTCGGCGTGACGAATGCACCCTTCGGCAGCGGGTCGTCCGACAACTTCTTCGAGGCCCTCTACCCATGGCCGCACCGGATCACGGGCGTGGGTCACACCGAGCTCGACCGCTTCGCGGCGTCCTTCCCGCAGGTGCGCGCGGTGCGCGCGGACGGACGGGAGCTGCCGTTCGACGACGGCTCGTTCGACCTCGGCTTCTCGAACGCGGTCGTCGAGCACGTGGCAGGTGGACGCGAGGGGCAGCGGCGTTTCGTGTATGAGCTGTGCCGAGTCGCGCGGCGCGTGTTCGTGACGACGCCGAACCGGTGGTTCCCGCTCGAGGTGCACACGCTGCTGCCGCTGGTGCACTGGCTGCCGCCCGGCCCGCGTGCGCGACTGCTGCCGTTCGACGATGTGCTCGACCCGCTCACGCGGAAGGAGTTGGCGGCGCTGTTTCCTTACAGCGTCCGTGTAATCAACACCGGCATGACGCTGATCGCGGTCGGGCCGGAATGAAGGCGAGGCCGGTCTGGGCGCTGTATGTCCTGATCGTCGGCCTCGCGCTGCACAACGTCGTCATGTCGCAGCTCTGGCGGGCGGGCGTGCGGGGCACGGCGCTGACGGTCGTCGCTGCATGGAAGGACGTGCTGCTCGTGGCGGCGCTCGGGCTCGTGATCTGGCTGCGTCGCGGTCTGCCGTTCAAGTCGACGCCGGGCGACTGGCTGGCGCTCGCGTTCGGCGTGCTCGTCGTTCTCTACGGGCTCGTCCCGCAGTCCTGGCTCGGCGGCGGCGCGACGCACCGCGGCGTCCTGTATGCCGCCCGCCACGACCTGCTGCCCGTCGGCGCGTACTTCCTCGGCCGCGGCCTCGACCTGACCGAGGCCGAGCGCGCGCGAGTCTGCCGGGTCGTCATCACGGTGGCGGCTTTCGTGGCAGTGGTCGGGCTCGTCGATGCGTATGCCGTGTCGCTCGGGTGGTGGCGACAGTCGGCCGGCTGGTTCGGCGACCAGCTCGGCCTTCGTTACCGCGGGTTGTCGGGCCTGCCGGAGAACTTCGTTTACAATCAAGGCAACAACGTCATCTTTCGGCGACTCACGTCGACGTTCCTGTCGCCGCTCGCGACGTCGTACCTGCTCGTCACCGCGTTGTTCTTCGTGCCGCTGCGGCGCCGGTGGGGCTGGCCGGTCGCGCTCCTGCTGTTCGACGCGCTGCTCTTCACGCATACCCGCTCGGCGCTGCTTGCGCTGGGCGTCGGCCTGCTCGTGCTCGCCGTATCGCGGCGGAGCGCCCGGCCGGCTCTGTACGCGGCAGCCGTGGTCGTGGTCGCGCTCGTGTTCGTGAAGGGCTACGACCAGTTCGCGCCGCGCGCCCACTTCACGCGCGCCGAGGTCGTCGTGCAGAAACAGATCGCGCAACAGCATCCGGGCACGTCCAACGACCCGACGAGCGCGAACGAGTCGTCGACTTCGGAGCACCTCGCTTCGTTGCGCGACGGCGCCGACGCGGTCCTGCATCATCCGTGGGGTTACGGGCTCGGCAACTCGGGCGTCACGGCGGCTCGCACCCACGTGGAGGTCAAGGCCGGCGAGTCGACCTACACGGAGCTCGGCGTCGAGGTCGGGCTCGTCGGCGCGCTCGTCTTCCTCGCGTGGTCGCTCGCGCTGCTGCGCGCGACGCTCCGGCGGCCGTGGCTCGGTGCGGCGTTCGCGGCAGTGCTGTTCCTCGGGCTGCAGACGGATGTGATCGGCGTGCCGTGGGTCGCCGTCACCGTGTGGGCGCTCGCCGGCGACAGCGCCTAGCGGAGCGGTCGCCGGCGCGGGGCGACGCGCGTCGTCGCTCGGGCCGCCGCGCGGACGTGTGACAACTTCGTGCCGGTTCGTTCAGGACACTTGTGGGCGCGTGCGCCGATTCGTACCGTGAGCGAGTGCGCTTTCCACTCGTCGAGATCACCCTGATCGCGCTCGCGCTCGTCGTCGTATTCGCGCTGCTCGAGCGTGGCCGCGGCGGTGGAGGGGGTGGGCCTGTGGTTCCGGCGAGCTGGGCGCGTACACCCGGCGCGCTCAATCCCGATGTCACGCAGGCGACGATCCGCGGCACGATCTGCACCCGCGGGTGGACGCGGACGATCCGGCCGCCGACGGGCTACACGAACGCCCTGAAGGTGCGACAGCTGCGCGAGTACGGGCTCCGCGGGCCGCTGTCCCGCTTCCAGGAGGATCACCTGATCAGCCTCGAGCTCGGCGGCAACCCACTCGACGCGCGGAACCTCTGGCCGGAGCCGTACCCGCGTGCTTCGGCGGTCGACCGGATCGAGAACGACCTCAACCGCCGCGTGTGCTGCGGCGAGCTCACGCTCGCCGAGGCACAGCGGCGCGAATCTGTGCTCAAGCACACTAGGGGGTGAGAGCCGCGTAACACCTGGACACGTTCACGCCATCTCCGGAATGACGGGCAACGACAATCGGAGGTGGCCGTGAGGACGACAACCGACGAGCGATGCAGCGCTTCTCCGCGCGTCGAAGACGGGCAAGCCACCGCGTGAACGCCGGCTGCCGTCCCCTGAGCCCGACCGCACGGGGTAGGAGTGCTACGTCGGCGAGGCGGCGGCGGGCCAGAAGATCGTCAGCCGGGGTTCCTCGGTGAGACGCAGACGGCGCCGGGCGTCGGCTAGCGCGAGAGCTCATCTGCGAGCCGCGCGAGGAGCGCCGCGAGCCTCACCCGGTCAGCCTCCGGCATGCCGGAGGCGGCCGGAGCGAAAGCCTCCGCGACCCGTGCCTTGCGCTGCTCGACGAGGGCCCGGCCGTCGGGCGTCAGCTCGATCTGCAGCGCGCGCCTGTCGGCCGCGTGCGTCCGGCGCTCGGCGAGGCCTGCCTCGACGAGGGCGTCCACCGCGCGGCTCGCCGTGGGCGCCGATGTCCCCATCCGCGCCGCCAGGTCGTTCAGGCGCAACGGGCCCTCCTCGACGAGCTCGAAGAGCGCGAGCCGCTGCGACGCGGTCATCGCCGGGCCCTCGCCCGGTCCGCCGCTGATCCGGGTCAACGCGCGAACCACGCGGCCGAGCTCGTCGAGGACGCGCACGGTGGGGTCGTGGTCAGGTGCCATCTCTCCCATTGTTGCACGGCGCAATAGTTTCAACCTGTTGCTATTGTTGAGCGATGGCCGTTGCCGACACTGCCAGCCACAGCGAGCCGCAGCCGCGTGTCCGCCTCATCTTCGTCGCGCTGCTCCTCGTGCTGCTGCTCGCGGCGCTCGACCAGACGATCGTCTCGACCGCACTACCGACGATCGTCGGCGACCTGGGCGGCATCTCGCACCTCTCGTGGGTCGTCACCGCCTACCTGCTCAGCGCGACCATCTCGGGACCGCTGTACGGCAAGCTCGGCGATCTCTACGGCCGCAAGCGCGTGCTGCAGACCGCGATCGTGATCTTCCTGATCGGCTCGGCGCTCTGCGGCCTGTCGCAGTCGATGGCGCAGTTGATCGGCTTCCGCACGCTGCAGGGGCTCGGCGCCGGAGGTCTCATGGTCGTGACTCTCGCGGTCGTCGGAGACATCATCCCGCCGCGCGAGCGTGGCAAGTACCAGGGCTACTTCGGCG
>Ga0136846_1219065_pt1 | contig 11364 bp, 10 predicted proteins | sample HopSoiMetagenom2_FD_96841 | JGI IMG/M metagenome (GOLD analysis project Ga0136846, IMG submission 96841) | Grasslands soil microbial communities from Hopland, California, USA - 2 Assembly 2016 (version 4) | ecosystem: Environmental > Terrestrial > Soil > Grasslands | place: USA: Hopland... | reverse complement strand
CGGGCAGTCGCTGGAGACCTATGACTGGCGCTGGTTCGCGCAGGCGCCGCTCAACAACGCGGTCGTCATCGCCGAACGGTTCTACCGGATGGATCTGAATCTGTTCGATGAGATCTATGTGCAGAACAACGCCGACATCGGTGAGACGGTGCGCGCGATTCAGATCCGGGTGTATACGCAGCAGGATCGCGATCCCTATCGCGCGTTGTACTCCCGCCCCGGCATGAACGAGGACTAGTTCCCTCTGAGTCGCTCGGCGTCGGCCACGCGTTGCAGCGCGATCCCGTAGGCCGCCGTTCGGAACGTGACCGCTTTTTCCTTGGCGAGATCCCGCACAGACACGTAGGCCTTCGTAATCGTCGCCTTCAGCTCGCGATTGACCTGCTCGTGGGTCCAGCGGTACTGCTGGAGATTCTGCGCCCACTCGTAATAGCTGACCGTCACCCCGCCGGCGTTGGCCAGAAAATCGGGGATGACGGCAATGCCGCGCTCTTCTAGAATCCGATCGGCGGTTGGGGTGGTGGGTTCGTTGGCCCCTTCGACCACCACCTTGCAGTCGATCGTGTTGGCGTTGGCTTCTTTCGTGATCACCCCGCCGAGCGCCGCCGGCACCAGCCACTCGCAGGGGATGGTCCAGAGCTCTTCGTTCGTGACGCGCTTGCCGGCTTTCCATTCGGTCACCGGTTTGCCCTGGGCCACGTGACCGAGCAGGCCCGGGATGTCGAGACCGCCGTCGTTGTAGACGCCGCCCGACACGTCACTGACCGCAACGACCTTCGCGCCCGCTTCGCTGTGAAGCAGCCGAGCGAGATGACTGCCGACGTTGCCGAAGCCCTGGATGACGACCCGGCCGCCTTGGAGTGTGACGCCAAAGTCGCGGGCGTATTCCTGCATGACGTACATCACGCCCCGGCCCGTGGCTTCTTCGCGCCCCAGTGAGCCGCCCAGTGCGATCGGCTTACCGGTCACGACGGCGGGACTGTAGCCCTGTCGGCTGGAATACTCATCGAGGATCCACGCCATCACCTGCGCATTGGTGTTGACGTCGGGCGCCGGAATATCGCGATAGGGGCCCAGCACGATGGCCACCCGCTGCGTGAACCGGCGGGTGAGTCGCTCGAGCTCCAGCTTGGACAGTTTCTTAGGGTCGACCGTGACGCCCCCCTTTGCGCCGCCAAAAGGAATGTCCATGAGGGCGGTCTTCCACGTCATGATGGTGGCGAGACCGAGCACTTCGTCGTGATCCGCTTCGGGATGGTAGCGAATGCCCCCCTTGCACGGACCACGCGCGCCATTGTGCTGGATCCGATAACCGGTGAACACCTCGATCCGGCCATCGTCCATGCGCACTGGAACCTCGACCTGGACCTCGCGGAACGGAGAGCAGAGAATCCTCCGCATATACGTTTCGAGGTTGATCAGATCGGCGGCGCGATCAAACTGGCTCTGGACAATAGCCCGGCCGGACATGGGCGCTCGACTGGTGGACGGGCGCCGCGGTTCTTCGGTCGCTGCCATGAGTTTTGGAGGGAGTTAGAGAGGGCGGAGACGGCGGCCTGAGAGCCGCGATCCGGCGTGTTTGGTCTCGCCGAGTGCCTGAGTCGGGTTGGGCGCGCGCGCGCGGCGCTTGTTGGCGTCGGTCAAAACGCCCACGATGTCGGCCGTGGTCCCCAGCCAATCTTCCGCCGGGTGTTCCATTACCAGGACGAGCCCCGTTGCGCGATCCGCCAACCGGCCGGCAATCCCGGTCCACGTTTTGTCGGCGACCAGCGGTCGCAGCCCGACGATGAGAGGACAGACACCCGGATCGAATGCGGATGGCGTCACCATCGGCGCGCCCATCCGGTACGCCAGATCGTTACAGGCGGGGAACTCGGGGCCGAGCAGAATCACCTGACCGAAATGCCAGTCGGCACTCGCGGCCACTTCCGCAAATGTCGCGACCAGCGTCTCATCGCTTGGCGCGACCGGCCCGAGTGTCGACGCCAGCACGGCCGCGCCCGTGTTGGCAAACCAGCGCTCCGCCGGCGTGAGGTCGTCCGGACGGCGCGGCGCGAAGGAAGCGTACCGCCGTGTCGCAACGATTTCTCGTTCCGCGTCATCTCGTTGCTCGGTATGCTCTGCCGCCTGCGCAGCGCCTTCGAAGGCGACTTCGGCGGCCTGATACCGTCCCGCTTCGCGCAACACCTGCCCGCGGAGCTTCAACGTGTCGGTATGGGGTTCGAGCGCGAACGCGCGGTCCAGCGCCAGCAACGCCCGATTGCGGTCGCCGATCTTGTAAGCGGCGTAGCCCAGCTCGTGCCAGACCAGGGCGAAATCCGGGTCGACTTCGACCGCATGCTCGAGCTCTGCGAGCGCTTCGGGATATCGCCCCAGCTCGGTGAGCGCGGCGCCACGCAGCGTGAACGCGAAGCCCGTTTCTCCAAACGTCGCGCGTGCCCGGTCGGCGAGCTGCAATGCCTCATCCTTCAACCCGCTGATTCGCAGCAGCTCGAAATACTCGGCCCAACCCGCCCTCAACTCTGGTTTGGAGACGAGCAGCTCGTCGTACGCCGTCTGTGCATCCTTCGTTCTTCCCTCGCGCGCCAACCAGCGGGCACGCGCCAGCGCGCGCTCGCTGCGAGCGTCGGGAAACAGATCGTAGGATGCGGTTGTGCGCATTGGCGGGTCAAATCTACCCGCCTCCCAGTCGCTGGCTAGCGGCGACCTGCCTGTCTACATTTGTGCCGCGATGGATCGAGATCTTCTGCTGCGCGAGCTGAGCGACTTCCTCCGTATTCCTTCAGTCTCGACGCTTCCCGGGCACAATCAGGATTGTCGCCGCGCCGCCGACTGGGTGGCCGCCGAGCTCCGCCGGCTCGGCTGTCACGATGTCGAGTTTCTCGGCAGCGACACGCATCCGGTGGTGTGGGGCGTGGGGCCGGACGTGCCGAACGCTCCCACGCTGCTCATCTACGGTCATTACGACGTCCAGCCGCCCGATCCGCTCGGCGAATGGACGACGCCGCCCTTCGAGCCGACAGTCCGCGATGGACGCCTGTACGCGCGCGGCGCCGCGGACGACAAGGGCCAGGTCTTCTGCCTCTTGAAGGCAATCGAGGCGGCGGGCAAACCGGCGGTGAACTTTCGCTTTCTCATCGAAGGCGAGGAAGAATTCGGCTCGAAGGTGCTGTTCGATCTGCTGAAGCGCGAGCCGCAGCGTGTCGCCGCCGATGCCGTGCTCGTCGCGGATATGTCGTACGTCGCCCCCGGCTGGCCGGCCGTCTATTCGACCCTGCGCGGGCTGTGCTATGCGGAGATCACGGTGCGTACGTCGAAGACCGACCTGCATTCAGGCGAGTACGGTGGCGCAGCGCCCAACGCGCACGAAGAGCTCTGCCGGTTGCTGACGCGCCTCAAGAGCGACACTGGCGTGATCAACATCCCGGGCTTCTACGGCGCGGTGAAGCGGCCCGCGAAGGCCGAGCTTGCGGCGTGGAAGAAGCTGCCGTTCAATGACAAGGACTTCCTCCAGAAGCGCGTGCAGGGAAAAGGGTTGGTGGGTCTCAAGAAGTATTCTGTGCTGGAGCGTCTCTGGGCGCTGCCGACGTTCGAGATTCACGGCATTCTGGGTGGATTCACGGGCGAGGGCGCCAAGACGGTCATTCCGGCGGAAGCGACCGCCAAGGTCAGCATGCGCCTCGTGCCGAATCAGAAGCTCAAGACGGTCGAGCGGCAGCTGGCAGCGGCCGTGAAGCGCTTTGCGCCAAAGTATGTGACGGCAACCGTCCGCTTTCTCCACGGCGCCGACCCCGCGCAGATCAAGCTGACGGACGCGTCGTTCCAGAAGCTCGATCAGGCATTCAAATCGGTCCTGGGGCGTGGTACCGTACCGGCGCGCGCCGGAGGCTCGATTCCCGTCGTGCCGGCGCTTGCATCGGCGGGCGCGCCGGTGATCCTCACGGGCATCGGCTTGCCCGACGACCGCCTGCATGCACCCAACGAGAAGCTGGAGCTCAAGCAATTGTGGGACGGCATCGAGGTCTTTGCGCGATTCTACGAGCTGCTGGGGAAAAACGGCACGAACTGACTACTTCGCGATTTTTTTACTCGCGTTGCGAAACTTGTTGATCTCGTGCTGCGTCAGCCCTCGCCCACCGTAGCGCTCTTCCGTCCACGGATCGCCGCGCATGTGGTAGCCGTTCTGCTCCCAGAACCCCGGCAGGTCCTCGTCCAGCAGCTCGAATCCGCGCACCCACTTCGCGCTCTTCCAGAAGTACAGATGCGGCACCAGCAGGCGGGCCGGCCCGCCGTGTTCCGGCATGAGGGCCTCGCCCGCCCATTGCAGCGCGATGAGATTCTCCGGCCGGTCGAGATCGGACAGCGGCAGGTTGGAGGTGAATCCCTGCTCGGCGACGACCAGACAGTACTTCGCTTCTTTCCTCAGGCCTGCCCGTTTCAAGAGATCCTGAACCGGCACACCCTCGAAGTCGTTGTCGAGCCTGCTCCACGTCGTCACGCAATGGATGTCACAGTGAACTGTCTTGCGAGGCAGGGCGACGAACTCGTTCCACGTCAGTGAGAATGGGTGCTCGACGAGCCCCGATACCGAGAACGTCCAGGTCGCGCGGTCGATCATGGGGACATCGCCGTAGTGCAGGACCGGCCATTTAGTGGTTTGGACTTGGCCGGGAGGAATACGAGGAAGGGAGGACGCCACAGGTTGTTTATTTCGCGGGCTGAAGCGCCGCGCCTTCGGGGGACTGCATGATCGAGGCCCCGAACACTCGTTCAAATCCTTTCACGACCGCCGCTACACTCTCATGCCACAGCGTTTTCCGTTTACCGTCTCCGGTTTCCCGCTCGACAGACGTCATCTCGACACCCTGAATCCCACAGGGAACGATGCGATCGAAGTGCGCCAAATCGGTTGTGACATTCAGGGCGAAGCCGTGCCAGGTCACCCATTGCTTCACGTGGATGCCGATGCTGGCGATCTTCTTCCCTCGCGTCCACACGCCCGTGTAACCGGGATTCCTTTCGGCGGGGATGTCGAGTATGCCGAGCGCGTCGATCAGCGCCTGCTCCAGGGTGCGCAGGTACCAGTGCAGGTCCTGCTTGTGCTTGCTGAGATCCAATATTGGATAGCCGACGAGCTGTCCGGGACCGTGGAACGTGACATCGCCGCCGCGCTCCACCTCGAAAACATCGATCTCCGCGGGACGCAGCAGATTCGCCTGATGGGAGTTTCTGCCGAGCGTGACGACCGGTGGGTGCTCGAGCAGGAGCAGTACGTCGTGATCGAGACGGCCGCCGATGCGGTCATTGGCGAGCTGCCGTTGCCAGTCGAGCGCGTCCTCGTATGGTACGCGACCTGCTTCCACGATCTCGAGTGTCTTCATGCCATACCCGTCCCGCTCGCTCCGTCCCCTCTGCCCCTGATGGCCCACCGCGTGCCGGCCACGCCCAACACGAGGTTCAGCGCCAGCCAGAGAATGATGCCGATGAGGCCGAAGAAACGGTCGAGCGGCGCGGCGAGAAAGCCCACGAGAATCGATCCCACGGCGCCCAGCAGTGAGATGACGCCGCGCTGCCAGATGTTGTCCAGGCGAAAGCTCCGGTACCAGCCAACCGCGCCGCCCACGCCGACGGCTGCAATCAGGCCGGCGAGAAGCGGATCCGGTGCGTTGCCATGGTAGGCGGCGGGCTCCAGCTCTCCGCGCAGAATGGACGCGACGATCTGGGCAAGAGTCAAACAGGCTCCACCGAAGCCGACGGCCGCCATCAGCGAGCCGAGGCCAAGTGCGAGCGGGTCTTTGACGCTCTCTTCGGTCATATGTTCAGCGCGCGGCCCATCGAATCGAGTGCCGCTTCGGCGATGGCCTCGGACATCGTGGGATGCGCGTGAATCGCGAGATCCACTTCCTCCACCGTGTACTCGTTCTCCCGTGCCACGGTGAGCTCATGAATCATCTCGGACGCGTGCGCGCCGACGATGTGCGCGCCCAGGATCTCGCCATACTTCTTGTCGCGCAGAATCTTCACGAAGCCGTCGGTCTCCCCGGTCCCGCGCGCACGCCCGTTCGCCGAGAACGGAAACTTGCCCGCCACGTAGTCGAGTTTTTTCTCCTTGCACTGATCTTCGGTGAGTCCGATGCTCGCGACCTCGGGATGGCAATACGTGACGCTCGGCACATTGTCGTACTTGATGGGATGCGGCTTTTGGCCGGCGAGCAGCTCGGCGACGAGTACGCCCTCGCGGCTGCCCTTGTGCGCCAGCATGGGCGGGCCGGCGACGTCGCCGATCGCGTAGTAGCCGGGCGCCGTGGTTTGCAGGTTTTTGTCGACCTTGATGAACCCGCGGTCGGTGAGCTGGATACCGCACTCTTTGAGCCCGACGTTCTCGGTATTCACGGCGCGCCCTGCGGCCATGAGCACGGCGGCGGCCACGACCTGCTTCTTCTCCCCGCCCGCTTCCACGTCCAGCGTGACCTTGTCCTTGGCGACGTTTGCCTTGCTCACCTTCGCGCCCGCGATGACGTCGATGCCCCGTTTGCGGTAGCTCTTCGCGAGCACATCCGAGGATTCCGCGTCCTCGATGGGTAGAATGCGCGGCAACGCTTCGATCAGCGTCACCTTCACGCCGAACGCAGAGAAGATATCGGCGAATTCCATTCCCACCGCCCCCGCGCCGATGATGGCGAGGGACTCGGGGACGCGTTCCATCAGCAGCGCTTCGTCGGATGAAATGACGGTCGTCTTGTTGATCTCGAGGCCGATTTGCGGGATGCCTTTGACGCGGGATCCCGTCGCGATGACGACCGCCTTTTTCGCCTCGTAGACGTCGTTGCCCACCTTCACCTTCTTGCCGGGCTGCAGCACGCCGGTGCCTTTCACGACGGTGATCTTGTGCTTCTTCATCAGAAATTCGACGCCCTTGGAGTTCTGGTCGGCCACTTTGCGCGATCGCTTCATCGCGACCCCGTAATCCGTCTTGACGCTTCCGGCCTCGACACCGAAGTCCTTCGCGCCCTCGAGGAGATGAGCGATGTAGGCGGAGTGCAGTAACGCCTTGGTCGGAATGCAGCCGATGTTCACGCAGACACCGCCCAGCTTCTCTCGCTCGATCACCGCAGTCGCGAGGCCGAGTTGGGCGCTGCGGATCGCGCAGACATAGCCGGCGGGGCCTCCCCCCAGCACAATGACGTCAAAACTATTGGGCAACGGTTCCCCCTTCGAGCTCAACGTGCGGCGTGTGGCGTGCGGAGTAGTAGGAGCTGTTCGAGCATGCGCCGCACGCCGCACGCTCGCACGTCACGCGTCACAACAGCATCGCCAGCGGATTCTCCAGCATCTGCTTCAACGTTCGTAGGAACGCCGCGCCCGTCGCGCCGTCGATCACGCGGTGGTCGCAGCTCATCGTAATCCGCATCCGCCGCCGCACTACGATGCGCTCGCCGTCCGGGACCGCCCGGGGTGCGATGCTGCCGATCGCCACGATCCCCGCTTCGGGTGGATTGATCACCGCGGTGAAGTGCTCGATCTCGAACATGCCGAGGTTCGAGACGCTGAACGTGGCGCCGGTATACTCCTCCGGCTTGAGCCGGCGATTACGCGCGCGATTCGCCAGCTCGCGGGCTTCCGCGCCGATCTCCCGCAGGCTCTTCAGGTCGGCGTTGCGGATGACGGGCGTGATCAGACCGTCTTCGATCGCCACCGCCATGCCGATATGCACCTCATTCCAGTAGCGGATGTGGTCTTCCTGGAACCAGGCATTGCAGGCGCGGTGCTGCACGAGCGCGAGCGCGACCGCCTTGATGATGATGTCGTTGAACGAGACTTTACCACCGGCGTCGCCGAGCTGTTTGTTCAGCGCTTCGCGGGCCTCCGCGGCGCGCTCCATGTCGATGTCGGTCGTGAGGAAGAAGTGCGGCACCGGGCCGAGCGATGCGGCCAGCCGCTTCGCGATTGTTTTCCGGATTTGCGTGAGGGGGACGTCTTCGTACGGGACATCCGTGCGTCGTACGTCGCGCGTCGGGCGTGGGGCTGCAGCCGCTGCCGTCGGAGCCGTTGCCGGTGCCGGCGCGCCCTCGACGTCGCGCTTGACGACGCGGCCACCCGGACCGGAGCCCTGCACGAGCTTCAGATCGACGCCGGATTCTTTCGCGATCCTGCGCGCGAGTGGGGACGCCTTGACCCGGGTAGCGTCAGCGGGAGCGGCGGGGGCCTGGCTGGGCGGCGGGGCAGCCTGAGGAGTGGCTTTGGGTGCCGGCGCGGGCGCTTTCTCGCTTGCCGCAGGCTTTGCCGGCGCCGGCGTCGGCGCCGGCGCGCCCGCGCCATCTCCATCCACCTTCTCGCCCGGCTTGCCGATCCACGCCACCACATTGCCCACCGGCACCGTGCTGCCTTCCTGCACCATCACCTTGAGCAGCTGGCCATCGGCGCGCGCCACCAGCTCCATTACGGCCTTGTCGGTCTCGACCTCGGCGAGCGTCTCGCCCGACTTTACCGCGTCGCCTTCGTGCTTGGTCCACTTCACGAGGCGGCCCTCTTCCATCGTGGGCGACAGCGCCTCCATGTGGACTTTGGTAGCCATGATTGGGGACTAGGGCTGGGGACTGGGGTCTAGGTACAGCACGCGACGCACCGCTGCGACGACCTTCTCGGGTGAGGCTTTGGCGGCGCGCTCGAGCAGCTTGTTGTAGGGCATCGGCACATCGGCCTGCGTGACACGCTGTACCGGCGCATCGAGATCGTCGAATGCATCCCGCTGAATGATGTCGACGAGCTGCGCCCCGATGCCGGCGTGCGGCCAGCCTTCTTCCACGACGACCGCGCGATTCGTCTTTCTGACCGACTCGAGAATCGCCGACTCGTCGATGGGGCGGAGCGAGCGCAGGTCGAGCACCTCGGCCGAGACGTTCTGTTCCGCGAGCTGGTCCGCGGCCTTCAGCGCGACAGGAAGAGTCTTCGAGTGGCAGACGAGCGTGACGTCCGAACCTTCCCGCTTGATTTCGGCTTTGCCGATCGGCACGACGTGCTCGCCGTCCGGCACATCACCCTTGATGTTGTACAGCATCTCACCCTCGAGCACGATCACCGGATTGTTGTCGCGAATGGCGGATTTGAGCAGCCCTTTCGCGTCCGCCGGCGTCGCCGGCGCAACCACTTTGAGCCCGGGAATATGGGCGAGCCAGCTCTCCCACGCCTGCGAATGCTGCGACGACAGCTGCAGCGCAGCCCCATTGGGACCGCGGAACACGATCGGCATGTTGATCTGGCCACCGGACATGTAAAGCATCTTGGCGGCGGAGTTCACGATCTGGTCCAGCGCGAGCAGCGCGAAGTTCCACGTCATGAACTCGACGACGGGCCGCAGCCCGCCCATCGCGGCACCGACGCCGATCCCTGCAAAGCCCAGCTCTGCGATCGGCGTGTCGACCACGCGCTTGGGGCCGAATTCCTCCAGCAGGCCGCGGCTTACTTTGTATGCGCCCTGATAGACGCCGACTTCCTCACCCATGAGCACGACGTTGGGATCGCGCTGCATCTCCTCGCGCAGCGCCTGGTTGAGCGCGTCCCGGTAGGTCAGGGTGGCCATGGTCAATCCGCCAGTACGTCGGAGTACAGCTCGTCCGGCTCGGGGTCCGGGCTCTCATCGGCGAACTGCACCGCGGCGTCGACTTCGGCGTGAATCTCCGCGTCCATCGCATCGAGCGCCGCCTGATCGATGACGCCTTCTTCCTTGAGCTTGCCCGCGAGATGCGTGATCGGATCGCGCGCCTTCTGCTCTTCGACCTCGTCTTTGGTGCGGTATACGCCGTGGAGCGGATCCGACATCGAATGGCCCATATAGCGGTAAGTGCGGACCTCGAGCAGCGTTGGATGACTGTGTTTGCGCGCCCGCTCGACGGCGCGCCGCGTCGCCTCGTACACCGTCAGCGCGTTCATGCCGTCGACCAGTTCGGCCGCCATGTCGTAGCTGCACGCATGCTCGACGATGTCTGTCACCGCAGCGACACGCTCGAACGCGGTTCCCATCCCGTATCGATTGTTCTCGCAGAGGAAGATCACCGGCAGCTTCCACACGGACGCCATGTTCAACGTTTCGTGGAAGGCGCCGATGTTGACGGCCGCTTCACCAAAGAAACAGACGCAGACTTTATCTTGCCCCTGATACTTGCTCGCAAAGGCCAGTCCGGCGGCGAGCGGGATGTGGCCGCCGACGATGCCATGGCCGCCCATGAAGCCGCGCTTGGCGTCGAAGAGGTGCATCGAGCCGCCTTTGCCCTTCGAGCAGCCCGTCGCCTTGCCGAATAGCTCGGCCATCACCGCCTTCGGCGAGATTCCCTTGATGAGCGCCTGGCCGTGCTCCCGGTACGAGCAGATGACGTAGTCGTCCTCCCGTAACGCTGACAGCGCACCAGCTGCCACGGCCTCCTGGCCGATATAGAGATGGCAAAAGCCGCCGATTTTCCCCAGCGCGTAGGCCTCGGCCGCCTTCTCTTCGAACCGACGGATCAGCAGCATCTGGCGCAGCATTTTGAGCTGCAGCTCGGCCTGCACGGTGTCCTTCGGAGATCTGGCGGTCGCGGTCATGTCGTGGCGGCCTCGATTTGCTCCCACGCGTGGTAGCTCGAGCGCACCAGCGGGCCCGACTCCACGTGGCGGAATCCCAGGGACATCCCATACCGCTTCAGCTCGGCGAATTCATCGGGCGTGTACCACCGCGCGATCGGCAGATGCTCATCGGAGGGGCGCAGGTACTGGCCCAGCGTGATGATGTCCACGCCCTGCGCGCGCAGGTCCCCGATCGATGCCAGCAGCTCGTCCCACTCCTCTCCCAACCCGCAGATCACACCCGACTTCGTCAGCAGATCGGAATTCATTTCCTTGGCACGCCGGAGCAGCTCCAGCGCGCGCGCGTACCGGCCGCCGGGGCGCGCGATCCGGTACAGCCGCGCGATCGTTTCGAGATTGTGATTCAGAATGTCTGGCCGGGCTGCGACGACGATGCGGAGGGCTTCGGAGTCGCCTTTGAAATCGGGGATCAGGACTTCGATCGAGGTCTGCGGCAGGCGCCGCCGGATTTCCACGATACAGGCCGCGAAGATCTCCGCGCCGCCGTTCGGCAAATCATCGCGATCCACACTCGTGATCACGACGTGCTTCAGGCCCATCTGCGCGACGGCATCGGCCAGCCGTTGCGGCTCCGCCAGGTCGAGCGGCGCGGGCGTGCCGTGCGCCACCGCGCAATAGGCACAGTTCCGCGTGCACACGTCGCCGAGGATCATGAACGTGGCGGCGTGATGCTCCCAGCATTCACCGATGTTGGGACAGTGAGCTTCCTCACACACCGTATGCAGCTTGAGGTCCCGCATCATG
>Ga0136846_1222196_pt1 | contig 11365 bp, 11 predicted proteins | sample HopSoiMetagenom2_FD_96841 | JGI IMG/M metagenome (GOLD analysis project Ga0136846, IMG submission 96841) | Grasslands soil microbial communities from Hopland, California, USA - 2 Assembly 2016 (version 4) | ecosystem: Environmental > Terrestrial > Soil > Grasslands | place: USA: Hopland... | reverse complement strand
TGTCCGCACGGTGGAAGAGGTGGTGGCTATCGAGCCGGGACCGTGGGTGGTTTCTACATCCGTGGACTCCCTGATCCGTGCCGCCTCTGCTATTCGAACCCATCGTGAGATTCGCTTCTCGTATCGCTCTCACGACGGGTCCGCGTCGCGCCGGAAGATCCAGCCCTATGCGGTGCTCCATACCGATGGCCGTTGGTATCTGATCGGCCATTGCCTGTCGCGCAAAGCCCTGCGTACCTTCCGGCTGGACCGGGTTGAGGAACTGGAAGTGTCCTCCGCCAGCTTCGATCCTCCAGCGCGCTTCGATGCGAAGCGACATATGCGGGAGCACATGCCATTTGTGCAGTCCGATTACCAGATCGATGTCTGGATCGATATGCCGATCGGGGAGGCGGAGCGGGCGTTTTCTCCCTGGAGGGTTGCGACTGAGGAGCAGGATGGCGGAACCCGCCTGCGCTGCGGCCGTGATCGTCTGGAGATGGTTGCCGCGATGCTGCTCAGCCTGGGACGTCGGATCGTCGTTCATAGTCCAACGGAGCTACGCGAGGTCTTTCGCCGCTTGGCGCAACAGGCATTGCAGGCGGCGGAGGATACGGGGCCGTCAGGATCTCAATAAGGCATATCGACAACTAACCACGGAATTAGGTGGGATATTTCGCGAAGTGAGACCTGCTTCTACTCTGGGCGCGAACAGCATGGGTCGAGAAGCAGATTTCTCGCTCCCGTTGGTCGCTACGAAATGACAAACAAAGTGGTCGCGCAGCGCACCACTTTTCCACCTGAATCCGATTTTTCTGGTTCTGCGGGAACTCTTTTGCCTGCTCGCGGTAATCATGAATAGCCATGTTCAAGCGATACAGAGTTCCTCGTGATCGTGAATCCGATACAGCATTGGTCCGAGCTGCCTGTCTGGGCAGCGGAGATGCGATCGCGGAGCTGTATCAGCGGCATGGAGCTATCGTCTACCGCTTCACCCTTCGCATGTGTGGTGATGCCCCTATGGCCGAAGAGGTTACGCAGGAGGCTTTTCTCGCGTTTCTTCGCCATCCTCATCACTTCGAAGCAGAACGGGGCGCGTTCTCCACCTGGCTTTGTGGCGTTGCCCGCAGGCAGTTGTGGAAACGCCTGGAACGCGACGAGCGTTTTGTTGAGTTGGATGACAGGGAAGAGCCGGTTGAAGCGCCGTTCTCTGATGCTCCGGACCAATGGCTCAGCCGCAAAGAGGTGGTCGAGATGGTCCGTAAGGGAATTGACGAGCTGCCTTTACTGCTGAAGGAGGTTGTCATTCTCTGTGAGCTGGAAGAGATGACCTATCCGCAGGTCTCTCTCATCCTCGCCGTACCAATAGGCACCGTTCGCTCGCGATTGCATCGCGCTAAAGTCAGGCTCGCCACATTGTTGTCCGCCGTTCCGGTATGTGAGGAAAAAGGAATACGTCCATGAATCGTCCCTTACAGGAAGCTCTTTCATCGTTACGTCAGGAGCACCAGGAGATTGCCGCTCCCGATTCCGTGAAACGTGGTCTGGTCGCGCTGGTGGAGGCGGGTGTCATTTCTGGTAGATCTCCGCAACGTCCATGGTTTCGAGTGGCAGCTTTGGGTGCTGCACTGGCAGCTTGCGCCGCGGTTGGCGTGTTCTATCGATACCATGCGACTCCCGCTTTGCCCGTACAGCCGGTAACCGTTGCGAGCATGCCGGGCACGCCGTTTGTGGGTAAGACACCACAAGAGCGCCCAACCTCATCCGTTCCCAAAGGGAAGTCTCCGGTTATGCATACGAGAACAGCGAAGAGAGCGATGACTGCAACGGCAGTCATCGACATGAATCCCTTCATCACGCTGCCATCGAGTGAAGGGCTGCCTCCGCCATCGATGGCCACGCTCGTCCGCATACAGATTCGCGGCGACGAACTTCGGCAGTATGGCTTCGATATTTCTCCGGCCGTCGCTTCACAGATGGTTCTGGCGGAGTTTGTCGTGGGCCAGGATGGCCTGTCGCGCGCTGTTCGGTTTGTCCGTTGATTTCCACTTTAGAAAGGACTACTTCCTATGAAACATCACCGCACCGTCTATACGGTTCTTACCTCGCTAACCATCTCTCTCCTGCCGGCAATCAACATGGCTCAGCAGGCTGAGCGGCACGAACAGGATCGCGCTGTCGAAGTGCTTTCCATTGACAGCAAGCTTATTAAAGGCAAACCGTACGTGGCTGATTCCACCACCGAGACGGTTCAAACTTTGCCCGATGGCAACCGGCTTGTGCGCCATACGGTCAGCAGGTTTTATCGCGACAGCCTCGGCAGAACGCGGCGAGAGCAGACGTTTGGCAATATCGATCCCGCCAATCCAGGTCCTCACGAAGTGAAGGTCTTTATCGACGACCCGGTAAGCAATACGGCTTACGTTTTGGACCCAGGTCAGAAAGAAGCTTTGCAGCTACCGAGGTCTCGCAAGTTCCTCGATGAGCGTGAGGCAGAGAGCAATCCGCCGTTACGCAAGCTTCCTCCGCTCGATGAGGCGCGCAGCATTACGCAGCAGGATCTTGGCTCCAAAACGATCGAGGGGGTTCTCTGCAATGGACGTCAGCAAACCATTACGATTCCTGTCGGGCAGGTAGGCAACGAGCGACCTATCGCTATCGTTACCGAGACCTGGACTGCGCAGGGTATCGACACCATCGTGCAATCGTCCACGAACGATCCCAGGTTCGGCGAGACGAGATATCAGTTGCACAACATTCAACTGGGCGAACAAGCAACTTCGTTGTTCCAGGTTCCCTCGGGCTATCGTCTGGAGCAGCCGAGACAATAATCCGTACACCACGAGGCCCGGCGTGCTGAACTGCAATCAGCCGCCGGGCTTTTACTTTTTTCCTGAGTTACTAAAGTCGTAAAACCTTCTGCCGACATATAGTTCAAGGTTCCTACTATGCCGGCGATTCGTGGTTCTCAGGCAGCACTGACGCAGCAGCTCTTCGAAACAGCTCGTCTTCGTGCGCTACACGCGACCGGACTATTGGATTCGGAGCCGGAAGAAGCCTTCGACGACATACGGCGGCTTGCGGCAAGGATGCTGCAGACGCCCATTGCAGCCGTGTCATTCATCGACGATGCTCGCGTGTGGCTGAAATCGGCAGAGGGTGTGACGTGTGCCTCAACTCCTCGCAAGGAGTCAATCTGTCACTATACGTTGCTGCAGCGCACGCCGCTGGTCGTCTCTGATCTCACGGCGGACGAACGTTTTGACAATATTCCTTCCATCCATGGCGAATCAGGCATTAAGTCATATGCGGGTGTCTCGGTTCGCGATGTGAACGGATATCCGCTGGGCACACTGTGTGTCATGGATCTTGTTATCCGGTCGTTTACGGAGGACCAGATCGAGATTCTCAAGATGCTCGGTCGTCAGGTCGAGGTGCAGATTGCCTTGCGACAGCGGATCGTGCAGGTCGAAGAACTAGCCCGGACAGCAGATGCTCTCGCAAACGATCTGCTCTCCAGCAACGAACGCTTCTGCGCCTTCATGGACCATAGCCCGGTTGCCGCATACATCAAGGACCAGGATGGCCGCATGCGTTTCTATAACCGCAAGTTGGCGGAAACGTTCTGCATTACCCAGCACGATTGGCTCGGGAAATCCGATCACGAGATATGGCCTTCGGAGCTGGCAGATGAGTACCGTGCTACGGATCTGGCGGTGCTTGCACAGACTGGGGTCGTAGAGGTTGAAGAACGGACACCCGGTCCCAACGGCAGCCATCTCTACTGTAAGGCCTACAAATTTCCCTTTACCGATGCAAACGGGCAGCGCTTTCTTGCCTGTATCGCAATCGATGTGACACGTGAGAAGTGTCGGGAAGCCGAGCTGGACACCGTCAAGGAAGAGTTGGCCGCGACGTCGGCAGAGCTTCGCCGCATGACCGTAACTGATCCGCTCACCGGTCTCCCGAACCGCCGGGGCTTCAGCCGCTGGCTCGATCAGTGTGTCTCCAGCGCTTCCCGCAGCAAACGTCCGCTCTCGATGATGATGATCGACGTCGATCACTTCAAAGTGATCAATGACATCAAGGGGCATCTCGCAGGAGATGCGATGTTGGTCGAACTGGGCGGAGTTCTGCCGACACTTGTCACTCGGTTCGATCACGTCAGCCGCTTCGGCGGGGAAGAGTTCGCCATTCTGCTGCCGGATACCCCCGGGAAAGAGGCGCTCGTGTTGGCGGAGCGTATCTGCAGCGACATCGCGCAGCAGTCGGGCGTGCTGCAGGGTATGACGGTGAGTATCGGTGTCGCTTCCTGGACACCCGAGATGTCGGGAGACACGATGGTCGCAGTCACGAACGCAGGTCTCTACCGTGCAAAAGCCGATGGAAGAAATCGGGCCATCCTGGGTACCGGTCTCGAACCTCAGCGGAGCGGCCTCTCTCCCATTCCCGCCGCGCTCGATCACATCGCCGGCATAGACACCTTTATCGATTGAGGGAGCGCCGCTGCACCATCTTTCCGGGATACCCAGAAACAGGAGAAATGCTCTAACAGCCTCTTCCTGGCTAAATATGCAACCGATTTCTAGGTCTGTTGCGTCTATTGAATTAGATCGGGTATCTCCCGAGAGGTGAATAGCTATGACTGCTTTATCTGTATGGCAGCCGTTCCGCGACCTCACTTCGTCGACGGAACAGCTTGACATTACTTTTCGCAGCTTTCTTCCTGTTACGGATTCATTAGAACAATCACTTCTGACAGCGAGCGCTATCATCCCCAAAGCCGACATCTATGAAGAAGATGATCGCGTCATGATAGAGCTCGACGTGGCAGGTATGAGTGAGGACGACCTCGACATATCCCTTGAGGGTGGCAATCTCTCTGTCAGGGGCGAACGAAAGCCTTCCACTCACGGCCGTTATCAGCGCAGGGAGCGTTCGTACGGCTCCTTCACGAGAACCTTCACTCTGCCAACGACCGTCGATCCCGCGTCCATCCAGGCAAGATGCGAACACGGTGTTCTGTATATCGCGATGGCGAAGAAGGTGGAAGCCCGAGCGCGCAAAATTCCCATTGGCGAGCAGATTTCGGGCTCGATGGCGAAAAGGATATCCGCTAGTACGGCGTGACGTTTCAACGCTTCCTTGACACACAGTGAATATGACCAGTCCGGGAGACGTCCGGACCAGGTGCATAGTTGCGCCCGGATGATTCCGGACTGGTAGTGGATTGTGGAGGAGTCATCATGAGATTACGGAAACGCATTATCGTTTGCCTTGTCTTTGGTTCCTTGATGTCGGCTCATCGTCAGACTTTGGCAAGTGGAAAGGGCAGAGCCTACGAGAGCGCCAATATGTCAGTCAAAGACGTTCAGCGCGCGGTTCAGGAGGCGTTGAACCGAAATCCCCACCTGCTGGAGGTCTCCGTTTCGAGCTCTCGCGGAGTACTGTCTCTCGCAGGGACCGTGGCGCATTATCAGGACAAGATCGATGCCGAGACCGTCGCCGCCCATATGCCTGGGGTGCGGACGGTGCGAAACGAGATTCTTGTAAAGACACCTGTTCTTGAGGATCCGGAGATCGAGCAGAAGGTAGAAGAACGGCTTCGTTTCGCACGAGCTGATCTGGGACTTACCTTCCCGCAGATCGCGGTGCAGGCCGTGAAGGGCGTCGTGTATCTGACCGGCCCCGTAAGAGACTCGGTTGAGCATACGGTGGTGCTATCACTTGCCGGCAGCACGGATGGAGTTTTGTCGGTCAAAGACAGGCTTTCGGTGGAACCCGATCTGCTGGCCGATGAGACTACTCGGACAAGGGTCAATAAAGCTATCTACAGGGAGATACATTCCGATCCTGAAAACTCCCGCTCCGCCGATATACCGGTTAAAGCTTCCTTTGCCAACGGTACTGTCAGGCTGATGGGTTCGATCTCGGACTCGGAGCATAAAGACAACTTGCTATCCAAGGTGCGAGATGTCTACGGGGTCTCCTTCGTGGAAGATGCACTCGTCGTCCGCAAGCAGCCCGCTGTCATGCAAAGCAGCTTGCAACATTCGATTTCTCCATGCGGAGGAACGTCTATATCTGGTCAGGAGGTCGCAAATGCAAATCGTTGAGGGACAGGTCTTTCTACGGCAGGGTTCCGAAGTCCCATCGGAGATCGTGCGTGAAGCGACTTGCTGGGACTCCAAATGGCTTCAGCTTGCAATTGACGCAGGTGCTCTGGAGCAGAGAGTAAAACGCGCGGAATGGCATCTCTTCCGGCTCACCGACCAGGTGGCGAAGTGGGGCATCGGAAGCAGCAGCGAAGCGGCTCTCCGTCACGCGCTTCAGAGCGCCCTGGCTGCCGTTCCAGCATCGAGAAATGCGGCTGAAGTGATAGAGATCCGGCAGATGTCAGGTGTTGGCCTTTTCTTTTGTCACGTGCGGGTCGCGGTTCGTCACGTTCAACGTGAGGTAATTCTGAGCTTGACACCGAATGTGGCAATGATCTCGTCAGCCAATGTCGAAGGAAAGCTGCCCGGATTCGCGGGTTTCACTAAGCAGGCGATTAACTAGCCGAGAGGGCGGCAATTCGTCCGCCTTCATCTCAACCGAGATGGACGCGGACGAACTTCTTATGCATGGCGGCCTCCTACGGAAGTGACTTCAACCAGATGCTTCGGAACGAGATCTTTACCGATCCCGGCCCGGCACACTGAAGTCCAATCACTCCGCTGGGTTTCCATTTGGCCGTATCGTCATCGATCAAGATGGCGACAGTTAGCCCGTTGATTCGCTGGATAACGGTATGCCCGCGCACGATCAGGTGTACCGTATTCCAGTCGTGCGGTTTGAAGAAGCTATTCAGATCCTTTGTTGATGTGAGTTCTCCCAGCAGTTGCGGTGTCTTGCCGGTCCGGGTGTGAACGATTTGGCCGCGTTCTCCGATGATTCCTCGTCCGCCCCCTTCGGCCAGAATGCCAATATTGTTTCCGTCGCGCTGCAGGCTGAGGTCGAACTGCAAGCCGGCAAGATTCCACTTCGGATCTTGTGGAAAGACCGGAGCGCCCGGACGTGGCGTGACTTGCGGAGCCGGGTAGCTGTGATACTGAATGCCGCTGTCTGCCTGTTCTCCTTCAAGCTTTACTTCCAGTTTGAGCTCGAAGTCAGCCGGCTCAGCTCCGCGATAGATGGCGAAGGTCTGTGGGTTGCGTGTACCTTCCTGAGACTTGTATTCGCCAACCAGCGCGCCATCTTTCACACTCCAGACAGCCGGGTTCACGTCCCAACCGTTCAGGCTTGCGCCGTCAAAGATCTGCGTAAAACCTTCGTGGTCGTTTGGGTCCACATCGATCGGAAGGATGCGCACCGGCCCACGTGTAGCTGCCGTTTGCGGCTGCTGCGCAAGAAGCGTGGCGGAGACAGCGAGACAGGTGACGGCGAGCGTGCGTTTCATCACGACCTCTGTAGGGTTTTGGAAGCGCACTTACTCTACAGGGCTGTGACGAAGCTTGAGAAGGGCGCGCGTTCGAATATACAAGGTCTTTAAACAACAAACGGAGCGCCAAAGGCGCTCCGTTTGTTCAACCTGTCGTTTGCTAGCGCAGCACCCAGGCATACAACGTATCGCCTGCGGAGGCGGTGATGTACTGCAAACCGTCCAGCTCAAACGTTGTCGGTCCGTTGCTGACTGGGGCATTCAAGCCTGCATGCCACAGGATCTCGCCGGTGGTGGAGTTGAAGCCGATCAGATTCGCCGACGGATCTCCGGTGAAGAGCAGATTGCCGGCCGTCGTCAGGATGCCGGAGCGGGCGCCGGAGGTGGGCCATTCATGGTTCCAACGGACCTTGCCAGTACGGTAGTCCATGGCGCGTAGCGAAGCGGAAGACCATCCACCGCGGTCGTTGCCGGCCCAGCCCTCGGGCTTCTTGTTGTTGTCGTAGATGTAGTAGACGCTGTAGGCGTCATACGCCGGAACGTAGAAGAGACCAGTCAGCGGACTGAAGCTCGGCGGGTACCAGTTGGCCGCACCCGCCTGATTCGGAGCCGTCAGGGTGCCATTCTGTTTCGCGACGACTGCAGGATCAGGAATCGGCTGGCCCTTGTCATTTACGCCCTTGGCCCAGTTCTGCTTGGCGAACGGAGTGCTGGTGATGGCCTTGCCGTTGGTGCGATCCAGAAGGAAGTACCATCCGTTACGGCTGGCCTGGGCGAGGAGCTTGCGAGGCTTGCCTTCGATGGTGCCGTCGATCAGAACCGGTGTCTGCACTGCATCCCAATCGTGGGTGTCATGCGGATTCGGCTGGAAGTACCACACCAGCTTGCCGGTATCCGGGTTCAGGGCGCAGATGGTGGAGGTGAAGAGGTTGTCGCCGGGTCGTGCCGCACCGTTGATGACAGGCTGGGCGTTGCCGGTGCCGAAGTAGTAGAGGTTCAGATCCGGGTCGTAGGTACCGGCTACCCAGGTCATGCCGCCGCTGTGCGTCATGGCCTCGTCATTCGGCCAGGTCTTGGCTTCGGGTGTTCCAGGTTCAGGGTGGGTGTACCAGCGCCACTCCAGCGCTCCGGTATCTGCGTTATGCGCTTCCACATAACCAGGGATATCGAAGTCATCGCCGCTGATGCCGACCATCACGTGGTTCTTAACAATTACCGGAGCGACACTGCCGAAGTAGAACTGGTCAGGGTTGCCGATGGAGGAGTGCCACTTCTCTTTGCCTGTGTGGATATCGATCGCTACCAGGTTGCAATCCTCGGTCTCAAAGTAGAGCGTGTCACCTTTGATGGCGGCACCGCGGTTGCCGATGGTCTCGCCACCCTTGCTGGCCCAGTCGAATTGCCACAGCTTCTGGCCGGTGCGTGCATCCACGGCCCAGGCATGGCTGGGCACGGTGAAGTACATTACTCCGTCGACCATCAGCGGCGTGGCCGAGATGCGCTGTCCGCCGCCGGTGGTGGTGGTGATGCGATAGGTCCAGGCAAGCTGCAGCTTGCCAACGTTGGTGGTATTCAGCTTGCTCAGCTTGCTGAAGCGGCGCCCGCTATAGTCGCCGTTGTATGTCGGCCAGTCGATCTGCGATGCCTGTGCCGGCACGGGCTTTTTGGCGGCAGCCGTCTGCGCGGACAAGGGGAGAGAGAGCATGGCCAGAGCGGCCAGAGAAAACAGATGCTTCATGGAATCGTCACCAGGTATGCGGTCAGGTTGTGGATGTCGGCATCGGTGTAGCGGTTCAGCAGCTCCACGTGGCCTGCATAAGGATCGATCGTCTTTACCTTGAGGGCAGCGGTGCGATTGAACGACTGCACACGGCCGTCCTTGTCCTTCAGGGAGACGGTGAAGTCGTCGATATGCACCAGGTCACCGGTAATCGTTTTCCCGCCCGTCGTTACTTCAACCTGCGTTTTGCGCTTGGATCCAAAACCCGTATTGGGGAACAGGAAGCGCTGTTGCAGAGAAGCGACGCTCAGGCGCTTGGAGATGCCGGCAAGGTCGCCGCTGGGTGAGTGACACTTGTTGCATCCGCCTGCTCCATTGAAGTACGCCTCGCCGGCCTTGGCATCGCCGCTCAGAAGGTTCTTGGGCTCGGCGTCGTAGCCGCTACGCAGGATCTTATTAATGGAGAACGAGAGGAAGTTCGAGAGGTCGGCAGCCTGTTTGGCATCGAGCTCGATCTTGTGGGGAGCGTCCTTCAGATAAGGGGCGAGCTCCTTACCTTTCAGGTTCTCGCGGCGGTCGTGAAGAACCTTCAGCGAGCGCAGCAGGTCAGGCGCTGTCTGCGTCCCGCGCACGTCATCACCATGGCAGCGTGCGCATTGCTGCCCGTAGATAGCCTTACCGCGTTCGACTGCGGCGGGGTCTGTGATCGACCGTGGAAACTGCGCCAGGGCCGGAGTTGCTATGCTGAGGCCCAGGGCAAACAGCATTTCGGAACGAGCGAAGAGGCGAAATCTCATCGTTCCTATTTATACTTTGTTCGCACGACGAACAGGAACTGAGATTGGGACTATGAATCGCCGACACTTTTGTCATCTCGCAATGGCCGGTACCGCACTGTCCCTGGCCCCGCGCGGCTTGTTTGCCGCTCCCCCTGCCGCTCTGCCGAAGTTTTCGTATATGATCTGGGCTTTTCCCAAGCCCATGACCATCGATCAACGGCTGGAAACCGTTGCGAAAGCCGGTTATACCGGCGCGGAACTGGTGACGGAGTGGATGGCCTGGTCACCCGAAGAACGCCGCCGCGTCGCGGCCTTGGCCAAATCGCTCGGCATCACCATCGACCTGATGTTCCCCGGCCAGGTGCCCCTTGCCGATCTCGCATCGCGAGATACCATCCGGGAGCAACTCGCCAAGGCAATTCCTGTGGCGCGTGAGCTCGGCTGCCCGCAGTTGGGCTACGCCTCTGGCCCGCGCATTCCCGGTCAGTCGCCTGAGCAACAGATCGCCAATATCACGGAGAACCTGAAGGTCGCCGCCGAGATCATGGAGAAGGAAAAGATGGAGCTGCTGCTGGAGCCCATCGACCTGCTCGAAAACAAGCGGGCGGCGGTCAACTCCGTCACCGAGGCATTTACGATCACGCGCGCGGTTGGCAGTCCATCGATCAAGGTGTTGTACGACTTCTACCATGAGCAGCGCGGAGCGGGGAACCTGATCGAGAAGCTGGAGAACAACTTCGATCAGATCGGCCTGATCCACGTGGCCGACGTTCCTGGCCGCCATCGCCCCGGCACCGGCGAGATGAACTACAACAACATCTATCGCCGCCTCGCCGCCCTCGGCTACAACCGCTACATCGCTATGGAGTTCTACGCGCAGGGCGATCCCATAGCCGAATTGAAGACCGCGAAGGAAGAGGTCTTGAAGGCATTTCAACAGGCGTAAACCTGAAGGCAGGAAAAAGCCGCGCATGCAAATGCGCGGCTTTTGTTTGACCGTACCTACTTTGCCTGATAGGTCTTTGCGAAGCCATTACGCCCATTGGTCACAGTGAAGCGCCCATTTGCATAGGCCTCAACAGTGATGCTGTGGCCCGCATCGTTGGCGGGCGGTGCAGGCGGAGGCAGCGGCTTTCCCTCTGCCAGTTCCTTGGCCGCCGCCTCACCCTCAGGCGACAGCAGATTCGCGATCATCGCCTTGCCGGTGTTGTGCTGATCGCCGCCCTCCAGTGCATAGTGCAACTGCCAGAGATCAGGCTTGCTGGGAGTTGCGCGGATGGTATCCAGCACTGGCACATAGCCGCCCTTGCGTTCGCCGTTGTCCATGATCGCTACCTGCGGGGTGATGCCATCGATCAACGCGGGGCTCGAGCTGGGTTTCGAGCCATGGTGCGAGACAATCAGCAGGTTGATATGGCCGATCTTGTTGGCAGGGCACATGAGCAGACGCTCCTTATCCCAGGTCAG
>Ga0136846_1242148_pt1 | contig 11366 bp, 11 predicted proteins | sample HopSoiMetagenom2_FD_96841 | JGI IMG/M metagenome (GOLD analysis project Ga0136846, IMG submission 96841) | Grasslands soil microbial communities from Hopland, California, USA - 2 Assembly 2016 (version 4) | ecosystem: Environmental > Terrestrial > Soil > Grasslands | place: USA: Hopland... | reverse complement strand
GACCCGACCGTCCGGACTGTCGAACTCCACCCGAAGTCCCTCGATCGTCAGCAGGGGCTTCGGCGCGACGCTCACTGCAGCCTCCCGCGCAGCTGCCCGTCGGATAGGCCGTCGCCCAGCAGGCCGGCACCCACGCCGAAGAGCACGACCACCAGCCCGGGAAGCGTCGCCACCCACCAGGCGGTGAGCAGCGTGCTCTGGCCGTCGGCGATGATCGATCCCAGCTCGGCGTTGGGCGGCTGCGCCCCGAGGCCGAGGTAGGCGAGGCTGGCGAGCAGCAGGATGTTCACGACCATGTCAAGTGTGGAGTAGATGAGCGAGGAGCGCATTAGGTTGGGCACCGCATGGCGCAGGATCGCGCGGCGCCTCGAGTAGCCGAGCGCGCTTGTGGCGAGCATGAATGGCTGCTCGCGGAGCACCAGCATCTCTGAGCGCGCCAAGCGCGCGTATAACGCCCAGGCGACGATCGGCACACCGATGAGCACACCTTTGACACCGGGGCCGACGATCGAGATCACCGCTATCACCAGCACGATGAACGGGAAGGCGATCATCGTGTCGGTGATCCGCGAGATGATCGCGTCGAAGGCGCCGCCGAAGTAGCCGGCCACGGCGCCGACCAGCACCCCGATCGGCAGCGGGACATACGTCACGAGCACCACGATCAGGAGGTCCAGCCGTAGGGCGTACAGCGTGCGACTGAACACGTCCCGGCCCGTGCCGTCCGTGCCCATCAGATGGCTCAGCGAGGGGGAGTTGTAGACGTGGGTGAAGTCGAGCTCGTTCTGGCCATACGGCGCAATCAGCGGCGCAAGCAAGCCGGCCAGGAAAAGGACGGCGAGAATGCCGGCCCCGAGCTTGGCCTGGAGCGGGAGGCCGCGGAGGCCGCCCGCGCGCCGGCGACGCTCGGCAGTTCCTACCAGTGGCGGCTGCTGGCCGAGTGTGTCGACCGCGCTCATCGACCGGCGAGCCTCACGCGCGGGTCGAGGAAGGCCTGGATGATGTCAGCGGCAAGGCTGGCAAGAACGACGGCGGCGCCCGCAAGCAGCGCGAGCGCCTGGACCAGCTGGTAGTCGCGCTTCTCGACGGCGTCGACGAGCAGCGAGCCCACGCCGGGGATCTGGAACACCTGCTCCAGCACGACGGTGCCACCGATCAGGAAGCCGATGTTGATCGACAGGATGGTGAGCGTGCTCATGAACGAGTTGCGCAGCGCGTGCTTCCCGACCACGCGCAGCTCGCTGAGGCCGCGCGAGCGCGCCGCCTCGATGTACTCGCTTTGCAGCACCTCGAGCAGGCTCGAGCGCAGCGTGCGCACCACCACCGTGGTGAGCGCCAGCCCCAGCGCGAGCGCGGGCAGCGTCAGCGTGCGTAGGATCCCGCCGATCCCGCCGCTGTAGCCGGCCACCGGAAACCACCGCAGCTCGAGCCCGAAGATCAGCGCGAGCATCAGCCCGAGCCAGAAGAGAGGCATCGCGAACGTCAGCGTCGTTCCCACGCGGATCGCGTTGTCGAGCCAGCCGTTCGGGCGCAGCGCGGCGACGATCGCGAGCGGCACCCCGATCAGCAGCGAGAGCAGCATGCCGTAGCCGATCAGCGCTGCGCTCGGGCCCACCCGTTGGCCAATGATCTGTCCGGCCGGGGCGTCGAGCGTGAACGAGGTGCCGAAGTGGCCCTGCAATGTGCGCGAGATGTAGAGCGTGAACTGGTCCCAGATCGGGCGGTCGAGAGCAAGCTGATGGCGCACGCGCGCGATCTCGGCGGGATTTGCCCGCCCGGCAAGGACGATCCGCACTGGATCGCCGGGGACGAGATGGATGATGAAGAACGTCGCGACGAGCAGACCGAAGAGGACCACCACCGCCAAGGCCACACGGCGGATCACGTAGCTCAGCACCTGGCGCCCCTGGTGCTCGCGATCGCTTTCATCAGCCCCAGTTCACGCCGCCTTTTTCGCGAACCACGTGTCCTCGAGGTGATCCGAGCCGAGCCCGTCGAGATTCGTGCCGCACACGTCGGGCAAGTGCGCGTTGAGGAACGGCAGGTGCAAGACGGCGATGGCCGGCGTCTGAGTGAGCAGCGCCTGCTGGATCTGCGCCCACAGCTTCGCCCGATCGGAATCGCTTCTGGTCGTCTCGAATTGCAGGACCTGCTTCTGGATCGTCGGGTTCCTCCAGCTCGTCTCGAACCCGTGGAAGCCGTTGTTCCAGTTGGCTAGGAAGTCCGCGTATTCGTCGGGGACTGTCAGATCGCTGGTGAAGGACGCGAACGGGAACGACATGTCGAACTTGCGGGTGAACCAGTTGTTGGTCACGGTCGCAGTGTCCTGCTCGACCAGCTTGACGTGGATCCCGATCGCCCCGAACTCCTGCTGCAGGGCCAGCGCGAGCTGCTTGTAGAAGTCGGTGCCCGCGGGGTACTGGAGCGTGGTCGAGAACCCATGCGGGAACTTCGACTTTGCCATGAGCTGCTTGGCCTTCGCGACGTCGTAGGCGTACGGCTTCACGACGCTGTCAGGGGCGTCCATGCTGAAGCCCATCAGCACGCTGTTGGGGATCGTCCCAAGCCCGGCGAAGATCTGCTTGTTGAGCAGCGGACGGTCGATGGCGTACTGCATCGCCTGGCGCACGTTGAGGTCGGCAAGCGGCGCCTTCAGGTGATTGAGCCACAGACCGAGGAACAGCGGCACCTTCGCCGCCTGCACGACGATGCTCTTGTCGGCGCGCAGCGAGTTGACCTGCGAGAACGGCACAACGTCCATCACGTGAGCGTCGCCGGCGCGCAGGGCAAGGATGCGCGTGTTGCTGTCGCTCACGAAGTTGAAGCGCACCGAATCCAGGTAGGGCTTGCCGGCTTCCCAGTAGTTCGGGTTGCGGGCGAATGTGATGTGAGAGCCCTTGGCGAACTCCTTCATCATGAAAGGCCCGGTCCCGACTGGGTGCTTGTAGAAGGCGTTGCCTTCCTTCTCGACCAGGTTCTTCGGCAGGATGAAGGCGGGCCAGATGCTGATGTTGTAGAGGAAGGAGGCGATCGGCTTGGTCAGCTGCACCCGGACCGTCGACGGGTCGACGGCGGTCGCATTGCCGAACCCGATCGCGACCGCACTCATGATCCCGTTGATCTTCGGATTGCCGAAGCGGTTGAGCGTCCACGCCACGTCGTCGGACGTCACCGGCTGCCCGTTGGAGAACTTGATGCCCGGTCGCAGATGGAACGTGTAGGTCTTGCCGTCCGGCGACACCGTCCAGCGGTCCGACAGTGAGGGCACGATCTTGTTGGTCTGGCCGGTGGGGTCCGATCGCACGAGTCCGCTGTAGATCAGGTTGTAGGCGAAGATGTCGCCGTTGCCGTTGCGCGGGTTCAGCGGGTCGGTGGTCTGCGTCGCTGCTTGGCGCTCGTATACGAGATTGCCCCCACGGACGGGCGAGCCCGAGCAGGCGTCGCTCTTCGACGGCCCATACAAGCCCGAGAGCGAGGCGGTGGATCCGCCACCACCTCCACCGCCGCAGCCGCTGACGACCACGGCGATCGACACGCTCGAGATGAGGATGGCACCAGCCGTACGCATGTGCTGAGTGGTCTTACGCATGGGTCTTCCCCTTGGTGGAGGTGGGAGCGTCCGTGGATGTGGCAGCGTCCGCCCTGAGCCGGTCGAACTCCTGCTGGACCAGGGCGATCTGTCGCCCCTGTGAGAGCCGCTCGGGGTTGAGGAGGGCGTGGAGGCTGAAGCCGTCGATCAGGCCCAGGAGGCGCTCGGCGATGTCCTCCGGCGCCTCGTCGCTGCGGACCTCGCCGGCCTCCTGACCATCTGCGACGAGCTGGGCGAGCAGGTCAATGAGCAGCGGGCCGCGACGACTGGGAGGCGGGGTCCCGTCCTGCCCGCGGATCACGCGGCTCCAGTAGTTCATGAGTAGCCTCGTCTCGAGTTCCCGCTCCTCGTCCAGCGGCAGGTTGTCGAGTACGAGCTCGTGAAGGGCGCGGATGCCGGTTAGTCCCTCGAGCTTCGCGTCCCAACGCGCTGCTATGCGCTCGTAGGCAAGCCGCAGCGCCGAGCTGATGATGTCGTCCTTGTCGCCGAAGTAGTGGGCGAGTACGCCCGTCGACCAGCCGGTCTCCTTGGCGATCGCGCGGATCGTGGCGCCCTCCATGCCGTCGCGAGCGATCACCCGCCAGACGGCCTCTAGCAGCTCTTCGCGGCGCTGGTCGTGGTCGACCTCCTTGGGCATCAGTCCGCTCCGTAGGTCTGGCGCATCTCGCGGAAGGCCTCATCCGTACGCGCCAGCGCCTCGTCGATTGTCGCGCCGTCGTGCGCGGTGCTCAGGAACCAGTTGTGGACCGGATGAAGGTAAACGCCGCATCGCGCGCAGGCGCGCGCCCAGTGCAGCACCTTGTCGAACTCGGGGTCGTCAGCGAAAAGCAGCAAGGGGAGCTGCGGCGGCCCGGTGACCCGCACGCGCAGCCCATGCGAAGCTGCCTGGGCCGCGAGTCCCTCCTGAAGGCGCCGGCCCGACGCGCGCATGAGCTCGACGCCCTCGATCTCGTTGAAGATGCGAAGCGAGGTGAGCGCGGCGGCCATCGGCGCCCCGGCAAACCAGAAGGAACCTGTCGCCCAGATCCGGCCGGCCGCCTCGCGTAGCGGCTCCGCCCCAAGCAGCGCCGCGAGCGGGTAGCCGTTGGCAAGCGACTTGCTCCACGCGCTCAGGTCGGGGCGCACGCCGATCGACTCCCAGCTTCCGCGCGGATCGATGCGCAGGCCGCAGCGCACGTCATCCAGGATGAGCGCAGCGCCGACGCGGTCGCAGCAGGCGCGCACCCCGCGCGCAAACTCTGGGTCGACGGGCTCCTGATCGCGGAAAACGTCGTGGCGATGCGGCGTGCAGACGATCGCCGCCACGTCATCGATCCCGGCTTGAGCGACGGCGGCCTCGACGGACGCGAGGTCGTTGTAGTCAAAGAAGACCGTGTTGGCGTGGTCCTCGGGCGTCATCCCGGCCGCGTCGTCTGCCGCGCACCAGGGGGCGATGCCGTGGTAGGAGCCACGGGCGACCAGGACCACGCGATGCCCGGTAGCCGCACGTGCCGTGAGCACGGCGAGGGTGGTGGCGTCGGTGCCGTTCTTGGCGAACATCACCCAGTCGGCATGGGCCACCTGGTCGACGAGCACCTCGGCCAGCTCGACCATCTCTGGACCCGGACCGTTCAGTACGTCGCCCCGAGCCGCGACTTCGGCGGCGACCGCGTCGACCTCGGGATGAGCGTGGCCGAGCAGTATCGGCCCGTAGCTGCACATCAGGTCGATGTACTCGCGCCCGTCGATGTCCCAAACGCGGGCGGCCTTGCCACGGGCGAAGAACTGCGGATAACCGTCGCCCAGGCGAGCGGCGCTCAAGTGGCCGTACATCCCGTTGGGGATCACCCTGCGCGCCCGCTCGCGATATCCCGCATCGATCGTGCCGGAGAGCACAGCACCGCTGATGGGATCGGTGGCCTTCGCGGTGATGTTCGCTCTCCTGTCCCTCGGCTTAGTTACGGCGGCGGCAGCGCCCTGTCGTATACCACACGTCCGAAATAAAAATCAAGTAGATTCCCAGCATGAGTCCGCTCCGTCGTCACACGCCGTCGGACGACGCGGAGTGAGCAGCGCAATGAATCACCCGCCACGGGAAACGCCCGAGCGCGAAGAGGTGGTCGAGCGACTTCGGGATCGGGCGAAGTTCGTCCGGCTTGAGACCGTGCGGCTCACGCGGATCGCGGGTGCCGGTCACTACACGGCGACGTTCTCTGCCGCCGAGCTCTTCGCGGCGCTGTACTACGCGGAGTTGCGCTATCGACCCGAGGAGCCGGACTGGCCCGACCGCGACCGCTTCGTCCTCAGCAAGGGCCACGCCGCAATCGGCCTGTATCCGATCCTCGCGGACGTGGGGTTCTTCGACGGCGCGCTCCTCGACAACTACACGCGGCTGGGCAGCGCGTTCGGCGACCACCCGGACATGCGCAAGGTCCCCGGCGCCGACTTCAGCTCCGGATCGCTCGGACACGGCCTGTCGATCAGTGTGGGAATGGGGCTCGGCGCCCGCGTTCAAGACCGCTCCTTCCGTGTCTACTGCATGATGGGCGACGGCGAGCTCAGCGAGGGACAGGTCTGGGAAGCCGCAATGGCCGCGGGTCAGTTCCAGCTCGGATCGCTCATCGGAATCGTCGATCGGAACCACCTGTCGATCGACGGCAACACGGAGAGCATCATGGGCGTTGAGCCGCTTGCCGCGCGATTCCAGAGCTTCGGCTGGAAGGTCCATGAGGTCGATGGCCACGACCTTGACGCGATCCTCGATGTCTTCAACGCGCTTGACCCGCCTGACGTCGGGGCGCCACAGATGGTGATCGCCGACACGGTGAAGGGCCGCGGTGTCCAGCGCATGGAGGGCGACTATCAGTGGCATGTCGGCAACCTCGTGGGCGAGGACTACGACGACGTGATTGCTGAGATCGAGAGCGGGCTGCGGCCACTCGTCGCGGGCGGCGCCGATGGCTGACGGCGCGCGCGAGGAGACCGTCGGCCAGGAGATCAGCGATGTCTTCCGAGGCAGTGCGGCTGCTGCAGATGTGCCGAGGGAAAAGGGCACCGGCAAGGGGATCTCGGCGACGAGCATCCCGGCGTTCGTCGCCGGCGAGACCCTTGCCGACCTCGGCGACTCGGATCCGCGGATCGTCGTGCTCACGGCGGATCTCGCGCACGCGAATCGCACCATCGATTTCGCCGCGAGGCATCCGGATCGGTTCTTCAATGTCGGTGTCGCCGAGCAGAACATGGTCTCGATCGCGGCCGGCTTGGCCTCCACCGGACTCGTCCCGTTCGCTGCGACGTTCGCGGCGTATCTCGCGCTGCTCACTTGCGAGCAGCTCAGGACGGACTGTGCGTACACAGGGATGCCAGTGCGGCTCCTCGCCCATCACTCGGGCATGAGCCTCGGCTTCTACGGGACGAGCCACCACGCGCTGGAGGACATCGCCATCACGCGTGCGATCGCGGATCTAACGGTCGTCTGCGCCGCGGACGCGAACCAGCTTCGCGCGATTCTTCGACGGTCCCTCGACTGGCCGGGCGCCATGTACATCAGACTTGGACGCGGGCGCGATCCGGAGGTCTACAGCGACGTTCCCGACGACTTCGAGATCGGGAAGGCGGCTCGCCTCCGCGAGGGCGCCGACCTGACGATCGTCGCTACGGGCTCAGAGGTGCGTGCCTGCCTGGACGCCGCCGACAGCCTCGCGGCGAACGGCATAGAGGCCCGTGTCATCGACATGCATACGGTCGATCCCCTCGACCGCGACGAGATCCTCGCCGCCGCTGCCGAGACGGGAGCCATTCTCACCGTCGAGGAGCACAACCTTGCCGGCGGGCTGGGTTCCGCGGTGGCGGAGACGCTCGCGGAGGCCGCCGCGGGCGTCCCGTTCCGTCGGCACGGCGTGCCCGACGAGCATGTCGTTATCGGCCCGCCCGCCGCGCTGTACAACCACTATCGGCTCGATGCGGCAGGCATCGACTCGGTCGCACGCGACCTCATCGGAGCGAAAGGGCACCACGATGGCTGACATCGCCAGCGGCGAGAAGGTTCGCACGCTCGACCTCGATCTCAGACGGCGCGCCACTGCGGTGATCCCGGGTGGGATGTACGGGCACATGAACGTCAACTACCTGCCCGACGCGTACCCGCAGTTCTACGAGCGCTCGGAGGGCACGCGCGTGTGGGACGTCGACGGCAACGAGTACGTCGACTTCATGTGCAGCTTCGGTCCGATGATCCTCGGCTACAAGCATCCTGGCGTCGAGGGCGCGGCGGCGGCGCAGGCAGCGAAGGGCAACACTCAGCCTGGGCCGGCAGCGTGCATGGTGGACCTCGGCGAGCTGCTCGTCGAACGAGTCGCGCACGCCGACTGGGCGATGTTCGCCAAGAACGGCACCGACGCCACGACGATCGCTCTGATGGCTGCGCGCGGCGAGACCGGACGGAACAAGGTGTTGGCCGCGACCGGGGCGTATCACGGATCCGCACCGTGGGCGACGATTCGGATGGATGGCGTCGCCCCAGAAGAGCGGGCCAATCTGCACTACTACGAGTACAACGACGCTGCGAGCGTCGAGCTCGCGATCGAGCAAGCCGGTGCCGACAACGTCGCGGCGATCATCACTTCGCCCTTCAAGCACAACGCCGGCTTCGACCAAGAGGACGTCGATCCCGCGTTCGCGCGCCGGTTGCGCGAGTTGTGCGATGAGCTCGGCGCGGCGCTCGTGATGGACGAGGTCCGAGCCGGCTTCCGGCTCAACCACGGGGGCAGCTGGGAGCCGCTTGGCGTGGACCCTGACCTCAGCGGCTGGAGCAAGGCAATCGCGAACGGCTATCCGCTCGCCGCCGTACTGGGGCGCGGGCGTTATGCGGAGGCCGCGTCGCGGATCTTCGTAACCGGCTCGTTCTGGTTCCAGGCGGTGCCGATGGCGGCGGCGCTGGCGACGATCAACGCGCTCCGGGACGAAGACGCCGTCGCCGTGATGGAGCGAGTTGGGAACCGTCTGCGAGACGAGTTCGACCAGCTGGCGAATGAGATCGGTGTCCCGATCCGGCAGACCGGCCCGGTGCAGATGCCGAATCTGAGCTTCCCCGACGACCAGAACTTCGCCAAGGCCACCGCTTTCTGCACGACGATGCTCGAACGCGGCGTGATAGTGCATCCGCGGCATAACTGGTTCCTGTCCGCGACCCACACCGACGACGATGTCGACCGCTTCCTCGACGCGGCCCAGCACGGGCTGGAGGCGGTTCTGGCGTGAGCGATCAGCCGTCGAACGTCCTCGTCACCACGGGAGGGCACCCGTTCGAGGAGGAGCCGTTTCTCGCAACGTTCGATGCCCTTCCGGGGATCAACTGGCAGCATGCCCCCGTTCCCGGGGCCCAGGAGTACTTCCGCCCGGAGCGAGCGGGCGAGTTCGACGCGATCGTCTGTTACGACATGCAGGGCTTCGAGTTCCGCAAGCCCGACCCGCCGAAGCTCCTCCAGCCGCCCGCCGAGTACGCCGAGGGGTTCGCCGGCATGCTGGAGGCGGGTCAGGGGATCGTCTTCCTGCACCACGCGATGTCCGCCTGGCCCGTATGGCCGCTGTGGGCAGAGGTGGTCGGGGGCCGCTGGCACTACCTCCCGGGGGAGCTCGACGGTCGGCAGTGGCCCGCCTCCGGGTACACGGCCGAGCTCCCGCATCACATCTCGTGTATCGACCCGTCACATCCGATCTGCGCCGGGGTGGAGGACGGCTTCGACATCGTGGATGAGCTCTACCTGAACCCGATCTTCGAGGATCGCGTCGTCCCGCTCTTCCGTACGGATTTCGAGATGTCGCCGGACTCCTTTTATTCCGGCGAGCTGGCCATTCGCGGACGTCTGTGGGCAAGGGACGGGTGGACGCATCCACGCGGGAGCGGCTTGATCGGCTGGGTGAAGTCGGCGGGCATCAGCCCCATCGTCTACCTCCAACCAGGGCATGGGCCGTCCGCTTACGCGAACGCAGGCTTCCGGCGCGTTCTCTCCAACGCGATCGCGTGGGTCGGCTCCGATTCCGCGCACGCTTGGGCAGCCGAGCATGCGACAGTGCTCGCGGCATGAGCGAGCGCGAGGCGCGACTCGACGAGCTCGTTCAGCGCGCGCGGATGTTGGGCGACAGTGGCCTTGTGATCGGAACCGCGGGCAACCTCAGCATCCGCCTCGGCGACGAGATCGCGATCACGCCGACGAGCGTTCCATACGAGCTCATCGAGCGGAGCGACGTTTGCGTGCTCGATCTGGACGGCCGCCAGACAGACGGTCACCGCCCAGCGTCGTCCGAGGCGCCACTGCATACACAGGTCTATAGGTCCACCGACGCGGCCGCGGTCGTGCATACCCATTCGCCCTTCGCCACGACGGTCGCTTGTGCGTGCGACGAGCTGCCGGCGATTCACTACGGCATTCATCGCTTCGGCGGCCACACGGTTCCTGTGGCCGAATACGAGCGGTTCGGATCGGACGCGCTCGCGGACAGGGTCACGGCGATGCTGAAGGATCGCCGGGGGGTGCTGCTGCGAAACCACGGGGCAGTTACGTACGGGTCGTCTCTCGAGGAGGCCTATGAGCTGACCGTGCTGCTCGAGTGGCTAGCGCGGATCTACTGGCAAGCGAAGCAACTCGGTGAGCCCTGCTTGTTGAGTGCAGCCGAGGTCGATGAGGTCGCGGTGGAAGCTCGCCGCCGCCGCTACGCGAACACGGCTGCTTCGGTCGAATGAATCCGCCCAGGGTCGCGAGTCTCGGCGTCCACATCGTCGACATTCTCGCCCGGCCGGTCGCCACGCCGCCGATGGCCGGTGGTAGGCACGAGGTAGACGAGGTTCGCATCACCGCTGCGGGAACCGCCGCCGGTACCAGCGCCGATCTTGCGAAGCTCGGCATCGAGACTCTCGTACTGGGCGCCATTGGCGATGACGACCTCGGCGAGCTCTTGGTCCAGAAGCTCAGACGCCACGCGGTCGACACCACGCGGCTCGTGCGCAAGCAGGGACTCCAGACCTCCGTGTCGATCCTGCTCATCGGGCACGACGGCGAGCGTCAGATAGTTCTCCGGCTGCCCGGCGCAAACAGCCATCTGTCGCTCGACGACATCGATTTCGATGCCATTGCCGAGGCGGACCTCCTCCACATCGGCGGGGTGGATGTGCTCGGGGACTTTGCCGGCGAGCCGCTGGTGGAAGTCATGAGGTTCGCGCGATCGCGCGGCATCCCGACGAGCCTCGACGTGCTCGTCTCTTGCGAGGAGCGGACTGCGGAACGACTCGCGCCGGTGTTCCAGTACGCGGACTACTTCTTGCCGAACGCGGAGCAGCTCCAGGGCATGACCGGGTGCAGCGATCCTTCTGAGGCGGCTGCCGCGCTCCGTCGCTTCGGCGTGGGGTGCGTCGTCGCAACGCTCGGCGCCGAGGGCAGCCTCGTGGCGTCCGATCGTGGCGAGGCATTTCTCCCTGCATTCGAGGTGCCCGTGGTCGACACGACCGGTTGCGGCGATGCCTACGCCGCCGGCTTCATTGTCGGCGTGCTCTCCGGCTGGAGCGAGGCGGCGGCGGGCTGGCTCGGAACAGCGGCGGCCGCGCTGGTCGTGCAGGGGCTCGGCTCAGACGCGGGCATCGGCGACCTCGATTCCACACTCGCCTTTCTCGCGGATCGTGCGCCTGCGGAGATCGCAGCGATCGCGCGTTCTCTCGCTTCAGACATGTCCGTGCCTGTCCGCGGAGGAGATCGGTCCTGAGCCAGACTTCGGAATCGGCGATCGATGCACGCATCGATGCGCT
>Ga0136846_1241983_pt1 | contig 11366 bp, 9 predicted proteins | sample HopSoiMetagenom2_FD_96841 | JGI IMG/M metagenome (GOLD analysis project Ga0136846, IMG submission 96841) | Grasslands soil microbial communities from Hopland, California, USA - 2 Assembly 2016 (version 4) | ecosystem: Environmental > Terrestrial > Soil > Grasslands | place: USA: Hopland... | reverse complement strand
GGGTCTCGTCATCCGGATGCGCGACGACGACGAGGACCGGGCCCGGTCGGTGTCCGTTGCTCAGGCGCGAGATCACCGCGCGTCAGCCTCCGAGAGCGGGGCCGCGCTCCAGGCGGCCCGGGCGTTCGAGCGCTCGCTCGTCCAGAAGAACCAGATCAGCGTGAGGCTGCTTGTGAGGTAAGCAACGGCGGAGGCCACGGCAGCCCCGGTGGCCCCGAGCGGCGGGATCAGGATCACGTCGAGCACCACCGTCGCGGCCAGGCCGCCGCCCATAGCCCAAGAGTTCAGACCAGGCCGGCCGGTGCCATAGAGGTAGCCCGTGATCACGCCGGCTACGCCCTCGAGCGCCAAGCCGAGCACGATGATCCGGGTGGGTCCGACGGCAGCGTGGAAGGCGGACCCGTACAGCCCGGGAATCACAAACCCGGCGGTGAGCAGCAGCGGCACGCAGGCGGCGGCGATCGCGAGCCCGGCCTTGGGTATCAGCCTGCGCGCGTTCTCGGTCGCCTGCCGCGCGCCGACCCGGGCGTACTGGGGATAGAGGACATAGGTGAGGGCCATGGCCGGCACCTTGAGCAGCTCGGCGAACTTCGAGGCGATCGCGTAGATGCCGAGCACGGCCGGGCCGGCCATCACGTTCAACAGGATGAAGTCGAGTCGGAGGTTGAGCAGCGTCACCACGCCGCCCACCTGGGCGCGCCAGCCGTAGGACGCGATCCGCCTGGCGAGTCCCAGCGAGGGCAGCTGTGCCCCGGCGAAGAACCCGGCCCGTGTGAGCCGTGTCCAGGCGAGCACGGAGGTGATCACATCCGCCGCCAGGAGGCCCGCCACGATCGCGGTGTTTCCTCGCTCGCCCAGCAGCGCCAGCAGGCCATACGCGGGGAGGAACATGAACTCCTCGTTCACGATCACGAGGTTCGCGCCGCGCATGTCGTCGCTCCCCTGCGAACAGGACTTCGCGGTGGCCACGGACAGCTGAGTGAGGACAGTGACGCCCGCAAGCAGCGTGAGGCCGATGGGGATCTCCTGGAAGAGGGTCTCGTGCAGCAGTGGCGCCGAAGCGATCCACAGCAGGGTGCCGGCCAGGCCGCCGGCCACCGCCATCCCCACGAGCGTCATCGAGAGGCGCCGATCGTTCCTGGTCGGGCCCGCGACGAAGTAGGTCACCGCGCCGGGCAGTCCGCAGGAGAGGACGACCCCGAGCAGACTGGGCACCACGCGCAGCAACGCGTACAGGCCGACGGCGGAAGGACCGCCCACGCGCGCGACTATCAGGGTGCCGAGCGCGAGGGAGACGAGCGCACCGACGCGCGCGACGATGTTCCCCATCAGAATGCCGGTTGCCCCCTGTCGGAGGCGCGCGATGGCGCTCACCGCCGCCCCCACAGGTAGACAGCTGCGACGAAGCCGAACAGCGCCCAAACGTGGCGCACGTGGAGCAGCTCGTAGACCGTCTCGGCCGCGAGCGTGACCGCCACCGCTCCGGCCAAGGCGTGCGGGCGCGGGAGCGCGCGGTGGAAGCCGCCGGTCAGCCGGCCGCTGGCCAGGCACGCCGTTCTGATCGCGACGCTCGACAGGAGCAGCACCACCCCGAAGGCGCCGATCAGCCCTCGCTCGATGAGCGCGGCGAAATAATCGTCGTGGGCTTCTTTCACGTATGGGGCCTGCATCCGCACGAGTCGCGTCTTCGTGGACACCGGTCCCTCGCCCAGGGGGCTCCCGTCGCGGTAGAGCACGATGCTCTCCCTGAGGAGAGTGCTCCTCTCGGTGATGCTCGCCCCTCCGCGCCCAAGGCCGTCCCGGATCACCGCATAGCGGCTCCCGTGCGCCCAGCGCTGGATGTGCGTGATGCTCACCTCTGAGGCCACGAACCAGCCACCGATCGCGAGAAAGGCCGCCGTGGCCACCGCCGCCATAGGCCCCCAGCGCCGCAGGGACGCGAACGTCGCAGCCACCACCGTCCCGACGATCAGCGCCACCATGCCGCTGTTCGACCCGGTGGAGATGAGCGCCGGCAGCAGCATGCAGTAACCGACGACTCTGAGCCATCGCCTATGCGGAACGCCGGAGGCCCAGATGACCATGATCGAGATGAACCAGTAGCTCGCCGAGTAGTTCGGGTCGTACAGCGTGAGTGCCGTGCGGCTTCCCTCGCTTCCCGTCTGCCCGGTGAGCAGGTGGGTCCTGGTCAGGAGGCCCACGATCAGGAGCGCCGCCCAAACGATCGAGCTGTAGGCCCAGGTGCTGACGAGAGTCCTCAGCCTCTCTGGCGTGGACGCGATGTTCGCGACCGCCCAGCACCACAGCAGCATTTCCAGGTCCTGCACGAGTGCGAGCCCCCCGGACAGGGGCACGGGTCCCACGAGCGCGCCGATCGCTCCGCCGGCCATGAAGATCCACATCGCGACCGCGTACGGAAACCCCCATGGACGGTGGCTCTTACCGGCCCACAGCAGGCAGGCCCCGAGCGCGACGGCGATGAAGAGATCGGCGGGCGCGACGTTTCCCGGCCCGCGCGGGACAAGCACGGGCAACATCGCCACCGCCGCCGCCGTCGTGACGACGGCGGCCTTTGCGCCAGCGACGGCCGTGACACGCGCGGCGGGCGCCTCAGGCGACCGTTCCTCCGCGCGCCGGCCGCGGGCCAGAGCCGGTGCAGCGTCAATCGGGAAGGACGCCGTCATCAGCCCCGCGTGATCGAGGCGTCGTCGGCGTCGACCGATGTGGCCGCCGCGCCCTTCGCCACGTACGCGTTGAAGTCGAGCGTCGACGAGCCGGGCGACACCGGGGAGTACGTGACCGTGACCTGCTGCCACGAGCTCGTGAGCGTGACCGAGCTCGTGGCGCTCCCGGCGAGCGTCGAGCCCACGTACTCGCGGAAGCGCAGCTTGAGCGACGCCCCCGGAGTATCCGAGCGCACCCAGAGGCTGCCCGTGTAGGTACCCGCCGTCGTGGAGTTGGCCCAGTTGGGAGAGTCGTTCAGCGCGTAGGTGGCCGCGACGGTGCCCGGGTTGGCGAGCCGCGCCGCGAAGCTCCCCGAGTGGCCGCCCGCGACCTGAGTGAGCGTGACGCCCGGGTCGGAGCCCGATGTGTTCCAGCCGGAAAGGCCATTCTCGAAGCCGGGGTTGCCGATCAGGTTCACCGGTCCGCCGGCCTGCACGGCCACGTTGGCCGTGGCCGTGGAGGACAGGCCTCCGGTGTCCTTCACGGTGACCGTGACCGTGTAGGTGCCGGCGGACGTGTAGGTGTGCGAGGCGGTCGCCCCGGCCTGAGGCCCGACCGCCGCCGAGCCGTCCCCGAAGTCGAACGTGTAGCTCGAGATCGGCGTGCTGTCCGTGTCGGTGGAGGCCGAAGCGTTCGCCGACACCTGCAACGGTGCAGACCCGGACGACGGGCTCACGCTCAGAGCAGCGTTGGGCGGCGAGTCCGCCGACGTCGCGGTGACGTGTGCCGTGGCCGTGGAGGCGAGCCCGGCGCTGTCGGTGACGGTGACCGTGACCGTGTAGTTGCCGGGCGAGCTGTAGGTGTGCGAGGCCGTGGCCGAGGACTGCGGGCCGACTGCCGTGGTGCCGTCTCCGAAGTCGAACGTGTAGGTGGAGATCGGCGCGCCGCCGCCCGTCGACGACGAGGCATCGGCCACCACGTGGAGAGGAGCGGTGCCGGACGACGGAGCGACGCTCAGCGCGGCGTTCGGCGGGGCCTGGCCGGGCTGGAACTCATAGGCGCCGCGATCGTCGTAGGTGCGCGGCCCGAACCCGGTGTTCACAGTCGCCGGATCGTCGATCCGGGCGTTGCCCAGCACATCGGTGCTTGGCTGGCCGCTCACGCTGGAATCAGCCGAGTCGATGGCCGGGGAGCCCGCACGGAGGCGGAAGTCGCCGCCCGCGGGATCCACCCAGCGCGGATCCGCGAAGATCCCGTGCGACTCCTGGCCGGACGCCGCCTGGAAGGCGGCGAGCGACGAATAGCTGACGGAGTCCCAGATCAGGACCGTGTCCGGGACCGTGAGGTAGACCAGGTCGTAGTCCACCGTCGTGCCCGCCGTCGAGCCGTGCTCGATGCGAATGTCGCTGTGCGTCCGAGGGCTCTTGATCCCGTTGTCGACGCTGATGTTGTTCTCGACCGTGGCTCCGGTGGAGCCGCCCTCGACGTTGATGCCGGCGGTGACGTTGTGGTACGCGGTGTTCGAGATGATCCGCTGGCCGGTGGTGGTCAGATCGTCGATGCCGTGATCGCCGTTGTTGTAGACGACGTTGTTGTAGACCAGCGTGTCGTTCGAGCCCGGGTAACACTCGATACCCGAGTCCTGGTTGTCGTGGCTGACGTTGCCGTCGACGGTGTTGCCGGGTGACTCGTAGATGCGGATGCCGGCGGTGGCGCGCGAGAAGACCTTCGAGTTGTTGAAGGTCAGGTTGCCGCGCACCTCGTCGCGCGTCGAGCCGTTCGTGAGCATGATCCCGTAGTCGCTGTTGTGATCGGAGGTGTTGCCCGACACGAGCGAGTCGCTGGTGTTGTTGACCCGGATTCCGGTCTTGTTCTGGCCGCTCACGGGCTGGCCGGCGAAGCTCACGTGGTTGCCGGAGATCGTGATGTGCGACGAGTTCGACGCACTGATCCCGTAGTCCGGCGTCTGGGTGACGGTGAAGCCCCGCACCACGACCCAGCTCACGGTCGACAGGTTGATGCCGACGCCGGTCCCACCGCTCACGGTCACGCTGGCCCCGGGTGCCGGCGTGAAGAGGATGGGATCGCTGGACGTTCCAGACTTGGTGATGCTCACGTTCTCCGGGTAGGTGCCGGCCGCCACCTGCACCGTGTCGCCCGGTGCCGACTTCGAGGCCGCCGCCTTGATCGTGCAGAAGGGCGTGGTCTGAGTGCCGGCGCCGCTGTCCGAGTAGGCTGAACTGCCTCGGTCGACGTAAAGGGTCTTGCCCGCAGCCGTGGCCGTCGCGGCTGAGATGAGCAGCAGTGCCGGCACCAGGCCGGCGAGGAGGATCACGTGGCGGAGCCGAGACATGCGGGGGACCTTTCGTCTTGGGGAAGCTCCGGCAGGCGCCGAAACAGGTTGAGGTGGCGGCGGCTGAACTCGGGGTCGTCGGTGACCGCGGCGACCTCCGCGATCCCCGCCAGAGCCGCGTCGCGCCAGCACTCCGGGGCAACTCCGAGCCTGCTGAGCCCATGGCACAGAAAGCGCCGGAACAGGTCCGGGAACCAGCCCTCACGGTCGAGCGCGTACTCGACGCCGGCGCCCCACTCTTCGGCCCTTAGCTGGCGATGACCCCGCACGCGCCTGCCTGGGCGTGTCCGGCGGTCGAGGTAGAGCGCGTACATCAAGGCGAACCGCACGAGGTCGCGCACGGGATCGCCCACCATCGCGCCCGCCTCCCAATCCACGACGCCGGACAGCCGCTCGCCCGTGGTCAGGAGGTTGCCGAACCAAAAGTCGCCGTGCACGGCGGAACGCCTGACGAGATTGGCCCGCAGGCGCTCGTGGATCCGCTCGAGGCGGCTGAGATCGGCGCCGAGCCGGTCGTCGCCGGCGAAGCGCTCGCGTAATCGGCTGGCCACACCCGCGCCGAGGTCGAGCCGCGCGGACTCAGCGGCGGTGCCGGTCTGAAACTCGGCCAGCCAGGCCGAGGCGGCGGCGAAGTCAGCGGCCACGCGCTCATGGGAGGACGTGTGGCCCCAGCGCAGGTAGCTCGTGCTCATCGGCGCACCGGCGACAGCGGTGGTGACCATCGCGGGCCGGCCGTCGAGCTCGAGGAGATCCACCACACGCGGCACCGTGGCCAGCACGCGCCAGGGGTGCAGCTGCTGAAGCCCCTGCAGGATGTCCATCTCGGCTTCGATCGCCCGGGCGGCGTGATCGGTGGTGGCCACCTTCACGACCAGCGTCGGTCGCCCGCTGCCGGGTTGGACGAGGAGGATCGTGAGCTTCGCGTTCGGATCCTTCGAGACCCCGATCACGAGTGACCGCAGCCCGGACTTGTCGACGAACTCGCGCAGCGACTTCGGCGGGGTCGGCGCAGGCACGCCGGCGGTGCGCCGCGGTCCCTCGGCGACAGTCACGTGAGCCTCCCCACGACCAGGCGGCCGGGCGCGATACGGCGAGTGCCGCGCCACGAGGCCAGCTTTGCGAGCAGAGCGCGGGCCGCGGCGAACAGCATCCGGAAGCCCGGCCGCGGCGGCTCGGTGAGAACGCTGCCAAAGAACAGCCGGGTGGAGTCCGGGGCGTCCTCGACGAGGTACGCGGGCGCGAGCGCCGAGGGGAACGCCAGGTACTCGCGCTCGACCTCGATGCCCGTCCGCCTGGCGAACGAGCTGCAGCGCCGGATGGCGCCAGGCGCGGTGGCGTAGAGCACGACCGGCGTTCCCGGGAGGAGGCTGGCCAGCGCGATCCCGAGCCGGCGTTTTGACGACCCTCGCGGGAGCTTCACGCGCACGGCGTCGGGCGGCGCGATAGCGATCCAGTTCTCGCGCCACCTCTCCGCTCCGCTGCTCAAAGCCACCTCAATTCAGCACCGCGAACGGCCGCAGCCGCGCGACCGGACGGGCGATGCGGTTCCGGGTCAGGATGTGCAGGACGTCGTCGATGCCGCGATCGTCGAGTTGCGGAATCTCCACGGGCGTCTCGCTCGAGTACGAGAAGCGCAGCGTTGCGCGCCCACGTGGGTCCGGTCCGGACAGGCCCCTCCGCGCGAGGTCGGAGATCGTGGCGCCGGCTCCATGGCAGGTGGAGTTGAGGCCGTGCACCGCCTCCCAATCGGGCACGCAGACGTACGACGACGTGCGGCTCGTGCCGGGCAAGAGCAGCGGCCGTCCGAGCCGCCCGAACACAGGATGGCCCGGCTGTGCCCTGGCCGGGTAGACGCGGCATGAGTTGTGCCTGTGGACGAGCGCCGGCCGGCCGTCGACGTACTCCTCGTAGATCGTGTTGTGCGGGGAGTCGACCACGAGCCGCGCGCCGACCGTCCCGAAGGAGCGCCGCAGGATCTCTCGCAGGCTCGCGTACGTGGACAACCGGAACGCGAAGCCATAGTTCATCGCCATGGCCGCGGCGAGCATCAGTCGCTCACCCTCGCCGCTGTCGCGCTCGACCGGCGGGCATTCGCGCGAGAAGTACAGCGCCCGCCGCAGCCTCAGCTCTTCGAGCGATCGCGCGCGGCCGAAGTGGTACAGCGGTTTCTGTGCCGCCATCTGCGCCCGCACCGCCGCCGGGTAGCGCTTACGGCGGCCGAACAGGAGACCGAGCTCGCCCGGTAGCGAGCCTCCTCCGCCGTGGAACTGGAGAGTCACCTGTCCGGCGCGCAGACCGAGCAGCTCGGCGGCCTCGGGATCGAGCACCTCATCCACCTGCTGCAGCTCGATGAAGTGGTTGCTCGGCCAGATGGTCCCGAAGCGGATCCTGGAGAGCTGGATCACGGACCAGGGCAGTTCGTGCCGCGCCCTCTCGCGCCCGCCGAAGCGCCCGATGTCCAGGCGCCCACCCTCCTCCACGCGGTCGAGCTCCTGCGGATCCACTCCGAAGCGGTCCGCCGCAAAGTGCGATCCCTCGGCGGCGCAGTCGACCACCTCCGCGGGCGTCAGGTCGCGGCGATATGTCGGCGGATACGGATAGCGCTCGCGCACCCGTCGGTAGAAGTCGTTCACCGCCACGGCGCTGGGCGGCTCGATGTCGAGTGCGACGAGCGCCATTCCGCAGTTGAGAGACGCGCTCGTGAGCGTGGGCCGGATCGTCTCGCGGGTGGCGACCGCGATGCTCGACGGCATCTCCTTGTCGCCCTTGTGATGAAAATCGGGCAACACCACGGGCGGCGCCGCCAGGTCAGTTCCCGCCAGACCGGCCCGTAGCCGTACGAGCGCCACCGGATCGGCAGGGCAGTCTGGTCCGTCAAACACTCGCGCGGCCAGATGCCCATTCGCCTTCTCGGCCTCGCGCATCGGGACGGTCACAGACATGCCGCCGCCCCCTCACGTGCGGCCGGGAGCAGCTCCGAGAGCCCGACCGCACGGCTGCGCGCGAACAGCAGGACGTAGCACGGAAGCTGCGCCGCGAATGCCGAGGCGACGCTCGTCACCGGAGGGTGCGCCGGGCCGATCTCCGTGCCGGCGGCAAGCGTGGCCGCGAAGGCCCAGTACCGCCTGAGCTCGCCCGCCATGTAGGTGCTGGTCACAAGCGCCCGCACCGCTGCCTTCGGCCCGCAGTCGACAAGCCTCGGCTCGGCCGCGGTCCCCCGGCGGAGGACCACCAGGCTGTCCGGAACCAGGGAACGAACCCGGCCCGGCAACGCCGCCTCGCGCCGGCCGTGGGGCATCCGGCGTCCGCTTCCACCCTCCACGCGCAACGGCTCGACGAGGCCCCACACCTCGTTGCCGTCGCCCACCGACACGTTGTCGCCGGTGGATCGTCCACCGGTCTGCGCCTCGCGAAGCACGACCGTGGAGCGGCCCACTCCGCTCGGAGCGGTGAGGAGAGGCGCTGAGACTCCCGCGGTGGCCACGGAGGCGTGCAGCGGCGCACGGCCCCTGGTCCCCGCCCACCACAGGACCGGATACTGCACGAGCACGGCCCTCGCGAGCAGATGGAACCTGGAGCGCAGGAGATACGCGGCGGCGCGCTGTTGTGTCGGCGGCCGCCACCGGTAGACGAAGTTGGCGCGGTCGTGGGCGCACGTGACGCACAGGTCGAACCCGGTGCCGCACGCGTTCTCCAGCACGACCTGGCCGGGGCGTCGCCATGCGCCGCGCGCGAAGAGCTCCCAGCCCCGTACTTCGAACGGAGACCGGTCCGCCTCCACGCGGACATGGAGGGAGGCGTCCGACGCGCGCCCGCGGCGGAGCTCACCGGCAGCGCTCTCGTCGATCAGACTCGCGACCCAGTCCGGCGCGCACTCGAGCGCCACGCGCTCGCCCGCAGTCTCGAGCGTCCCCTCGATCACTCGTCACCACCACCGTCGTGTGGTGCCGCGCGTCGCTCGGAGGCAACCGCCAGAGCGACCTCGTACGCCTGCATCAGATCCTCGCCGGTGGCTCGCGCCACAAAGCGGTCCCCGATGTGGGCCCGCGCTGCCCGGGCCATGCGCGCCCCTTCGGCGGGATGATCGAGCAGGTAGGAGAGCGCCCGGCCGAGCGAGGCCGGGTCGCCCGGCCGGGCAAGGAGGCCGGTCCTACCAGGCACCACAACCTCCGGTACGGAGTTGACCGCCGTGGCGACCACCGGGATCCCGCACGCCATGGCCTCGACGGCCGCGCACGGGAGTCCCTCGTAGAGACTCGACAGCGCGAACACGTCGAACGCGGGCAGCAGGCTGGTCGCGTCATCGCGCTCGCCGAGAAGCAGGCAGCGATCGGCGATGCCGAGGCGGCGTACGAGCCGCTCCACCCGCGGCCGCAGCTCGCCGTCGCCGAGCCATACGAGGTGAACGTCGGTCCGCTGGAGACCAGCGACGGCGCGCACGAGATCGAGGGGAGACTTCTGCGGGTCGAGGCGCGCCGCGCTGCCGACGACCTTCGCGTCCGCCGGCAGTCCGAGCAGATGTCGCGCGCGCCGCCGATTGTCCCGCGTGGCGACGGAAATGTGGTCGTCGATTGGGCTCGCGATCGCGCGGATGCGATCGGGAGGCGCGATCTTCAGCCGGACAGCCTCGGCCGCCACGAACGTCCCGTCTGTGAGGAAGTAGTCGGTTATGCGCGCCAGGCGTCGCTCGATCGCGAGGTAGCTCCGGCGGCGCAGCGGCGACTGGAATTCGTGAAACGGAAACCCGTGAATCGTGTGCACCACGGCGGGCACCCCCGCGCGGCGGGCGGCGACTCTGCCGAGCGCCCCGGCTTTTGCGCTGTGGGTATGCACCAAGTCGAACGAGCCCGCGGCCAGTTGCGAGGTGAGCTCGCTCAGTCCGCGGGCATCGACCCTGGGGCTGAGGTCCGGCGACATGTGGCGCAGCGAGACGAGCTCCATTCCCGCGGCAGTCGCTCGCGGTCCCAGCGAGCCGCCGGCCGCGGCGAGGATGGTCACCGCGTAGCGCTCGGGATCCAGGCCGAGGGCGCCGCGGAGCGTGATGCCGCCGGCGCCCGCGGTGAACTTCGTCACCACCTGCGCCACGCGCAGCCGACGATCGGGTGCCGCCAGAGGCGGCGTTGCTGGGATGGCCGTGCCGGCCAGAGCCATCGCTCGTGTCACCTCACGGCACGCCTTGGACCGGCACAGGCGTGGCAAGCCCGTCCAGCAACTCGGCAGCGCTGCCCGCGCGCAACGTCTTGACGTTGTCGTAGCGAGCTTCGCGGTAGTCGCTGATCGCCAGTGTCTCGACAGCGACCTTGATCTCGAGGATGCCGTCGGAGAGCGTGTGCCGCGGCACGAATCCGAGCTCCGTCCGGATCTTCTCGAACGACACGCGGTAGTTGGCCTCCGTCGCCGACCCGGGCTCGACGTTCACCGACGTGCCGGGCACGAGCTGACCGATCAGCTCGCCCACCTCGCAGAGGGTGCGGTTCTCGCCCTCGTAGCCGACGTTGAAGATCTGCCCCCGCGTGGCGTCCGGCGGTGCCTCCAGGCAGGCGATGATCGAGTCGGCACCGTCTTCGACGTGGATGAACGGGCGCCACTGGGTTCCGCCGAAGATCGAGATCGAGCCCTCACGAACCGCCTTGGCCGTGAGGAGGTTCACGACGAGGTCGAAGCGGGGCCTCGGCGAGAGTCCGTAGAAGGTCCCGAAGCGCAACGCGGTGGGGCAGAAGGCGTCGGTTGCGGCGGCCATGAGCACGCGTTCGGAATCCGCCTTCGTGCGTGCGTACATCGATACCGGCGCGGGCTCGGTGTCCTCGTCGAGGAGCCCGTCGGAGTCGCCGTAGACCGCGCAGCTCGATGCGAACACGAGCCGCGTGATGCCGAGCCCGCGGGCCACTTCTCCGATCATCGCCGTGGCGTCGAGGTTGATCTCGAGCGTGAGCTGCTCGTCGACGTCGCACGAGGGGTCGCCCACAAGCCCGCCGAGGTGGACGATCGCGTCGGCATGGCAGCAACCCGCCACCAGGGACTCGACGCTGCGCATGTCCCCGCGCACCAAGTGCAGGCGATCTCCGTGGTCCGCGTCGGCCACGCTCTCGGTGCCGTATAGAAAGGCGTCGAGAATCGTTACCTCGTAGCCGCGGTCCAGCAGCCGGGGAACGAGCACCGAGCCAACGAAGCCCGCTCCCCCGATCACCGCCACGTGTCTGCGGCGGCCGGCCGCCCAGCGGCCCCCCGGCGTAACTGGGCGACCGTTGCCGTTCGAGCTGTGCCCGTTCGATCCGTTGTGTTGCATGCTGAGTTCCCTCCTCAGGAGAATGCGGTGGACCGCTGATCGGGCTCTCGACCATGGCCTGCC
>Ga0136846_1235950_pt1 | contig 11366 bp, 9 predicted proteins | sample HopSoiMetagenom2_FD_96841 | JGI IMG/M metagenome (GOLD analysis project Ga0136846, IMG submission 96841) | Grasslands soil microbial communities from Hopland, California, USA - 2 Assembly 2016 (version 4) | ecosystem: Environmental > Terrestrial > Soil > Grasslands | place: USA: Hopland... | reverse complement strand
TTAACCCGCTGTTTCGACAACTTCTGCTCAAAGCTTCGACTCCGCGCATGACGCATACTTGCGGCTGGGCGTGAAATTCGTGAATGAGAATCTTTACATGGGTATCGAAATCGGAGGCACGAAGCTGCAAATCGTGCTCGGGAACGACCAGCCGGCCATCGGGGAGCGGCGCCGATTTGATGTGGGCAAAGCGGGAGGCGGCGAAGGCATTCGAAAACAGATTGCCACTGCGTTACCCGAATTAATCGGGCGGAAACAGATTTCGGCTGTCGGCGTCGGTTTTGGGGGGCCTGTGGATTGGCGAACAGGAAAAATCTGCTGCTCGCATCAGATTGAAGGCTGGTCCGATTTTGAATTTGGCCAGTGGCTTCAAAAACTGACCAATGCTCCGGTTCGAATTGATAATGATGCGAACATAGCCTGTTTGGCCGAAGCTCTTCAAGGCGCCGGGCGCGGGTTGAATCCGGTCTTTTACGTCACGATGGGCAGCGGCGTTGGCGGAGGACTGGTCGTGGATGGGAAGATTTATCACGGCGCTGTCCCGGGTGAATCGGAAATTGGTCATGTGCGCCTGGACAAGAGCGGAATGATCGTCGAGGAGAGTTGCTCCGGGTGGGCGGTAGATAAGAAGATCCGTGCAGCAATTTCTAAAGATCCGGATTCGCTTTTGGGAAAACTGATCGGCAATGAGATGAGTGGCGAAGCTAGATTTCTTCGAAAAGCTCTCGAAAGCAAAGATCCACTGGCAAAAAAAATTTTAGAAGAAACGGCCGAGGATATCGCCTTTGGTCTTTCCCACGTGACTCATCTGCTGCATCCGCAAATCATCGTGCTCGGCGGTGGGCTTTCCCTGCTTGGAGAAGTTTTGAGAGAAGCAGTCCACCGACACCTTCAGCGTTTTGTGATGCATGCGTTTGCTCCCGGCCCGGAAATTCGTTTGGCCGCGTTGCGCGAGGATGTGGTGCCCATTGGCGCGTTATTACTAGCGCGTGAGGCTAATGCCGCTTCAAAATAAGGCGATGATCCACGCGCTTTGTCTGGTGGTATTCCAAAGGTGGGAGATCGGTCAGAGTTGGGGACTCCGTTTCCCGGAGAATGTCCCGCGCTCGCTTCTGTAATTCCGTCCAGCGAGCCCAATCCAGGGGCGGAGCGTGCGCAATCTGGCGAAGCGTGCTGCGCCATTCGATAACAATGCGATCAATGTCGCCGGGGCCAAGGACATCCGTGATCCATTCGTATTTGGCGAGAGGATTTTTGTGAATCGTCGAAACGACCGCTTCCGCGCCCGCGCCGTACTTCGGCGGAACTCCGTTTTCGAGGTAACCCGGAATAGATTGCAGGCCGAACCTTTCCTGGCAGGCCATCGCCAGCGGGCCCGCCCAACGATTGTCCTGTCCGGCGAACCGAAAGCCGGCATCCAGATTCGCCAGGTCGTAGATCAAGTCATCGAGCGGATACGTTTCGTCTTCAAGCGCGGCTGCGATCGCGAGGCCGTCACCTTGTTGAAAGAAACTCACAATCCGGCCGCGTAATGTCGGGATGCCTTGCTGGTCAATCAGGCTTAATCGCCGCCAGAGCAACGCGGTACCTGTCGAAGTTGGGAGTTGACGGCAGATCGGCACGAGCGAACAAATCGAGCAGTCCGGCGGCAGGACATCCCGTTCGATGGGCTTATAGAGCGCCACGCCATGCGCATCCACAGGCACCCTCATCATCATTTCGGCGAGGCTTACTTCAGCGATAACTTTGTGAGCGAGAAATTTAAAGCGGACGACAGGCGTTTTCGCTTGAGCCAGTTTGCTCTCAATCAAAGGCGCGAGTTTCGACCCCCAGATTTCTTCGGGCGCCTGACGGCTGGTCCAATTAATCAGCCGGCGGATCCATTTCGCGATGATCAACCGCTGCCCTGTGATGCGGTCGGCAACGGTGATGCTGCGCCCGTAAATTTTACCGTTCTCGTTCTCTTCAAGAACACACATGTGACCGGTGCCGACTTTTTCCAGCGCGTGCGAAACGGAAAGAATAGAGCGAAGCTTGAACTCGGGTTTTTCGGGTTCGTTATTGCCCGGGAGTTCTTCGGCGGGCGCATGAGCTTCGGTGTCCGGAGGCTTTGATGGTTGAGCCTCCTCGCGCCGGTTCCCGCTTTGCGAAAAAATGTCGCCGAGCCGCATTTCCTTTGGCTCCGGATAATTCTGCCATTCGCCCTGGCTGTTTAGAATCTGCCGAACGCGCTTGCGAACATGGCGAGCCCGTTCAGCGTCAGTGTGGAGATTGCATGGGACCTCCGGATGCTTGATTGATTCTTCGATTCCGAGGGCGATCGGTTTTGTTGTGAAAAGGCGTTCCTGGATTCTTACGGCTTCGCGGAGTGGATTCGCTTCGTTATCAGCCGCAATTGCCATTAAACCTATCAATGCGTTCCAATCGACCGATTTCGCTCGCGAAAGCTGTGCCGCATGCGCATCCAGCAGCCGAATGCCATTTGCGGTGATAATCACGAAGCCGCTTTCATCCAGCCCTCGGCGGCCCGCTCGTCCGAACATCTGGAGAATTTCGTCCGCCTTCAACGGCTGCTCGATGTAATCGCGCCGGTACGATTCACCGGCCAGCGCCACGCTCCGAAGTGAAAAATTAATTCCGGCGGCCAATCCCATCGTTGCAACCACCACGCGCAACTGTCCGGCCTTGGCTAATGGTTCGATCACTCCGGCGCGAGCTGCGTAACTTAGTCCGCTGTGATGAAACGCAATCCGCGTTTTCAACATCTTTCCAAGATTTTCTCCAACGATCACCCGCTGCTCCTGTGAGAGCGTGAGCGGATTCGGGTTTGGCAGAAAACGGGACAGCTCCGAGGCCATCGATTCGGCAGCCTGGCGACGCGGAGCGAATATCAAAACAGGCCCGAGATCTTCGGCCAGCGCTTTGGCCACGAGGCGCGGCCAATAGTTCTTGATTTGAGAAGGGACGTGATAGCTCAGATTTTGCGAATGCACTTCATCCAGCGGCACCGGCCGAAAATCCGTGCGCACGTGGATCGCGTCGCGACCCAACCGCCGGAGCCATTTCACGACATCATGCGGGTTGGCCACACTGCCGCTGAGAAGGAGCAATTGAGTGTTTTGAGGCGCCATGGCCATGGCTATCTCGTAGTTCAGTCCGCGGTCCTCGTCGCCAAGCATCTGGTACTCGTCGATCACCAAAAGGCCAGGCCCTTCGCCCCGAATGAGCCGGCTTTTTTGTGTTTCAAGTGTCGCAACAATAATTGGCGCATCGAGATTTTCCGAAAGATCACCCGTCGCGATCCCCACATTCCAGCCCCGAGCGCGCCATTCCGCCAGTTTATCATTCGCCAGGGCGCGAGTGGGAACCGTGTAAATCGCGTGGGAGCGATTTTTTCCGAAATTGGACCACAGTTCAAAAATCAGGGTTTTGCCAGCCCCGGTTGGAGCATGGACGACAACATCCTTCCCTTCCCGTAACGCCGTGACGGCTTCCTGCTGCCAGACATCGGGAATGGTAACCTGCGCCAGCGATCCAAACTTATCTAACTCCTCGGCCAGCCCTCCCATGCCCAAATCATACCGCAAAAGCGGCATTTTCGAAAGAAAACTATCTCTTGATATAGGAAGCAACGGCTCCCTCTGGCACTGAAAGGCAAAATCAGATTTCAGCGAAAGCTATTCGATACGCAGCCGAAAAAAGGCCTTGTCGAGATCTCTTCTTAGACCAGTCACTGTCATAATACTTCCATCTCCGCCGAAAACTTGAACGGTTTCCCAGACACGTGGAGTTAAATCGAGACACTGTTGAACTTCGTACGTGAAGCCTGTCTCAGTGGTGAAGCTGAAACCAAATGATCCATCGCTGAAGGTAGGTGAACTTAACTCTACAGCCGTCGGATTCTGGCGCAGATAACGTACGAGATGAGAATGCGCTGCCCCATTGAAAACGTCGAAATATCCCGCCACCCAGAGGTTTCCCTGGTGATCGAACATCACGGCATTAATGCCGTCATCTGGTCCCGTTCCGGGATCAAACGTTTCGTCGAGCGTCCCATCATCATTTAATCTCGCCAGACTGTTTCTCCCAACTCCCGCGACTGCGCCAAAGAGCCTTCCCACGAATATCTTCCCGTTTTCCTGGACCAGAAGGCCGCTAATTAGGGTGATATCCACTCCGGCAACGGGCGTGATCTGTGGCAGAAAGCCGGAATCGATAGTTCCATCCGCCAGGACGCGAGCGATCCCGGAAGTGCTCACACCATCATAAGTCGCGAAACCGCCGCTAATCAGCCCACGCGACTGCGGATCCACCAACACAGACAGAACGGTCGCATCTGGTCCCGTTCCGCGATTATAGAATTGATCTAAAATGCCGTCTTTGCTGGCTCTTGCTACGCGAACCTTGTCGATCCCGTCGACGAGTTTAAAACCCCCGCCAAGCAGTATATCCCCATTCGAAAAGTTTGCCGAGCTCAGCACGATGTTATTTGGCCGTAACACAAAGGAACCGTCCAGCTTCCCGTTGCCCTCCACGCGGCCGACACAAACATGGGAGATGCCATCCAGGTGAGTAAAAATCCCGCCAATCACAATTTTTCCATCCGGTTGTACATTTAAGGTCGCCACGCGAGGTGGAGTCGCGACGCTTGAGCTTACGAGAGCCGGCACGAAGGTTGAGTCAACCGGCCCGTTGCTCAACAGGCGGACGACACAACTGAACGGAGCACCATCGACGTTTTGAAAGTCCCCTCCGACAATTATTTTGCCATCGGGCTGCAAAGCTACGATTCGCGTCGTGCCGTCTAATCCGCCGCCGGGATTGAACTCAGAATCTAAAGAGCCATCCGGATTCAATCGGGCGATCCCGTTTCGCGACTCTCCCTGCACCGTCGTAAATGACCCGGCAATCAGGACTTTGCCGTCGGTTTGCATCGCCATCGCCATAACTCCGTGGGTATTGTCTAATTGCCCTTCAAAATTGTCGGCCCAAAGCCGTCGTCGAATGTAAATTGTTGCGCGCGCGAGCAGGGGTTCCGGAATAAAAGAAGCGCGAATACCATAACCGCCCAAAGGGCCTTCATTTGACTCGATAGTTATATAATCGGGGCGAAACACAAGGTAATTCGCCTCCGGGCAGTCCACTCCGAAAATGCCTTTGGTCCACTTGAACTTTCCTTGTTGTGATTGCATGGTTCCCGCGTTGAAAGTGTCGGAAGTGATCATCCTGTTCCTGGCTTTGTGGCTCTCAACCTTCTCTTCAATTTTAGGGGCCTGTTCTCCACCTCAATTCGACAATGCGCATTGGGTCGGGACAATCAATACCTCGAAGATTACGGAAGCATCCGGAATTGCGGTGAGCAGGCTAAACCCGGGCGTGCTCTATACGCATAATGACGGCACCAGCGGGAAGATTTACGCCATCAATGACAGCGCTGAGTTGCTGGCCACCTTTGATCCCGGCAAAACGGTTGACGATACAGAAGATATCGCCATTGGCCCCGGCCTCAATTCCGGCACGAGCTACATTTATTTTGGAGACATCGGCAGCAACACGGAGTCGCGCGACAAGGTGCGGGTACTCCGAATGCCCGAACCCGCGGTGGACCTTTCGTGGGCGCAAAATCCGGTCAGCCGGAATTTGAATAATGTCGAAGTTTTCACGCTGGTTTACCCGGACGGAAAATATAATGCCGAAACTTTGATGATCGACGGCAACCTTGGCGAACTTTTCATCGCTACGAAGCAGACCGGCATCTCTCGAATTTATCGTGCGCGCCTGAGCGCTCTTTCCACAACCCAGGACAATCCGCTTAAGTTCATTGGAGAGATTTCCTTCAGCATTGCTTCAGGTGGCGATATCTCCGCGGACGGGCGATACATCGCTATTCGAAACGAAAGCTTCGCCTTGCTCTGGCTGAAACAGCCGGGCCAATCGGCCACGGAAGCCCTCTTTGGCGAAAGCACCGCCTTGCCGCTGATTGGCAAACCGAATGAACCAAATGGCGAAGCCATAGCCTTCGCTCCGGACAGCTCCGGCTATTACACCATTAGCGAAGGATCGGACCAGCCGCTTTATTTCTTCCCACGACTCTCCACCGGAAGCGACGGCACGCCGCAATTCACGAGCTTGCCCCAATTAACGCCGGATGGCTGGCGCATAAGCGTTAGCGGGTGTTCGGGCATGAACATTTCACTGCTCAAATCCAGTGATCTTCGCACCTGGCAAACAGTTTCAACACATCAGCTCACGTCTGGAGAAGACATTTTCCTCGATTCAAACCGGGACACAGAAGGTTATTATCGGCTCCAGGTTAGCCCGTAAAACGGCTTCCCTATCCCGCTTGGGGCTTTCTCCTAGAAATGCCTTCAAAGCGGCTTTATCGTCTCGCAGTGCTTTCGAGAGCAAAATCAGAGCAGTTGTTTGAACAGGCCTTGCGCTGGATCCCCGGCGGGGTGAATTCGCCGGTCCGTGCGTTTCGAGCGGTGGGAGGAAAACCGTTTTTCGCGGAGAGCGCGAAAGGCGCTTACGTTCACGATGTCGACGGAAATGCGTATATTGACTACGTCTGCACCTGGGGGCCGGCGATTCATGGCCACGCCTTCGCGCCCATCATTGACGCTGTAAAACGGACTGCGGACAAGGGGACGAGCTTCGGCATTCCAAACGCGGCGGAAGTGGAAATGGCGCGACTGGTCCGCACGGCCGTTTCCAGCGTGCATAAGGTCCGTATGTGCAATTCGGGAACCGAGGCAACCATGTCAGCAACCCGCCTCGCGCGCGGTTTCACCAAAAGGGATAAGATCATCAAGTTCGACGGCTGCTATCATGGCCACGCCGACTCGCTGCTGGTGAAAGCTGGTTCGGGAGCTCTCACTTTCGGAACTCCCGATAGCGCTGGTGTCCCCGCAGCCTTTACGCAACACACCGTTGTCGTTCCATTTAATGACGAAGAGGCAGTCAAGGCGGCTTTCGCGGCGAACAAGAACCAAATAGCGGGAATCATTCTCGAACCGGTCCCCGGAAACGCGGGTTTATATCTTCCCAGGCCGGGATTTCTCGAATTTCTTCGCAAAATTTGTGACGAGCACGAGAGCTTGCTTATTTTCGATGAAGTCATGACCGGATTCCGGCTTGCCTGGGGCGGGGCACAACAGCGATATGCGATCAATCCGGACCTGACCTGTTTTGGAAAGATCATCGGCGGCGGTTTGCCTGTCGGAGCGTTTGGTGGTCGCGTCGAAATAATGGATCTGCTGGCGCCGCTCGGGCCGGTTTACCAGGCCGGAACTCTGAGCGGCAATCCGCTGGCGATGGCCGCCGGTATTGCGGCTTTAACTGAACTGTCCAAACCCGGTACTTACGAAAAGTTGGAGGAGCGCGGCGCGGCATTGGAACTCGGCATGAAAAAGGCCGCCGCGAAGGCGAAGCAGGCCGTCCAGTTTAATCGGGTCGGATCGATGTTCTGCGCTTATTTTACCACTCAGCCCGTCTGGAATTTAGCAGACGCGATGACCAGCGACCGCGAAAAGTTCGCCAAATTTTTCCAGGAGATGCTCAACCGGGGAGTTTACCTGGCTCCCTCACAATTTGAGGCTGGGTTTATTTCTCTCGCCCACGGCGACGGGGAAATCGACAGGACCGTTGCTGCTGCTTCTGAGGTCTTGAGGAGTTTATAAAATGCGAGTGCTGGCAATCGATCACGGGACAAAACGCATGGGCATTGCTTTGAGCGATCCCTCCGGAACAGTGGCCACACCGCTTGAGTACATTCCAGCGGAGCCGTTCGCTCCATTCCTAGCACGGTTAAAGGAGCTTATCCGTGAAAAAGAGGTCGAGTTGATTTTGGTCGGCATGCCCCGAAATATGGATGGCAGTTATGGACCCGCCGCCGCGAAAGTGCAGGAGTTTGTGGCTGTGCTGAAAGAGAATATCGCCGTGCCGATTCAAACCTGGGATGAGCGGCTGACCTCCGCGCAGGCGAACCGTTTCTTGCTCCAGGCAGATGTGCGCCGAAAGGATCGCAAAGAAAAAGTGGATAAAGCGGCCGCCGCCATTTTGCTTCAATCGTTTCTCGACAGCCGTTCACTTTAAGCTGTGAAAGAGACAGTCAAAATCAAACTCACCATCGCGTACGATGGCACGAATTTCGAAGGCTGGCAGATCCAGAAGACCGGATTGGGAGTGCAGCAGTTGGTTGAAGAAGCCTTCGCTCAAATTTTTCAGGAGCATTACCGGCTTCACAGCTCCAGTCGCACCGACGCCGGGGTTCACGCGCGCGGGATGGCCGCGCATGTGGAAATTCCCCGAAGCAAATTGAAGGTGCCGATCGCAAAGCTGTCGCTCGCGTTGAATTCAAAACTACCCGATTCGGTTCGTGTGATGGCGGCGCAAAAAGTTGACGCCTCTTTTCAGGCCCGCTTCGATGCCAAAGGCAAGCAATACCGTTATTTTGTTTATAATCATCCGGCGATGGACCCGCTCCGGCGCTCTCAAGCCTGGCATATTCCCCAAAAATTGAATCTCAAGGAGATGAGGGCCGCCACCCGGCATTTTCTTGGGAAAAGAGACTTTGCCGCCTTCGCCAATAACCGGAATTATGAAATGGAAACGACCGTGCGGACTTTAACGCGCTGTGATCTGAGGAAGAGTGGACCCTTCCTAACTTTCATCATTGAAGGCGACGGCTTTCTTTACAAAATGTGCCGCGGCATCGTCGGAACGGTTATCCAGGTAGGGCAGGGGAAGTTCGCGGCGGCTGACATTCCAAAAATGCTCGAGACCAGGGACCGTCGCATGGCGGGAATGACCGCGCCGGCGCGCGGGCTCGTGCTCTGGAAAGTGTTCTACTGATGCACATTGTCCTGCTCGAACCGGAAATACCGCCGAACACCGGGAACGTCGCTCGCCTTTGTGCCGCCACCAAAACGACTCTGCACCTGATCGAGCCGTTCGGTTTTAAGCTCGATGATAAACAATTAAAACGAGCCGGGATGGATTATTGGCAGCATCTCCGGTGGCATCGATGGAAAAACTGGAATGACTTCGCAACGCAAGTGGAGGCCGGCTCAAAACTTTGGTTCATCGAGTCCAACGGCCCGAAACTGTACAGCGCCGTCATCTACGGCCCAAACGATTATCTCGTTTTCGGCCGCGAAACTGCCGGGCTTCCAAAAGACCTGCTCGACGCATCCAGAGAGAACTGGCTGCGGATTCCAATGTTCAACCGCGAAGCCCGCTCGCTAAACCTGTCCAACTGTGCAGCCTTGGTTTTGTACGAAGCCCTCCGCCAGAATGCTTTCCGCGGTGAGATTTAGGCTCAGGGCGGCCGCGGCGTAATAACCAGGCAACGCGATTCCGCTTTGTATTTTCCTCTTTTGCGATTTCTCTTTATTCTCCTGGCAATGGCGGAACGTTTAAAAGTGGCGGTGATCGGCACGGGCTCTCTGGGCAAGGAGCACGCGCGCCTTTACGCCGACCTGGCCTCCGCGAATCGCCACTTGCTGCAATTTGCCGGCGTCCATGATTCGAATCCCCTGGCTGCGGAAAAAATCGCAGACAAGTATCGCGTCCCCTTTTTTTCGTCTCTTTCCGTGGCAGTATCCGCGGCGGACGCCTTCAGTATTGTCACGCCGACCAATACACACTTCGAGATTGCCCGCGAATTGCTCCAGGCGGGCAAGCACGTGCTCGTTGAAAAACCAATGACCGAAAGTTCACGGCAGGCCGCCGAGTTGGTCCAGTTGGCTCAATCAAAAGATCTGATTCTCCAAGTCGGTCACGTGGAAAGATTCAACCCGGTTTTCAAGTATATGGAGAGCGTGGCGACCGAACCGCGCTTTATTGAAGCGCACCGCTTATCACCTTATCCCGCGCGCAGCACCGACATTGGCGTGGTACTGGACTTAATGATCCATGATTTGGATGTGGTGCTGGCTTTTGTGAAATCACCCGTCGTGCATGTGGACGCAGTCGGAATCCCGGTGTTGAGCCAATCTGAAGATATCGCCAACGCGCGGCTGCGTTTTGCCAACGGGTGCGTGGCGAATTTGACGGCAAGCCGTGTCAGTGTTGAACGGTTGCGTAAAATCCGCGTCTTCAGTTCCGGGCCGATGACCAGTTACGTGTCTCTGGATTACCGGGCCCAGGAGGGCTTCATTTATCGCATCGCTCACGATGGCGAGGAGGAGTCAAGTTTACTGAAGAAGCTGCTTCACGCGCGCGACTCAACCATCGTGAGCGAATTCGGAGGAAAGAAAATCGTTCGCGAACCGGTGCCCATCGAAAAGGACGAACCATTGAAACTGGAGCTGCAATCATTCATTCGATGCATAAGAGAAAAACAAATCCCAATCGTCAGCGGGGAATCAGGAAAGCGGGCACTCGATTTAGCCATGGAAATTACGCGGCAGGTCCAGAATATCCGGGTAAGCGCAGCCTGACCCATTAAGATAGGAAGACAGGGGTTTCATGCAGGCACAGTCTTTCATGTTTATAGCTGGTGAGCCCAGCGGCGATACTCTCGGCGCCGAGTTGGTGAAAGCTCTCAAAGAGCAGAATCAAAATCTGGATTTCTTTGGCGCTGGCGGACCGAAGCTGGTGGCGGCCGGAATGGAACTTGAGTTCGATTTAACAGAGCACGCGGTCGTCGGGATTTGGGAGGTCTTGAAGAATTTCGGAAAGTTCAAACGTTTCTTCAATCAACTCCTCGACCTCGCATCCCAACGAAAGCCCGATTTCGTCGTTCTGATTGATTATCCAGGATTCAATCTGCGTTTTGCGAAAGCGATCAAAAACAAAGTTCGGCAGGGTCATTCAAATTGGAAACCGAAAATCGTTTACTACGTCTCTCCTCAAATCTGGGCCTGGCACGAATCGCGTGTCCATCAGATTGCTCGCGACGTGGACTTGATGCTCGCGATTTTTCCTTTTGAAAAATCGTGGTATGCCGCTCGTGCCAAGGATCTCCGCGTCGAGTTTGTCGGTCATCCTCTGATTGACCGATTCGCTTCACAAAAACAAACAATGCCGGCAGGTGCGCAATCCAGCGACAAACTGCTCCTTCTGCCGGGCAGCAGAGTCCGAGAATTGCGCAAACATTTGCCTGTGATTGTTGAGGCGGCCCAAAGATTAAGAAAGGAGCAGAATCTTTCGGTTGCAATGGTCCTTCCCAATCCACAACTCGCGACCTTAGCGAGAGAGATCGCTGATTTAAAGGGGATCAACGTCGTGGTGGGATCCCTGGCGGAGTCCCTCGCCGGAGCCACCGCCGCAATTGCCTCCTCGGGAACGGTGACAATGGAATGCGCCTATTTCGGCGTGCCCACCGTTGTCATCTATAAAACTTCCTGGAGCACATACGCGCT
>Ga0136846_1233018_pt1 | contig 11366 bp, 7 predicted proteins | sample HopSoiMetagenom2_FD_96841 | JGI IMG/M metagenome (GOLD analysis project Ga0136846, IMG submission 96841) | Grasslands soil microbial communities from Hopland, California, USA - 2 Assembly 2016 (version 4) | ecosystem: Environmental > Terrestrial > Soil > Grasslands | place: USA: Hopland... | reverse complement strand
GACCTGGCGTCACTGCGGAACACGCCGTTATTCCGGCGGAGGGCGAAACGCGACTGCGGGTATTTCCTGTCGGCGTATAGATGGGCAAGATACCTTCCCACCCACTTACGCCCATGTCCACCACTCCGTCTCTGTTCACTGCGAAGCCTCCGAGGCTCCCGCATTCCTTACAGGTGGAACCAGCTTTCTTGCGGTCGGAATAGAAGCAATCTGGCGCGTTGACGCTCTGCGGTTTGACGCTGGGGAATTTTTCCAATAGTTCGATCTTGAGTTGCAGCGGAGTGAACCGCTGACCTATATGTTTTGAAAGAATTTCGTGACGCATCTCGTAGATGTTCATGTGTTGCAGCCTGGCCTACCGTTCTAAAGTATGTTCCCCATCCTCGGCCGGGCACTCCCCACACAAACCCCAACTACCCCAACAGCCTGGCTGCATCCTTCGCGTAGTAAGTCAGAATGATGCTGGCGCCGGCCCTGCGGATTGACGTCAGCGACTCCATCATTACGCGGTCGCGGTCGATCCAGTTATTTCTGGCGGCGGCTTCGATCATGGCATACTCGCCGCTGACCTGGTAGGCGGCAATTGGGAGGTTGAAACGTTCGCGGGCGGCGGCGATCACGTCGAGATACGGCATCGCCGGCTTCACCATGATCATGTCGGCGCCTTCTTCGACGTCGAGTGCGATCTCGCGCAGGGCTTCGCCGAGGTTGGCTCCATCCATTTGATAGGAGCGGCGGTCGCCGAACTGCGGGGCGGAGTCGGCGGCTTCGCGGAACGGGCCGTAGAACGCCGAGGCGAACTTGGCAGCGTAGGAAAGAATGGGCGTGTTCTCGAATCTGGCGACGTCGAGTGCTTTGCGGATGGCGGCGACGCGGCCATCCATCATGTCAGATGGTGCAATGATGTCGATGCCGGCGCGGGCCAGCGAAACTGACGTGCGAGACAGCAATTCCAAAGTTTCATCGTTGAGAATTTCGTAGTCAGTTCCCGTCACCGGAGGGCTCGCAACCGCGGCGCCCAGCGGACGGGCAGCACTGTCGGTCCCCACGCGTTTTACGATGCCGCAGTGTCCGTGCGACATGTATTCGCACAGGCAGACGTCGCCGATCAGCAGCATTTCGGGGACCGCGCGCTTGATGGCACGGGCAGCCCGCTGCACGATTCCGTTTTCTTCCCACGCGCCGGTGGCGGCTTCGTCCTTTTTTTCCGGCAGACCGAACAAGATGACGGCGGGAACACCCAGCGAGCGCGCTTCGTCGGCTTCCTTTACCGCTTCATCGACCGACAGATTGAAAACGCCGGGCATGGAGCGCACTTCTTTGCGCACGCCTTCGCCGGGGCAAACAAAGAGAGGATAGACAAAGTTCTGGGGAGTGAGCCGAGTCTCGCGCACCATGTCGCGCAAGGCCGGGGTGCGGCGCAGGCGGCGCAGACGTGTAGCCGGGAAGGCCATGCGCAGATTCTAGCAGGCGCTGGCTGGGATTTTGCCAGTTTCAGCTGGCGGCGACTTGCGCCCGGACAACCGGCTTCGAGCGCCGCAATTCCTGCATCTGAAGCACGATGTCAGCCGACAGCAGCGAGAAGGCCAGGCAACTCCAAACGATGGTTTCAATGGCTCCCGGGATTCTCTCCCATCCGGTGACGCCGGCTACAACCCGCACTTCCACAAACACCAGCGCGACGGCGAAGCTGCGCGTCATCCATTGGCGGTGCTGCTGAATTCTGCCGCTGCGGATGAATCCGAGCGCGATAGCCGTGGTCAGCATAAGCAGAATGGCATCGACCAGCGCGGCGAAGGTGAATGACCGCGGTCCACCCATGCGCTCTTCGAAGTACTGGATGTACACGCCGAGCGGGGCCGCGATTAAAGCTCCGGCGATGTAGATCCGGCCAATCACGCGATGAAGTTTTGTGTAGCGCTGGCGGATGCGATCGGAAAATTGCAGCGGGCCAAGAAAAACGGCGCAGGCTCCCGCCACTCCATGCGGCAACAGCCACCAGCGGAATGGATGATAGTGCTCCCAGGCCGGGTCGGAGCGATGAATGAGAAAACTTTCGTTGTGGACGAGAACATACCCCACCATCAGGGCGACAAATCCGAACAGAACGTGCTTGGGACCGAAGCGAGACGAAGTTCGAACCGGGACGGCAGCAGTGGCCATTTTTGGAATCTCCTTGCGGATGTTTTTCCTACGACGCTGCAGGCGCGGCGGGCGCCGACTACAGTAACATGAAACGGTGTTTCAGGAAATGAAAAATAGCAGCGCGCGGGTGCTCGAATTCGACGCGCTGCGGGAATTGCTGCGCGGGTATGCGAGCTCTGAACTGGGCCGTGGGCGGGCGGAGGCGGTGGTTCCTTCCACCGATGCCGCGTGGATTCGAAACCAGCAGCAGCTTACCGCCGAGATCCGCGAATTCCGCCGGGTGGGCGGCAGCTTCGAGTTTGCCGGGCTGATGGATGTTTCCCAGCTGCTGGCAAAGGCCCGCATCTCGGGCGCGGTGCTTGAGACGCTTGAGATTCGCGATGTGATCACCGTGGTGGAGCGGGCGACGGAGTGGCGGGCAATCGTCCTCGATCCTCCGCAGGGGATGAAGCAAAGCTGGGCCGCAGTGCGCGACCTTTCTTCCGCGATTGCCGATTTCGGCGGCCTGCTGCGCGCGATTCGCAACAAGATTCTTCCCGATGGCACGCTGGATGACCGTGCTTCTCCGGCGCTGGCTGCTATTCGCAGGGAAATTGAAAAGCAGAAGCGGGCGATTCACGATTCCTTGCGCGGATTTCTGCGGCGCCTCTCCGAAGGCGACGCTCTTCAGGAAGAATTGATTACCATCCGCGGCGAGCGCTTCGTGATTCCTGTGAAATCCGAGCAGAAGCGGCGGGTGCAGGGGGTCGTCCACGGCGCGAGTTCCAGCGGGCAAACGGTTTTTGTGGAGCCCCTGGAGACCATTGACCAGAACAACGAACTGGTGCGCCTGCTGGAAGACGAACTCACCGAAGTGCATCGCATTCTGCTGGAGATGACCGGGCGCATTGGGGATGAGTCCGCCGAGATTCAGTCTGCCGCCGCGGTTTTGGCGGAGAATGAATTGCAATTTGCCAAGGCGCGGTTCGCGGAAGAGTACAACTGCGTGTCGCCGGTGCTGGGTGACGCCACCGGATTGATTCTGCGGGATGCCCGACATCCGCTGCTGGAAAGAAATTTAAAGTCAAAAGCCACGCTTCTCACAAAAAGCACCCGCGCAGGGGCAGCGCTGGATTCGTCAGTTCGTGGGCGGGAGATTATTCCGTTGACTCTCGAACTCGAAGGCGAGCGGCGGGAGTTGATTATCACCGGGCCTAACACCGGGGGAAAGACAGTGGGATTGAAGACGGCCGGGTTGCTGGCGCTGATGGCGCAGTCAGGCATTCCGGTTCCGGCAAGCCGCATGGAAATGCCGGTGTTCGATGCGGTGCTGGCCGATATCGGCGACTACCAATCCATCGAACAGAATTTGTCGACATTCTCGGCCCACGTCACAAACATCGATTTCATATCGCGTACCGCGACTTCGCACTCGTTAGTGTTGCTGGATGAATTAGGTTCCGCCACCGATCCCGAAGAGGGCGCCGCGCTGGCGGTTGCCATTGCCGATCATTTTCTGCGCGCCGGTTGCATCACCATTATTTCAACTCACCACATCTCGCTGAAAGTATTTGCGGCGAACTCAGACGGCGTGGTGAACGCCGCAGTGGGCTTCGACGAAGCGACGTTGCAACCCACTTACGAACTCAAGGTGGGAGTGCCGGGAGCCTCGGCGGGAATCAATATCGCGCAACGACTGGGGCTGAATCCGGAGATCATTGCCTCGGCACGGGCTCGGCTGGGAACTCAGGCGCGCGATGTGGGGCAATTTCTGGATCGGCTGCACGCGGATTTGCGCGCGGCCGACGAGGAACGCGCGCGCTTGCGCCGCAAAGAAGAAGAACTCGAACGAGAGCGGGCACGGCTGGCGACGGAAGGGAAGCGCGAGCAGCAGGAAAAGGTCCGCGAACTGGAAAAGAAAGTCGAAGCGCTGCTGCGGGATTTTGAATATCACGCGCGCGAAGCGGTGAATGCGATTCAGGATAAGGCCGCTGCGCAGAAGCTGTCCAAAGACGCCGAGCGGCGCATCGCCAAACTGCAGCGCGACTTCCGCGATCAGTTCGGTTCAACGGTGGTGGCGCACTCCAGTGGCGCGGACCGCGGCGATCCCAACGCGCAGCCGCAACTGGTGAAGCACGTAGCGGAAGGCGATTTCGTAAAGTTGAAATCGATGGGGCGCAATGCGCGAGTGCTGCGACGGCTCGACGATCTCCATTTTGAGGTTGAGGTCGGCGCGATGAAGATGCGGATTGCGCGCGAAGATATCGCCGCAGTGGTAAGCCGCGCGTCGGACACTCCGGTGAAAGCTGCACGGGCGCAGGGCGTCTCGGTCGTTCTGGAGCGCGAGGGAGAGAACGTGCCCTCCGAGATCAACGTGATCGGACATACGGTGGATGACGCGACCCGCGAGGTGGAAAAGTTTGTAGACCGCGCCTTCCTGGCCGGGTTGCCGCGAGTGCGAATCGTCCACGGCAGCGGCATGGGAATTCTCCGCAAAGCCTTGCGCGCATTCCTGCAAAAGCATCCGCACGTAGAGTCGGTCGCGGAGCCTCCGCAGAATGAAGGCGGTGGCGGAGCGACAGTGGCGGAATTGAAATTGTGAATGCGGATCCCGGGCGGTTTTATTCCAGGGCTTCGGGATGCAGGGCGATGTCCTTTTCGCCGGCGGCTTTTTTCTCGCTGTACTTTTTCATCCAGGCTTCCCAGCTTTTTCCGGCGGCGGTGTCGCGTCCGCTGAAGTTCAGGGCAGCGATGTCAGAGCAAGGAATGGAAATTTTCTGATTGCCGGTTTTAGGGTAGAGCCGCACGACCGAATCGCTCAGCGAGGTGCCGGTGCGGCGATCGAAAATGTAGCCTTCGATTTTGTCGCCTGACTTCAATGAGATTGTGATGTCCCCCCGATAGTCAAACGCCTTTTCAAGAGCGGCGCGGATTTCAGCGTCGCTGGCCAGTTGCGGGATCCAGCCTTCGAGGTTTTCGCGCTCGCGTCCGGGTGCGTGTTCAAGCTCTTCGGGATTGGTGCCGCGTTGGGGAACACTCATAATTGTGCCGTCCCTCCGGGACTGGCTCGTCTCGCTATTCTTTCCCAGCGCTTACGCGATGGGCTAATGTATCCCGCCGCTCCGCGGCTGGGGTTCCGGTTGGGGCGTCGAGCTCCGGAGGAAAAAACAATATTTCATCTTCAATCCGGCACTGTTCTAAGCCACGCGCGCCAAGCTCCGGAGGAGCAACATTCATTAGCCCAGCACGTAAGTGCTGGGAAAAGGCGTGATCAATCCGAGTCCCGGAGGGACGGCACAGGCACCCGCCGCAAAACGCGACCACAAATCAAGCGCGCGTTTCTTCCATCGACCGCGCCTCAATCTGCACCAGCGGCCCGGCATGCTCAGGCGACGATAATTCATCCAGCAACCGCGCCGCGGCTGCATCCGGATAGCGATTGAACAGCGTTGCCTTCACCGTATCCACAAACCCGCGGAAGGAGCCGAAGGTATCGTTGACCGCCGAGGCCTCGTATCCGCTATGCACCATGCAATTGGCGCAGCGCGGATTACCCGACTCTGTGCCGTAGTTCTGCCACTCGGTGGTTTCGATCAGTTCTTTGAAGGTGTCGGCGTAGCCGTCCTGCAACAGGTAGCACGGTTTCTGCCAGCCGAAGATGTTGAACGTGGGCATGCCCCAGGCGGTGCACTGGTACTGCCGCTTGCCCATCAGGAATTCCAGAAACAGCATCGACTGGTTGAAGCGCCAGGTCTTTTTGCGGTTGGAGAGCATGGCGCGGAAAAGCTTGCGGGTGCGGGCGCGTCCCAGAAAGTGCTGCTGGTCGGGGGCCTTGTCATACGAGTATCCCGGCGAGAGCATCATGCCTTCGACGCCAAGTTCCATCATCTCGTCGAAAAACGCGCGCACGCTCTTGGGATCGGTGCCATCGAACAGCGTGGTATTGGTGGTCACGCGGAAGCCGCGCTTCAATGCCTCGCGAATTCCTTCCACAGCAATCTCGTGCCCGCCTTCACGGCACACCGAAAGATCATGGTGTTCCCGCTGGCCGTCAAGATGAATGCTGAAGGTCAGATACTTCGACGGCTTGAACAGGTGGAGTTTTTCTTTCAGCAGCAGCGCATTGCTGCACAGGTAGATATATTTCTTCCGCGCGACCAGTCCTTCGACAATCTTGTCGATCTCCGGATGCATCAGGGGCTCGCCGCCCGGTATCGAAACCATCGGCGCGCCGCACTCGTCCACAGCCTTGAAGCACTCTTCCGGCGTGAGCTGCCGCTTCAGAATGTGTGCGGGATATTGAATTTTGCCGCACCCCGCGCATGCCAGGTTGCAGCGGAACAATGGTTCAAGCATCAGCACGAGCGGGTACTGTTTGTGTCCGGCAAACTTCTGCCCGAGGACATAGCTCGCCACCGTCCACATTTGCGAAACAGGAACTCCCATAGCAAGCCTTATTTTAGCAGGTGGGCCTTGTAGAAGCAGCCAGCGGGAGGTATCCGCAATGCAACCTGGAATGGCGCAGCGTCAGCACTAAGATCGAGCTTACGCTATGGCCCTGACCCGACCAGAGTTGCGCGATTTGCTCACTCAATACCGCCGGCAGAACTGGGAAGGCATTCAGACCGCGGAGTGGCAGCGCAAAATCGTTGATGGCATGCTGCATGAAGACGACGATGACGGTCAGCCCGCGCTGCTGAATCGGATTGCCGCGCATTGGACGCTGCCGCGCGATCCCATAATTCTGGATCTCGGATCCGGCGTAGGAAATTTTGTGGTGGCATGCAGGCAGCGAGGGCTGCGGGCTTTCGGAGTTGAGCCCGACCGCATCGGCAACGGCTCGTCGCTTACTTCCCTTCAGATTGCCGGCAAGCGCCTGGATTCGTGCGCTTTTGCGGCCGCAATTGGCGAGCAGCTTCCCTTCCGCGATGCGACTTTCGATCTTGTAGCGATGAACCAGGTGATTGAGCACGTGAACGATCAGGAAAGTATTCTCACCGAGGCGCTTCGGGTGGTGAAACCCGACGGCGCGGTCTATATCGCCTGCCCTAACTACCTGCGCTTTTATGAGCCTCATTACAAGCTCTGGTTTCTGCCGCTGATGCCGAAGCGGCTTGGCGCCTGGTACTTGCGGATACGGGGGCGCGATCCGGTGTTGCTGTATCAGCTGAACTACACCACGAATTGGAAGCTCCGGCGGTTGTTGCGGAATAGGCGGCAGAGGATTGTGGATCTCAATGGAGAGACTTTTGTGGCAAAATCCGGCGCGGGTGCCGCGGCATTTGCCAGCAGAAAAGCCCGCATTGTGGCCCGACTGATTGCGACTCCCGCGCTGGGGAAGATGGTCCTGTGGATCGCCTTGTTCTACATACGGCTGCGCGAGGGCGGAAGCGAAATCCTGGCCTTGGGAGAAGCCTAAAAGTGCTTAAAAAGGCAGGGTTTACTGCCCCTGTTCGCCTCCGCAAAACGGCTACTTTCATGCTATAATTCTTAGTAACCGCTGATACCCCTAAGTATTCGTAATTTCAGTAATTTGACCCGTTTTCGGGGCATCGCAAAATGGTCGCGGGCGGCCTCACCTTTCCGCGGTTTTTCAAGGAAGGCGAGAGAAAAGATAGGTTTCCTCACCGAATGGCTACCAAAGAGATCAACTCGGCTGTACTCAGCGAGAGCAAATTGAAAAACGGTAACGGATCGAACGGCGATTACACTGCCGATTCGATCAAAGTTCTCGGCGGAATGGAAGCCGTCCGCAAACGCCCGGCTATGTACATTGGCTCGACCGGCGACCTGGGTCTGCATCACCTGGTTTACGAAGTGGTGGACAACTCGGTTGACGAAGCGCTAGCCGGATTTGCCGACAAAATCGAAGTCACCATTCATATTGACAACTCGATTACCGTCGTTGACAACGGCCGCGGCATCCCCACCGAAGACATGAAGCTTGAGGATGGACAAAAACTGCCCGCCGCGCAGGTGGTAATGACCACGCTGCATGCCGGCGGAAAATTCGATTCCTCTACGTACAAAGTTTCCGGAGGATTGCACGGCGTCGGCGTCTCGTGCGTGAACGCGTTGAGCGAAGAGTTCGAACTGGAAATCTGGCGTGACGGGTTTACCTGGGAGCAGAGTTATTCGAAAGGCGAGCCGACCTCAAAGTTGAAGAAGGCCGGCGCCAGCAAAAAGCGCGGGACCAAAATCCGCTTCCTGCCCGATAAGAGCATCTTCACCGTCACCGAGTATAACTACGACACGCTGGCGCAGCGTCTGCGCGAGTTGGCCTTTCTGAACAAAGGCCTGCTGATCACCCTGACCGATGAGCGCACCACCGATTCAAAGTCGGGCGAGGCGAAGTCGGCGGAGTTCAAGTACAACGGCGGCATCGCCGAGTTCATTAAGCACCTCAATCGCGGCAAACAGGTGCTGCACGATAAGCCCATCTACATGGAAGCCGATCGCGATGGCGTTGCCATGGAAATCGGGCTGCAATACAACGACGGATATTCCGAAAGCGTTTTCAGTTTCGCCAACAACATCAATACCATTGACGGCGGCAGCCATCTTTCCGGCTTCCGCACCTCGCTGACCCGCACCATCAACTACGCCGGCCAGCAGATGGGCCTGTTCAAAGACGTAAAAGAAAACCTCACCGGCGATGACGTTCGCGAAGGCCTGGTCGCGGTGATCAGCGTGAAGCTGCCGCAGCCTCAGTTCGAAGGCCAGACCAAGGGAAAGCTGAATTCGGATATCGCCGGAGTGGTGCAGGCGTTCGTTAACGAGCGGCTGGGCGCGTACCTCGAACAGAACCCGCCGGTCGCGCGCAAGATCATCAACAAGGCGGTGGACGCGGCCCGCGCGCGTGAAGCTGCCCGCAAAGCCCGCGATCTGACCCGCCGTAAAGGCGCTCTCGATGGCGGCGGCCTGCCCGGCAAACTAGCGGATTGCAGCGAACGGCAGCCGGACCGCTGCGAACTGTTCCTGGTCGAGGGCGAGTCCGCCGGCGGCATCGCCAAGCAGGGCCGCGACCGCCGTTTTCAGGCGATTCTTCCCCTCAAGGGAAAAATTCTTAACGTCGAAAAAGCGCGCTATGACAAAATGCTCGGCCACGAAGAAATTCGCGCCATGATCACCGCGCTGGGCACCGGGATTGGAAAGGACGACTTCGATTTCACCAAGCTGCGTTACGGGAAGATCATCCTGATGACCGACGCCGACGTGGACGGAAGCCACATCCGCACCTTGTTGCTGACGTTCTTCTTCCGCCATATGCAGGAATTGATCAAGCGCAACAACGTATATATCGCGCAGCCGCCGCTTTATTCGATCAAGAAGGGGAAAACCCTGCAGTACATCAAGGATGACGACGCGCTCGACAAAATCATTCTCAAGCGCGCGGCCGACGGCCTGAGCGTGCGGTACGGCAAAGGAGCAGCCAGACTCGAGGGTGCCGGCCTGTCAAAATTTTCTAGCGGACTAAAAGAGTATTTCGGCTACTTCGACAAGCTGAACAAGCGCCTACGCGATGAGAAAGTTGTCGAGCTTCTGCCCCTGTTCGATCTCGCGAAACGCGCCGATTTTGAAGGCGAGAAAAAAGCCGCGCCCAAGAAGATCGAGAAGTTGGAAAAGGAACTGAAGAGGTTGCAGAAAGAGCGCGAGTTCAAAAGCGTGGAAACCCGTTTCGATGAAGAACATAATCTATGGGAAGTGCTCTTCATCAGCTCCGAAGGCGCGGAACACCGCATCAATTGGGAGTTGGCTTCGACCGCGGAATACCGCCAGCTGTTGTCAAAATTCAAACAGATCGAGCCCTTTATGGAGCCTCCCTTTTTGATCGAAGCCAGCACAGACGCCATACCGTCCAATGACGTCGCCGAAGAATCGGATGACGAAGATGCAGAGGGCGCTGGTACCCAGAAAAAGACTGCCAAGCCAGTCGCGAAAAAGAAAGCTCTCAGTACGGAAGTCGTCGAGAAGACCAATGTCCGCGATCTTTTTGAATACATCAAAGAAGCCGGCAGCCGCGGCTACGAGAAAACCCGCTACAAAGGTCTCGGCGAAATGACCGCGCCGCAACTTTGGGAAACCACCATGGACCCGGAGCGCCGCACACTTCTTTCCGTGAAGCTCGAAGACATCGCCGAGTGCGAAACCATCTTCACCACCCTCATGGGCGAAGACGTCGAAGCCCGCAGGAAGTTCATCGAAGAGAACGCGCTCGATGTGAAGAACCTGGATATTTAATTTGCTATGCCCGTGTGGGTCGGACACTCCTGTCCGACGCTTTTGACCTTGGGTTTTGACACTGCTTTTTATAGCCAAGATCAAAAGCATCAGAAGCCACATCAAAAGCAGTCGGACAAGAGTGTCCGACTCACACAGCAATGTCCCACCCACACTGACCCTCCTCCCGCGTGCAATGTAGAATCAACGCTGACTTGCACCCATGGAAGTTCTGACCAGGCTCTACCAGCAGCATTTCAAGTCCTCTGTAACCCGCGTGCAGCCGTTGCAAGGGCAACTCGGCGGCTCGGGACGGAGGATTGTTCGCGTCTTCGGCGATGGTCCGAGTGCAATCGGCATTTTGTATGACGTGCGTGAAGAGAACGCCGCTTTCCTGGAATTCTCCCGCCATTTTCGCAAGCACGGGCTGCCTGTTCCGGAGATCTATGCGGAAGACCTGAAGCAGGGCGCGTATCTGGAAGAAGATTTCGGCGACGTAACGCTCTTCGATTTTGTCTCCGCCAATCGCGATGGCGACGTCATCGCTCCAGCGGCAGTGGAAGCGTACCGTCAGGCGTTGGCCGTGCTGCCGCGGTTCCAGGTCGAGGCGGGGCGCGACCTGAATTACAAGCTGTGCTATCCGCGCGGCAGCTTTGACCGCCAGTCAATCGCCTGGGACCTGAATTATTTCAAATACTATTTTCTCAAGCTGGCGGGAATCCCCTTCAACGAACAGGCGCTGGAAGATGACTTTTCGCGGCTGACGAAATTCCTGCTGAGCGCAGATCGTGATTATTTTCTCTACCGCGATTTCCAGTCGCGCAACATCATGCTGCGCGACCGGCAGCCCTACTTTCTCGACTATCAAGGCGGCCGCAAAGGCGCGTTGCAGTATGACGTGGCGTCGCTTTTATACGACGCGAAGGCCGATCTTCCGCCCGCGCTCCGCCAGCAACTGCTCGACCATTATCTGGACAAAGTCTCCGGCTTCATTCCCATCGATCGCGCCGCGTTCATGCGTT
>Ga0136846_1230225_pt1 | contig 11366 bp, 8 predicted proteins | sample HopSoiMetagenom2_FD_96841 | JGI IMG/M metagenome (GOLD analysis project Ga0136846, IMG submission 96841) | Grasslands soil microbial communities from Hopland, California, USA - 2 Assembly 2016 (version 4) | ecosystem: Environmental > Terrestrial > Soil > Grasslands | place: USA: Hopland... | reverse complement strand
GCGCGCGCCACGAGGTCGACCGCGGCGAGCACCTCCTCATGGAGCCGCTCAACGAGACGACCGGCTTCTACATCAAGGCCACCCGCCAGCTCGGCGAATGGCAGACGCGCTACCAGAAGATGCAGATCTACGACACGCCGCACTACGGCAAGCTCTTCCGCCTCGACGGGTTCAACATGACCTCCGAGAAGGAGGAGTTCGTCTACCACGAGAACCTCATCCACCCCGCGCTCACTGCGCACGCGGCGCCGAAAAAGGTGCTGATCGTTGGCGGCGGCGACGGCGGCTCGTCCGAGGAGGCGCTCAAGCACCCCTCCGTCGAGCAGGTGACGATGGTGGAGATCGACGCGGACGTGATCCAGGTCGCCAAGGAGCACTTCCACGCCGTCCACAACGGCGTCTTCGACAACCCGAAGCTACGGGTGCTGGTCGACGACGGGATGAAGTTCGTGCGCGAGACGCAGGAGCGCTTCGACCTCATCACGCTCGACTTGAACGACCCGGTCGGGCCGGCGGCAGCGCTCTACTCGCTGGAGTTCTTCCAGCAGCTACGCACGGCGCTCGCGCCGGGCGGCGCGCTCACGCTGCACCTCGGCTCGCCGGTGGCGCAGCCGCAGCGCGTGGCCGACCTCGCCCAGCGCCTGAACAGCGTGTTCCGCATCGTGCGGGTCTACACCATGTACATCCCACTCTACGGCTCGCTCTGGTCGATGGCGGTGTGCTCCGACAAGCTTGACCCGAAGTCCTTCACGGCGGACGAGATCGACCGGCGGATCGACGCGAGGAAGCTGCAGGAGCTTCGCTTCTACAACGGCGAGACGCACGAGGGCGTGTTCGCGCTGCCGAACTTCGTGCGCGACCTCGTCACGCCGGCGCGCCTGAAGCAGCCGGCACGCGGCCGCCGGCTGGGCGTCGTAAGAGCCGCCGGCAAGTAAAAGAAGAAGAGCCAAGAAAGGGCGCCTGCGGGCGCCCTTTCTAATTGCGGTTCGGTATTGTCCAGAAGGCGCACATGCAGACGATCCTGATCGTTGACGACCACCCGCTGTACCGCGAGGGAATGATGAGCGCGCTGCGGGCGCAGATGGCCGATGTCGAAGTGCTGGGCGCGGACTCGGCAGAGGAAGGCCTGCGCGTGCTGGTGCGCCATCCCGACGTCGACCTCGTACTCATCGACGTGCGCCTGCCCGGAATGGATGGTTTCGCCGCACTCGCTCTCTACGGCGAGCGCTTTCCCACCGTCTCGCGCATGCTGGTCTCGGGCTCGGACGAGCCGCAGTACCTGACGCGTGCCTTTGCGGCGGGCGCGTCGGGCTACATCCCGAAGTCCATGTCCGTGCGTGAAGTCACCGCTGCGATCCGGCGCGTCCTCGACGGCGGCGTCAGCGTTCCGGAAGACAACGCCCGGGCCGGCGCCGCGCGCGCTCAGGACCCGATGGCGCATCTCACGCTGCGCCAGATCGAGGTGCTGCGCTTGCTTGGCGAGGGCTACACGAACAAGGAAATCGCCAAAGACCTCCGCATCACCGAGCGCACCGCCAAGGCGCACGTGGCCGCCATCTTCCAGGCCCTCGGCGCCGATAACCGCACGCAGGCAGTGCTCTCCGCCCAGCGCAACGGCTACCTTTAGGAGCTAGGCGACAGCGTTTTCAGTTCTGCGGCGCCTGACGAACCCGAGAACCCCGAGCCCGGCAAGCAGCATCGCGTAGGTTGCGGGTTCGGGGACTGGGGACACCGCGGGTGCGGAGCTGTAGGCGGTGGTCCAGTCGAAGCCCGAGGTGGAGCTGACGCTATAGCCGCTCAACAGGGTACCGTCGGCCAAGTGCACGGCGCTCAAGCCGCCCCATAAACCGGTGGAGCCGAAGTTGCTCTGCGCGCTCGCCTGGTCGCCGCCGAAACTTGTCAAGGCCTGGGTGAAGGCGGTCATTTCGGCCATCAGTTGGAAGGGGGTGTTGAAGAGGATCGGGACGTCGAATGAGAAGGTGCCGACAAGACTAGTGACTGGGTCGCTCTGGAACACCCCATTCGTCGCCACGCCGCGCACCAGTTGGTTAGTCTCAATCGCACCGTTGCGCGACACCAGCTGTCCGCTGGTTGAGAACACCTGGCTGCCGTTGGCGCGCACCACTGCGGAAATGGTCGAGTTGGCGGCCGCGCCCGCGCTGGCTGGATCCGTCATGGAGGACAAGCCCCCGGACAGGGAAAAGGAAAACCGCGCGAAGGCGCCGCCGGCAAGCGAGGCGCTCGAGAAGGTGACGCTGTCGATCCACAAGGCGCCGCCTTGGCCGCGGGTCTGCGCCTGGTCGCCCGCCGCGATGGCCGAGGCACTGGCATGCAGCGCGCCGAAGTCCGCTTCGCCATAGCCGCCGCTAGCCAGCAGGCCGTCGGCATAGGAAATGCTGCTGAGCGGGCCGGTCGCACCGGAGAGTTGCGTAAGCGAGCCGCGTCCTGGCTCGTTTTCGTATAGCGCGAATGAGCTCGCGCTGATGATTGCCGCCTGCACCGGAAGTGCGAAAGCCGCCGCGAAAACGGCGAGCACGGCATGACGACGAGCATAGGAGCGCTGGTTCATTCTTTTCCTCAATTGGACATAGCAGGACATGAGTGGAGTCTAGGAACGTCGGGCGCGGCGGAGTATTGGCCATAAGGACAATCCGGCCGCGCGGATTCCGGGGTAGGCTCTTCGCCGTGCAGAAAATCCGAATCGTCGGCGCGTGACGGCGGCCAGCGCCGCCGCGCGCATCGACCACGACCGGATTCACGCGCTCTATCGGCAAGTCGCGCCCGGCACCACCGCGGTCGCCGGCGCCACCGCGGGCCTCGTCGTGACGGCAATGTGGCAGGCCGTCGCACCACCGCTGCTTTTGGGTTGGTTCGCGCTTTACATCGCCAACCTTTTGCTGCGCCTCGCCCTCGCCCGAGCCTTCAAGCGCGAGAACCCGGCCGACGATGCGCGGCTGCGCGTCTGGGCGCGCCGCTACACGCTCGCCATGGGAACGAGCGGGGCGATTTTCGGCAGCGTGGCTTGGTGCATGTTTCCCCAGGACTACCCGTTAGGACAGGTGTTCCTGATCGTCATCGTCACCGGCGTCGCGGCCGCCAGCATCACCACGAACGCCTGGCATCCGCCCGCGATGCGCGCGTATTTACTCATGATGCTGGTACCGATGCTTTTGAGGCTGGCCTACGAGGGCGGACTCGAATATGGGTTGCTCGCGGTTGCCTTCGGCTTCTACCTCATCGTGCTGCTGGTGTTCGGGCGCGATCAAGCCGCGTTGATCCGCAAGTCGTTGACGGCCGCCCACGAGAACGTCGGCCTGCTGGAAGAATTGCGTCGCAAGACCGAACTGGCGGAGGCGGCGCAACGGAACGCCGAGCAGGCCAACCTTGCCAAATCGCAGTTCTTCGCCGCGGCGAGCCACGACCTGCGCCAACCGATGCAGGCGCTCGGCCTGTTCGCCGCGTCTCTGCGCGACACCCGGCGCGCACCGCACGATGCACGCCGTGTCGAGCAGATCCTGTCAAGCGTGGACGCACTCGAATCCCTGTTCGACGAGCTCCTCGACATCTCGAAGCTGGATGCCGGCTATGTCAATCCTGTATTCGCACACTTTCGTGCGCATGCGCTGTTCGATCGGCTGCGCAACACATACTGGCCGCTCGCAGACAAGAGCGGCCTGTTGCTGCACTTCGACGATGGCGGCACGGTGCTGCATGGCGATTCTGTGCTGCTGGAGCGCGTGCTAGGCAATTTCATCTCCAACGCGCTGCGCTATACGACATCCGGAAGCGTGCACGTGCGCTGCAGGGCTTGCGAAGGACGCGCGCGCGTCGCTCTGGAGGTGGCCGACACCGGGCCCGGCATCCCGGCGGCCGAGCACGAGCGGATATTCGACGAGTTCTACCAGCTCGGCAATCCGGAACGCGATCGGCGCAAGGGCCTCGGGCTGGGCCTCGCAACCGTCAAGCGCATCGCCCAGCTGCTGGGCTGCCGGGTAACGCTCGAATCGCAGCCGGGGAAGGGTTCCGTGTTCGCTATCGAGGTGCCCCTAGGTGATCCGGCGCACGTCTCGCCCACGCCCGCGCCGAGCGCGGCTGATCTCGATGCATTGCGTGGCAGGGTGATCGCGGTTGTCGATGACGAGCGCGACGTGCGCGATGGACTGGTGGAGCTGCTGCAGATGTGGCGGTGCAAGCCGATTGCGGCAGCGTCCGGAGTCGAGGTTCTTGACCGGCTGGACGCTTCGCAAATGCGCCCCGATGCGGTTATCGCCGACTATCGATTGCGCGAGCGTGAAACCGGAGCCAGCGTGATCGCCGCACTACGCGGGCGCTACGGCGCGGCATTGCCCGCGCTGATCATGTCGGGCGATACGACGGCCGAAATATTCAATCTGGTGAGGGAGCAACAGTTGCCGCTGCTCTCGAAGCCGGTCCGCGCTGCACGGCTACGCGCAGCGCTGCAGCACCTTCTGCGCGCCGGCAGCGCCGGACCTTAGTCGAGGTTTTGCAGGACCTTGCGCACCGTGTCGGCGATGCGGTCGATCTGCGCCTTCTCCACGATCAGCGGCGGAGAAAAGGCGAGCGTGTCGCCGGTGTAGCGGATCAGCACGCCGGCCTCGAAGGCCTTGACCAGGGCGGAATAGCCGCGGCTGCCGGGCGCATCCTTCTTCGGTTCGAGCTCCACCGCGCCCATCAGGCCGATGTTGCGCACGTCGATCACGTTGCGAGCGCCCTTCAGCGAGTGCAGGGCATCTTCCCAATGCTTCTCCACCGTCTGCGCGCGCTCGAGCAGTCCTTCTTCTTCGTACACGTCGAGCGTGGCTATGCCCGCCGCGCACGCCAGCGGATGTCCCGAGTACGTGTAGCCGTGGAAGAGCTCGATGCCTTCTCCGCCTTTCATGAAGGCTTCGTAGATCGATTCTTTGACGAAGACGGCGCCCATCGGCACCGAACCATTGGTCATGCCCTTCGCTACGGTGAACATGTCCGGCAGCACGCCCAGACGCTGCGAGCCGAAGGGCTTGCCCAGGCGGCCGAAACCGGTGATCACCTCATCATAGATAAGCAGGATGCCGTGCTTGTCGCAGATCTCGCGCAGGCGCTGCAGATACCCCTGCGGCGGCACCAGCACACCGGCGGAGCCTGATACCGGCTCGACGATCACGGCGGCGATGCTGCCGCCATCATTCATCAGGCACAGCCGCTCCAGATCATCGGCGAGCTCGGCGCCATTCTTGGGTAGACCGCGGGAGAACGCGTTGCGCGCGATGTCGTGCGTGTGGCGGATGTGCAGGACGCCGGCCACGCCGGGGCCAAACACCTTCTTGTTGGCAGGAATGCCGCCGACCGCCATGCCGCCGAAGTTCACGCCGTGGTAGCCGCGCTCGCGGCCGACGAGGCGGAAGCGATGCCCTTCGCCGCGTGCGCGCTGATACGCGAGCGCGATCTTGAGCGCCGTGTCAGCCGACTCGGAGCCAGAGTTGGTGAAGAAAACGCGCTTGAACCCTTGCGGGGCGAGCGCCGAGAGGCGTTCGGCAAACTCGAACGCGATCGGGTGGCCCATCTGGAAAGTCGGCGCGAAATCCATCTCCGCCGCCTGCTCTTGGATCGCCTGCACGATTTTCGGCCGGCAGTGCCCCGCGTTGACGCACCATAGCCCCGCGCAGCCGTCGAGGATCTGGCGCCCATCGGGCGTCCAGTAGTACATGCCCTCGGCGCGCGCGAGCAGGCGCGGCGCCTTCTTGAACTGCCGGTTGGCGGTGTACGGCATCCAGAACGCGGATTGCTCCAGCGTCTGTTGAAAGTCAGCGCGCTTGTTCATGCCCTCAGCTTACTCCCGGCGCGCCTTGCCGCAGCGCAGAAAAGCTAGGCCGAGTAGGCCACCACTTTCTGTTTCTGCTCGCCAAGTCCCTGGATTGTGAGACGCATCACATCGCCCGGCTTGAGGAACACCGGCGTCGGCTTGATGCCGAGGCCCACTCCCGGCGGCGTGCCGGTGGCGATGATGTCGCCCGGCAGCAGCGTCATGTAGTGCGACACGTGCGAGATGATCTTCGCGCAGTCGAACACCATGGTGCGCGTGTTGCCGCTCTGCATCTTCTTGCCGTTCACCTCGAGCAGCATGTCGAGGTTCTGCGGATCCGTGATCTCGTCGGTGGTGACGAGCCACGGGCCGATCGGCCCCGACGTATCGAAGCCCTTGCCCTTGTCCCACTGGGTGGTCGCCATCTGGAAGGCGCGCTCCGAGACGTCGTTTACGATGGTGTAGCCGGCGACGTGGTTCAGCGCGTCGGCCTCGTCGACGTAGCGCGCCTGCGTGCCGATGACGATGCCGAGCTCGATTTCCCAGTCGAGCTTGGTGGAGTGCTTCGGCTGGATGATGTCGTCGCTCGGGCCGTTGATGCAGGTGGTGGCCTTCATGAAGACGATCGGCTCGGACGGGATCTGCAGGCCGGCTTCCTTGGCGTGATCGGAATAGTTCAGGCCGATGGCTACGAACTTGCCGATGCCGACGTACGGCACGCCGTAGCGCGGATTGCCGGATACGAGCGGCAGCGTCTCGGGCTTGAGCTTGGCGAGTACCTTCAGCCCGCGAGGCGAGATCTCGTTTGGCCCGATGTTGTCCACCACCTTCGAAAGGTCGCGCAGCTTTCCTTCGCTGTCGATGATTCCGGGCTTTTCATAGCCGGGCTTCCCGTAACGGCACAACTTCATATCGTCATTCCCCCGTCGATCGAATAAGCGTTTCCGGTCGCGAACAGCGATTCATCCGAGGCGAGGAAGATCAGGATCCCCATGATGTCGTCGACCGTGCCGAGCCGCCCCATCGGCTGGCGCGCGACGAAGTCCTTGCGCGCCTGCACCGGGTCGGCGAATGCGTTGATGCGTCCCTGCAGCGACGGCGTGTCCACCGTGCCGGGCGAGATCGCGTTGCAGCGGATGCCCTTGCCGACGTAATCGGCGGCAATGGATTTGGTGAGGCCGATGACCGCCGCCTTGCTCGCACCGTACACGCAGCGGTTCGGCAGGCCGCGGATCGACGAGGCGACGGACGCCATGTTGATGATGGAGCCCTTCTGCTTCTTCAGCATCCCGGGCAGGAAGGCGCGCGTGACGAGGAACATCGACTTCACGTTCACGTTGAACGCCTGGTCCCAATCGGGCACCTTGGCGTCGAGGATCGAGCCGTGGTGCACGATGCCGGCGCAATTGAAGAGGATGTCGATGTCGCCCACCTCTTGCGCCACCTTGGCAATCGCGGCCTCGTCGGTGACGTCCAGCGGCCGCGTGCGGACGCCCTCCTTGCCGTCGATTTCTTTCAGCTTCTGCGCATTGAGGTCCGTGGCCCACACGCGAGCGCCCTCGCGGGCGAAGGCGAACGCCGCGGCTTGGCCCATGCCTTGAGCGGCGGCCGTAATGAATGCCGTCTTGCCTGCTAGTCGTCCTGCCATGTAGGGGGTCTCGTTCGAAGGGGTGCGATTATACTTCCCGTCTCCATGAATTCCCTTGATTTCGCAGGCCGCACGGCGGTCGTCACCGGCGCCGCGCAAGGCATCGGTGCCGCCATCGCCAAACGACTGAAGGCGTCCGGCGCGAAAGTCGTGATCTGGGATCTGGATGCTTCTCCAAAGGTGGACGTCTCGGACGCCGGGTCCGTCGATGCCGCGGTGAAGCGAACGCTCGGCGAGCTGGGAAAGATCGACGTGCTCGTCAACAACGCGGGCATCGCCGGCAAGAACGTGCCGACGGTCGATTACCCGATCGAGGAATGGGAGCGCGTGCTGCGCGTAAACCTTACCAGCCAGTTCCTCTGCTGCCGCGCCGTCGCGCCGCATATGGTGAAGGCGAAATATGGACGCATCGTGAACATCGCGTCCATCGCCGGCAAGGAAGGCAATCCGAATGCGGTGGCCTACTCGGCATCCAAGGCCGGGGTCATCTCGCTCACCAAATCGCTGGGCAAAGAGCTCGCGCAGGCGGGTGTGCTGGTCAATTGCATCACGCCGGCGGCGGCGAAGACCGCCATCTTCGACCAGATGACTAAGCAGCACATCGACTACATGCTGTCCAAGATCCCGATGGGGCGCTTCGTCGAAGTGGACGAGATCGCCGCGCTTGCCTGCTGGCTTGCGTCGTCCGACTGCTCGTTCTCCACCGGCGCGGTGTTCGACATCTCCGGCGGACGTGCCACCTACTAAAAAGAACGGTAAACGGCGCAGCGCCGCCTGGTTCAGCCGGCAGGACATCTACGGCTTCATCTATCGCAGCTGGACCAAGAACCGCGGGGTGCCGAACGATCAGTTCGACGGCCGCCCGGTCATCGGCATCTGCAACACCTGGTCCGAGCTCACCCCCTGCAACACGCACTTTCGCGTCCTCGCCGAGCACGTGCGTAACGGCGTTTTAGAAGCCGGCGGCTTCCCGCTCGAGTTCCCGGTGATGTCGCTCGGCGAGACGTTGCTCAGGCCTACCGCCATGCTCTACCGCAACCTCGCGAGCATGGACGCCGAGGAAACGATCCGCGCCAATCCGCTCGACGGCGTGGTGCTGCTCGGCGGCTGCGACAAGACCACGCCTTCGATCCTGATGGGCGCGGCAAGCGTCGACATCCCGACCCTCTTCGTCTCCGGTGGGCCGATGCTGTCGGGCAAATACCGCGGGCAAGACATCGGCTCGGGTACGAACGTGTGGTCGATGTCCGAAGACCTGCGCGCCGGTAAGATCACCCTGGAGGAATTTCACGAAGCCGAGTCCTGCATGCACCGCTCGCACGGGCACTGCATGACGATGGGTACCGCCTCGACGATGGCGTCGATGGTCGAAGCCCTCGGCGTCGCCTTGCCGGGCAACGCGGCGTATCCAGCGGTCGATGCGCGCCGCAATGTACTCGCGCGCATGGCGGGGCGACGCATCGTCCAGTTGGTAAAGGAAGACGTGCGCTTGTCGCAAATACTCACCAAGCAGGCCTTCGAGAACGCGATTCGCGCCAACGCCGCGATCGGCGGCTCCACCAACGCCGTCATTCACCTCATCGCGATCGCGCGGCGCATCGGCGTCGAGCTCACGCTCGATGACTGGGACCGCGTGGGCGACGGCGTGCACACGCTGGTGAACCTGATGCCGAGCGGCAAGTATCTGATGGAGGATTTCTGCTACGCCGGTGGCCTGCCGGCCGTGCTGCGCGAGCTAGGCGAAAACGGCGCCCTCCACAAGGATGCTCTGACGGTCAACGGCCAGGCCATCTGGGCGAACGTGAAGGATGCGCAGTGCTGGAACCGCGAGGTCATCACGCCGTTCAAGTCGCCGTTCAAGAAGAACACCGGCATCAAGGTGCTGCGCGGCAACCTGTGTCCCGACGGCGCCATCATCAAACCGTCGGCCGCGACGCCGAAGCTCCTCAAGCATCGCGGCCGCGCGGTCGTGTTCGAGAACATCGAGGACTTCCACAAGCGCATCGATGATCCCAAGCTCGACATCGACGAGAGCTGCATCATGGTGCTCAAGTACTGCGGGCCGAAGGGCTACCCGGGCATGGCGGAGGTCGGCAACATGCCGCTGCCGCCCAAGCTGCTGAAGAAAGGCATCACCGACATGGTGCGCATCTCGGATGCACGCATGAGCGGCACCGCGTACGGCACGGTTGTTCTGCACATGTCGCCCGAGGCCGCCGCCGGCGGCGCGCTGGCCGTGGTGCAGAACGGCGACATGATCGAACTCGATGTGTCCAAAAGAATACTTCGCCTGGATATCACCGATGCGGAGCTCGGCGGCCGACGCGCGCGCTGGAAGGCGCCCAAGCCGCCGCTCGAGCGCGGCTACTGGAAGCTCTACACCGACCACGTCAACCAGGCGCACCTGGGCGCCGACCTCGACTTCCTGGTCGGCAAAAGCGGGCCGTTCGTGCCGAGGGACAATCACTAATGCTGCAAGCCGCCGACCTCACCATCCGTCTCCATGCCGACGACGACGTCGTCATCGCGCGCGTCGAGCTGCCGGCCGGCACCATGGTGCAGAAGGAAAACGTGCGCTCCGCCGTGCGCATCCCGGCCGGGCACAAGATTGCCGTCCGCGCAGTGGCGAAGGGCAAACCGGTGCTTCGCTACAACCAGATCATCGGCTTCGCCACCCAGGACATTGCCCCCGGCGACCACGTGCACGTGCATAACGTGGCGATGGGCGATTTCCAGCGCGATTACGCGTTTTGCGCCCTGCGCAAAGACACGGCGTTCGTGGCGCAGCCGGCGACCTTCATGGGCATCAAGCGCCCGGATGGCCAGGTCGCCACGCGCAATTACATCGGCATCCTGACGAGCGTGAACTGCTCGGCGACCGTCGCCCGCATGATCGCCGAGCACTTCAAGAACCGGCTGGATGATTACCCGAACGTCGACGGCGTCGTCGCGCTCACGCACAAGTCTGGCTGCGGCATGGCGAGCGAAGGCGAGGCGACCGATCTCCTGCGGCGCACGATTGCCGGCTATGCGCGGCATCCGAACTTCTTTTCTTCACAGCTCGTCGGCCTCGGCTGCGAGGCAAACCAGATCAATTCGCTCCTCGCCGCGCAGCAGCTGAAGCGCAGTGACAAGCTGGTCACGTTCACCATCCAGGAGAAGGGCGGCACGCGCAAAGCCGTCGAGAACGGCATCGCGCGGGTGAAGGAAATGCTGCCCGAAGCGAACAAGGTCAAGCGCCAACCGATGCCGGCGTCGCATCTCATGCTCGGCCTGCAATGCGGCGGCTCGGATGGCTATTCTGGCATCAGCGCCAACCCCGCGCTCGGCGCTGCCGTGGACCTCCTGGTGCGAAACGGCGGCACGGCGATCCTCTCCGAGACGCCCGAGATCTACGGCGCCGAGCATCTGCTCACACGACGTGCGGTCTCGAAAGAGGTCGGAGAAAAGCTCATCGAGCGCATCCATTGGTGGGAGGCGTACACGCAGCGCATGGGCAACGAGATGAACAACAATCCCTCGCCGGGAAACAAGGCGGGCGGATTGACCACCATCCTGGAAAAGTCGCTCGGCGCGGTGGCAAAGGGCGGCACGACCAATCTGGTCGCCGTCTATGAGTACGCCGAACCGGTCACCGCGCATGGCTTCGTGTACATGGACACGCCGGGCTACGACCCGGTGTCGGCGACCGGGCAAGTGGCGGGCGGCGCGAACATCATCTGCTTCACCACCGGCCGCGGCTCGGCTTACGGCTGCAAGCCGGCACCTTCGCTCAAGCTCGCAACCAATACGCCGCTCTTCTCGCACCAGGAAGACGACATGGACTTCAACTGCGGCACGATCATCGACGGCACCGAGACGATCGCGCAGGCGGGCGAGCGATTCTTCCAGCTCATCCTGGAGACGGCCTCGGGC
>Ga0136846_1232584_pt1 | contig 11368 bp, 12 predicted proteins | sample HopSoiMetagenom2_FD_96841 | JGI IMG/M metagenome (GOLD analysis project Ga0136846, IMG submission 96841) | Grasslands soil microbial communities from Hopland, California, USA - 2 Assembly 2016 (version 4) | ecosystem: Environmental > Terrestrial > Soil > Grasslands | place: USA: Hopland... | reverse complement strand
GGAGAGCGCCTGTTGCGAACTTCAGCACAACGAAACGCGCCGAACAGCATCTGTTGGTGTCGTTTGTACAACCGGTGTGGTGCTGTAAAGGAATTTTCGTCGCCAAACCGACGCACTCGTTCGTTGCTTGTCCGACCGAGAACAAAGACATGGAGTGGAGCTTGGCCCTTGCAAACCGTACCTTGGACGAGGCTGCAGCTGCGGGATCTTTGCTGTTACCAGGTTTGGTCTGCTTTTGTGGTGTGATCGGATTCTTGGAATTGATTCCGCTTACGATAGCAGATTCCGATCACGCCCAGAGACATCAGCGTCGGAGGAATTATAAGGATCAAAATCCCGCTTTTGAGCGCCTGGATCATGCGTGCGCCCGCTGATGCCGCTTGCGTGTAGCACAATGCGCAACCCTGCGAGAACGCGGGAACAGAAACAATGAGCATTACCGCGAGCAGGCAAGCCTTGCGCAGTATCATCACAGATTGATTTTCACGTCTTTTCACTGAACGGCGCCCGGTTTGCTCTGCGAATACGGAACTCCGAGTTCCATGCGATAACTGTCGGTCCAGCCGTACTGCATGGCCATGATGACGAAACCAGTTATGATCAGGACGAACAAAACAAATCCGCGTTTCTCCCCCCACAAATGCATGAAGAACATTAGCGCTAACCCGGCCTCGGCCAGCGCCACAAACAGCATACGCGCGAACATTGCCGTTCCGCTCAGGTGGGTGTAGGCGATAGCGAACTGCACTCCCGCCAGCACCAATATGCACACGTAGATAACAATGTACTTTGTGATGCTGTCCGCATATCGCGCCGCTGGCTCGTGCGGCTGCACATCCGGCATGTCCACAGGTTTGCTCCTGTCTGCCGTATATCAATGGGCAACATTCAATAGATAGACAAAAGGAACGACGAACATCCAGACTAAATCCACAAAATGCCAGTAGAGTCCCAGCACTTCCAGATCGTCTGCTCCATAGCGTCCTCCCTTGTAGCGAACGCCGACCGCCACCAGAGCGATGACGCCGGCGGTTACATGTAGAAGATGCAATCCCGTAATGCTAAAAAAAGAAGCTCCGAATAGTCCCGTCCCCCATGGGTTATGAAACAGGGTGGCGCCTTGGTGAATCATCCCCAGCCATTCGCGCAAGTGCAGAACAGCAAAGATGAGCCCCCCAATGGCCGTGATCATGGTCCAATGAAAAGCTGCAGGCTTCTCCCCTGCCTTGCCTGCGCGCACACCCAGCAACATCGTTAAGCTGCTGGTCACGAGAATGAAGGTCATCAACATTGCGTTGAGGACTGTTGGAGAGAATCTGAAGGGCGTAGGCCAGTTCGGACTGCCGTTTCGCAGGAATCCATACGCCACAAGGACGGCGGCGAAGGTAGCCGCATCCGCGATTATGAAGAGCCACATCGCCATCTTTTTCGCGGGAACGGAGAACGCGGGTGCGGTCAGTGTGCCTGCTGGATGTCCCGGCAAACTCATTTCAGCTTGGCTCACGACGCCTCCTAGTGTCCCTATTACAGAGTCATCCAAAGCAGCAAAAGCAGGTAAAGCCAGAGTACATCCATGAAGTGCCAATAGCGTGAGGCGATATCTAAGGTGCTGCGCCGCAAGACGCAACTTCTTAGCCGGCGAATCACCAGTAGCAAGCCAGCTAATCCACCTAATACATGCAGCGCGTGCACCGCGGTCAGCAAATAGAAAAAAGAACTGCTGGGATTTGTCGCGAGAAACACTCCTTGCGCCCGCAACTGCTTCCATGCCGCATATTGGCCGGCCACGAAGAAAATGCCGAGAGTCAGGGTTGCGTAGAGCCAGCGCGCAGGCCTGGCGCGGTGAGTTTTCACTCCGGCCATGAACGCAGCCACTCGTCGGCGGCCAACTTCCAGGGTCACACTGCTGGCCAGCAGCAAAACAGAGTTTAGGTACAAGATAATGGGCAACGTGAAGGGTTGCCAATCATTAGAAGAGCCTTTGCGAACGATCAGCGCGCTGGTGAAAGCAGCAAACGTCATGGCTATGGCTGCAATACCAACCCAAATCCCCGTGGAACCTGGCGGTGGCGAATAGTGCTTAACTTCGCGAAGATTACCGTCTACCGGTAGGAAGCCGCCCCGGTTGCCGTCGCCTGTAGTTGTCAGAGCCGGATGCTTTTGATCAATTCCGCTCTTCGGGGGATCATGGACCGTTGTTGCCATTGGCCTTCAGCTCACTTCCTGCTACTTCTCATCCCGAACCGTGTGGATTTCTTCGGGGGAATTCTGCATGACGTAGTCGCCGCTAGAAGCTTCAATCCCAAATTGATAAGGGTCGTGGTACACGACCGGGTGCTGCCCACCAAAGTTGTCGAATGGGGGTGGCGTCGTCGGCGTGCTCCATTCAAGCGACGTCGCTTGCCATGGATTGTCCGCAGCACGTTCGCCTCTGAAACGGCTGTAAACCAGGTTGTACAAAAAGATAAGTTGAGCGGCGCCAGTCACGAGAGCAGCTACGGTAATAAATTTATGTACCGGAAGGAGCGGCTGCAGGTAATCGTCGACGAAGGCCTGATAACGGCGTACATTACCGGCTAGTCCCAAGTAATGGAACGGCATGAAGATGCAATATGCGCCAACGAAGCTCAACCAAAAGTGAATCTTGCCTAGGGTTTCGTTCATCATCCTGCCGGTCATTTTCGGGAACCAGAAATACGTTCCAGCAAAAATTCCGAAGATAGCGGCCACCGCCATTACTAAATGGAAGTGCCCTACGACGAAGTAGGTCGCGTGCAGCATGATGTCAATTGAAGGCTGGGCCAGAAAGAAACCACTGACCCCGCCGCTGATAAACATTGAGATAAAACCTAGTGAGAACAGTGATGCGCTGTTGATCCGCAACTTCGAGCCATACAAACTTCCCAGCCAGATCAGGACGACAATTGTTGAAGGAATCGTGATGATCAGCGTCGGGAATGAAAACACAAGTGAAGAGAACGGATTCATTCCACTTACGAACATGTGATGGCCGTAAACCATGTAGCTTAAAACCGCCAACGCCCCCATCGAGTACACCATCACTCGATGGCTAAGCAGCGGCCGCCGCATGTTAGTGATCAGGACGTGAGAAACAATACCCATCCCTGGCACAATCGCGATGTACACCTCAGGGTGCCCGAAGAACCAGAACAGGTGCTGCCAGAGAAGAGTTGATCCACCCGAATGTGGTTGCACCTGGTCACTGATCACCAAGTTCGATGCCACGAAGAAACTCGTCCCCGCTACGTGATCCAGGATAAGGAGAATACAAGCCGGCATCAAAACGGCAAAAGCGGTCAGGCCCATGACGGATGTAATAAACCAGGCCCATGCCGTCAAAGGCAGGCGCCACAGGCTCATGCCCCGCGTGCGCATGTCGAGTGTTGTGGTGATGAAGTTCAACGAACCCAGCAACTGGCCAACACAGAAGATGGCAATCGAGCTGGCCCACAGGACGACACCCATTCCCTGTCCAGGCCCGGACGATGGCCCAATAGCGCTGAGCGGCGCGTATTGTGTCCAACCGCCCAGCGTCGGCCCGTCACCAACAAAGAAGGAAGCGATCATTACCAGGAACGACACGAACGTCACCCAAAACGACATCATGTTGAAGTGCGGAAAGGGCATGTCCTCCGCGCCTACCTGGATCGGCAAGAAGTAGTTCCCAAATGCAGCGAATGGTGCCGTCGTAAGCACGAAAAAAACCATGATCGTCCCGTGCATGGTCATCAGCTGTAGGTAGTATTCCGGCGTCATCACGTTCCCCGCCGCTCCATTGGCCGAAAGATAATGGAGTAGCGGTATCTTCGCACTTGGCCACGCGAGATGAATCCGCATCAGCCAGGAGAGCACCATGCCGATGACAACCGCGACCAGCGCCAGAGCGTAATACTGTTTTCCGATGACTTTGTGGTCCAAGCTGAAAATGTGCTTGCCTATGAAACTCGTGGGCGGAGCATGATGTTGGACTGCCTGCGCAGACATGTCGTGCATGTGCTAAACCTCGCAGAGATGATCTTCCATCTCAAGAAGTGGGGCGTCTATTGGAGTGCTGCTTCCTTCTTCAGCCAATCGTCGTAATCCTGCTGGGACATAACCGAGAGATACGCTTTCATGTTGTAATGACCCAGTCCGCACAGCTGGGTACAGACAATTTCGTATCTTCCGATTTTGGTCGCTGTGAAATGAATCGCGACATCCAGGCCCGGTACGAAGTCTTGCTGCACTCGTAACTCGGGCACAAAGAAGGAATGCCCAACATCCTTCGAGTGCATGAGCAGGTTGACTTCGCGGTTCACAGGAATGGCCATCTCAGCGGTGACGATGTCGTCTTTCGCGTCTTGATCGTTGTTAATGTCTATGCCGTAGAAATTCTGGTTGGCTTCGCTCACCATATCTGGATGAATGGGTCCGAACTTCCCGTCCGGCCCAGGATAGCGGAAGTAAAAGGCGAACTGCCCCGCCTGCGCCTGTACTGGTAAGGCATTGGCTGCAGCTGGAGTGAAATAGACTTTCGCCCACGCTTTGGCCCCAAAAGCTCCCAATGCCAGGACCTCAGTCCCAACCAGGAGAAATGCTGCGATTACCAGCCCACTCGCGCCACCCGGAAATGTCTTGATTTTGGAATCCGGTTTAGGGTTTGAGAACTTCCAGATGAAAGCTGCGAGCAGGATCTGCGACGCAAGAAAGCAAATGCCGGCTTCCGCCATAGTTTCCGACATCTGCTCGTCGATGGGCGCGCCATGCGTGGAGATATCCTGCGGCATCCACCAGGTGTGCCGCAGGATAGGAATCGCCGACCCTATGGCGATCACAAGAATCGTCACCGCAAATATTCTGCCCATCGTTGTGCCCTTCGCCACCAGTGGCGACAGCCTCTGCGAAGGTCTTTCGCGAAGACCGCAACAGTCGCTATTTTGCCTTGAAAGTGAAATCCGCCGTTGCAGGCTTCCCGGAGCCCACGGTGACCTTTTGCGTCTGCGTGCCGTAGGTTTCTTGCCAGGCGGTGAGTGTGTAATTTCCTGGCGGCACGTTTTCAATAGTGTAAGAGCCGTTGTTGTCACTAACTCCGTACGGTCCTTTCACCACTACCATGTAGCCGTGCATCCAAGGATGGATATTGCACTTTACCGGGATCGCCTCCTCAGCAGTCCAGAAGACGTCGAAGGGCGGAGCACCTGGAGGCTGCGACTTGTTCCACTCGTGGTTCGGTCCGCCTGGTTTCGGCGTGGGGTGAATATTGTGTGAGGTCTGGTCGCTGTTGACCACCTTGAAATGCTGGTTCACGTCCAGAGCCATGACATGCGGAATGTACTGGCAGCCCTTTTGATCGAATGTCGGGGTTTGGGATGGAGCTGTACTGGCGGCAGGACCGGCCAAGCCTTCCGTAATGTAGACAGCCGCGTATTGTATTGCGTTGTTGGGTCCGACCACCACGTTCTCCGTCGTTATCGGGTGCCCTGCATGCTGTTGCTGGCATGTGGGCTCCTTAGACATGTCGATCGGCCTCTGATGAGGGGGCGTACCATCAAGTTTGATCGTACCTGTAACTTTTCCTTCACCGGCGGCGCGGACCTTACCTGCGGAGAAAAGCGCTAGCACCGATATCGAGAGCAGTGCTGCTAACACTCCCGCAATTCGTAAACGAATCGTCATCGTGAACTCTCCTGGGTCAAACAGCTTATTTGTTTTCGGTCTGCGCAGGGGCCGGCGCAGCATTCGGGTTAATCGGCTTCATGCCTAGTTGCTTAGCAATCTGCTTTTCCTTGCTGTTCATGGGCTGCAGGGTTCGCAGATAGAAGACGAGGTCCCATGCCTCGTCAGGTTTTACGTTGTCGGCAAAAGATGGCATGGGCGTGCCATCCAGCCCGGTCATAAAGATCCGGTAGAGGTCTCTGTCTGTGGTGCCGCACTTGAACCGTGTTTGATCGTGAAAGTCAAACGGCTTAATTGGCCGGTTCTGGTCGTCTTGCAGGGTGTCAGCCGATGGGCCATTACCTCGACCTTCAACGCCGTGGCACTTCCAGCATTCCAGCTTCCTAAACACCGCTTCGCCCGCCTTGATTCGATCGGCCGTAATTTCCGGTTCGGCGGGAATATGAATAGGTTCGCTAGGCTTATCGCTTTTCCATCGGGGCGAGAACGTTTTGATGTATGCGACCAGATCTTCACGGTTTTCATCGCTTAGTGGACGCCAGGAAGGCATGTTGCTATTGGTGATTCCGCGCCTGAGAGTGTCCACTAGATCTTCATGCGTCGGCAGAGTCCCGGTAGGCGTGGAGCGGCACTTGAATTGTCCTAACGTAAAGTTGCGCGGTTTGGGATCGATGTAGGGAGCATTCTCTCCCTCTCCATCGCCCAAGACGCCGTGGCATCCCACGCAGTACCGGAGATAAAGACCGTGTCCTCGCTGCTCAGACGCGCTGAAGCCGTCCTTGGGAGTTGGATACCCCGAACTCGTGCCGGCGTTCTGCGCGACAGAGGTTCCCAGCACGGTAGCTACGAAAATGGTGAGAAGGAGTGAGACTCTTTGCCTCGTCTGCATTCGTTTTCCTCGCCTGCGTCAGAACGCAAAATCAAAACCCATGAAGTAGCTGCTATTTCGCTGGTCCAGCCCAGTCCCCGAAGTGCCCTTGATGCGCATGGTCGCAAACTCCTGATGCCACGCAAATCCGGCCCGACTGTGCATGAATGGGTAGTAGCGGTAGCCAATCGTGAACACATCAGTGTTCCCGAGATCGCCGGGGTTGGCCGCAAGCGCTTGCTTGGCCATGCGTACCAGCTCGTAGCGGCCTATGAAGAACAGCTTGGGAGAATAAGTGTAGTGGGCTTCGAAGGTGCCTGTATTCCACTGCGGTCCTTGAGCGCCGAGAGGCAAAGGAGTTCCCGCAGAAACGGCGTTTGCAAGGAAAACATTGTCCTGTGCGCGCTGGTAAACCGCCGTGAGGTCAAACTTCCCTATGTACAGGCTTCCATAGACCCCAGCGCGATAGAACGAGCGGTTTCCTCGTCCACTGCCAGCAATCGGATCCCCTCCCGAGGTCAGGAAAAATGTAGGCCGTTCGCCAACCAGCCCATATACGCCAACACGTTGCAATCCCAACTTGCCCGCCATGAACCCTTGACTGAGATGGCCGTAGTAGTCATAAGTACGCCCACCGATTAGACCCAATTCACCATTCGTGCTGCTAATTACGGAGAATGCATAACGCGTGTGGTCGTTCAGGGAGTGCCCCATAAGCTCCACGCCCAGTTGGTTTTCGCCGAAGCTGAAGAACTCGTCCGGTTCTCCGACGGGAACGAAGTGGTAAAGCTCATAGGCTCCGCCCACATTCGAGAATGTCATCATTCGCTTCTCGGAAAGAGGTAAGTCCAGTTCCTCCTTGCCGAACTTGAAGTTCAACCAAGGGGTACCAACGAGATTATCCAACCGGATGTTGGCGGATTCGAACCCTACCGTCCCGTCTCCTGGGTCAATTGAGGGCACTAACAGGAAAGAGATGTTCTTGGCGAGTGTACCGCCGGCCAGAATGTCGATACCTGTCAGGTCGAATCCCGAGGTTTTAATCGTCTTTTCGATCGGCGGACTTGTCGCGTCCCCAGGAATGGAGTCGATCGTCTGTCGTCCTTGGCTCTCGTAATGCCAGTGCGGCGTGATGCGCATCGCCACCGGCCAGTAAGACGGATTTTGCCAGATCGGCGCGTCGCGATCGTTCATCAACTGATAACCGTTATCCTTGAAAGTCTGCCCGAAGCTGTTGAGCTTGGGCCATGCTTCGTGGCACGCCGAACACGGTAAGCCATACTTCCGGGCGAATGCAGGAATAGCTGAGGCATCTCTTGTTAGTGCTGCGAGCAGAAAGGCGAGTAGAAGGCGGACCGCGAAAGTTCTGCGGGAATGCGGGAGCATCAATATTCTCCTGGCGCAGTTTCCGTTGTGATTGTGTGTTGCTCTCAGGCTTCCCCACAGATGCCTAGAGAACAGTAAGTGCGTACGAACGCACTTTCGTACCACAGCATTCGCGTGACAGTCAAGTAAAGAATTGATGGGTGATTTTTAATGCGGGTTTAGAAGCCCCGCACGAGCATTCTGGCTGTAGCAATGGCCAAGGCCCTCGCCTTCGCCGGATCGTCTCCCAGAACGACTGGGCGCATGTAACCGAAGACAAACCCAAGGATCCCAATCAAGTGACTCAGGACTTCCAGATTTTCCTCGGGGACAGACTTAGTCTTGCATACCGCCTTTAGACGCTCCGCGATCGTTTTTGCACGCGGCATAGGTCCAATGCGATTCAGAATGGGTCCCAGGTTCGGGTCGACGTGTGCGCGGGGTATAAGAACTTTGAGGAATTCCCGGTCCTCCCACATGCGCTGCAATTCGAACTCAACCAACTGGACAACCTCTTCCTCCAGGCTGGGCGCAAGTCGCAGTCGCTGGTTCATATCGAGAAATTCTCGGGAGGTATGAGATCGAATTAAGGCGAGGAGCAATCCTTCTTTGCCCCTGAAGTAGCGGTGAATCAGACCCTCGGCACAACCGGCCTCGGAGGCAATCTCGCGCGTTGTTGTCGCCTCATACCCCCGGCTAGCAAAAAGCCGGCCCGCGGCAGCAACCAACGCCTCCTCCCGGATCGCACGATTGCGAATGCGCCCCACTCTGCCTTGTACAAGAGTAAGCGCCCGTTTCCCGCCCTTCGTTGTTGCTGGAGCATGGGAACCAGCAGAAGTCCTGGTCTCAACTTTGGAACGCTCGTCTGTAAAACTTTCGCGCAAAATTACACAACCTCGCCGAGGCACAGTAGCACTTTCCGCAGCTTTCAATTGTCAATGAAGTGTCATTACGATGTTAATATCTTGTCTTTTACACGGCGACGTTCCGACTCAGCACCCGATGCCGACGCGCTAGTGGAACGAGGAGTACGAGCGAATGCTGATTCCGAAACACATGGTAAGCAACTCCGTTGCCACTTGCTTGCTAGCTGCAATGCTCGCGTCCTCTGCTGTCACACTACTGCCTTGCATCCTTTGCGCCTCAAACGACTTCAGCAGTGCGAACTCTCTCTCTATGTCGGTCGATGCGCCCGAAACTGATGTTCTGCAGGCCCTTCAGCAGGTAGTTGACGACCAAATTATTCATGGAACCCAGCAGTACGCAAAGGAAAAGATTCTGTACGGCGCTCATGCTGCTCAATCGTCCAGCGTTTTTGGAAATCACGGGGAGTCTGCGAAGACTTTCTACAAAGTTGCGGACGGTGTCCTGGCCCCAGCAAATTTTGTCGACAGCTCGGCCCGCGGCACGATAACGCTCCGTTACGAAGTGCTGCCCATTAGCGACAACCGCACAAATATTCGCATCGACGCTGTGTACATCGAGGATGACCGGCGCAGGGTCCACCGGTCCGAAGGCGTGGTCGAGTCCGCCGAGTACGCTGAGTTCAACAAACGATTGCAGGAGTTGCGTGCCAACCGCATCCAAGAGAGGGAAGACAGCAACAAACTTGCTCAACTGCAAGCCGAGGCTCAAGCCCTTGCGCACCCTCCCAATGTTTCCGACATGCAACTTCCGGCTGCGAGTTCGACTGTTCAGCAACTGGAGGCTCGAGTTCATGACCTGCGCCGGCAGGTGGAACGCGTCGTGAGTGCTCCCGGCACGGAGTTGAAGTCCGCGCCTTTCCGTAGCGCCAGCACGATCCTTTCCCTTCCAGCGCAGACGAACGTGCTTGTGATGGTTATTACACCCTATTGGCTCGGGGTTGAAACGACAGATGGACACCGTGGCTGGATTCACCGCAGCCACTTGGCGGCTTTGCCATGAGAAGGAGATGGCCCCACCTTCTCGCCTGCTTGCTCCTTGTCTCTGTGGTGTCGCCGTTTCCCGGAGGGGTCTCTGCCGCAGGGCAAAGCGCGCCACTTGAAAAGAGTTTTCAAGTGTCCAGTGTCGAGGTACTGAAAACGCTGCAGTCATTACAGCCTTCTTCGGGACGGCTTCCTATCCTCGACGGTTTCGTTGCCGCGAGCGATAGCCCGCTTGAACGCTATCAGCGCGGCTATTACCAGTATTCAATTCAAGTTGTTCCGCATCGCTCCAACCAGAGCATCGTGCGCGTCAGCGCCAAGATAACCGCATGGTATGCGGGAGAGACGCCCGCTGCATCCGGTTACCGCGTCTTGCCCTCCAACGGGCGTTTGGAAGGAGACTTCCTTGATCGCCTGAACGACGCGCTTTCCGCGAAACGTTCGCTTGACACGTCCGACAATTTGACTGCGAAGTCTGATGTCGTCCAATCAAATCGGTCCACCGTTAACAAGCAAGCTCTTCCCGACAATCTCGCCTCGAACTCGACTGTTGCCTTTCCCCCAAGGTCCACGAACGCTCCCCTGCTCCCGAGCCGCGAACAGGCGCTGGCCACCAAAGCGCCCCCGAGCGCAGGGGATCAGCGCGTGCAGCGGCTAGCACAAGAAGCCAGGAATCTGGAAGATATTCTGCACAACCAGGCCCATCCGCAGAACCTGGTCAGCATCAAGCACTCTCATACCCCGGTGTACGATCGTCCTCTCGATGAAGCTAAGGTTCTCTTCTTTGCCGACGCTACCGACGAGTTCCAGATTGTCGATACTGCCGGGTCTTGGGTTCATGTTCAAATTTCTGGCATTTCGCGCGGCTGGATTAAGCGCACGCAAGTCGAACTGCCAGGTTCTCCCGGTGTGTCAGATACGGCCTTGAGCACCAACAATTCTGTCGAACAGCCAGCCTCTTTTGGCCCCACACGCGAAGAGACCTCCATCTTTCCTGGAAACTGGAGCGCACTCCGCGGAAAGACTGTCAAGGTTATTTGGGTGCAGCCCGCGCCGAGCAACAGCCCGTCACAATCGAGCAAAATCGAGTTTGCGAAATCAATCTTCCGCAAGAGCTATCCTCAATTGTCGCAGTCCAAGTCGAACCTCGCCGGAGTCGTAGTTGTTTTCGACTCGGAAGATGGTGGAATGGCTGCAGCTACCGCGGCATCACTACAGCAATGGAACGCTGGACATCTCTCAGATAGCGCATTCTGGAAACAATGCTGGCTCGATCCTGCCGACGCATTTCAAGGGAAAGAGTAATCGCTGGTGGATTGGTCTACTGGTGATCCGGGTTCCTCCGAGCCCCGAACTTTCAAAAACGCTAATTTATTCAAAGATGGGAGCGCGAAAGCAATCCAATCTGAAAGCGTTGCTACTCACAATCGACGTACGCTTCAGGGAGAGGTAGGATCCCGAGGTAAGGCTCACGGCTTTGCGCCGGCCATCGTTGATCATGGGGCAACCACGTGTAAGTCGCGACCGCTCAATGGCGACTCTTAAACAGGAG
>Ga0136846_1213391_pt1 | contig 11368 bp, 8 predicted proteins | sample HopSoiMetagenom2_FD_96841 | JGI IMG/M metagenome (GOLD analysis project Ga0136846, IMG submission 96841) | Grasslands soil microbial communities from Hopland, California, USA - 2 Assembly 2016 (version 4) | ecosystem: Environmental > Terrestrial > Soil > Grasslands | place: USA: Hopland... | reverse complement strand
GACGTCTTCTCAGCCTGCCCACCGCTGACGAACTTGCTGAGGACGAAGCTGATGAACAGCCCCGCGATGATCCACCCGATCGTTCCCCAGACGCGGATCTTCGGGAAGTCCTTCTCCTGGTCGGCGATGTGGTGGAAGCCTAACGAGCTGGAGAGTCCCAGCGTCGGCATGTAGCAGAGATTGTAGAGCAGCAGAATGACGATGAAGAGCGTTGGATTGCCCGTGGTACGCGGCGCGATGAGCAACAGCAGACCGCCGATGAGATGCAGGAGTCCGAAGACGCGCTCGGTCGCGAAGAACCGGTCGGCGATGAGACCGACGAAGAACGGCGCGACGATCGCGGCGACGGGATTCACGGTGAACGGCCAGTGGGTGAGCGTCTCCATCCCCTGGTTCTGCATGAATACCGCGATCGTCGTATACCACGCACCCCAGACGAAGAACTGGAGGAACATCATTATCGAGAGTCGGGTCCGGATTCCGCTCATGGCAGCACCTTGATCTTGATGTTGCGGAGCCAGAGTGCTCCGTCGTGATCGCCCTGGATGGCGAGGTAGCCCTCGCTCGCCTTTCCGTAGTTCGGGTAGTCGGCGAACTTGCTCTTCTTGACGCGCGCCGTCCAGTCCTTGCTGCCTAACGTGTAAGTCACCATCCGGTGACCGTTGAGCCAGTGCTCGACGTGGTTCCCGTTGACGACGATCCGGCTGTGGTTCCAGTGGCCGGCCGGGTGCAGATGCCCCTTGGGTGCAGGGTAGAGCGCGTAGTCGGATCCGGCCGACGTCAGACGGCTCTTGCCGTCAGGATGGCCCTTGTCGTCGAGGAGCTGGTACTCGGGCGCGCTCCAGTAGATCGCGTCGTACTCCTCGGTGCCGCGATAGAAGACCCCGGCGTTGCCCTTGGGCGCGAGCTTCCAGTCGAGCTGCAGGTCGAAGTTGCCGTACTTGTCGGTGCTGACGATGTCGTGGGCTGGCTTGCTCTTCGTCAGGGTGCCGTTCTCGACGTGCCATTCCGCCGGCAGGCTCTGAGACTTGTAGCCGCGCCAACCGGTGGTGGTGGTTCCGTCGAAGAGGAGCTTCCAGCCGGCCTTCTGCTCGGCGGCGGTGAGAGTGTTGGGAGCGGCGGCGGGCTTGCCGGTCTGCTGCTGGCTCTGCGCGGTCGCGACGGCGAGGAGGAGAGACGCGGTCGCGATGGTGAGTGCAATTGGGCGACGGTGCATTGGCGCGGGGTAAAGGTGCGCCTAAGCTGGCCACGATGGCGGGACGTGGCAAGACCGCTGCACGCCCCCGCGTGGGAGGCCGCCAGCGGCTATCTGGCCTTCTTCGCGTTCACCGCGGCGACGAAGCGCTGCGCGTCATCGGGCCGGAAGCTCTCGAGCAGCTTCTTGCCGCCGACTTTAGTATTCGCTAACAGCCGTGGCTCGCGGCCGTTGACGTCGAGGACGATCGCCCCGTTCTCGTAGCGGGCGTCGCGGACGTCGGCGATCGGGTACTCGAACTGCTGGCCGAGCGTCGACTGGACCGTCTTCTTCACGAAGCGCTCGATGGAGCCGCCGAAGCCGGAGTCCTTGAGCGCCGTCGTGTCGGTCTCCTTCCGCACCTTCGCCATCGTCTTGTCGGAGAGCCGGACGACGATCTTCTGGCCGACGACTGCCATGTCGACGCTGCTGTCCTCGTTGGTGATCTTCATGTCACCCGGGCCGAGGGTGAGCGCGGAATCGCGTTTCGTCGCGCTTCCCTGACTCGTAGCACCGGGATTCGGATCGGGATTGATCCCGGGGTCGGGATTGGGATTGTCCTTCCGGCCGCAGGCCAACAGCACCACGAGCGTGGCGGCGAGCACTACCGGCGCAGAACGCCTCATCTCACAATCCTCCGCGGTCGATGTTCTTGAGCTCGAGCTGCAGCGTGCCGAACGGCAACCCCGACTTCATCCGCAACATCAACCGCAGGGAGTCGTCCGAGAACCAGATCTCGGCGTTCCCGCTCTCGGAGAAGATTCCCTTCGTCTTGATCGCCGGCCTAACGACGATCGCGTCGAACTCGCCCGCCGGCACCTTGATCCGTTCCTTCCGGAGCACCGTTAACTTCACCGGATTGCGATCGGGCCGGAAGTAGCGATTGAACTCGTACGACTGGCCGAGTCCGAGGTCGAGGGTACGAACGAAATAGATGAAGGAGCCATCGTCCAGGGGAAGCGCGACGCCCGGCTCTTCCGGCTTGCCGTTCTCGCTGAAGGTCTGCCGATCGGGATACATCTCGAAGGTGCGCTCCCGCTCGTAGCTCCCTTCGTCGATGTCCTGCTTGTAACGCAGCGACGCCATCGTGAGGGTGTCGAACCAGCTCTCGTAGTGGTCGTTCACACTGTAGAAGAGCATCCGTCCGTGCACGTCGAACGACGTGTGAAAGGTCGTGTGGCCGCGGACCGTGTCGATCCCGACGACCGTCATGACCCCGGTGCCGACGTGGAGGAAGTTGACCTTGGCATTGTAGGTCAATCGCTCGCCGACGCTGAACGGCCGTGGCGCTGCGTTAGGCAGCCTTGGGGAGGTGGGTCGTACGTTTTCCGCATCGGCGGCACCGAAGCCCATACCGAGTACGACGAGCCCCAGAAGGGCCAGTGATGCTGATCGCATGCGTTCCTAATGTAGCAAGAGGGCTGCCTCGACAGTGACGCATTCCGCGCGCCGCCCGGCTCAATTGGCCGCTCTCGTTATACCCCTCTGGGGCGAGGGGGGTCGGCGAGGCCGACCTCAGCGCACCTTGACCTGCTCCCGGGGTGACGGCGGCACCGGAATGAAGTCCTCGCCGGGATTGATGAAGCGATCCCGCTCGACGCCGTACTGCTTGTCGTAGAGCTGCCGATAGCGGCCGCCGAGAGCGAGGAGCTCGCGGTGGGTGCCGCGCTCCACGATCACGCCGTTGTCGAGCACGAGAATCTGATCGGCGCTCTCGATGGTCGAGAGGCGGTGCGCGATGACGAAGGTCGTGCGGCCGCGTCGGAGGGACCGCAGGCCGTCGCGAATGAGCGCTTCGCTCTCGCTGTCGAGACTCGACGTCGCCTCGTCGAGGATGAGAATTCGCGGATCGGCGAGGATCGCGCGGGCGATCGCAATGCGCTGCCGCTGCCCGCCGGAGAGCTTCACGCCCCGCTCGCCGACGACGGTCTCGTACTGCAGCTCGAACTTTTCCGCGAACTCGTCGACGTGCGCGATGCGCGCCACGTGCCGGACCTCCTCGTCCGTCGCGCCGGGCTTGCTGTAGGCGATGTTCTCGCGAATGGTGCCGTCGAAGAGGAAGTTGTCCTGCATCACGGCGCCGAGCTGGGCACGATAGTCGTGAAGCCGCGCCATCTCCAGGTCGTGGCCGTCGACGAGAACGCGCCCGCTCTTCGGGTGCGTGAACGCCATCACGAGATTGATGAGCGTACTCTTACCGCCGCCGCTCGGCCCGACGAGCGCCGTCGTCGATCCTGCCTCCGCATCGAACGAGACATGCTTCAGCACCGGCACGCCGGGCACGTACTCGAAAGTCACGTCCTCGAACTTCACCTCGCCGCGGACTTCCTCGAGGGCGGCTTTCCCAGCGTCTGCCTGATCCTCGGTCGGCGTCTGCATGATCTCGCGAATGCGATCGAGTCCGGCAAAGGCCTCGCTGATCTGCGTCCCGATCGAGGCCATCTGCACGAGCGGCGCCGCCATGAGGCCGACGAAGAAGACGTACATGATGAAGTCGCCGAGCGTCATCGTGTGGGCGAGAATCGCGCGTCCGCCGACGACGATCATGAGGACACCGATCAATCCCACGATGACGGCCGCTCCCGATCCGACCGCCGACGTTCCTGTGATCGTGCTCGCGACATTGCGAAAGAGCTTGTGCACGCCGCGCGCAAAGACGAGGCGCTCGCGACGCTCGGCGACATACACCTTCACGAGCCGCACGCCGCCGAGGCTCTCGGCGAGACGACCCGTGACTTCGGCGTTGATGACGCTGCGCTCGCGGAAGAGGGGACGCAGGCGCTTGAAGGCGATCGCCATCATGCCACCGAAGAGGCCGAGGACGATGATCGTGGCCGCGGTGAGCTTCCAGTTGAGCCAGAAGAGGATGCCTAACGCGAGGGTCGCGGTGATGAGGCTGCCGACGAGCTGGATGAGCCCCGTGCCCACGATGTTCCGCACTCCCTCGGCGTCGCTCATGACGCGCGAGATGAGAATTCCGGTCTTGGTGGAATCGAAGTACGAGACGGGGAGACGGAGGACGTGGTCCTGGACGCGCTTGCGCATCTCCGTGATCGCACGTTGGGCGGCGATGCTCACCACCTGTGAGTTCGCGAATCCGGTGGCGGCCTGGATGATCGTCGCCCCCGCGGCAGCGCCGGCGAGCGGCATGAGCAAGTTCGCACGGCCTTTCCCGATGACGTCGTCGATGAGGAACTTCGACGTCCATGGCAGGACGAGGCCGGCGATGCGGTTGATGATCATCAACACCAGGCCGATCGCCAACGAGCCACGATGCTCGCGCATCAGCTCGCGGGTCTCGGCCCAGGCGCGCGCGGTATCGATCTTCTTTTTCTTCTTGTCTTGTGCTACGGCGGGAGCGGTCATGGGGCAGAATATACCCGCCGGATCGGCACCCGACATCAGTGGCGAGTGCTGAGAATAAGGTTTCGGAGCTGAGTGGATGGTGCTGAGACGCAGGTCTCAGATCTGAGAGCTCGGATCAGTCCTTTTCGATGCACTGGATCGGCATCTCACCCGGTACGGCGAGTCCAGAATCGAGACCTCGGCCTCGAGATTTCAGACGTGAGGCTGAGATGCGTGCATCTCACGTCTGAGGTCTCGATGCTGCCGTCTCGAGGCTGGACTCGCTGTCGTGGGTGAGATGCTCGCGCGCCAGGCAGGAAGAGATCGATCTCAGCTCTGACGGCTCGGAGCTCAGTCTCACGTCCCCTGGCTCTTGTCCTCAGACCCCCAGATCGACTCCGCTTACTGCCCGAAGGACAACGTCAGCGCCGCCGAGGGGAACTGGCCGAACTCCGTCTTCCGCGCCGCGATCGCGGCGTTCACGTGGAGGACGAAGAGATCGAGCCCGGCGCCCGCCGAGGCGACGTAGCCGCCGCTGATCGCGGCGAGGCCGGCGCGGATCGGGAGGAACGGGATGATGCGGAGCTCCGCGCCAGCGCCAACGTGCGTGCGCTCGGCGAGGTGCATGCCGTTGCCGAGCTCCTGGCGAACATCGGCCATCGCGGTGAGGAAGGGGAGGACCCGCATCGCCGCGCCGACATTGAGCGACGGCCGGAAGCGCATCGCGTCGATCTGCGCGCCTAACGCGGCGGCGCTTGCCGCCAGTGAGTCCGGCACATGCGTCATCCCGACCGCATCGAAGTCCGTCGTGCGGGACCCCGATGTGGTGAAGATCGCGCCGCCGGGACGGAAGTACATCTCATTCACGTTCCACTTGAACGTGTTGACGAAGTTCTGAATCGTCGCGCCGATCGCGATCGGCCCGCTCGACCAGGCGGCGCCGAGGTCGACTCCGACTCCCTGTCCCCGCTTGGGCATCCCCGTGAGCGACGTATCCGACTGGATGATCGGGAATCGCACGTCCAGCGCGAGGGGGCTCGCGTCGAGCTGCGACCCCGCGTCCTCGCCGAGGAGGAGCGTATTGCCGACGATGTACTTCACGGTGACGCCGACAGAGAAATGCTGATTGATGGGCCCGATCCCGATGTCGACGCCCTGGCCGAAGCTCGCGGCTGCCGTCGTGGTGAGTGCCGCCTCCGTGCGCGAGCCTTGAAGGCTCATCGTGCGCGGCACGCCGCTCTGACCCGCGTTGCCGTAGAGCAGGACCTCGACGGCGTCCGGGCTCAGCTTGCCGCGCTCGTAGCCGTTCGTAGCGACCTGGAACGCGAACGAGCCGACGCTCATCGCGAACGAGCCCGAGCCCTCGGCCTCGAGCGACTGGCCGCCCTGCGCCTTGACGCGCGAGAGCCATTCGTTGAGCACCGCTTTAGGCAGGCGCGCGCCGCTGTACTGCGCCAGGTCGCCGAGCGAGATCGGATCCATGCCGCCCGCGCCCCGGCCGGCAAAGCCAAAGGAGAAGGCCGGGTTCCCGGGCTGCCCGAGGTTCGCGGGATTCCAGTTCACGGCGTTGACACCGCGGGCGAGCGCCGTGTAGTTGTCGCCGAGCGAGAGCGAGGTTGCGCTAGCGCTGACGAGCTGCGACGACGCGCCGCGGGCGAGCGCGATGCTGATGCAGACGGACAAGGCCGAACGACTGATCGCGGCGTTGAGGCGGGGGCGGGTCATGGCTCAGTTCTCCGTCGTGCTCAGGATGATCTCGAAGGTGCTCTTCACGTTCAGGACCTGCGTCGGCGTCAGCGTCACCGTGCCGGACGGCGAGCTGACCGTTCCGGAGACAGTGAGCGTCGCGGTATGCCCGAGGAGGGCCCGCAGTTCCGCCGCGGTGAGCGACAGGTCTGGCGCCTGCTGCGCGGCCGTGGTGAGCGGAATCGTCTTCACGATCGGCGCGGCCCCGGGGGCGGTGAACGTTGCCGTGAGCGTTCCCTGAACACCGAACGGGCTGCTGATGGCGAGGTGCAGCGTGCCGGCCTGCACGCGATTGATGAGCGCCTGATCGCTGACGGAGCTCAGGTCGACCGAGGTCTGCGCGGCGTTGATCTGCTGATTCGCAAGGTTGACCTTGGCCTGGCTCAGCGCGATCGACGCCGGCTGAATGGAGACGGATATGGTCTGCGAGCTGTTGATCGTCGTCGGATCGCCGGCGGGCGAGTCGAGTGTGATGTACACCTCGAGTGGCGACGAGCTGCTGATGCCTAACGAGCCAGCGCCGACGTTCAGCGGGAGTGCCCGCTGGAGCGTCGCGCCGTTCTTCCCGATCGCGAGGTCCGCGCCATTGATCGAGTCGAGGGCGACGAGCGTTGCCCCGTTCATGATCCGGACGACGAAGTAGCCATATGGCGCACCCGCCGCGCTGGGACGGATTGGATCGAAGCCGAAGCCGTTCGTGACGGTGTACGCGAGGCCGCCGCTGACGATCGTGGCGGAGACGAGATCCGTCGGAAACGCGATGCCCGTCGAATCGATGACGGTGAACGCGGGCTTCGGCACGGTCGTTCCATTCGCGGCCGCGCAGGGCGAACAGACCTGTCCGAGCGAGCGACTGATCGGAGCCGGCGCCGCGACACTGAGCGCGAAGACCGGCTGGCCACCGGCGGTCGACACCGTGAGCTCACCCGATTTGGGCAGGAGCTCACTGACGGCGACGCGCGTGCTGTCACCGGGAATCAGCCACGTCTGATCCCACGTCGGCAGCTTGGTGGGAACATCACAGGCGGCGAGGCCGGCGAGGAGCAGAATGGCGAGGCGCGTCGAGCTTCGCGCGGCGCTCGCGACGGATGGTCTGTGCATGAAGGGAGACTCCCGAACGTTCGTGGAGCGAGGTGGACGACAATCCATAGATGGACGCGGCGGGTGTCGGTCTGTCACCGCGCACGTCGCTCGGACGAATCACCCGAGCGTGGGTTGAATCGCCGCCGTCGCCTGACGACGTTGCTTCATGCGTATTTCATCATCTCTTCTCTCGTGGTGCGCGGCTGTCCTGCCGGCGACGCTCCACGCGCAAGCCGCCACGTCCAGCGCGACAGAGCCACCGACGGTGCAACGCGAGCTCCGCGCGGCGTGGGTCGCGACCGTCGGGAACATCGATTGGCCATCGCGTCCCGATCTCGATGTCTGGTCGCAACAGGCGGAGCTGCTCGCGATCCTCAACAAGGCAGTCGCGCTGCATCTCAATGCGATCGTCTTCCAGATTCGCCCCGGCACCGATGCGTTGTACGACTCGAAGCTCGAGCCCTGGTCGGAATATCTGACGGGTCGACAGGGGCGGCCGCCGGAGCCGGCATGGGATCCGCTCGCCTTCGCGGTCGCCGAAGCGCACAAGCGCGGCCTCGAGCTCCACGCCTGGTTCAATCCCTACCGCGCTCGTTATGCAAAGCCGCTCAGCGACGCCGCGCGCACGCACATCAGCAGGACGAATCCGTCACTCGTCAGGCAGTACGGCAGCTATCTCTGGATGGACCCGGGCGATCCCGCGGTGCGCGCCCGTACGGTGCAGGTGGTGCGCGACGTCGTGAAGCGCTACGACATCGACGGCGTGCACATCGACGACTACTTCTATCCGTACAAGGAGAACGACGCGAGCGGGCGCCCGATCGATTTCCCCGATTCGGTGACCTACGCGACGTATCGCAATAGCGGCGGAACGCTCTCCCGCGACGACTGGCGTCGCCACAACGTCGACCTGCTCGTCGAAGCGCTCGATCGCGGCGTGCATCAGACAAAACGGTGGGTGCGCTTCGGCGTCAGCCCGATCGGCATCTGGCGTCCGGGCAATCCGCCGACGATCCAGGCTCGCTTCGACGCGTATCAGGAGATCTACGCCGACACGCGGAAGTGGCTCCGCAACGGCTGGCTCGACTACTGGGTGCCGCAGCTCTACTGGGCAATCGACTCGCCGCAGAGCTATCCGCAGCTGCTCGACTGGTGGGCGCAGCAGAACATCAAGAAGCGCAATCTCTGGATCGGGAACGGCCTGCACCGCGTCGGCGACAACTATCAGGTCGGCGCAGGGGGCAATCGGGCCGCCAACTGGCCTGCCCAGGAAATTGTCGAGCAGGTGAAGGTGACGAGGGCGAGCGTCGCGACGGCGCCTAACGGCGGCGCGACGGGAAACGTCTTCTTCAGCATGAAGGGCCTCATGCGCGACGTGGACAGCATCGACGCGAAGCTCGCGCCGGTGTATGCGGAGCAGGCGTTGGTGCCCGCGAGCTCGTGGCTCGACGGCACGCCGCCGCCCAGGCCGGCCGTACGTCTCGTCATGTCCGCGGCGACGGGTGAGGAGTACATCCGCCTGACGCCCGGGAAGGGCGAAGCAGCGTGGCTCTGGGTCGTACGGACACAGCGCGATGGACAGTGGACAACCGAGGTGCTGCCTAACGCGACGCGGTCGCACCGCGTTCCAGGTACGGGCACTCTCGAAAGTATCGTTGTCAACGCCGTCGATCGCGTGGGTAACCTCAGTGCGCCCGCGCTCGTGCGGTTTGCCCGGGGCGACGCCGCCGTCGTGGGCGGCCGTTGAGATCAGCGCTCGCCGCAATCGCGTCCGCATCGGTTGTCGGGTGCGCGACGGGTCTCTCGTCTGCCGGCGGCGATCCGCGCGCCGTGCAGCCCGAGCGGCCGAGCGTGGCGACGCACGCGGGCACGGTGGCGCCAGGGTATGTGGAGATCGAGACCGGCGTGGAGACAGATCGGAATGCGGACGGCACGCACGCGCTGCAGGTGCCCACGCTCGTGAAGGTCGGCATCGCGCCGCGAGTGCAGCTCTCGGTTCTCGCGCCCGTTCTCCGCGCGACGGACGTCCCGTTAGGCATCGGTGACGTCGGGGTCGGCGTCAAATGGCGGCTGACGGAAGGCGACGGGCCGCTCGGGCGCGTGGCGATTCTCCCGACGATGACGTGGGCCACAGGCGGCGACCGCGGCACGGGCACCACCGCCGTTGGACTGCTCTTCATCGACAGCCGCACCGTTGGCCCGGTGAGCCTCGATCTCAACGCCGGCCTAACGAGACGGAGCGGCGACGGCAGTGCCGCGCCGCGCACGGCCGCCGCGTGGACCGTCGCGAGTGGCATGCCCGTGGCGGGCGCCGTCGGGTGGCAACTCGAGTGCTTCGGTTATCCCGGGACGCACGGCCGGGCCGGCACGCGGCCAATCGTCGCGCTTCTCACGGGCCCCACGTTAGGCGTGTGGCGCTGGCTCGCATTCGATACGGGCATCATCCTGCCGCTCACAGGGCCTCAGCCAAAGGCCTGGTATGCAGGTCTCGTCACCAATGTCGGGAGAGTCGTGCCGAGTAGTCGAGCGGACACGCACGGTTCTGTTGGTCACGTGCAGGGGCCTGATCGCACCCGTAAAACACTGAACTAGACCCGCCAACAACCGAGTAGCGGATCGACGGCGCGTCCTCGCCGCGCTCGGCGAACGCGACTATTTCGCACGGCTCGTCACTCTCAGGTGACCCGCGCTACCATTCGCACGGTTTCCAATCCAAATTGTGTGAGCGCGTCGTTTGACGATGCGCCCTCACGATCGCGAGCGCGACCGGCACCGCTGGTTCGCTCGTGTACGCCGGCGTGCATAGAGCCCCGGCGCATCGCGTTGCCCCGCAATGAGGCGAGGCTCGCGACCGATTCATTTCTCGTGAGGCACTGAGGACCCACAATTCATGTTGCGATCGTTCAAGCATCTCCTCGCCGCGGCGACCGCGGCGGCGATGGCGCTCGCTCCCGTCGGACGTGCCGTCGCGCAGCAGAACACCGGCATCGTCGCCGGTCGCGTCACTGAAGCAGGAAGCGGTCGCGCGATCAACGAAGCGACGATCTCGATCGTTGGCACTACTCGTGGCGCGCGGACAGACGCCGAGGGCCGTTATCGCATCACTGGAGTGCCCGCGGCAACCGTGACGCTCCGCCTCGCGCGCATTGGCTTTCAGAGCACGACCCGACAGGTCACCGTCGTTGCAGGCCAGGAGACGACGGCGGACTTCTCCGTCGGCGCTGTAGCCACTGTCCTGAGCGCTGTCACCACGACCGCGAGCGGCACGCAACAGCTCGCGCGCGAGAACGGCGCGTCCGTCGCGCAGATCTCGACCGACACGATCGTGCTCGCGCCGATCCAGAACTTCTCCCAGCTCATCACCGCGAAGACGCCCGGTGTGACGATCTCACAGAGCACGGGTACGAGCGGCGAGGGCGCTCGCGTCCGCATCCGCGGCGCGAACTCGATGTCGCTCTCCAATGAGCCTCTGCTCATCATTGACGGCGTCCGCATCGACAACACGGCCGAGTCGAACACCATCGGCGTCGGTGGCCAGTCGCCGTCCCGGCTCAACGACATCAATCCCGAAGACATCGAGAGCTTCGAGATCGTAAAGGGCCCGGCCGCGGCCGCGCTCTACGGCACGGCGGCGGCGAACGGCGTCATCCAGATCACGACGAAGCGCGGCAGCGCCGGCCGCACGAAGTGGGAAGGCTATGGCGAGATCGGCTCGATCTACGAGAACAACTACTATCCGCCGAACTACGGTGGTTGGACCCAGACGCCGCTGTACGGCTTCCCGGGCTGGCGCACGAGCGGCTGCGCGACAGGCGACGCCAGTCGGTGCCGCACGCCGAGTCCAACCTGCAACCTCGTGGACGAGTTCGCCGGGAACTGCACGATCGACTCACTCAGCACCTTCGATCCGCTCGAGCAGCACAGCCCATTCCGTACCGGTCATCGCCAGAAGCTCGGCGG
>Ga0136846_1238895_pt1 | contig 11369 bp, 9 predicted proteins | sample HopSoiMetagenom2_FD_96841 | JGI IMG/M metagenome (GOLD analysis project Ga0136846, IMG submission 96841) | Grasslands soil microbial communities from Hopland, California, USA - 2 Assembly 2016 (version 4) | ecosystem: Environmental > Terrestrial > Soil > Grasslands | place: USA: Hopland... | reverse complement strand
GCCGGGATGCTCGGCGGACTCGATGAACTGTCCCGCCGTCTCATCCGGCGTGACGGCCGTGACTCGCAGTTCGGTCGAACGCAGCGCGCGCGACACGAGCGACGTCGCGATGATCGTCACGATGAACAGGGAGGCGATCTTGATGCCTTCGGGCCGCTCGAACACGTTGGTAATCGTCGTGTAAAAGAAGACGATCGTGATGCCCAGGAACAGGGCCCAGCGATGCGACTGGCGCCAGGCGGTGACGGCGACGGCGAGCGCCGCGGAGCTCATGAGAACGAGCACGCCCGTCGCGTACGCGCCTCCCTGAGCGTCCACGCTCGCGTTGAAGACAATCGTGACGGCGAACGTGATGGCGATGATGATGACGACCAGCGGCCGGTTCGCGCGCGCCCACTCCGGCGCCATGCCGTAGCGCGGAAGGTACCGCGGAACGAGGTTCAACAGGCCGGCGAGCGCCGATGCGCCGGCAAACCACAGAATCGTAATGGTGCTGACGTCGTAGATCGTCCCGAAGGCGGATCCGAAGCGCTCGTGGGCGAGGTAGGCGAGCGCACGGCCGTCGGCCGGGTGCCCGGGCAGAAAGGCATCGGCGGGAATCAGTACGGCGGTGACGAAGCTGCTGCCGAGGAGCAGGATGCTCATGATCAGCGCCGCCGTGCCGAGCAGCTTTTTCGCATTGCGGATTCGCCCGAGCGGCGCGTCTTCCGTGTCGGAGGGGTCGCCCTTCACCAGCGGCATCACGGCGACGCCGGTTTCGAACCCGGACAGGCCGAGCGCCAGCTTCGGAAACAGGATGAACGCCATCGCGATCATCATGAGCGGGTTGCCGTGCTGCATGAACAGCGCGTCTTTCCACATCGAGAGATGATGCGGATGGCGGAAGATTTCCCTGAGGCCGTCGACGATGATGACGGCATTCAGCACCATGTAGAGGCCGACCAGGCCCACCGCGAGCGCAATCGCTTCGCGAAATCCCTTGATGAAAATGCCGCCGAGCGCCAGGAGCAGCAGCAGCGTCATCACGATCGGGTGATCGAGCCATGGGGGTGTGAGCGGGTTCGAGATGAGGTGCGCCGTGGCGTCGGCCGCCGACAGGGTGATGGTGATTACGAAATCCGTCGCGGCAAACCCGAGCAGGCAGAGCACGATGACTTTGCCTTTCCATCGTGGAAACAACCCCTCGAGGATGAGGATGCTGCCCTGGCCGTGCGGGCTCATGGACGCGACGCGGTTGTACATCGGCAGCGCGCCGAACAGCGTCAGCAGGACGAGGACGAGCGTGGCGATCGGGGACAGCGCGCCGGCCGCCAGAAACGCGATGCTGGGCTGATACGCCAGCGTCGAGAAGTAGTCGACCCCGGTGAGACACATGACCTTCCACCACTCGGTGGTGTGCGCCGCGTGGACGGGAGACCCGCTGGGCTCCGCCAGTCCCTCGTACAGCCAGTCGTGAATCTGTCGTTTCCAGGTAGAAGGGGAAGACGACGACGCCGCCTCCGTCGCAAGCACCGCGCAATTGTAGCGTGAGTAGCCGGGGCGCCGATTCAGCGCGACCATGGAGAGCGGCGATGAAGGCGGCTACGGCCGATCGGCGCGAGGAAACACGACGGCATCGCCGAGCCAGAAGTTCAGCACGCCGCACGCCGCGATTGCCACGGCGTTGGCCACCACCGGCGCCAGGTGCGCGCCCCGAACGAGCGCCATCATCAGTACGAGGTTCCCCGCGAACGACACTACGCCGTTGGCGGCGGCAAACCGCAGGAACTGAGCGGCCGCCGGTCCGGACGCCGCGCGCTCGGCCCATGTCCAATGCCGGTGCCACAGGAAGTTGTGCACGATCGCCGCGCCGACCGCCAATGAGGTGGCGACAAGATATTGCACGTGCATGACGCCGGTGAGCAGCCACAGGGCCGCGAGCTGGACGCAGATGCCGGCCGCGCCCACCGCGTTGAAGCGGACGAAACGCACGCCTGGGCCCATCACGCAGCCTTGCGCGGCAGCGGCTCGGCCCGGTAAAGCGCCCGGGTGTTCGCGGCAGCCGCGAACACGAGCGTGATCAGCATTCCGGCAATCGAAATAACGCCTGCGACGTCGAACAGCCGGTATTGGCGTCCGAAGAGCTCGGCCATCGGGTGGACGAGGAGCACGAGATTGCCGATGGCGAGCAGAATGCGCAGCTCGGTCGGACCGATCTTGAAATGGCTCATCTTGAATGTGCCGAGCGTATGCGTCGCGAGGAAGGTTTCGACCATCAGCAGAAGATAGGCGGCGAGCAGACCAAGTGCGACCAGCGGGGTCATGTAGCCCGACACGGCGAGCCCGCCGAGCAGAAACAACGTGCCCAGCGCGTCGACGACATGGTCAACGTAGAATCCGTATCGCGGGCGCTGATGATCACGCACGCGCGCCAGCGTGCCATCGAGGCTGTCCCCGAACCAATTCATCGCCAGGCACGCGACAACGAGCAGCAGGCCGGCGGGGTTCACGCTGGCCAGCCAGTACGAGAATCCCGCGAGGACCATCGCGACAAGGGCCAGTACCGTCAGGTGGTCGGAGTTGACCCATCCGGGCAGGCGGTGCGCCAGCCAGATCAACGTGCGCCTCTCGACCGGCGCCAGGATGCTCGTCAGCGACCGGGTCGCCTCCTGGAATCCGTTGACGTGCCCCGAGCGGTGGGTGTCCGAGACGACAGTGTTCAAAATGTCCAACCTCCTGACGGGCAATGCGAAAAACTCCTGCCAGAAGGCTCAACACGGCGCCTGTGAGCCAGTTTGGGCGCCGATATCGCATTGAGATGTGGAGGCTCAGCGAGAGTTCTCTGAAGCCTGAGGGGGTTTTACATGCGTGTCGTCCCGCTCCGTACCCGAGTCGCCGTTCTGGCCCTGCTGCTCGCGTCGAACGGCATCGTCGCCGCCGCCGCCCGCCTTCATCCGGAGGCCATTACGGCCTGGTCGGCGTACGTGTCGGCGGCCGAAAGCCGGATCCGGCGGGAGCTGGACTCCCCACAAGGATTTCTCGTCATGGACTTTGCCAAGGACGGTGCCGGTGCAAGACGGAGTGTCCTGGCCGGCGGGATCGTCATCCAGAAGATGGAGAGCCTCGATTCGCAGGGTCGCAGGATGACGGTGAACTCCGCGCTGGTTCATCACTTCCGGGGCGACGTGTTCATCCCGGGCGTGACCGTGCAGGACGTCATTGGCGAACTGCAGTCGCGCGTCCCCAGGCAGGAAGACGTGATCCGCTCGACGATTCTCGAACGCGAACCGGATCGGATGCGCGTTTACCTTCGGTTGCAGCGCCAGCGGTTTGTCACCGTCGTGTACAACACCGAGCACACGGTGACGTTCACGCGATTTGGCAGCCAGACGCGCGCGGCCAGCACGAGCACCGCGACGAGAATTGCCGAGGTGGCCGATCCGGACACGCCGCAGGAGCGCGAGCTTCCACCTGGCGACGATCGCGGTTTTCTCTGGCGCCTCAATGCGTATTGGCGATACGAAGACGTCCCCGGCGGTGTGATCGCCGAGTGCGAGTCCATCAGCCTCAGTCGGGACGTGCCGGCCGTCCTCCGGTACATCACGAGCCCCGTGATCGAAAGTACCGCCCGGGAGTCCATGGAGCGGACGCTCGCGTCGCTCAGGACGCAGCTGGGAAAATCCTGACGCGGTTCCGGTGACGCCGACGCGGTGAGCGTGTATCCTCTGGGTGAGCGAGGATGACATGAACAAGCTCTGGCTGCTGGCGGCTTTTCTGATGATCGGATCGTCGGCATCGATGCAGACGACCGAGGAACTGGTCAACGACGGCAGGAACCCGGACAACGTCACCACGCAGAGTATGGGCTACAGCCGGCAGAGCTACAGCCCGCTGAAGCAGATCAACCGATCCACCGTCAAGAAGCTGGTGCCCGTCTGGAGCACCAGCCTCATGAACGACTCCGGCGAGCTGGCGGCGCCGACGGTCTACAACGGCGTCATGTACGTGATCAACGGCAAGTGGACGTTCGCGATCGACGTCGAGACGGGCCGGCAGATCTGGCGGACGCCGGTCGAGGTCGATCCGGACATGAAGCGGGCGGATCCGGTCACCCGCGGCGCCGCTACGATCTACGGCGGCAAACTCTTCCGCGTCACCATCGACAACAATCTTGTCGCGCTCGACATGAAGACCGGGAAACAGGTCTGGAAACAGAAATTTGCCGACTGGCACGAGGGATATTACGCGACCAGCGCGCCGATCGTGGCCAACGGGGCCGTCATTTCCGGAATGGCGGGAGGCGAGTCGACGACGCGCGGATTCCTCGACGCCTGGGATCCGGAGACCGGCAAGAAGTTGTGGCGGCGTTACACGATCCCGGCACCGGGCGAACCGGGATCGGAGACCTGGCCGAAGAACAGCGACGCGTGGAAAGTGGGCGGCGGACCGACGTGGCGGTCGGGTTCGTACGATCCGCAGCTCAACCTCGTGTACTGGGGCGTCGGCAACGCCGAGCCTTACGATCCGCGGCCTCGCGAAGGCATGGACAGCTTGTACACGTCCAGTGTGCTCGCGCTCCGGCCGGAAACGGGAGAGATCGCCTGCCACTATCAATACACGCCGAACGACGTTTACGACGTGGACGGCGCGGACGAGCACGTGCTGGCGGACCTCCAGGTGAACGGTCAGCCGCGCAAGGTCATGATCCAGCCGAACAAGAACGGCTTCCTCTACGTGCTGGATCGCACCAACTGCACGCTCATCGCGGCGCATCCCTTCGTCAAGGTCAACTGGGCGACGCACATCGACATGGCCACTGGCCGGCCGGTATTGAGCGACGTCTACAAGCGGTTTCTCGCCGGCGAGGAAGTCGAAATCTGGCCGTCGCGCGGCAACAACGCCGTGCCGATCGCATTCAACCCCGCCACCGGACTGGTGTATTCGACGACGTGGAACCTCCCGCGCATCCAGAAGCTGGCGCCGCCGCAGCCGACGGTGATCGGCGGGAGCACGACCGGGGTGATCTCCCGCCTGCCGCCGACCAAGCCTGGAGATGTGCTGGGGTTTTTTACCGCGATCAACCCGCTGACCGGCGAGAAGAAATGGGAGATCCCCCTCACCGATCTGCCGAGCTCGGCGGGGATGCTGGCGACCGGAGGCGGTCTCGTCTTCACCGGCAAGCTGTCGGGTGAGCTCGTGGCGCTCGACGAACGCGACGGCAAGACGCTGTGGCAGTTCAAGACCGGGTCCAGCGTCAACTCGACCGCGATCACCTACACGCACAAGGGCCGGCAGTACGTCTCGGTCGCGTCGGGACTTGGCGGCGGGCTGGCGACTCGCTACGCGGGCGGCAAGGTGCCCACAGGCGGTTCGGTCTGGACCTTCGCCTTGATGAGTGAATAACGGAATCAAGAGTAGTGACATGGAACCACGTCTCGACTACCGGAAGTTCAACCACGAACCGCTCAACGCCCTGCTCGCGCTCGAGAAGTACATCACCGGCTGCGGCCTCGATCACAAGTTCGTGCACGTGCTGAAGCTGCGCGCGTCCCAGCTGAACGGCTGTGCCTTCTGCATCGACATGCACTCGATCGACGCCCGAGTGGCAGGAGAGACCGAGCAGCGGCTGTACGCGCTCAACGCGTGGCGTGAAACACCGTTCTTCGACGAGCGAGAGCGGGCGGCGCTCGCCTGGATCGAAGCCGTGACGCTTGTCTCGGACACGCACGTGCCTGACAGCCTCTATGACGAGACGCGGAGGCACTTCACCGATCAGGACATTGTCGATCTGACCTACGTGGCTGTCGCGATCAACGGCTGGAACCGGCTGGCGATCGCGTTGCGCTCGGTGCCCGGCGCCTATCGGCCGCCTTCACGCTGATGGCCGTGGTCGGCTGCTCGAGCCGCCGGCCACGCCCGAAAGAGGAGGTCGATGTCCCTGAAAATAGTGGTGTTCGTCGGGTCGGTCCGATCGGATCGCCAGGGCATCAAAGCCGCGCGTTACGTCACGAGGACGCTGACAGCCCGGGGACACGACGTCACGATCGTCGATCCCATGGAGCTGAAGCTGCCGCTGCTCGATCGCATGTACAAGGAGTACGAGAAAGGAAAGGCGCCCGCGGCGCTGGAAAACCTGGCCGCTCTCTACCGTTCGGCGGATGCGTTCGTTGCCGTGAGCGGCGAATACAATCACAGCATTCAGCCTGCGCTCAGCAATCTGCTCGATCACTTCCTCGAGGAGTATTTCTTCCGCCCTTCGGCGATCGTCTGTTACTCGGGAGGATCGTTTGGCGGCGTCCGCGCCGCGATGCAGCTGAGGGCGATGCTCGGCGAGCTGGGTATGCCGCCGATCCCGAGCATCTTTCCGATCCCCAGAATCGCGAGCGCGTTTGCCGACGACGGCACGCCACTCGACGCGTCGTGGGACAAGAGGTTCGAGAAATTCGCCAGGGAATTGGAGTGGTATGCGAATGCCCTTCGCGACGGCCGCTTGAAGGGTGTGCCCTACTGAATCAATCCCGCGCAGCCGACGTCCAGGAGCGACGAACCACGAGCTACTTTGACTTATTCGGGACCATGTGCTGAACGGACTTCTCATTCTCGTTGCAGATGAATTCGATCATCTCCGTGTCCAGGATGATGCGCTGGTTGACGCGGACCGAGAACGGCGCCGTGTAGGCCTTCGGGTCGTCGATCGTCACGTCGATCTGCAACGTGCCGTAATTCACTCGCTTGAAGCGTTCGGTGATCCTGGCCTGATCGGTCAGCGGGCTTCCCTGGATGTCGAGCCAACCGCCGTCGCGCAGCCCGGTCGTCGTCACGACCAGCGTATCGCCGTCCCAGTGTCCGGTCGAGTAGCCGTACCACCACGGCTGCGGATCGTTGTTCGGCGACGGCCGTCCGTCAGTGAAGATCTGCCGGATGCCTGAATTGCCCTCATAGAGAATCACGATGACGTCCGGCGTCTGGATGATCTTTCGCGGCTGCGGCTGCTCGTGAAACTGCGTGATCCCCATCGGCAGGCAGTTCGCGTCTGGATTGTCCCTGGTGCCCTCGTCCGTTCGTTTCTGTTTGAGCTCGGCGGCCCAGGGCCTGAAGGGCAGTCCACCCTTGATGTTCGCGCCGAGGTTTCCGAATGTCGACGCGGCCGGTTCCCCGGGCGGCGAGACAGGCGGCGGCGCCACCTTGCCGCCGTGGAACCACGCGTTGTCCCAGAGCCCGGTGAGATCGGGATGGCCGTCTGGGGCGCGCGGTGCCGGCGCTTCGAGCTTCGGTTTGCCGTCCGCTGCCCGCGGCACGTTCTTCGTCGGGTACGAGGGCCACTGGGCGTATGCGGGCGAGGCCGCCGCCGACCACAGCACGACGCATCCGATTGTCAGCAGTTCCTTCATTCTCGGATCCCGATGGCCATAACCACGAAGGTCGCCAAGTCACGAACAGGCAATTCTGCTTCGTGACCTTGGCGGCCTTCGTGCCCTTGTTCGTCAGTTTTTCGGAAACAACTTCAGGAACTCGTCGTTGGTCGCCACGCGCCCGTGAACCGGGACGTGCCGCTCGACGTCCAGCTTCAACTTGATCATGTTCTGATACAGGGTCTTCATGCCATTGGAGGCCGTCGTCGGCGCCGGACCCTGCGCGGGCGGCGAGTACAGGTCGGCATTCAGCAGCAGCTTTTCCTTGGGCAGATACGCGATCAGCATGTCCTGGCCGTGGTTGCCCTGCCTGTAGGACGGGTCGCCGAGCTCGTACGCCATATCCTGCAAGTGCAGGACTTCGAGCACGCGCGTGCCGTCGCTGATCGCGTACTTGTTGCCGACCGTGTCGATCGGCGCGGGCCTGCGGCTGATCATGTACATCGGGTTATAGATCGACATGCGGTCCGGCTGCAGCGTCCACGGCCTCGGGTCGAACAGGATGTCCAGGTAGTACTCCTTGTTCGACTCGTGCGTCACGACGGTCGTGCCCTGCGACAGGTATGTGCGCAGTCCGCCGGAATGATCGAAGTGGTGGTGAGTGTTGACGACATATCTGATCGGCTTGTTGGGAACGAGTTTCTCCGCTTCGGCGATGACCGCCAGCGAGCGCGCCTCGTTCACGGGCGCTTCGACGACCGCGAGGAAGTCCTTGAACTCGACGAGCATGCTGTTGTGCGTGCCGCCCGCCAGCAGCCAGACGCCGTCCGCCAGCTTCTGGCTCTCCACTCGAACCGGCGGCGCCACGGCCTGCTTCACCGCATCAGGCACCGGCGTCGTTTGAACGGGCGCGTTCGCCTTCACGCTGGTGATGTTCAGCTCGTAATAGTTGTGCGCGGGGTTGAGCCGGGGATCCCCCTGGTGCACGTGGACCAATGCTGGAAACTTGACGCCGCCGAAGTCCTGGTACTTCGTGTAGCGCATCTCGTAATCCATGTCGCCGTACACCGGGTTCGGGAACCACGTGTCCACGAGCTCCACCAGGTTCTGATCGTTGATCGTCACGTTCATCTTGTACTTGCCGAGAAGGGAGAACGAGACGATCGTGACCTTGCGGCCGAACTGCGACAGGCCGAAGTCCGACGCGCCGACGATCGGCAGGGTGATTGCCGTGGCGTTGGTGGCGGCGAGCCCCGCCTTCAGTGCGCCATGAGGAGTCAGCGCCAGCTCGAGCTGGCGGAGATCGTTGAAGGCCACGCCGTCGAGGTACGGCCGTGGCAGCGGCGTCACCTTATCCGCGTTCATGTCCCAGGCGTACGTCCCGCTCAGGATCTGCGTCATGTGCAACGGTGCGAGGGGCGCTCCGCCGAGCGTCGGGTAGTTGCCCTGCCGCCGATCGAAATCTTCACGAGACCATTTGGCGTCGTAGTCCACGACGCGTGTGTAGTTGGCGACCTCGTATTTCGGCCAGTCTTCGTTCAGGCCGTAGGTCTGGCCAATCCGCGACGACCAGCCGGCGCCCGAATACGTGATCGTCTTGAGGTCCGTGCCGCCCATGGCCCTGACCGACGCCTGCAGCACCGCGCGGGCGTCCTGCGCGGACGCCGTGCCACCGGTCAGCGCGAACATTGCCGTGACAGTGATCCACTTGCGAACCATACGTTCCTCTTTCTGTTACTGCCACACCCTCGCGACAGGCTTACTCACCAGGAACTCGGCCCGCGCGCCCGCCTTCGGCACGAACTTCTGCACACGGCCGCTGTCCACTTCGGCGACGTAGAGATTTCCCTGCTGGTCCACGCTCATGCCGTGGACGCCCCACAGGGCGCCGGGGAACATGCCGAGCGTGCCCCACGCGTAGAGCAGGTGGCCCTGCTGGTCGTACTTCAGCAGCTTGTGCGTGCTGCGATCGAACGTCCAGATGTTCCGATCGGCGCCGATATAGAGAAGGTGGAGGCTCGAGGGATCCGCGTCAATCTTCCACGAGTACTGGAACTTGCCGTTCTCGTCGAACACCTGGACGCGATGGTTGTTGCGGTCGTTGACGAACACGCGCCGGCTCACCGGGTCGACGGCGACGCCGTGCACGTTGTTCATGTACCCCGGCCGCGTCTCGTTCGGCGGATTGCCCTTGATGCCCCAGTCCATCAGGAACTTGCCGTTCTTGTCGAACTTGGCCACGCGCGTGCCCGTGTACCCGTCCGATACGAAGAACGTGCCGTCGGGCAGCCAGTCGATGAACGTCGGCCGGTTGAAGTGGGTCGCGTCGGCGCCCTCTTGTTCCGGTGTGCCGATCGTCTGCACCAGCTGCTTGCCGTCGTGCGTGAACCTGTAGATCACCTGCATGTTGTCGTCCACGATCCACACATGCTTTTCGGGATCGTAGGGGCTGATGTAAACGGAGTGCGGCCGTCGCAGCAGCTTGTCCCACTGCGTCCACGTCTCGACGATGTTGCCGTTCGCGTCGGCGACGACGATGCAGTGCTCCCATTTGGCGTCAACGCCGAGTTGACGGAACGGCGGGCCCTTGATGCCGATCGTGTCGTCTTTGCCTTCCCACGCCGTCAGCCATTTCCGCGTGTCCTGATCGGTACCCCCCACGCCGGGCAGCGAGGCCGTCGTCGCGTCGCGCCACATGCCCGCGACGGGAAAGCTGATGCTGGGCCCGAGCTGCGGGAGCAGCGTGTTGCGCGGCGGCGCCATCTTCGGCAGTTCGCCGCGGAAGAGCATGAAGATGCGGTTCGGGCTCTCGGCGAATACGCCCTGGCCCGCGCCGTACGTCCATTTTTCATTGCCGGGCAGCGTGCTGATGTCTTTCGGCCAGCCCTTGGCGACTTCATATGGCCCCGTCAGATCCTGGCTGCCAATCGCGCCTGGTACGGCCGCGAAGCCGTTGGCCGGCGCTGCCGACTGAGCCGACGCTGTTCCCCGGCGTCCTTCGGTCCAGATTCCGGCGGCGGCCCCGGCCGCAAACGTCACGAGAATCACGGCAAGCGTGCGCATGCGCATAAGGATTTTCTCCGGCCTCTTTGTACAACATTTCGACAACCCGTGCGGCTGGAAGCTGCGGCGTTTGACAGGTACGTCCAGTTGAGATGAACATCCCCCGGGGAGGGCGTATGCGGTCGGTGCGAAACGCGAAGCTGGCGGTGGCTCTGTTGTTTCTGGCGGCGTCCGCGTGGCTCTCCGCGGGCCAGGGGCCGGCCGGCGGAGACACCACGCTGTTCGAGGGCGCACGGCTCATCACCGGCGACGGCCGGGTGATCGAAACCTCCGCCTTCCTCGTGGAGAACAACCGGTTCGCGCGGGTTGGCCGCCAGGGCGAAGTGCAGCCGCCCGCGGGCGCGACGCGCGTGAACCTCACCGGAAAGACCGTGATGCCCGCAATCGTGGATCCCCACAACCACATGGGCTACACGAACCAGAAGACGGGCGTCTCGAGCAAGGACAACTTCACCCGCGCCACGCTCATCGATCACCTGCAGCGCTACGCGTATTACGGCGTCGCGGCCACGATGAGCATGGGCCTTGACCGATGGGACGTGAATCCAGAGCTGCCCTACCAGTTGCGAAACGAGGTCATCCCGAACGCCGCGTTGTTCCTGACCGTGGGCCGCGGGATTGCGGCGACGCCGATGGCGGGGCCGACCGCCTCGTATCGCCTCGGCGTGCCGTATGGCGCGATGACCGAAGCCGAAGGCAGAAAGGACGTCCGGGAGCTCGTGGCGCGCAAGGTACCGCTCATCAAGGTGTGGGTGGACGATCGCCTCGGCACCGTCCCGAAGGTCCAGCCGAACGTCTACCGCGCGATCATCGACGAAGCCCACAAACTGAACACCCGCGTCGTCGCACACATCTTCGCGCTGGAGGACGGCAAGGATCTGCTCAAGGCCGGCGTCGACGGGTTCGCGCATGGAGTGCGCGACAAAGACATCGACGACGAGTATCTGACCATCGTGAGGCAGCATCCGAATGTCT